>SDBU01005685.1_pt1 | contig 14848 bp, 17 predicted proteins | sample 2277071 | NCBI WGS metagenome assembly SDBU01 (sample SAMN10397929, study PRJNA504765) | marine sediment metagenome | isolation source: marine sediment core GS08_GC12, 126 cmbsf | place: Arctic Ocean: Gakkel Ridge, Loki's castle | collected 2008
CCTGAGCGGAGTCGAAGGGCGAGGTTCCGACAACATGTCAAGAACTCAGGGCTCCCGACACGGGACTCTGGTGAGTAATTTGAGAGTCGGAACCCGCAAAGGGGGTTCCGACCTACGGGACTGTTTGCTCCAACGGCTTCACGATATCCTCAATTTCCCAAAAGTGGTCGGTTACACCAGCGACCATGGCAGGAGTCACCCGCAAACTCTTGTGGATTCTGACAGAATTGTAGTACATAAAGTGGAGCGCGACGGCGTGCTCAAGGTTCTCGACCTTCTTGCTGAACGCATTGGCTGACTGGGTGATCCGTCGCATGGACATTCTTATGGTCAGGTTCTGCGTAGCGGGTGCAATCCTCCTGCAGAAAAATGTCGGCAACTCACTCAAGGTTACCTATATTCGGCCTGGCATGGAAATGCACGAACGAAAAGCCAAAGCAATCGCGGCCCTGCTGAGCGATCTGTTTGAGATCTCAGCCGTCTACCGCCGGAGTGATCGTCTGATGTTCAGTCTGAGTTTCCGCTTTGAGCACAAGAGATCTATGGAAATGATAAAGGACCGTCTCCGAACGGCCGGTTATGATTTCCGCCTGGACGAAGGGGACGACGGACTGCTGTTGGATATTGACCCCAACCCGCAGGTGAAGATTCCCCGGCTTAACATCGTGCTGTTTGTTGTGACACTGTTTACCGTCTACTTCGTGCCGGTGTTCCTGCGCCACCTGGGCACCGAACCAACATTTGGACTGGACCTCCGCAGCACGTTCAAGGCCCTCGCAGCCGGAGAGGGATTGGTGTTCACGGCGGCTCTCATATCGATCTTGTTCGTTCACGAAATGGGCCACTACATCGCCAGCCGACGCCGGAACATCGTTACTTCATGGCCATACTTCATACCGGCGCCGAACCTGATCGGCACCTTCGGCGCTATTATCAAATCGAAGTCGCCGTTCTGGAACCGCCGTGACCTGATCGAGGTCGGAGCCGCCGGCCCGATTGCGGGGTGGGTTGTCGCGGCAGCCTGGTTATGCTATGGACTATCACAGTCGGCGATATTGCCGCTGGATGCCTTTGGTCCGGGTGACATGGTGTTTTCTATGGATGGTGAGTCGATATTGATGCGGGCTTTCACTTGGTTGCTGGTGGGGTCAGCGCCACAGGAACATTTCTTCAAACTGTCCGAGGCGGCCTTTGCCGGTTGGGTTGGTTTGTTGGTCACCGCGATCAATCTGCTCCCCATCGGCCAACTGGACGGTGGTCACATCATCTATGGTCTGGCTCGCCGTCGCCAGCATATCATGGGCAAGATAGCTACCGCCGGTCTGGTGCTGTTGGGTTTCCAATCACCGATGTGGTGGTTCTTTGCTGCTTTCGGCCTGTTTTTCGGGATGAGTCACCCACCGACCCTGGACGATCACCGTCCTCTCAGCCGGACAGCTACACTGATGGGTTGGATTGCCCTCGGGATTCTGGTTGTGTCTTTTACGCCGGTGCCTTTTCGTTAGTGGTCGGGGCGGAGAGTTTGCTGTTATCCATATCACGACCGTAGGTGGCGCTAAAATCCACCAACCCTTGTCGTACCAGATCAAGTAAGACATCCACAATCGCCGGGTCGAACTGGATACCCCTGTACTTGATCAGTTCCGAAACCGCCTGCTCCAGATCGGCCCCCTTGCGGTAAGGACGGTCGGACATGATAGCATCCATGGTATCGGCCACCGCCAGCAGCCGACCCTCAATAGGAATTCCTTCCCCTTTCAAACCGCGAGGGTAACCGGAACCGTCGTACCATTCATGGTGCCCGATGATATACGGCACCGCCGGGCGGAACAGTTCGATCCCGTCGATGATTTTGAGTCCGACCTCGGCATGCGTCTGCATCTTGAGACGCTCTTCATCGGTGAGTCGGCCCGGCTTATTGAGGATACTATCCGGTACCCCGAGCTTGCCGATATCATGGAGAGTGCAACCCATTATAAGATGCTCGATCCGTTGATCTTCCCAGCCCATGTGCCGCGCCATCAACTCCGCCAGCCGGGTTACTCGATCGGTGTGGCCGGCGGTGTATTTGTCGCGCGCTTCAATAGCGTTGGCCAGTCCCTTGATCGCCTGCAAGTAGGACATGTGCATTTCCTGATAGTGGCGATGGTTGGCTATGGCCGCCGCAGCGGAGTTGGCCAGAAGCATCAGGACATCTATCTGCCCCGGTGTCAACTGATCAAAACGGGTTTCGATCAGAAGGTTGATGACACCATGAAAACATCGCCGGACGAAAACCGGTTGCGATATGGATATTCGCGTCTGGCTGTGTCCGTCGATGACGACTTCCTCTTTCTGAATGATCGGCTTGGTGCTTCTGGTATAAGTGAATCTGTCCAGGGTAGCGTTGTCGAGGACGACATCAAGGGGCGCCTCTTCATCGCCGGCGTACACTTTTCGCGCCGGTTCTTTGGAGTTGGGGTCGATCTCGATTATTCCGACCGCCCGAGCGCCCATTTCGTTCTTGCAGGAGCGAGCCACCATGGCCAGAAAGTCATCGATCCCCATCTCGGTATTGGCGGCGCCGACCACCTTCAGGAATTCCACCTGACTTTTCAAGTGCAGGTTTTCGCGGATAACCCGTTGATGCTCCAGACCGCGCTTGATGGTAGCCTTCAAGAGTTCCAGTCGGAACGGCTTCACCAGAAAATCATAGGCCCCTTTGCGCAGAACAGATATGGCTGTCTGCACGGTCGGGTGGCCGGTCATCAGGATTACGGTGGCGTCGCAATGATGGGCCAGCGTGGATTCCAGAATCTGCACTCCGGTATGCGCACCCATAACAAGATCAGTAAGCACCAGGTCAACGGAGTTCTGCTCGATATGTGTCAGAGCCTTGGCCGGGTCGGAGAAGGCGACGATATCGTACTTCTCAGTCGAGAGAGCCTCGACGATGATATTACAGATGTACTTTTCGTCGTCGACGACCAGGATACTTATGGGCTGATTGCCTGTCATTTCCACTTTCACTTCCGTCATCTTCACCTCTATCGGAAGATCGAAATGAAAGCCAACGAGGCCGTTGGACTCTGTTTAATAATTGGACTTGTGATGGAACTGTCTACAGATTGGCGAAGTCATCCGCCTTATAGGAGGATCTTACCAGCGGGGCGGAAAGCACCTTTTTGATTCCGGCCTTGAGAGCTTCGGCCCCGAGCCAGGTGAATTCGTCGGGGGGAACATAGCGAACCACCGGATGATGGTTCTTCGACGGGGCCAGATATTGTCCGATTGTCAGGCTCGAAACATGGACGTCCGCCAGATCGTTGAACACCTCCAGCAACTCATCGGTAGTCTCACCCAGACCAAGCATGAGTCCGGACTTGGTGACGATCTGCGAACGGACCTGAATATCTCTCAGAAGATGCAACGAGCGCTGGTAATCTGCCTGAGGGCGCACCGACCGATACAGACGGGGCACCGTCTCTACGTTGTGGTTGAAAACATTCGGACCGGCCTCAACGATGATGTCGATCGCCTGGGGAGCGTTTCTGAAGTCCGGGGTTAGTAACTCAACCGTAGCCGACGGCAGTCGCCGACGGATTTGGCTGACGGTCTCAGCGAAATGGGAGGCGCCGCCGTCCGGCAGGTCATCCCGGTTGACCGACGTCACTACGACATGTTTCAGTTTCAACACGGCCGCCACAGCCGCCACCCGAGCCGGTTCGTCGGAGTCGACACCCTCCGGTCGTCCCGGCTTGATGTCGCAGAAGCGGCAGTTGCGTGTGCACAGTGGACCCAGAATGAGAAAGGTGGCGGTGCCTCGGTTGAAACACTCGCCACGGTTGGGACAGTTGGCCGCTTGACAAACGGTGTTAAGCCGATAGCCGGACAGCAGCCGATCAACCTGACGATAGCCTGCTCCGGTGAAGCCGCTCACTTTCAGCCAATCCGGTTTTCTGGTGACCTTATTCACAGGCACTCCCGGTCGGGCAATCGGTAACTATCATCCAATATCTCCTGAGATCAAACGAGCCATAGTTGACAGTTGTTTGCATCCCCTTCAGGACCAACAAGCTGCCTAATGATATATGGGCTCAGGCCGATAATCAAGAGAAACACGGGGATTGGACATAGAGGAGTACATACATGTCACGCCGGTTAATTGCGATTACTTCTGTGATTATAATTGTGATGGTAGCAACGATCCATGGCGCGGGAAAACAGTCGCCCCAAGTTGCTCCTCTTCAGTACAGCGAACTCAAACAACTTCGAACCTCGACCGGTATGGCGGCTGCCGATACCTGCGTGGTCTCTCTTGCCGATACTCTCGTCTGGATGATCAACGGCTGGGTCATCGGTGATGAACTCTACAAGGTCTACCTGGACCCGGCGCTAAGCTGCCCCAACCCCTACCCGTACACCGTCACCGAAGTGCATATCATCATGGTTTTCAGTGACACAACGCCATTGGTATACGAAGGCGACATCGAAGCGGTCGACTACAGCGACCCTGGCTGCCCGTTGCCGGATACGCTGATTGCTCTCTCACCGACCTATCAGGATTTCGTGCCTACTGCCGACGCCTACGACATTTGGGTCGAGATGGATCCACCGGTGGTCGTAAACGGACCATTTTTCGCCGGCTTCTACCTGGGCGGCGGAATCAATCCGGATGCGCAGCCCGCTCTGGTCACCGACGACGACCCGCAGCTCTGTAGAGCCTTCAACATCTGGGATACGGAAATAGGCTGGGTCGATCTGGCCAATAACACGTATTACAGTTTCCCGGGTAATCTGGCCATGTACGTGGTCGGTTACACCGGCGGCGGCAGCCCAGCCCAGCCCGAGCCGGAACTCACCCTCTTGTCACCGGCCGACAACAGCACCCTCTTTGGTTCCAAAAGTCTTTGGGCGTGGGAATCCTCAGGTTCACAGATTATCGACTATGTCTCTTTTGAATATTCCTCCACCGGTGCTTATGTTGAAATCGGCCGCGATTTCGACGGCGCCAGCCCCCTGCGTGACGGCAGTAGTTCGGTCGTCAGCGGCAGTGGGTTCAGTATCGACTGGAACTTTGCCGGCCTGACCGAAGGCACCTACAAACTCCGAGCCACCACCTTTGACACCCTTGGTCGCAGTTCCGCCGACAGCGTGACAATCTATCTGGAACCGACACCACCAACTCCCACGATCCTCTCACCCGATAACGCGTCCGATTTCTGCGACATGCTGTTGCTATTGATGGCGGCCAACGACGAAGATATGAGCTACATCGACCTCAAGCGCCGTCCCGGCAGTATCGGTTACTCAGCCGGACTAGCAACCGTGAATGTGTCAGGCGTCGGCAACCATTTGGTGGCGCCGGGAGCTGCGGCCCTGGCGACCTACGTGTGGGCCGGTAGAGGGTATGAATTCCTGATCAAGGATGGCTCGCACATTCTAACACCCCTGGAGTTGACCGAGAAACTGGCTGTTCCCTTTGGGACGATAGACAACAACGGCACCTATGATGAAAACCTGTTTGCCGGCCTGGCTGAGTACTTCCTCCCCATTGGTAATGCCCTTGAGTTCGACTACCAGCGCAACCCGGACTACTTCAGCCTGCGTACATGGCTTGAAGAGCAGGAGCGCACTATTATCATAGCTCTCAGCGGCAATCCCGGTATGTGGCTGGCCGTCGACGGATTCCCCGGGTGGACGCAGCCCGACGGCAGCTATGTGATCAGAGTATCTAACCCGCTCAGTGGCACCCTGGTTGATCTGCCCATGCGCAACAGCTTCGGTGTCAACCAAGTGAGTATGTACGGCGTCTGGCGCAATGTTGATATGATGGTGTCACTCTGCGGAAAGAACTATGTGGTCAGCCGAACCACCCTCGGTGCTGACTTCTCCGGGGCGGATGGCTGGTCGTTCAGTTGGTCGCCTTTTAATCTGGTTGAGGATAGTCTCTATTTCTTCCGGGCCACCGGTTACGATGCCACCTCGCACGAGGATGCGACCACGGTGTTGCTGCGCTATGTTTGTGAGGGCTTCTTCGTGCCCGGCGATTATGACGGCAACAATGAAGCCAACATCGCCGACTTGGTCTGGTTGATTGATTTTCTCACCGCGGCCGGACCGGCCCCGGTCGGTGGCGCTGAGCGAGCCGATGCCAACTGCGACGGGTATGTCAACATCGCCGACATCGTCTACTACATGAATTTCACTTTCGGCGAAGCTGATGCGCCATGCCATTAGCCCTCGGCATCAGGGTCTCAAACACAGATTCATCCCACAAAAAAAGGCCGCCGTTTAAGGCGGCCTTCTCGGTTTGCGGGAGCTATCCCTTGCGCGACACCGCGGCGTGTGCGGCCCGCCGGGCGATTTCCGGCGAGATCTCACACACCTCGATAATGCGATCGACGGCATCATCAAGATGGCTCAGCCATTCGTTTTCCGGGTAGCGCGCCTTGAGGTCATCTGTTACCTCATCGGCTATCGCCGCAATATAGCGCGCGTACTGCCGACGCTTGCCGACCTGAAGAAAGGGTATAACATAATTCCTGGCCAGGTGGGTGAGCAGGAGAAGGCTAATTGAACCGATGATGCCGATCCACGGACCGTCGTTTGTCAAAATCGTTTCCAAGGTATCTCTCCTTGTGGTTGGTTAAGGTTTGTTGCTCGTAAGTTTACCAGGTCAGACGCCAACTGGTGGAATCCGGAACGGCCAGGCGTTGACGAAGGATGGTGCCGTCGCGGCGACTGATGGAGAACTCATACTTGGTATCTGACGGCGCCAGCGAACCGGACGGCACCAAATCAAGATAGAAGTATCCCGTGCTGTCGCTGGTCGTGTTCACCGGCGACGGGGAAATTACTGCGAAGCCGAATCGAACCACCCCGGAAGGGAGCCAGGCGCTGATGGCGGCATCTTCCTCCGGCTGTCCGTCGGCGCTGAAGAGATGTCCATAGACGCGGCACAAAGCGGGAAAGGACGGCGTGCCGGGATCGAACTGATCACAGAAGACAGTGTCCACCCCGGCGCCGCTCACTACCACCGTATCATAAGAACCGAAGACATAGCTCGAGGCTGTGGTTACGACCACAAAGCTGTCGGCGTCGAGGTTCATCGTGGCCCGTCCCATGACGTCGGCCTTGCCGACAGCAATCAAGGCCGACTGGTCGATGTTGCGCACTCCGATCTGAGCATAAGGTATCGCTTGTCCGACACTGGAATCGTATGTCTGGATGGTATACGAATAAGCGCCGCTGCCGGATGCAATGCCGGATACCTCGGTGTCCAGGTACTTGCCGAAACTGCCCGAAGACGTGTGATTACTCTGCGGCGTGTTCCAAACCCAGGCCGCTGTCATCGCCGAGTCACTGCCCAATTCGGTGCGATTGGAATCGACAGCGCCACCTCTGACATCAACGGAGTCACCGATCAGCGCCAGTTGGTCAGAGAGTTCCTCACTCACAATCTGGAACGAATAGACGTTCGGTGTGAGCAGGCTGCCGCTGTTTTTCTTGGCCAGGATGGTTAGTGAATAACTACCCATGCTTCCCGAACCATCGAGGTTGGAAACTTGTTCTTTGAAGCTGTAAAACTGCTTGGAACTGATAGTGGTCGAGGTTATGCGGCTGTCCGAAATGGCTGCCGAGTCACGATAGACAACACTGCCGCCGGGACCGCTGACCAGGATATACACCGAGTCAGCCGTGGTCGGATTACCCAGGCTGTCCACCGAGTAAAACACACAGGACAGCGAGTCCTCCGCCGACGGTGACGATGTGGAATTGTTCAGTATGGCTCCGAAGAGCGACGCGGTCGAGACCAGGCCGGCGATAACGATCAAAAGCTTCTTCATCGTACTCCCTTGCTGATTGTAGGGTTCAGTTTCTCAAAAGCGACCTGATGACCTGTGACCGCCGTACCGTTTTGGCACAGCTGTCGGCCGTGTACAAAAGTACCAGCGGATAGTAGCCCGGTCCGGTCTCAGACGACTTGATTATCTTCTGGCTATTGATCGTCGGATTGTCATTCTCATTGATGAGAATAAACCCATAGTTGGTGCCGGAAGTGTCCCAGTAGTTGAGGATGCGATTGAAGTTCCTCATAGTGAAGTACTGGCCGGTGCCGGTGATGTTTGTAGTGCATGCCACACCCGTCGTGTAGTCGCCGCCCGCACTGGTCCAGCTTACGGAGTCTCCATCGCCGACGTCCAGATAGGCGTGTAGCCAGGTGGCGCCGCTGTCGGGATCCGGGTAGTAGCCCAGGTTGTGTCGGTTTTCATTACTCTCGAAGAACTCCCTGGTCAGCGGATACAGAAACAGTTTGCGGGGCAGGATGCTCCCCTGGATGTAGCAGTACACCTTCAACTCCGACGAATCCGGGATCGTGTCATTCCAGCCCGGCAGTTTGAACAGCACCCGTTTCTCGTCAGTAAAACCATCGTTGCCGACCCCCATGTTGGACACGCCGCCGCCGTTGAAGCGACGACAGTTCTCGCCGGTTTCCTCTCCATCACAGTTCTCATAGGAGTAGATGAGACAATCCTCGACATCGCTGGTGTCTTTCAGCGTATCCACCCGAGCCGAAACCATTCCGGTTGACGCGAACACAACGAATATGATCATCAGCCACGATTGTTTCAGTCGAGGTCTCATCTCTTCTTCCGGGTTGATGATGTCCTGGTTCGCCCCGGTTTTCTTGTCGGCGCTTTGTCGGCGACGCCCTGACGGATCTCCTCCACCAACTTCCAGAATCGTTTCTGGCCGGCGCCACCCGGTGTCAGTTTGTATCTGAGTTCAACCATTTTGATCAGATCCCCTAATTTGGCGTTTTTTTCCACGTGCTTGACAACCTCACCGTAGTAGCGCGTGATCAAGTCGTCGAGCATCTTCAACCAGGGAGAGCCGTCGGACGACTTCCCTGTGGTCTGTTTCATGCTAATTACCCATTTCGATAATGAACAAGTCGACCATCACCGGGCCGGACGCATCCGGATCGCGTGCAATCTTGAATCCCTGGGACGACTCCTCACCCACGACAAACGCCGTCTCCACACTGCGAGGTCGGATTATCACTCGCGGCGATTCTATCGACGACGGTAGATGATTGCCGCGATGATCGGTGAGATCGCCGAAAGTTACCTGTTGCGCGACATCACCGATGTCGACCGTTCCATAGAGCACAGAGGTCGTGCTCTGAACCTGCTCTTGAACCAGGAATTCTACCTCGCTCCATCCGGCCAGCCCCCAGGCGGTGAACTCGGGAACAAACCATAAACGGTGCGATTTGGCTCTTTCCAGTCCTGATATCATGGCCTCTCCTTTAGCTGTGTACCGGTGATGACGGACCAATCGCCGTTGGACGGAATCCTTTCAGCAACGCTTCGCTGCTTACGGCATATTGGTCGGCCAGTTTCATCCAGGCCAGAGCGGTCCGGTCCTCACCTCGGCGACTTGAGAGGTCCCTCGCCGCCGAGGTGCGGCAAACTACCTCAAGGGCGCGATAGGTCGCGGCCGCCTGCAACGTCCGATCGGCGCCGAACTCTCCGTCCGGATCCACCTCCCGCTCGATCAGGCTGTTGGCTTCAGCCACGGCGTTGTTCAACACGTCCTCGTTGTAGCTGTCGTGAACCGGCGAATAATCAAGATAGACTGTCTCACCGGCCGCGATATCGCCACCGGTCAGCCGCCTGATCTCGCCGGCTTCTGCCTTCACCTGATAGTCACTCCCCTCAGTGTAGAGAGTGAACGCCAGATACCACACGGTGACCGTCTGTCCGACCCCCAGACTCCCGCCGCTCTTCAGCACTATCGTTCCCGAGGAATAATCTACGGCATAGTCCGAATTCTCGACATAAACGGTTCCCATCGAGCTGTCCGACGCCATTACCACCGAACCGGGCACCAACGGCGAAGCCGTCAACAACGTCGGGTTGCTGCTGAGACTCACGGTTGTCCGAACTAGGTCGTTACTCTGGACAGACTTAACCTTCAGAGTTGATTCATCCACGGCGCCGTTGAAAAAGGAAAGGTAGTCGTCGCTCTCAAAAACCAGGGTCTGGTCCGCTATTGATTCGGCCAGGGGAAAGGCGCCGACCAGGTGATGACGAATGAGTTCTGCATTGGTATAGGACATCGTTACCTCCTGACTATGATGGCGCCGACGTCGGAGATCGACGTAATCTGGCTGCCCACCGGGCCGGTTGTGAACGCCGTCGAAACCTGGATCTTCACCCAGTAGCGTTCGTCATCCTCAAGCGCCTCCTTCTGCCATCCGCCCGGAGTGCCATCGTAATCGATCCACAGCAGCAATTCACGATCAGAGGAGTCGAAGTCATAGCCGCCGCCCGCCGGCGTGAAAGCTATCCAGTTGGCGCCGTTCCAGTAGCTGTAGGTAAGCGTACCGCCGACCCCCACGGTCGAAAGTAGGACCCTGAGATAACGGAATCTCCGATCCATCCCAAGGTACACGGTATCACCCAGTTCCTTCATAAGGGTGGACGAACTGGAGTGGTAAACATCGGCGGTGGCAGCACTGGAGGCTGCTGTTGTCAGATCATCATAGCTGGAAGAACTCGTGTCGTACGCCAACACCTCATCGAACAGACCGGCGCCGGGGTCCAGAGGTTGCGGCGAACTGAAGCTACCCGTTTCGCGACTGGTATACATAAGCCGCTCCTGTCCCGAAGCATACTGAGATAGATAAACCACTACCGGCACGTTGGCGTTGAACATCAACTGTGGACTGTTCCCTTCGCTGCTGTCCAAATCCACAACCGCACTCCAGACTGCTCCGTCGAATTCGCGGTACTTCAGCGCGGCCTGATCGTACACAACCGCCAACAGACCATTGTCCGAAACGGCAACATCAAAGTGCTCATCGAAGTTGCTCGAACTGGAGGCCAGATCGACGGCGCTGGTCCAGCTTCCGCCTGAGATCGGACGGGAACGTATCGACAACGTCGAACCTCCGTGACTGTACACCACGAAGATATCACTGGTGCCGATGACTGCCCTGGAAAACAACGCCGTCACTCCGTTGGTGAGCACGTCACCGTCGTCGGTCGGACCCGTTCCCCAGGTAGCGCCGGAATCGGTCGAGGACTTGGCGTGAAGATAGTACGACCCACTGGTGAGCCGCGACCAACTCACCCACAGGGTACCGCCGTTTTCAATTGTCACCGACGGATAGTACGATTCGTTAACGTTGTAGATGGTAACCTTGGAACCTACCGACCAACTCCCGCCTGAGAACGACAGCTTCTTCGTCACCAGGTAGTTGGTGGAGGTCTCACTATAGACAAGGTGGATGTTGCCGTTGGTATCGATCAGACTGTCGCACGGCTGATCCGCGGCATCAGATGCTATCGTCACCGGCGTCGACCAGTTTACGTACGGACGGTCGGCCCAGGAGTATTTGATGTCACCGGCTGCTGTCTGTGTGATCGCCACCAATCGACCGCGGTACTGACTGGACGGTACTTTCAATAGCTTACGCCCCGGCGGGATACCGACCGGGTAGGCGGCCGTTGATTCGGTTATCTTTTTCTGCATCGTTCTCTCGTTAAGCGGGGGAGCCCGCGCTGGGCGGGCTCCCACCTGGTATTAGGTAAAGACGCTGTCAAGTATCACTGAGGCCTCCTTGATGACCTTGGCGTAGGTCACCGACTCGGAGATCACAGCTTCCTCAAAACGTTGTTCGATCACTTTGTCGTACTCGATGGTCAGAGGCTGGGTGATCACTTCCTCCACGGCGAAACGACTGTCGAGGCCGAGAACGTAATCGCTCGGCACATCATCACAGCGAATCAGTCGCGCCCCCAGCGGACTGAACAGATCGCCGGTATTCTGGAAACGATAGCCCGCCATCGGATCCTTGAACTCGTCCAGAGTCAGAATCGTCTTCATCTGATCGATATGACAGACCAGCGTGTTCATTTCAAACGGCGAGAACTGCGCCCACAGACTGATCAAGTCGTCGTAATCGAGCGTACCGCTTGCCGCCGTGTTGACTACCGTCGCACCGTTGCTGTTGCCGTCACCATTGATGATCGTATCGACCACCATGGCGATCTTGTCGCTCTGGATCCTGAAGCCGATGTACCACAAGAGCACCCGGAACTGCGAGCTTGTCCGATAACGCAGCGCTTTGTAGCTGGTCTTCAGAACCAGACCGTAGTCGGTCACCTTCACGGCATGGTTCTGCTCGGTGACGAGAAGCTGCGGCACGTCGGCGCCGTCGCCAATTGGTCGCAGCGAGAACTTGGTGTCGTCGGAAGTATCGATGAAGAACGGCGTGTAACTGTTGCTCGCCACGCTGGTGGAGTTGGCGATTAAACGACCCAACTCAGGACGCATCGCCTGTCCCTTCTTGATCTCGCGCAGCATAAACTCCGGCAACAAGGCCGGCGCCTGCTGGAAGAACTGCTCTACCGTGGTCGGCGACTTGCCGCCCAACCGAACTCCGGCCAGTGCCAGTTGGCGTTCAAAGGCGTCCAGTGGACAGCCGTTCGGAGTAGGGTCGTATTCTTCGCATTCCAGGAGTTCGGACAGCGTCAAGCCACGGCTTTCCGCCTCCACATAGAGATCCCGACTAACCTCGACCGCCGCCGAGCGCGTTAGATCCACCGGCGCCTCCGGCCTCCCCCTGTCGACTTCACGCTGTACCCCGGCGAAAGCGGCCGAGTTCAAAAACTGATTGAAATCCATCTTCGGTCCTTTCTTAGTTAAGCAGGATGACACAGTCGGTCGTGCCATTGACGTCAAGCACCGTGCCGCGAGCCACGTTGCCGCCGGCCGGGTCGGATGCCACCGTGGGCGCTTGTTTCACGGTTCCACTGGCGCCGCCCACTACGCGATTGCCCACCGTCGGATAGGTGGTTGTTATGGCCAGCCGGCAAACACCGCCAATCTGCACCGACGCCAGCCGATCACCGTCGTCGTTGTCGCTCAAGGTCAGGCTGATCAGTTTGCCCAACAGTTGATCGCCGTCGCCGATCGGTCCTACTTCACCGCCGGCGGTGAGTATCACCGGCTCTCCGATGTTGGCGTCCTTCAAATCGTCGACACCGGTAGTCTGCTTGATTGTGAACGTTGCCAACACCGGCGCCACAGCGTCCAGATTTTGTTCTCTTACTGCCATCTTAAATCCTCTTGCTGAATAGTTGTTGAGTTGTTATGGCCGGGAGCGTGTCCCACAAGGCCGGGATGATTATCCCACCGATTCACTTGTAAAGCTCCGGATCCATCGACCTGAGGTGGCCGCTGTGCCCCGAACCGACAAAACTGAAGCTGGCTCCGAACGTGTCGCGAAACCTGGCCGAACTCCGGCGGTACTGACGAATAAGCTCCTCTGCATTCATGCCCGGAAGGGCGTCGAGCACGTCCGCGATGCTCTCCAAACCCGAGTCGGACCGCTGGGCCACGGCCATCGCTTTCATCATGCCGCCAATGCGTCCGATACAATCCTGACGCAAGGTTTCGCATTCACTCTTTAACTGTTCGACCTGCCCAAGAAGCGGCGCGATCCGAGAAAGCCACTCCCGTAGCCGGTCAAAATCAATCAGCGCCATGCTGTCATCGGTTAGACTGGTCGCCAGTTGATCGATGTACTCCTGATGAGGATTGATCGTCTCCAATTTGCTCTCCTGATTTATTGATGAGGTAAAACTCGATTCTGGTGAGTCTGGCCTCAAGGTCTTTCGAAAAACGAAAGAACTCCTCCTTGTTTACCACCCCTTGTTTCAGTATCACCTCGAAACCGGCCAGTTTCTTGTCGAGCGTTTCCACCACCGCCGCTTCCGCTTTGGCCGCCAGTTCGATCTTCAATGATTGAATAGTGAGAAAGTAACCGGTCGCGATTCCAAACACGATAGTGACAAACTTCAACAGCGGACCACTCAGGCGAAGGCCGTTGCCGACCTGATCATCAGCCATGTTCACTCCTTTTTTTGTTGACCGAACAAACGTCGCAGGGGATCTTCCTCGCATGAATACAAAATGCGGCCAAAGAACTCCACGGACTTTCTGTCTGTTGTTGCTGGGACTAATCGCCCTGGCAGTCGCGATAAGTTGCGATGGGCGTAGCGACGTATCCGACTCCTCAGACGTCGACGATAGTGCTAACCTACTGGGTCTGACCAACAACTGCACTCTCGTCTACCTGCGCACCGATTCCATCCGGGACAGCCTCTTCAATCTGCATGTCTCCACCGCCCAGGATACCTTTATCATTACAGGCGGGCAGGACGACTGGGTTATCGGTACTACCACGCAGCCGGTTGTCAGTCTCAAGATCTCCGACCATTGGGTTATTCAGAACGGCTACTGGCCGCAACTTGGCGGCTCACCCGAAATCGTCTACTTCGCCGTGCCGCCTATGATGATGATCAGACAGTTGACCTCAGGCGCCACCTGGGATGGATACTTCCCTCTCTACCGCCTCGGTTCGGAGGAAGTACAGCACCTCTTCTTCACCTCCTACTTCGGTTTCCATTTTTCAAAATCGTATTCCGGGCAGGCTCAACTGTCGGTACCGGCCGGAGCCTTCAATGCCTATGCTTTCCAGGTTCTGCTGTTTCACAGTTACGATGCCATCGAACCGGCCGCTACTGCACATGAGTACTATGTTCCCGACGTCGGCTTGGTACGACTGAGCTTACAAGCCGGCGCCTTCAAGCGGGTGCTGAGTCTTGTCAGCTACAACTGAGCACTCTGTCGGTAGAACAAGAACCGCTGCTTCCCGTCCAGCCTGATCCTTCGCAAAGCATAGCCGCCCTCTAACAGGTTGTTGAAAAAGCGTTTCATCATACCTATAACCTACCCCATTTGTCATGCCCGCGAAGGCGGGCATCCAGTAAGTCGTTGATTCAGATAG
>SDBU01005686.1_pt1 | contig 14845 bp, 39 predicted proteins | sample 2277071 | NCBI WGS metagenome assembly SDBU01 (sample SAMN10397929, study PRJNA504765) | marine sediment metagenome | isolation source: marine sediment core GS08_GC12, 126 cmbsf | place: Arctic Ocean: Gakkel Ridge, Loki's castle | collected 2008
CAATCTGTCATTTCCCGCTGACAATCTTTGCATCGTTTAGTCATGCCGAGCCTCCATAGCTTTCTTATGTGCTTCTGTTCGCTTGCAGTTGCCGCAGGTGGTTTTGGTGGGGTCTGTTGACATTAAATCTCCGTTCCCAGCCCAAATAGATAGACCACAAACAACCGTAATCCATTCCGCGCATGTTTCATCGTCGTAATGCACTGGCTTTTTCATTTGTCTATCCTCCAATAGCTTTCTTATGTGCTGTTGTTTTCAGGCAACGCTTGCAGGTTACACTCCCACAATCTTTTGTACCCATTGACCTATCAAAAAACAACCGCAGGCCACATGCAACGTGCCAAATCGTCGAAAATAGATTATTTAAGATGTAATGCACTGGCTTTTTCATTTGTCTATCACCTCATAGAAGGGCCGAAGCTCGCTACCGAGCCACACTCCGGACATATTCCGGCATGTTCTGTGTCATCTTTTGACGGCGGCAGAGGCTTCAAATCAGCCTCGTAACCTTCCCAGTTACAGTCGTTCGGCCCCGTACACGCTTCACAAAAAACATCTGTTGGCTTTGTCATTTGTCTAACCTCAGAGCTTTAACCTTCTTGAGTAACGCCTTTGTATCTGCCACTTCGTCAGGGAAAAACTCGGTCCATCCCGATATTTGGATTGTGTCAAGCCATGCATCTAAGGCTGCTGCTAACCGCTGAATTAAGTCTTCTTGGGTTGTAGTCTTGCTCATTACTCTGCTCCTTCAAGGTCAACCACTGCGTTTTGTATCGCCTTGTATACTTCACCGCCCGCCCGCGCTGCTTCGCTGCATAAATGTGCATTTTTCCCATAACTAAGCACCTCGAACGAACCGTTGCCTGGCAAAGCTATAACAATTACTTTATCGAATTTATGCTTCTGGCAATAATCGCCAAGGTCGCGTATTTTCGGGGTATCATTCCACGGCATTAGCCTGCTCCTTCAATGCTTTTTACTTTGTGTGGCCATACATATCGCACACGCTTTCTATGCTCCTTATACTTCCAATATCTATCGCCAAAAACAACCACTTTCACTTTGCCGCTTTTCGTCTTTCCGAGAACAATACAAGGCATTGTGTAATTGAACCCATTACGGCATATTTGGTGTCTGCATTTAAGCCTGTGCGTTGCTTGTGAAACTTCGTACTTTTTCAAATCCATTTCTTAATCTCCGTAACCGCTACAAAGGCTGATAATGTTTTGGGTACTATCCACATGATTCCTCAAAAAGTGCCAACTGCCCTGCCTTCTGCTCTGCTACAGGGACGCCTGTTTCGACAGCCTTCAATCTCATTCTGGCAATCTCGCAGTATTCGGGGCTTATGTCTATGCCTATGTAATCCCTGCCGAGCATCTTGGCTGCTACGCAGGTAGTGCCTGAACCACAGAAGGGGTCGAGGATGAGGTCGCCTTTGTTGGCCTCGGCAATATGCAAAAGCAAGTCGAGTGGTTTTTCAGTAGGATGCCGAAGATTAGAAGATGATACTTTTGGGCAATCCAACACATCAGGCAACCTGATACTAAACTCGTGGCCAGCCTGTGGCCAAAACGCGATACCTTCCCACATTCTGCCGTGTGCATGTGCCAAATCCCCTGCAGTCCAATTGTTCTTCTTCCACACAATAAAAGATTTTGGCTTTTCTGGTAGGTCTTGGATGTTATCCCACCGACAGAACGCATACACCGCCTTATTTGCAAGCCTAATACACTCCGCCACGCCTTCGGTGGCATAGCTGTCATCGCCGTGGATAGGCGAATGAGGATTGACCCCTATATAACGCCCCGAATGGTAGTTCATCCCATACGGCGGGTCAGTCAGCACTAAATCCACACAGGCATCAGGCCAGCCCTTCATCACTTCAAGGCAGTCGCCCTCTATTATATGGTTGATAGGTAATGTCATTGGCCTATTTTCCTTAATTGCTCGTTGCGCTTATCGTGGAAATTCACGGTAGGGGCTATTTTCTTCATGTCTATGTCAATGGCTTGAATCCACTGATTTTCAGGCAGTTCAATATCTTCCCAGCCCCATTGATTCAGCCATGTAACACAATCTCTTGGATAGGAGCCTTCTTCCTGCCATATCTTCTTTCTCTTTCCTAAACATTCTCGCCTTTGGTCTTCAGTGAGTTTCTTCCATGCCTCAAACGCAGGGTGTTTCTTGCGCTTTATCTTAACGCCCCTGTCTCTGTCCCAGCGGGCAGGGAAACTGTCCCAAAATAGCAAAAAGTCATCTGTGTATGTTATTTTCATTCCGAAAATTCTCCCAAGCATACTCACCATAATATAATCTTGCTGCCTTATCATACACTTTTGCAGCAATAATCTCATCTTCAAAAAGGCCTAAATGCATCCTTTTGCTCACCACTCTTATTTGCGAAGTCCATTTAGCAGCCTTTTTGTGCCAATATACACCCTTGTACTTACTGCTTTTGCCTTTTAATGGTTTTTGGTTCATCATGTTTTGGCGGTTTGTACAAATTCTTATATTGCACCTTCTGTTATCGAGGCCATTATGATTTATATGGTCTACGCATTCTCCTTTTTGCGCATTAAGAATTTCTCGGTGTAAATATAACTTCTTACCCTTATGGCTTCGCCTTGCATACCAAACACTCCCACTCCACCAGGCATACCAGTCCCATCGAGACAATAAGTCATAATCAGCGTCATCCACCAACGCATATTTACCTTGAGTCAAGGGTAGCTGTTTAGACATTACTGTTCCTTCCAGAATAGCTCGAAATCGTTAGGATAAGTCATTTGTTTTTGAATCCAATACAGCAAAAGTTTGATTTTATACGAAAACCCGCCGCAAAACTCTCAGAATCCCAATAACCAAATAGAGCTTTTTCGCTCGCATCAGACGCCCCAGTGTATTCAAATATGTCATTAGAGCAGTTCCCCCAACCAACATAATCAGTCGATTCTTTCCAGAAGGCACAATTTTTACACAGTTTTCTATACCTGCCCATCTCATTTCCCTTTCAGCTTCTCACCATAATACCTGTCAAGGATATTAGAGCGATTTGGATAACTCAACACACTTAGCACCATTGCGTTCATGCGGTAATCGCAAGCATTACACACTCCATGCCATTCATTACCCAAACAGCATATTTGCCATTGCTGGGCACTTGGCTTACCACAACCAGTACAAGGTATTCGATTTATGCCTCGTTCAGTGTATGGTTTTTTGCGGCCCATATTATTTCCCTTTCTTTGCCAGTCCCTCACTCATATGGAACATTCTCATCTTCAAGTTGACATTGCCTGTCATCTCAAAAATAACATCACCTAACTTCTCCAGAAATTCACTGTCTGGATGAGTATCTTGTATCACACCAAATCTACTCTCAAATCGTTTTTGTTCTTTACTTGTTAGTGGCATCTTCTTGCTCCTTCCATAATTCCATCTGTTTATCTTCAACTTCTTCTTTTTCAGGTTCTTGCAGTGTAGGGTCGTAGTGGCTCAATACCTCTGCCCGTTCACCGTTATGCCAGGATAAGGCTTGGGTAGCTCTCATGTTACATCCTTTGGTTCAACCAAACCACCTTTTATAAACAGTCTTGGAAAGTTCTTTATTCTAAGACTTGTTCTGTTATTATCATGTCTTACTCCTGTAGTAGTTACTTTCCAACGATAAGGAAAATGGCTGGAAAACGACCCCGTAAAGAGGTCGCCTTTCCACGCGATTAAGGTATCCGTGTGATATAAACGGTATGCGATAAAAACCCATTTCACCAGTGGTAGCAGACGGCTTCTTAGGTTCGCATACGAGAGCCAGCTTACGCTACTAAGGGTAGGTCATCCCTTAGATTAGTCTGCATTTTACTGCTATGTCAATCTACTGCACCGTTGACTGCTGTGGCGCCCAATGCCCGCAAGCTAATGTCTTTGGACGCAAGACGAATAAGATGTCATTCTTGGAACTTCTTTAGTAAAATGAAATTCAGCAGGGTAAGCTGAAAAGCTATAACCCACAAAGCTATCTCCATCTCAACCTTCTTTCAGAAAAAAAGCCGTCTGGGTTGACACGCAAAGCTGGACTTTCGCCCGAAATGCCCCTGACGGCTTAGATTTCGATACTTCACGTGTCATATTAAGCTATACGTCCTTGTTTTGAGTTTGTTCATTTTATTTCCTTGTATTTTGCCAAGCCTATTATCAACCACACACAACCCCAAAATAAACCTATTATCACAAAAGCTTCTGGCCATCCTATCATCCCAATCATCTTCTATTCTCCTTCAGGTAAGATTACATATCGCCAGTGAGTAACTGTTTTCGAGACATAGCCATTAACTTGCCATTGCATACGTAGTGTGTCAGAGTTTTTTTGATAACAACCCATCCCAACGAACTTACTATCAAACGTAAGACAATCTGCATCTTCTTCCGGCAACCCCTCCTCTACCGGTATCCAGCGGTGCTTTTCAAGCTGGGCTTCCAGCCTATCAATCAGCCCCAAAACCTCGAAATCGAAGTCTTTGTTGCCGTAGTCGTTGATTAACCGCTTCATATAGGTGTTTTCGGTCACAGCTTCATTGTAATCTGTAAGACAACCACAGCATATAGGCGTAAAACCGAGCCTGGGGTGTTTGTCGCAGCTATGTACCATTACATCTCCTCTGTGCCCATAACGAAATACCCGCTTACTTGTGTTCTCTCCCAGAACTTGCTGCTGTGCCGCGTTTTCCAATGCCAACTCATCTACTTCGGTTTGGAGTTCTTTAATCAAATCCAGCTCCGAACATAGTATGTTAAGAAACCAATTATCATCATTCGCAGCCAGTTCCGCGTCTCGTGATTGCCAAATTTTCCATGTACCATCTGTCCAAATTGTAATCGTTTTAGATTTGTCCATTACATTTCCTCTTTGGTATCCTCTGTAAATACGCCCCATTTTGTTTTATCACCATCTATTCTACCGTCGATAGCGTTGTGTAGGACAAGGATTTCGTCGTTGCATTCAACAGTTGGCCCACAAACACACGTTGTCGAGTCATCATGCTCTATCCAGTCATCTATTGGTACTACGTGAACCATTAGTCAATCTCCTCTAATAACTTCTTAGCCTTTTTCTGGCAGGTTTCACACATATCGCTGTGCTTTGCGATTATTAACAAGAAGTATTTCACCTTTTCAAGCTGGGCCTGGAGGTCTTCGATAGTTGCTTCGTATACTTTGCAGTCCTGTTCGGTGTAGTTCATGCTATCTCCTCTATCTTGGCTGCTATGTACCGCTCAACGGCCTTGGCAGCGGTTTGGAAGGCTTCAAAGTCGTCAGGGTGGCCGTCATAATCATCCCCATAGCTCTCTGCGACACCATAAGCCTCTTTGCAGCATGAATTTGCCGTAGAGTCCCAGCCTCGAAGTGGGCAAATCGTGCAAGACTCCTCCAAACGGTCATAATAACGCATACAACAAGAACAGCGTTTAATACCAAGATGCACCCTGTTACGTTCAAAGCCCTTATTCCATTCTTCCTGCGTACAGGTAGCTATCTGCTCCCAATGCAGACGAGAACACTCTAAAGCAGTCTTGTCGCTGGTTTTAGCAGCTTCGTTGATTTGGGTGAGGGTGAGCCAGTTCATGTCAATTCCTTACATATCTTCCTTAATGCCTTCTAAGTAATACTCAGCATCTTTTCCCAAAACGATCATGCCATCAGTGTTAAACTCGACGCAATCCTTGTATATTTCTTCACGCCAATCTTCACCTTGAGACTCAGAGTTGTTTTTAACCGCAAGTTCGGCTTGTTTTTTGGTTTGGAATTGCACTGTTACCGTGCTGCCATCCCCCATATTTAAGTTGACTGCCCAAAAGTTAATTTTCATTTCTCCATTCCTTGAAAAAAATAACCGCCAAGGTTGAATCGCAAAGCACAAAGGAATTGCCCTCTGGGGGTTGTTTTAAGCCACTAAGTTGTATCGCACGTTTCATACCTGCCATTATTCACCTTTGCGTGGGCTTGCTAACCGATACTTACATGGTATCCGGCCCCTTCTTTCGTGGGCTGCTATTATGATACCATCTTTTTTTAGACGAGACATACAAGCTCCTACAGTACCATAATTACATGCTTCGCCAGAATCCAACACTACCGCACCTATTATATCCCCGATTGAAAATATATCTGGTACAAGTTTAAGCGCTTTGCGAATCCTGCTCATAACAGTACCACGACGATAATGACATGAATCCCCACATATTGTTCTAATCGCATCATAGCCTTTTATTCTTCTTTTTTTGGCGTCGGTGAGGTCTTGTTTGTATAGACGCTCAACTTCCTCTTTTAGCTTATTTTGAAATTCAGCATCCATCATTCATCCTTCTTTTTAGATAACCTAACTTCCATAAAACGCCCAATTCCAGAACTGGGCCAAACACAGTGTAATTCAAAGTTGCCATAGCCGTTTTCACACAATAAATCATAAAGTCTGCGCACTTCTTCTTCAAAACCATACCATTCCATCTGAACATATCTTTCGTGCCCGCAAGAACAAACTGTGTTAAAGCCATTGTTTCGCAATAGTCTCACCAATCCCCGAACAGGCTCCTCTATTTGAGCATACCAATCACGCATGATTCCTGCCTCTGTGCGTTAAGTATATATTTGCAAAAAAATACCGCTGTGGTTGAAGTGCAACGCACAAAAGAATTGCCCACAGCGGCGTAGTAAATGCAGACCGGAACGAACCGGTAAACCTCACTATTGATACTGTATCAAATTGTACATTACACTTCATACTCACCATTATTCACCTTTACTCGGCGAAGTCAAGAACTTTCTGAGAATTATCTGCATATTTGTAAAATTAGCAAGATAGTGTTAAAGCGAGGCTGGCCCTCCAAGTTGGCCTGTTCAATCCATTAGTTTATCCGTCCGTGGGACAAACCTCGCTATCATTTCATAAGTTCAGCCTTCTCAACTCTTTGACATCTTTGCCTGTTTGTATAGTTCCGTCCCACGGTTCCCACCAACGGCCATCTGCTGTTTGCCATCGCTCGTCACCAGTCCCAGCACCTAATTCTGTTCTAACGATTACACTTGAATAGTCTTGCCCATTATTGACCATATCATACTCCTATCCTTTCACGGTTAGCATCTTCCTTATCTCCACGCGCCAGCCTTTGACTAACTCCTGTAGTTCTGAGCGCTTCCATTGCTTTATGATTTGGCTACGCTGGTTCATTACTACAATAATTTCCTGTCCGTATTTAGCAACCATGAACGCTGCGTAAGCGGCCATATTCCCGCTTTTCCACTTGTTGCAGTTTACGCATTGGACGTGGACATTCTGCTCGTCGTACCTTGTGTTCTTTAAGTCTCGACGTGCATAATGGCCTGCCTGCATATCGTCCTTGTAATGTCTTGTGACTCCACAGGTCACACAAGTCACATAACCTCTGTAATCAGCCGCTTTGAGCCTTATCCACAGAGAAAAGATACGGTCTGCGGTGTTCTTGATATATGATGCGGTTGTGTTAGCCATCAAACAGTTCCTCTGCAAAACGTATCACAGCTTGGCATTCATCGTAACTGAATTGTGCCATGTGTACTTCCGCTCTGGGACGCATCATCTCCCCCGCTAATACACGGTAAGCCTTTGCCCTTGACATGATGCCCGTTTTCCAGATAGCATCGAATGCTTCATGGGCCTCCATTCTTGCCTCGCGGGTTTTTTGGTCGGCGGGTGTATTGCCATTCCAGCTAACCATATCGCAAAGACTGCAAACGAATCGTTTACCGAATTTCGTATCAGTAGCCTGCATATCTGTTTTATGTGTTGGGCATTTCATTGAGTAACTCCTTGTTCTCGTGTATGTTGCCGATGATTAGTGATGGATTGTCAGAACCAAACACCCAATCACCCAATCTACACATTCCAAAAAGCAAATAGGGGTCATCTTGGCCGCCTTGGCCTTTTTGTTGTTTTCGCCAACAATCTACATAGAATTTATTTTCAAATGTTCCTTTTTCTTTCCACCATACTACAACATCATTGTAATCGTCATCATCGGGGTTGTGTTTCAGTATATCCCCCTCATATATCTCCACGCCGTTCTTGTCTTTGAGGCCGGTAAACTCCATGAGAACATCTTTTTCAGGATTGCATTTATCTGAAAAATAGTCCAACAGTTTCCCTTCACTGCCAAAACCTGAACCATAATTCATTGTGTAGACCTTGTTTAATTCGTCATATATCCACGCCCTAAAACGTATATCACGCATTTAATGCCCCCTTGAACTTGATTGAGTCTCGTACAGGCCAACGAAGGCCGTAATTATTACGTGTTAAATGCCATTCGTCCAACTGGTAACGAGCTTGGATTGTATCTACATATTTACCGTCGATATGAGTTACCGTTGATGGGCTGTACTCACTTAGCCTGCCTGTTTTGAGGTTGTAGGCGTAGGCCCAACTCTTTACTCGAATCCCTTCTACGGCTCTTTCGCGGCGCATTCTTTCTCTGCGGTGGATGTCATACTCTCTATCATAGTCAGCCTGGCAGGATTTGCAATAGCTGTGGTTAAGAGGGTTGGGTTGGCCGCACATACTACAGGTTTTCATCAGGAGTCTCCAGTAAGTTCTTCACTATTGTCTGTGCGGTTCGTAGTCCAGCCCTGTAGCCAGCGAACCACTTTGAAGTCTGTGGTGGCTTTGCTTGCTGCTCCATTAGTTCCAAATCCTTCACTATGGCTTCGCAAACTATATCACTTATCATGTTATCATTTCCTCGAATCTTCGTAACTTGCTCTGTAAGGCACTAAGCCTCTGGCAGTCAATCTCCAATGCCTTCATAAGCCCTGCCCACTTGCAACTGGCGCCTACCTTGGCCATATTTTGCTCGGCACAATCACCCTTGGCCTTCTTCTCGATATTAGTCTGTGGCTCACCGGCTTTTTCTCGCTTGATAATGGCGTCACGCAAGGCTATATCATAAGCGGCTTCAGTAGCGGCTTTGTTCTCGCCGACCGTAAGGATGGCCAACTTGTTCTTAGCGATTATCCTATCCATCTGGCTCATAGCCTCAGCTATGCCCATTAGCTCTCGTTGGTTTACTCTGTCCATGGCATATCCTCATCAGGGGGGCCTGTCTGCGGTGCGGCTTGTTGTACCTGATGTACCGGCTTATTCTCCATGTAAGCAACGAACTCATCGGCAAAACCATTGATAGCCCCCAATTCGATTACTCCGCCTACAGCAAGGTCTACAGCGTACCTTAGAGCGTAGCCACGCCTTGCTTCGTTATCTTGGGTACTCACAGCCTTATTTGTAGCGGTAGCCTCTGTAGCGGTCGCATGGACAGGCTCAGGGTTGTCCAGGAAGGCTTGGAGGTAGACTTGATTCTTGTAGTTGTTGCACCACACCTTAAAGTCAAAAAACGTGCCAAATTCCTTTTCACCCAAAGCTGCATTACTACCCAAATACAGCGTTATCTTATGCTGGCCGCTACCGTCTGCTATAAGCACTGTTTGTTTGGGCTTGCCATTGGTGGTGTAAGTAATTCCTTCAGCAGATAACACCTTTGCATTGGCCACTATACCTGTCTTGGCATCGCCTGGGTTTGCCTGTCTAATCTGTTCTAAGTTCATCTTTGTCAACTCCTAATTCTTCCTGGGTTTGGGCTATAGCCATTCGTTTCAATGCCTTACGCCTTAGTGTGGCTTGGGCATACCTGTAAAACTGTTCTTGTTCTGCCGGGGGCAGAGCGTTTATGTCAGCTTGGTTCATTCCGGCCTCCCTTTAAGAGCTTCAATAACAGCTTCTTTTATTCTTTCCTGTATATGTTTTTCGGTACATTCCGGGCAATGTCTATTTTTGTTTTCGTCAAAATATCCATGTATTTTATCATCAGTAGTACCACTACAAAATTTTGGGCTGGGGTAAGCCATTATTTCGGCCTCCAGAATTTCCAGAACTTGCGGCGATATAAATCTGTACATATTTCTGGATGAGGTATGTTTGAAAAACGATTACACTCTGAGCATTTAACCCAATCTGTCATTTCCCAATTACAATCCTTACATCGTTTCTTCATTTTACTCTACCTTCCATTGCGAGCATTCGTTTACAATGTTGAGCCTCGCACCACTTCGCGTCGGCCTTGCGTTTCTTTTCGTACTCATCGGACGTTCTTCCACCAGACCATGCCCCTAACCGGATATGTCCTTGAACTTGGTCAGTATCGTCAATGAATATCCTTGTCTGGTGAGACTGGCGGACGTTGTAGTTGTCTTTGTTCGTCTCTTTCTCGGTTCTGTCGCTCATACTTGGCTCCTATCCTTATCTGCCGCTCAATCTCGCGGTCGATGGCGTATATCTCGTCTCTGTAGTGGGAGAGGTTCATGTTAAAATCCAAATTCTTCATAAACTCTATCCCGGCGGAGTTCGCTTAATACTCGTTTCTTTTCTGCTTCACTCAATGTCTCATCATCACAAATCTCTTGTTCTTGCCAGTCATATTCTTCATCGATTCCCATAACTTCACTTCCTTTCATTAAAATAACGCGGGCCGGATTGGCGAAGAGAGAGGGGGAGGGAGTGTGAAAAACCCGACCCGCTAAGATTATGGCATACCGCCGAGGCAGGATTTGCCGTCCAGTTTAGCCTCACATATTCTCAATGCTTCAGCCCAAATCTATATCCTGCTTCCACCCCTGAACAACTTGGAATCTCCAGCCTTTTCAAGCCTTTGGTAACCTAACTATCGCCGCTCGGCGGTATATTATATGCTGGCAGGTAGATTAACCCCATCTCTACACCATGCCTTATAGTCCTTCCTTCTGCATAGCGTCATAGAGGCCGCTAAACACAAGAGATTGAAGACACATTCGTACCAGGCGCCTCGAAGCCCCTGCCAGCAAAATTCTTAACTTGTCAAAGAAACTGTACTACCTATTTAGGGGGTTGCAGGGCTGTCCCAAACCCACAACCACATTTCATAGATATGCCTTTTTGTGATGCGACAGTTAAACCCCACTTACAAAATGGGCTGTGCTGTCCATATTTCTCCAACGCCTTCCGCAGCTTGTCTCGCTCGGCCTTTGCCTCGGTGAGTTCGGCCTGAAGTTTTACTTTCTCCTCAAGCTCATCAGCCGCCCGCAAACACGCCGCTTCGTGGTCTTCGCTACATTTATCCCGCCATTTTTGGCCTTCGGCCTTGAGGGCGTCGATCTCATCTTGTTCTTTTTCTCTTATGGCGTAAGCTTCGTCCTGTGCAGATAGCCATAATTCTCGAAACTGTTCCTTTGCTGTGTTTGCCTCGGCGAGTTCGGCCTCCAGAGCTTTTAGCTTTTCTCTCCACGATAGAATTAAACGGCAGGTTACAGAGCAATCCACTTTGTCTAATGTTCCCATTACTCGCCCCCCTCGATGATGACCTCGCACTTGTAATCTCTGAATAGTTCATCATCCATAGGCTCAAGATACTGCGTATTCCTATCGGTGAATTGCACGCACCAGCCAAGCCGACGGATGCCCCACATTACTTTCATGGTGTGCATATTAACCCCCTTGACCACATCCCCACCTTCAGTCATAAACCCATCAATCTCGAACGAGCCGTAAATTGGCTTCTTGTTCTTGTCGTGCTTGCCGGTGAACTGAGCGAGAGATTCAGGAAGAACTTCAATCCAGCCACTTATTGAACGAGGCGTAGATGATATTGTGCATAAGCCTTCAGTCATCTCGTATTCATCAATGATAAACGCTCGCGTTACATGATGAAATAAGCACCCAAGCACCACCTTGCCTTCTTTTGTTAATCCTCTGTACATGCCAGCCATCTTACTTACTCCTCAATCAAATTCGAAGGGGCGTGCCATGTTTTGCATCCGCAATCTTTACACCCCAAAATCTTACACTTTTCCGGTGACTTCGTCACAAAGGCTTCAACGTCCTCCGTCGAACACCACTCACAGAGCCAAGTTATTCCTTCCAGAGTTTTCATTACTTACTCCTCATGCCAAGACATCGAAACTTCTTACTTCAGCAACGATGCGAAGGCTATCGTCTGCGTTCAGTTTAGCGGCGTGCTTCAGTGCCATCTTCTTGAGGACATCTTTGTCGGTTTTGGCCTCCATCAGTTCGGGTTTTGTCTTGAATGCCTTGTGCTTGCCGTCTTCGTCTACGCTGATGATGAATGTTTCGTAATACTTCATAGCACTTCCTTTCAAAATAGGGTTAGGTGTTTCTGCTGCTAAATACGTTTTCGTATAGCCTTCACATATTTCCGTGTAGCCTTCTGGGTAATAGTCTGGTTTGAGTTTGTAAATAATATCACCACTAAAGTACTTACCTTCCTTCACTAACGCATGCCATGTCCCAGTATAGCCGCTTAGATACATGGTGTTTTTCCTGCCCGCTATTTTCATCGCCTCCTGTTTTTCGTGCGATAAAGCCCCAAACTGTGCCTCATTATGCTTTAGTTCTGCAAGAACGACAGCTTCATTGAATGTCAGCTTTACCGTGTCTGGCTCAAACAGGGCTTTGAGTTCGGCGGGGGTTTGGGAGAAAGTTTTTATCTGGTATGTCGAAGTAAAACATTGATAAGAGCAATAACAATCATAGTTAGCACTAACCTGAACAAGGGCGATTTCTCCTTTTTGGAATCTATGTCCGCATCCCACGGCACAGCAAGTCCACTTGTTTTCACAAAACTCATATCGCTCGAATGTTATCATAGCTCAGTCCTCTTTTTTCTTTGCCAGAATGGCTTTACATTCATCGCAGGTCACAAGGTATTCGTTCACAACCCAGTCGCCTTGTAGTATTTCTCCACAGACAGCGAAATTTGTGCCACGGAGACGTAAACACGTTTTTTCTTCTTTCATGTCATTCATAGTTCATTCCTTAATATAATGGGGGCCAGCCGTAGCCAACCCCCAACGGAGGGGAGAAAAAATGCTCGTTATATCGGTATAGTTGTTCATTTCTCGTCCCCTATATAGTCAAGGCATGTTATCTGAGAGGCGACAATGCAAGTAGCTGTTCTTCTATGGTTGTTACGCCACACACTTTGTAAGCCTATGTTTGTTATCCATTCTTTTCTTACAGTACATGGAACGAGATAGCAATACTTTTCCCCGTAAAGCTTGCACCCATTTGTATAAAATATTGCATCACGCTTATTGGTAAAACAATGAAATCCCGCTTGATACATGAACGGGTCTAAACGGTCTGTGGTATTGGCATAGTTAATGCCAGGATGAAACTTTATCCATTCCTCTTGTTCCCCATGCCGAAATTCAGATTTGAAACCATCACAGTCTTGACGCATCGCCTTATACACGGTAATGGTTTCCGGTCGATGCTTGAGATATGCCTTCGTCTTTTCTTCGTTCCACAGCGTACTTAAACACATAATCTCATCCTCTCGAAAAAGTTGGGCAGGCCATCAGTCTGAATACGTGTGAGATATTAAGAAGTGAGACGACCTGCCCGTTGAATTTCATACATACTTGAATCTCACACGTCTTATTCATGCCCATACTTTAACATCTTACCGCCAAATGTCAATCCTTTTCTGCTAATACTTGTATGAAAGTTACTTATAGCAGCCCTCCGTGGCCCTAATCGCCTATTCTTGGGGTTTATCGACTGAAGATTCCGTCCATTTCTGTAAATCTTTCCCGATGCCATTGACTGTATGACAGCCACTCAGTAGGCATCCCACCAACAAAAGCAAAATAATCCACCATTTCAAATGTTTCATAATATGCTCCTTTCGACTACCTTATCGTCAGGGTCATAATGAGACTTGAACAAAAAACAGCGGCACAAGAAAATTCCTGCACCGCTATTTGAAGAAGGATAAGATGATGCTATTTCTTGGATTCGTCTATCATGCCCTTGATTATCTGCTCCATTGCTACTTTTGTCTCTGCGCTCAGGGGTAAATCGTCCCGAATACCGCCTATCTTAGCTTTAAGGGCATCCCAAGCCTTTGGATTGTCCTTTTTCAATTGTTCAATAGCCCAGACAACCGTGCTTCCAGTAGCGTAATTAAGCTCCGACTGGGTTTTTGCCTCCATGAGGGGCTTTTTGCCCTTGCGCCACATCGCTAACCAGCCTGCTATGCCGGTGGCTATCATGCCCCCATAAGGCCATAGGGGGGCCATAGCCCTGCCTGTGTCCACAAGACCCTGTGCTACGCCCTCAATGCTCGTTACGGCGTTAGAATCGACTACAGGGCCATTACTGGTCGCTACGCAACCCACCATCAATACTACCAGAATTATCATCCATTTCATGCTCACGTTCCTTTCTAACATTGATTTTCTACTTCGTCTTCAAACTTTTCCATCCAATCGTGAAACCACTTCCTGTTCTCGACGGTATCCTCAAAATGAGCGGCATGTTCAGCCGCTAAATGATAGCACATTCTATGAATGCGCTCCTGTTGCTGGCTCCAGTCCATATCGCCATGAATGAACTGCATGTAAAATAAGGATTTACCAGCCATAGACCAAGCCTTGTCCCATAGCTCAACAGCAGTGTATTCCTTTATAGACATTTCTGCTGTTGCTGAATCCGAGTTACCTATCTTTTCCCATTGTTCCATCTTCATACCCCTTTCTGATTTTGTCCTTCAGTTCGTTAAGTTCGCGCATTGCGCAATCTATCATGCTCTCAATCCTGATAAGTTCGAGTTCCACTTCTTCGTCGTTCATTTTAACACCGCTAAGATAAGCCCCGCTAACAACGATAACATAGCAACAGCACACGCATAGTTCCATACGCCATGACGTTTTATGTGTTCGTCTATCTTTGTTCTTACATATTTCATATCGATGCTTAGCTTAATTA
>SDBU01005687.1_pt1 | contig 14844 bp, 7 predicted proteins | sample 2277071 | NCBI WGS metagenome assembly SDBU01 (sample SAMN10397929, study PRJNA504765) | marine sediment metagenome | isolation source: marine sediment core GS08_GC12, 126 cmbsf | place: Arctic Ocean: Gakkel Ridge, Loki's castle | collected 2008
TACAAAGTTCATCGAACTTTCTATCCTTTCCTTGACCTATCGCGGCAATTCGTTCAAAATGCACAGCAACAAGTACAAGATACGAGATTATTCGGAGGAGTATGGAGTTGCATTCTCTTTCATAAAATCCGATATTAACGGTGAGACATTCATCAAAGCGATGAAGTGTCTTATGTCAGAGGAATTCACGATAGCTCGATATTCTTACTATCTTAGGACAACGAGGCTTAATCCAGTAGAACATAGAGGCTACACGGTCAAACTACATCATTCTATTCCTTCACCATTAACAACACCAACACCCCACATAGAGTGTAATAACCAACATAAAAAACTCGTTGGTCGGAAAATTTTTGAATCTCTTTTGCCTATAATTGCCATCTTTCGATTGGTACGTTCCTTCAAAAGGAAACATGGGTCCGCTTTTTGTAAAGAAATTTTCAGAGACCTTCGATATTATATGAAATGCTAATTAGTATATCGTTTCTCCGAGGTGTTTGCCTACGATAACTAAATCATTAATATCTACGGTTTCGTCGCGGTTTACATCTCCCTGAACGCCTTCTCCTGATTCGCCGAAGTGTTTGCCCACAATAACTAAATCTTGGATATTTATCACGCCATCGCCGTTCAGGTCGTAGCTTTCGCCAACGATAACGGTTACCAAATCTGGTTCGCTGGCGCCATCAATATTAGTCGCTTCTATCAATATTGTATATTCCCCGACTTCGGTGAAGCCTTCGTATTTGCCTTCGTAAACGTGGTTTCCTACGTGTGTCAGCGTGATAGTGTCGAATTTAACGACTGGCGAAATGGGCGAAGGCTCAAAATTAAGTGGGACAACGATGACTGTTACGGTTGATTCGGTCGGCTCAAGCAGCGTTACTTTGATTGACGCTCCCGAATTAGGAATGGAAAGATGTTGTGGGACTACCTCAACGTTGTGGATGACTGGCTCATTGGCTAGAGAAATGCCCTTTTCAACGTAGATGTATCTATCTGCCAGCAAATCATATTCATAAGTATCATCTGGGTTAGCAGGTATTCCATCGCCGTCGGTGTCAAATACAGGATACTGTTTTTTCTTGAAACCGTCGTATACCCACTTTTGCGAGTATTCTACCGCAGTTTTCAAATCATGCGGGTGAGAGACGCTATCGAAAAAATACTTTGAGAAGGAATACAAACCTTTTTCAATCGTTGATTGTTGGTCGTCCCGGGAACTTGCGATAATTACTCGCCTCCGGTCGCCGTTGGCAAGCTTTGGAATGAATTGACCAGAATAGCATGCTTCAACGATGATTGTTGATTGAGCCTCTTCTGGTAATTCGTCAATCCATGTCCTGACATCATCGGGTGTGATGTATACGGGTGGTTTATCGGCGTATTTTTCAAGCAGAAATTGTTGTTCGGTGTTGTGGCTCAATAGATATAGGTAAAACGGAATGTTTTGGCTGACGCGTCCTTTTGCCCAAACGGTGATAGCTTCCTCAAGATTATCTAGCGTAGTTTTCTTATCAACCTTCTCACTGGAATACTTGCTCGGACTGAGAAAGTATATCTCGTCGTCGCTGAAGTTGCACTTTTTAATGGAATTGTAAACGTGTTTTGCTAACTCGTTGTAAGTATTCCAATCTTTGTTGGTGATTTCATCGCCACCACCGAGCACAAGTAGAAAGACACCGGATTCTTTGCGAACGGGGATTTTGTGAATCTCACTTTCACTCCCTCTATAATACTCATCGCCCCACCATGTCGCTTTGTACTCCCAGTCGCCAACTTCATCAAACGTTACTTCGTAGCTGAAGATACCGTCCGAATCGGTCTTGATTGTTGCTATTTGCCTAAACGAACTACCCGGACGCTTTTCTCTAAGGTTGATGGATTTTCCTTCCAGATTTGGATATAGTTTGCCGCGCAGGGTACGACTCCTATCAATGCTTGTAGGTTCTGGCGGCGAGAGCCATTCAATTGTGCTTGTGCCTTTGATAACCGTAAAATCTGCGATGTCGTTCGCTTGCTGATAACCTTCCTTCTCAAATGATGCCTTTACGCTCCAGTCGCCCAATTCTCCTATTTCATCGAAAGTGGCTGAATATTGTTGGTTTTCTGCCTTCGTATTGGGAAATCTATCGGACTTATTACTCGATGGTGATTCGAAGGTAAGTTTTATCTCGAACGATTCCGATGCGTCGCACTTAAGCTCGAGTTTTCCAGTAATCTCTATCGGCTGTCCAAATTCAATGGTATCCTCATCGACAATGACGGAGAGAGTCGTGTTACAAAGCGTCTTGAATATTTCAAGTGACAAATATATTTCTTGGTATTTGCCTCCACTTTTTGCAATGACAGTGAAATTGTGGGGACCGATTGACGCATCGCCAGAAACGGTCAAAGTTAATTCTGATTGACGCAGCGGCGCGCCTTTAGTTGGCGTGACTTTTTTATGGTCGAAGGAAGCGCTGACACCAGCCGGCAAATCCACCGCGCTCAATTCGACCTCTCCCTCAAATCCATAAGTTCCGACGATTGATAGATTATAAGTCACAGTCCCGTCACGCCCGACGCTCTGATAATCTTGTACAGCGGTAAGTTGAAATGACGGCTGGGAGGTTTGTGTGATGTCTTTCGTAACTTTGATTTTGGCGACTTCACCATGATTGCCAGATGAATCATCGTCTTCTACCGCAGTGACCTCAATCTCTCCATTCTGTAACGGACTTGCATCCACAATCGCCTCGAATATACCGCTGCTATTGGCTTCTGCCGTTGTTTGGATTGGCACATTTATGTTATCTGACAGCGTTACCGTGAGCGATGCCCCTGCGCTGGCTTTGCCCGTAATCTGTACGTTAGTGACATTCGACGCATCTATTTTGTCACCGACTACGGATAAATCTGGCGTAGGTGGCGGAATGGTGTCAATGGTAATCCGGTGGCTTTCGTCGGTAGCGGTGTTGCCCTTGGCGTCGGTGAGGGTGATGGTGACAAGTGCGTCGGTGACGTTATCGCCGTCTTTGATGGTGTAATTGCCGCTGTAGGTACGGTAGTTGACTAAGCCCATCGACTGCTTGCCAGGAATTCCGTCGATGCTAAAAGTGACGGTGGATTTCGCCTCGCCTTCGACGGTTACGCGGACGATATCCCCTGCGCGACCAGCCGGCAGAGGTGGCGAACCGCCGCGATAGATTGCCACTTCAACGGCGTCGATTTCTGCAACTGTGTCCTTTTGGACTAACTCGATTTGCGTCCTTCCCTCTTGCCCATCGACCTTTGCGATGATAGAAGCTGTACCGGGCGTACTCCCAGCGGTGTAGAGCGCCTCATATTCACCCCTCTGACCGCGAGAAATCGCAATTCCTGGATACTGCCCCTGTCCACGCTCAACTGTACAGTTGCGTTGTCGATAGGGTTATCGTACTTGTCTGTTACGATAATCTCGACGGAGGAGATTGAAACGCCGTCTGCTTCAAGGTTTCGACTGCCCGCCCGGACTATCACCTGGGACGGCGGGCCTGGATGGAACATCACGCTTTTTTCTGTTTCGAGCGTGATGCCATCGGTCAAGTCATGGACGATAAGTTTTTTGCGTCCAGCGATATGAGAGAATAGCTCGATTACCACGACTCCCACTTCGTTTGTGGGGGAAAGCGCTTCAAATTGCCCCTCAATTTCCTGCGTCTCAGCATTCAGCAAATCGACCCGGACATACTTCCCACCGATAGGTGTTCCATCGTCATCTTGCAGCGTGATGATGACACGCGGGCGATTGATGTCGTCGTCGACTGTTGCAGAAGCTTTTTCAACTTTAACTTCGCTGAACGACGCGGAAGGTTGCCTATCCGTCAGCGTCAGTGTGATGGATTTCGTCACATTCCCAATGCTGGTTGTGATTTCGGCAGTTCCAAATGTGAGCGGCGGAGTATAGGTGGCGGTGTACGTTCCCAATGACTCGTCAAGAGGAACGATAGAACCAACGGTACCTTCCCAACGAATTTGGGCATCGGCGACGGGATTATCGTACCGGTCAAACGCCTTTGCGGTGATTGTGCTGGTCGATTTGCCATCAGCGGGGATACGCATTTTATCCGCTGTCAGTTCTAATCGCGCCGTTGCGCCAGCCTTGAAAACCACCGTCCCTTTCGATTGCAGTTCGACACCGTTCGCCCTCACCGTCACCGTCGCTTCCCCCGCCTTCGTGGAGCGGATAGAAATGGTCGAGATGCCCTGCGAATCGGTCGGAGAGATGGCTTTGATACTATCCTCTGCTCTATCCGAAGCAGCTTCTACTTTCGCCTGTGGCAAGGGCAATCCCCGCGTATCAAGAACCTTGACCGATAGCGTCGCAAGCGATTGATTATCCGCAACCGTCTGAACAGAAGGGGAATCCACCGTCGAATTGCTCGCATCCATCTGTCGTGGTGTAAGCGTAAGTGTCCCCGCCCCTGACAGTTCGGCTGTCGTCAACGCCACCACCAGCGTAACCTCTCCGACTGTGTTTCCAGCGGTGTAAGTCGTCGTGTAGCGGTCATCCTCCTGCAACTGCGGTTTCGCAGCCTTTCCGTTCCCAATCGGCAGGACAGTCAATGTCATTTCAGCGTTTTTCACGGGGTTGTCGTGCGCATCAAACACCCGCACCGTCACTTCGCTGGTTGCATCGCCATCGGCAGGCAGAGAATCGGGCGAGGCGGTGATTTCCAAACGAGTTGCAGTACCGTGCGTAAATTCCACGCTGACGGACTTCTCCAGCGCAATTCCATCGACGGACGCTCGGATGGTGTGACTGCCAGCAATTGTCGTTTTGACCTGCGCCTTCGTGCGCCCTTGCGCATCCGTCAACGGCGGCTTCGTGGCAAGCACGCCCTCTGGCGCATCCAAAATAACCTGCTTCGTGCTCATCGGCAAGCCCTGTTCGTCAAGCACGGTGACGGTAATCTCCACAGCTTCAACGCCATTAGCAATCGGCAACTTTGAGAGAGATGGTGCCGAAATGGTAGACTTGCTCGCGGAGATTTTCCGTGGCGTCAAGGTAATCTCTGTTGTACCGCTGACGCCGTTGTCCGTCAGCGCAGTTATCTCCGCTTTCGTAGACTCTTGAGAGACGAGGATAGGGGCGGTGTAGGTGGCGGTGTAGACGCCGTTTCCCTGGTGTTGTGCCGTTTGGTCGAATCGACCGGGAGTTGCCGACAACGTCACTGTTTCATCGGTGATTCGGAATCCGTCGCTGGCTTCAACAATGACACTTATCTGCGATGTCATCTGTCCATTCGCAACTATCGAAGTTGGCGAAGCGGAAACGGTTACCCTGGCTGCCTCGGGCGCTTGATACTTAAACCCGTTCTGCAATGTCGCCAAAGTACCTCCGGGATTGATTACCTGGACATCAACCCAACCGCCATTACCGGCGGGCGTCACTGCCGTGAGAAGCGTCGAGGATGTGACAAGGACACTGCTTGCGTCTTTGTCGCCAAACTTTACCGTTGTTCTACCGCTCACGAAGTTTGTGCCAAAAATAGCGACTGATGTTCCGCCATGAACCGTCCCTGAGTTGGGCGTGATTTCCTTTATGGTTGGAGTCAGACGGGTGTCGAGTGAAAAGATGTTCGTTAGAACTGAACCTGTTGCAGCATCGGCAGGCTGGATGATTGCCCCCGACAGCGTGAGGATAACAAACAGTGCTAATAGGTGGAAAAATATGTATTTAGACATGAGTTACCTCCATATAAAAAAAGATAGAAAGCGAGAAGCTTCCCGCCTTCCCAACCCGAAGGGTTACAAATCCTGCGAACAACGAAAACCGATAGTGCTGAACGAACCGCCGGCGAAGTACCCGTCGCGGTAGGCGCAGCGCAAGAAGCTGTCAGGACCGCGGCTCCATGCCCCACCGCGCCAAACGCGAACTGAATTTGTATTAACATTTGTGAAATCATTATTCTTTAATGTAATAGCTATGCCTGGCCCTTTGGGATTGTTTTTGGGACTTTGGCTATAGTAGCCTGAATCGTATTCGTCAGCGCACCACTCCCAAACGTTGCCAGCCATATCGTATAAGCCGTAGCCGTTGGGCGGGAAGCTGCCAACGGGGGGATGTTCTGCTCCATATATCACGTCCACCCGTTCCCCAGTAATTCGCATCGTCGTGGGTGATGTCATCTCCCCAAGGGTATTTCTTCCCAACCAATCCGCCGCGCGCGGATTTTTCCCACTCAGCTTCAGTAGGCAATCGCGCTCCAACCCATTGAGCGTAAGCCGCAGCACCGTGCCAACTCACTTGGATAACTGGGTGTTCCTCGTAACCAGATTTTGGCTCGTAGGTGTCTCCGACTTTCTCTATCAGGCAATCCTCATCATCTATATCAAGCAGTTCATGTCCTGCTGTGTCTTGGTTTTTGCCGTAGTCGTTAAGGAAAGCGCAATACTGCTCGTTGGTAACTTCAGTTTCGTCGATGTAGTAGGCGTCGAGATAGACGGTGTGGACGGGTTTTTCGTCGTTATCGCCGACATCATGATGGTCGCCCATAGAAAACTCGCCGGTTGGAATGAGGCGCATCTTCATGCCATCCTTCTGACGGATTTTGCTCGGCGTTGGTTCGTCCTCCACGCCATCATCGGCTATTATTTTCGCCTGGTAGTTGCTGCCCAATGTGTGAGGCGCATCCGCGCCAGCGTCCCAGACGATGTGCTTATCCTTGCCGCTAATAATCCCCGGCCCGATGTCGCCACTGAAGGTTTTTGCCGGCACATCAAAGGTCTTTCCCCCATCAGAGGAAATCTGCACGGAGACCGTCATCGCGTCGCCATCAGGATCTTTCACATCGTAGGTAATGTCCACCAAACGCGTGCCTTCGCGTTGCTGGGCGTGGGCATTGCTGACAACTGGGGCGCGGTTTTTCCCTTCCTGCGCATAAGCCCAGACGACAACTATCGCAAGCAGCAGGAGAGTGGTGGTCGGTAAAGTGAACTTGTCAATGAGATAAAAGCAAAGATCGAATCGTTGCACTCCAAGATGAATGAAAGTTCGGTGTTTCATAGGTGTTGCCTCCTTTATACATCTAAATTGCTGAATGAGTAGATCCTCATAAAACATCAACACCTTTCTGGCCCTCTCGCTTTCCCGCTTTCCCAATCCAAAAGGGTTAAAAATCCTGCGAACAACGAAAACCGAAATCGAAGTCCGACTCGAATGCGACGAAACTGTTGCGTTGGGCGCAGCGCAAGCTGAACGGATCGATGCCCCATGGACCACCGCGCAAAACGCGCTCTGACCATATAGTAACATTTGTGAAATCATCATCAACAAAGAACACAGGAGTACCAGGTCCGAGAGGATTGTCTTTAGGGCTTACGCTATAGTATGTCGAACTATATTCGTCGGCGCACCATTCCCAAACGTTGCCAGCCATATCGTATAACCCATAGCCGTTGGGCGGGAAACTGCCAACAGGGGATGTTTTATCCCATTTATCACGCCCGCCTGTTCCATCATAATTCGCATCGTCATGGGTGGTGATGTCATCTCCCCAAGGGAATTTTTTCCCAACCAACCCGCCGCGCGCGGCTTTTTCCCACTCGGCTTCTGTAGGCAAGTGCGCTCCAGCCCATTGCGCGTAAGCCGCAGCACCGTACCAACTGACTACGATGACGGGGTGTTTCGCGTAGCCCGCTTTTGGCTTGTAGGTGTTCCCGACTTTTTCTATCAGAGCCCAATTCAGGTTGAGCAGTGTATGTCCAGCGGCGTCAGTGTTTTTACCATAGTCGTTGAGGAAAGCGCAATACTGCTCGTTGGTAACTTCGGTTTCGTCTATGTGGTACGCGTCGAGATAGACAGTGTGGACTGGCTTTTCGTCTGCCCATCCGACATCATGATGGGCGCCCATAGAAAACTCACCCTCTGGAATGAGCCTCATCTTCATGCCATCCTTCTGGCGGATTTTGCTTGGCGTTGGTTCGTCCTCTACGCCATCATCAGCTATTATTTTCGCCTGGTAGTTACTGCCAAGTGTATGAGGCGCGTCTGCCCCAGCGTCCCAGACGATGTGCTTATCCTTGCCGCTGATAATCCCCGGCCCGATGTCGCCGCTGAATGTTTTTGCCGGCACAACAAAGGTTTTTCCCCCATCAGATGAAATTAACACGGAGACAGTCATCGCGTCGCCATCAGGGTCCTCAAGAACATAGGTGATGTCTACCAGACGCGTGCCTTCGCGTTGCTGGGCGTGGGCGTTGCTGACAACTGGAGCGCGTTTTCCCCCTTCCTGTGCATAAGTCCAGACGACGCCTATCGCGAGCAGGAGGAGGGCAGCAATTGGTAAGGTGAACTTGTCAATGAGATGAATAAAAGTTTGGTGTTTCATGGGTTCTGTCTCCTTTGTGTAGAAAGTTCTTTTGGAAATACCGTAGCGGACGCACTCCGTCCCGTCCGTCGTTAGACAACTGCTGGGACAGAGGGCAGCCACGGAGTTTATCCAGAGCGACAGCGAAGGGACAGAGAGCGACCACTATAAGAGGCTGTCACCGCTCTAAAGAACCGGTGCTGGTAGAAAGTTGGTCTACGATAGATGTGTTTTTTATAGTGTGCTCAACAGCGTCATCGACCTGCCTTCCCGATTATGCGCTCAAAGTGAGGATTTTTCTTTCAATATCATCTTTATCAGCCACAACCGCTCGGCGAAGTAGATAGCTTAATGTATCCTCATCCTGGATTGATGTTAAACTATTTTTGATAGCATCATCGACTTCGCCAAACCGAACTTCTAAAACAGAAATAATGTATTGACTTGCAATCTCTTTTCGTTCTGTATCAAGTAATGCTTTAACAACAGATGATTGTCTCATGATTTCCTCCGGTATAAAAGTCTGCACAAAATTAACGTCATGAACCAGACCTGCAAAAACACTCGTGCTAGCGAGCAGGTCCTTTCTATCCTGCTCGTTTGGCACAGATTCCTCAATTGTTCGGACACATTTTCCAAGCCATTCGCTATTGCTGACACCTTCGGGTTGCATCAGCGGCGTGAAAGGCAATAACCCAAAAATGCGTTTTGCAAGCAATTCTTCGCCATCAAACTCCCAGATCTTTAGCACATTATACCTCAATACACACTCATTTGGAAACGTGTATTGATAAACTCCTGGGTCGTCAATTTCTTGCGGACGCAAATAGATTACGGACGCATGTATTGGTCGTTTATCATACGCATCAACTTTAGCCTATGAATCAATTCACAGTCTAAAAACTCAAGTCGTCTCAAAGACGACTGAAAACCACCGTGAGTCCACTTTGAGTGGACTTGAGCTTCTTAGCCTGAAATTAATTTCAAGGCGATTGTGTTCGCTTCCAGGCCGAGCGACTAAAACTCAAGCACAACTACGCCGCTGGCGCAGGTAATATAAAACTTACGCAATATCGGATTGTAGGCGATGTCCTGGGCGAAGTTGTCAACGTTGATTGTTGTGTCTAAAACGGTTTGCGTTGACATGTCAATTAGCGTGATCGTCCCGTCGATTGATACGACATAAGCTACCTCGCTGCCGTCGTTGTATTCGACTATGGCAATTGAAGTCGGCATGCTGGGTACTGGGAATCGGCCGATTTGGTTGTGTGAGCTATCGTAAACGTAGACATCGTCTGATTTTTGATTGGCGATGTAGATGTATCTTGATGAAATGGCAATCGCTCCTGGCCAGCCGCCAGCATCAATTGTGGCGATTTCGTTTTCGCCTTCGATGACGGATACATCGCCGCCACCCCAGTTAGTGACGTAGATGCTGCCGTTTGGTGAAATTGCAATGTCGAACGGCTCGTTGCCGACATCAATCGGCTTTGCCTTTTTAACGCGTGTCGCAAGGGAAACAACTGAGACGCTCTTTTGCGTATTATTGGTTATGTAGAGCCAATTGCCATCAGGTGAAACAGCGAGGTTAGTTGGAGATTCGCAAGGTATCTGCTTAATGTCCACCCTTTCGTCGATTTCAATGATAGAAACAGTGTCAGAACCGTTGTTGGCGACATATAGCTCCGGTTTGTGCGGATTAACTGCGATTCCCAGCGATGAACATCCCAAGCCACCGCACTTCAAAGGAATATCATGCTCGCCTGAATCGCTAATAGCGTCGATAACAGAAACATAATTGACGAGTTCGTTTGTCACGTAAGCGGTTCTTCCATCAACTGAAAAGACAACTCGCTTGGGAGCTCTAAAGTTCGCATTGGAGACTTTGCCAGCCGGATGCGGTAGCGGGCGAATATAGAGTCTTTCTATCGACAGATGCCCTCTCGCTGTCTGCACATCCATTATTGTTGGGATGTAGCCTGGCTTTTCAACCGTGATTCGATATGTCCCCTCGCGTTCGTAGTTTAAGCTAAACCTTCCGTTGAAAGTGCGAGTGACCGTAACGTCATTGAGTGTTACTTGAGCGTCGCTAACCTCCTCGTCCCCGATGGCATCATAAACAACTCCGTCAATTGTACCGACAACGGACATGCGAACAAAAATGGTTTTGTTTCCTCCATTGCTTGTGACGTTAATCTTGTCGTTATAATCATCGCGGGCATCAAGGTTATCACGCATCGCCGAAATTTTCACAAATTGGCTATCCTCTATCTCGCCATTTGCAGGTACTATTTGGAGCCATGATGAGCCAATATCTGCCGACCAAACCAATACTCCTGTGCCGATGTTCTTGAACTCGATAGTTTTCTCTTTGTCGGATTTGCCAAAGTCTAGATTGTCCTTAGAGATAAATAGTTCAGGTTTTCCCGTAAAGACCGCTTTTACTGACACTGTTTTTTCGTTGTCGGGATTGTCCAGATTTACAAACCTAAGCGTTTCCGTTTCTTCACCTGCTAACTCCTCAGATTCAGGGTTGATGCTCAACACAACAGACTGTTGTTCGTCAATAAACCTTCCGTTATCCGGCGTAATATCAAGCCAGGTAGCCCCCTTGTCCTTGCTCACCTTCCATCTCAAAATAGCGCATCCTGTGTTTTTTACCGTGATTCTCTCGGATGCGTGGGTTTCGCCGAAGTCCACAAGCTCGCGGTCAGTACCGAGGTCAATGTCGAGTTGTGGCGGCTTGATGTTTACAGTGACCACACTTTCGTTTGTCGAATCGTCAATGTTGGCAAATTTGACCGTCGCCACCTGGTAAAACTTGTCCATCTTATCGGCATTAATCTTGAAAGTGACCGTTTGCGTTTGTCCCGTTTGCGTTTTTGCGCTATCCGGTTTCACCTCCAGCCAATCAGGAACGTCATCCATAACAGCGTGCCAATTTAGTACACATCCACCCACATTCCTGACGTTCAAGGTTTGCGGTGACTGTAACTTGCAAAATTCAATCTCTGAAGGCTCAACTTTGAGTCGCGGCGGTTCGATTTCTACGCTCACGCTTTTTATGTTATCCGGCTGTCTTTCATTGATGACTTTGATAGCTTCGTTTTGTCTCCCTTCCAAGCCTTGCAGCGCGCTAACCTTAATCGTGAGCGCAACTTTCACCTCATCTTCTGCTTGAACCGTTCCGTTAGTCGGAGTGACGTTGAGCCATTGGACATTTTTTACTTTTTCGATATGCCATTTGAGCGCGCCGGTTCCGCTATTTTTGACGGTTATCTTGTGAGATTCGCGCAACTCGTTAAACTTAATTTCAGTAGGCTCAACGTACATATCCGATGATGGTGCGACAATCTTGACCGGTACAATCACGTTCGTCCCCATCTCCTGGTCTACGACTGTGATTGTGGACGTGTAGGGTTGCTCTCTTGGCGTTAGCGCGCTTCGATTTGCTTTAACATTGATGACGTCGGACGCTTTCCCCTTGAGCGTGCCGCTTTTTTGCTCAAAGGTGAACCAATCGTCCTTAGCTGATATTTCCCACTTCATATCCCTTTTGCCATCGTTTTTTATCTTCAACACAAGGCTGTCTTTGTCGCTGCCAAAATCCAACCCTTTCTCTTTATCAATGACAATCAGCACGCTTTCGGTATACTCTATCTTTAACGGCGGTGTCGAAAGTTCGCTTTCGATACCGTCATCGCTCAATGCCAACACTCTGTAAAAATAACTCACATTCGGCGTAACGTTTTTATCCTCGTATACTGGTCCCTTGGGTCTTTCTTTTATTTCCTGATATTTGCTGCCTTGCTCGGTTTTGCGATATACCGAATACGAAGAAGCTCCCTCAACCTGATTCCATGTTAGCTTAATCGCTTTGCCAGAAAGTTTTGCTTCTAGACTGGTTGGTGTTGGTGGCGGCGTAAGTGGTTCATCTTCGTCTTCGCCACAGCCGAGCATCAAGACGCTGAATACAAGTATTATAAAAAAAAATCTCATTATTCCCTCCTTTGGAGCAACGAAAGTCTAAAACTTCACGGTTATCCAAACAGTCGGTTCTGGTGCGATTCTATAAGATACCCCATTCAAGATTCGCTGATGTCGAGAGATTGCCATGCGCGATTCAAGATAGGCGTCTATTACGTTTAGCCCCCAAATTCCCACCGCTGTTGCTATCGCCAAATTGCGACGAAGCCGTTTGGAATCCACATTTTCTTGAGCTTTCTTGAGTTCATAACCGCTTATCTCGCCTTCTATCCTGTGCTTCTGTTGTACTTTATCAAGTTCGCTTTGTGCATCCGATAGCGCCCCCCAAGTTACAGCGATACCCGCAAGCGATAGCAACTGGACGCCTGCGAAAAAGTACCCGCTGACCTGATTGTTGGATAACTGCCCCCAACCTGGCAAAAATAGTGAACGTCGTGCGGCGGAAATGGGTGGAATCGGGCCTATGATCAAAGCTGCAAGTTGGTTCGCTTTGTCAAGCAGGTTGCCCTCGGTTGCCACGACATTCCAGCCTTTGCCGGGTATATCTCTGCCTGTTTCAACATCGACAAAGCGTATTGACATATTGAGCTTTCCCGATAATTCACTGATAGTACCTACTGAAATAGTCTTTGCCTTTGCAATCTCACCGATTTTTACGGTTGTTTTATTATCGACCAAATCGCTCATTTGTATATCCTGCTCATTGAGTATCTGTTCGAGACGCGTCCGCTCAACCAACGAATATTTTCCACTATTGAGCAATTCGGTATGTATAATCTCGGCTATCTGCCCGCAATACTTGTCTAACTGACTGTTGCCGCTTATGTTCACAAAAGGCATTATGGCTATGTCACCTGTGATATTCGCCGTCGAAATTGGTGAGAGGCTTAGAAAGCCAGTACAAAAGATTGCTATAATGCTAATAATTTTTTTCATATTCCTCCTGAGTATTCTCTAAAGAATAGAATATAGACCTGTCGTCATGAGTTACTCAATAATAGACAAAATCAATTTGCCTTTCACTTTGACATCCTTCATCGGTGTTTGCTTACTCCCCAAGCTGGCGGCTGTTGAGGTGACGTTATCGTAAACGTATCTATAAACTTCGTCCAGGTCTATTCGACCATCGCCGTTGGTCTCTGCTTTGCCCAGCAAGCCTTGCCACAGAAAATAGGTAAAAAGCCCATGTTGATATTCATCGGTTTCTAAACTCTGTTCGTTTTTGTCGCAGGAGGTGATGACAGCGCGGCCCGTTCCGGCAAGTTCTCTACGCAATTTTTCCATGTTATATTCCCCTCCGCGCCGCATTGTAAAGAGGGCGTCTTTGACAACTCCTGCGCTGTGACAGGTATCGACGAACACTATTATCCTTTCTGCTTCGATTTTTCCCAATTTCCGCTGCACTTCATACATCGGCAGGGCTGTGGCTGACCAACGTTCTGGGTCAGCATCATAGGTCACAAAATATCCATCACCTTGATAGATGATTCCATGTCCGGCATAAAACAGAATGACGGTATCCATTTTGTGGGATGCTGCACGCGGCAGCCAGTCGCCCAGAGCGCTGAGGATGTTTTCCTTTGTCGCTTCATGCCCAGGTTCATTGTCGATGAACCATCTTGTATTGTCGCTTTTAACATTCCCTTGCCTACCTGAGAAAAACTCCAAAATGACGCGAGCATCTGCGCTTGCATAGCGAAGTTGCTGGATGTCTGCACTTTTATATTGGGAAATTCCAATAATCACGGCATAGGTTTCGCCCGATGGCGGTATATAAAGCGGTGGTTTTCTGAACAGTCTAATCGTTTTGTTGGTCTTATTATTATCTGTATCCTTGGCTATCACCTCTAATTTGTTATAACCCACAACGAGTGGAATCTCCCATGTATATACCTCTTTCGATGCGACTGGAGTAACTCCGCGTTCTGTTTGCTTTGGAACGCCGGCAAACGATTTTGGCTTCAATGGCTTTTGATAATCATCATTGTGATAGAGATTCAACTCTTTGACGCCTTTGCCGTCTGTAACCCGCACTCTCAGTAAAAGGGTTTCCGCATTAACTTCTATTTTCCCTTCCGATGATAACGCGGGAGATAAGACAAAAATCTGGGGCGGGCCATCGGGATATACCTGAAATTCCAATGGTATTTCTACATCGGGAAAATCCTTTTGTGTAATCGTTGCAATAAGAGGCAACAGGCCGGGCGTAAAATTAGACCCTATTTGCAACTGAAAGATAAATGGTTGACTTTTCCCTGAAGGCTGAAGGCTTAGGATTTCAGGCTGTTTGATTTTATTAAGCGTTACTCCCTTTGCTGTTGTGCTAAGCTGGAACTGCACTTGCTCGACGGATATATCTCCCTCATTTTTTATGGTTAGATGTAGTTCAATTTGCTCGCCTTGCTCTATCTTATTGTTTTGATTTCCTTTGGAGTGCGCTGTGCCGCCATCGTGGAATTTGGAATCGGTTAGGGTGATTTTTGGCGCCCGACGTTTTACCTCAAGCGTCACGCGCTTTTTAATA
>SDBU01005688.1_pt1 | contig 14843 bp, 29 predicted proteins | sample 2277071 | NCBI WGS metagenome assembly SDBU01 (sample SAMN10397929, study PRJNA504765) | marine sediment metagenome | isolation source: marine sediment core GS08_GC12, 126 cmbsf | place: Arctic Ocean: Gakkel Ridge, Loki's castle | collected 2008
TGCTTCCGTTGTGATCATCCAGACATAAAAGAGTTCATAAAATGTAAGACAGAAGAGGGTAATATCGGAAACTTCAATATTTCGATTGCAGTTACAGACGCGTTTATGAAAGCGTGTGAGGAGGATAAGGAGTTTCAACTCGATTTCAATTGCAGAGAGTTGGAGGTAAAGATAGTTAGAGCAAATGATATAATGGATATGATTGTGGAGGGTGCATGGAAGAATGGAGAACCTGGATTGTTCTTTGTCGATACAGTCAATAGATTGTCTCCGTTAGAGGAAGAGATATCTGCAACTAATCCGTGTGGAGAAATACCGCTTCCTCCTTTCGGTAGTTGTAATCTAGGTTCTTTGAATTTGACGAAGTTTGTTGATAGAGACGGTAAGATTGACGTTGCTTTTTTAGAGGAAACTGTATATACTGCAATTCGGTTTTTAGACAATATTGTAACTTTAAATGAGTTTGTAGATCCACGTATACGAGAAGTTGCTGATAGATATCGTCCAGTGGGATTAGGTATAATGGGTTGGGCTGATCTACTGTTGATGAAGAAAATAAAATATGGTAGTTTGGAGAGTTTAGAATTAGCTGAGGAAATAATGAGTCTTATTCAGATTGAAGCGGTGTACGCTAGTAAAGCTCTTCGTTTGGAGAGAGGAGCGAATGGTAACGGTTCCAAAAAAGGACAGAGAAATTCCTTACTTCTTTCAATAGCTCCTACTGGTACACTATCATTGATTGCTGGATGTAGTTCTTCTATTGAACCTGTGTTTTCTTGGGAGTATGAGTCGCATAGAGTTGATAGAGTGTTCAAACATTTTCATCCTTTAGCACAAAAGTATTTGTCTGAGAAAAAAGAATTACCAGACTATTTTGTAACGTCTTTAGAAGTTACGCCATTTCAACACGTAGATATGCAAGCAGCTTTTCAGAAATATATTGATCATTCGATTTCAAAAACTATCAACTTACCAAATCACGCGACACGAATTCAAATAAGAGAAGCGCTCTTTTATGCTTGGAAATCAGAGTGTAAAGGTATGACAGTCTATCGTGATAGGAGTAGACAAGAACAGGTTTTGATATCGAAAACGAAGAAGGAAATTGTAGGTATTGAGAAGACGTCTCCAGTTGCGAGACCAGGAAAGTTGAAGGGAATAACAGTAAAGAAAAAGACTTCAGAAGGTTCATTGTATATTACGATTAACTTTATGGACAATGTACCAGTTGAGGTGTTTTTGAATACGTCAATCAGTTCTTCTATTCAGGGACTTGGTAGGTTGATTTCGTTAGCACTGAGAAGTAACGTTTCTGCAGATGAAGTAATTGTACAGTTGCGTCTCAGTAAAGGAGATGTAGAGAAAGCTGTCGCGGAAGCAATAGAGGAGTATATAATTGCTAGTGCTAGTGCTTGTCCTCACTGTGGAGAGGTACTAGTTAAAAAAGCAGGATGTACAGAATGTGAATCTTGCGGGTGGGGCAAATGTACTTTATAGGATTGGATTTATCGCTCTGTAGTACTGGAGTAGCTATTCTCGATGAGTTAGGTGAACCGATATATTTATCTCGTATAGTTTCTAGTGATCTTCGCGGGTTAGAAAGATTGATTTTTATCAAAAAGCAGATAGAAGAAATTCTTAATGATATCGAAATTGAGTGTATCGCTATTGAGGGATACAGTTACGGAAGTCAGGGTAGAGCGATATTCAATATTGGAGAGATAGGTGGTATAGTACGCATTATGATATTTGAGAGAGGTATAAAAATGATGATTGTTCCACCTTCAATAGTTAAGATGTTTGTCGGTGCGAAAGGAAATGCAAAGAAAGAAGTCGTTATTCAAGCGTACAATGATCTGTATAGTGCGTTTTTTAGAAAGTGTGATAATGATGAAGTGGATGCTTTGATTCTGTCTAAAATTGCGTATTACTACAATCACCGTATTGGTATAACGAATTCTCAATATGAATTGGTAAAGAAGTTAGAAGAGAAATGCGAGATAATTTAGTTTTTACAAATGACATTGATAAGAGCGTTTATGAGAGCGCCTTTTTTACAGAGCAATCTATCGAGGAAAGAATAGTTCGCGATAGAAGAAACAAATTACGATTTCAAAGAGTGCTTGTAATAGCGTCTCACTTTCTTCTTTCGAGAGAAAGACGCGTGTTTGAGATATACGTGTATCATAATCGAAACATTAGTGATCTTTTGTGTTTTGTGAAGTCTCAAGAGAAGTATTTGGTGATTCATAAGGTAAAGAAAATATTTTCTTTGTTGAGAAAGTTTGTTGAGTTTTTCGATGAGAATCCTTATAAAAAGATTGATAGAATTGTACAAGAAATTCTGCTTCCAAGACAGTACGAGCTTTTAAAATTGTACTTGAGAATGCATCACTACAGAAGATGTGGATTAGCATATGGCGTAACGGAACAGACTATTCAAAGTCGCGTTGAAATGATAAAGAAGCGTTTAATAAAGAGAGAAGAATGTCAATCTCTGGTTGACTTAATCCTATTTTTGCAGAATTATAAGTATGAAGAAAAAAGAAAGAAAATTAGTAAACAAACAAATTGTTCTTGATTGGAATGTGATTTTTTCTTTTGAGGAGAAGTCACGATTCGGCAATCTTCGGTCTGGTAGTAAGAGTCGATTGTTCGTACTTTTTCGAAGTGGGTGGAACATTAGTATAGTATCACCTGAGAGGTTGAGAGGAATAAATAGTTATTTTCTTTTAAAACATCTCTACCTTTTCGATCTTTCCTTTATTGAGGTTATTCCTTTTTTAGAGAGAAATAAGGAGTCCGCTGTCTATATCTCTTTCGATTGGTTTTGTTTTGTAATGAATGCTCAGTGGCGGAAATTGTGGAGAAGATTATGTGAGATGTTTCATAGACATCTTCAAAAGAAGTATTTTTTGGATACTAGGTCTTTTGTGTGTCGTTTCTTTAAGATTAGCGGGTTAAATAAATGACATTAGATTTATTTGAAATAAATGAGTTATCAGTTTATAAACAATATCAAGATTGTAAAAAAGGAGAAGAAAAAATGAAAGTAGGTCTAATTGGTTTAGGTAGTATGGGATCAATACATCTTCGAATTTTGAAAAAACTTCAGCTTGAGGGGTCTGTGAAGGATATTAGAGTACATGATTCGGATATGGATACGTTATCTATTTATTCTGATATAAAAATGGATTTTGAGTCTTTGATTGACTGGTCAGATGCAGTTGTAGTAGCTACTCCAACGGATACACATTTTGTGATAGCGAGGAAGGTTCTGGAAAAAAAGAAACCAGTCTTTATTGAGAAACCAGTCGTTTTTAATAGAGGACATTTAGAAGCGCTGTGTCAACTTGCTTTTCACGAATCGGAGACACTATTGTTTGGTGGTTATATTGAAAGATACAATCCCATTATACAACACTTGAAGAAGATGTTACAAGAGGAAGATTTAGGAGAGATTTTTTACATTACTACTGAGAGAGTAAACAATGTACCACGAACAAAGTGGAGGAAGGAAGGTATTGTAAGAGATTTGGGAGTACACGATTTCGATTTATTATCCTTTCTATTTGGTCAGTCGATAATGGCAGTCAATAGTTGTATTGTAAGAGACAATGATATCGATATTTTTGCATCAGTTGATTTAGTTATTGGAGGAAAGATTAAAGTAAATACGAGACTGTCTTGGATAGATACAGAGAAGAGAAGGTGTATTCGTATATATGCAGAGAAGTGTGTTATGACCGCGAATTTGTTAAAGCAAGAAATTCAAGTTCTAAACAGATTTGGTAGAATGTGGTATGTTGGTGATCAAGGTGAACCAGCTGAGTATGAGATGAGAGCGTTTTTGAAAGCTGTAAAAAGTGAGTCTCTTTCACCTGATGATACAGTAGGAATTACACCTCTAAATGTAGTAGCTGAGATTTTTAAGGAGGAGAATATAATATGAATTTTATAGATTTAAAGACACCGTATTTACAAAACAAAAAGTCCATAGACGAAGCAGTTTTGAGAGTTGTAGCTTCAACACAGTATATAGGAAATTATGATGATCCAAATAGCGAGGTTAGTCAGTTCAGTAGAGAGTTGGAAGCAGCAGTTGGAGTAGCTCATGCAATTCCTTGTAATTCAGGAACGACTGCTCTGTTACTTGCGTTTTTGAGTATTGGATTGAATTCCACTAATGAAGTTATTTTTCCGTCATTCAACTTCATTGCTGGTCCGGAGATTGCTCTTTTGTTAGGTGCTAAACCAGTGTTTGTTGATGTGAGCAGAAGTACGTGTATGATTGATTTGGATAGTTTGAGGAGTAAAATCAATTATCAAACTCGAGTGATTGTTGTTTCAAATCTTTTTGGACAAATACCAGATTATGATGCCATTCGAGAGATTATGTTGGAGAAGGGAATGGGTTTGAATACTTTTCTAATTGAAGATGCTGCACAATCATTCGGTGCAAAACATAGAGGAAAGATGGGAGGAAGCTTTGGTGATATTTCTATAACTTCTTTCTATCCTGCAAAACCCTTTGGAGGAATAGGAGAGGGAGGAGCAGTCTTTACTGGCGATCATAGAATAGCGAAGAGAGTAGTAGCAATTCTTAATCACGGTAGTAGACAGAAATACATTCATATTATGAAAGGTATAAATGGTAGAATGGATAGTATTCAAGCAGCTGTTTTACGAGTGAAGTTACCTCTTCTTAAGAAGGAGTTAGAGAGACGGAGAGAGATTGCGAATCACTATTTGGAATACTTAGATCTTTCAGTCAATTATCTTCCGAAAGTAGTAACAGACGAACCTTCGTGGGCACAATTTACAGTTACTGTTCCTGCTCGAGATGCTGTACAAAAGCGTCTACGTGCGAAAGGTGTTCCTACAGCGATTCACTATCCTATACCGTGTCATAGTCAAGAGGTTTTTAAAACTTCATATATAGATTCTTATCAGAAAGATTTTCCAGGAACGAATTGGTTATGTGAGAGAGTACTTTCTCTACCTCTTCATCCTTTTTTGACTGAGGAGGAAATAAAGACGATTCTTTATGAAGTATATGTTGCAGTTCAAAAGAAAGGAGATACAGTATGACGAGTGTTTCAATAACTGCTATAATTGATAGGAGCGTTACAATAGGTAAGAATGTGAAGATTTGGCATTATGTTCAAATCAGAGAAGGTGCTGTGATTGGTGACAACGTTATCATAGGAAAAGGGTCGTATATAGGTAAGAATGTTCGTATAGGTAATAATGTAAAGATAGGTAATAACGTCTCTATCTTTGAGGGTATTATTATTGAAGATAATGTTTTTGTTGGTCCGCATGTTTGTTTTACTAATGATCGATATCCTAGAGCTACAAACAGATGCGGTCAGTTAAAGACTTCGGAGGATTGGAGTTTGGAAGGAACGTTGGTTCTTAGAGGAGCATCAATAGGTGCTAACAGTACTATTTTACCTGGTATAACTATAGGTCAAGATTGTATGATTGGTGCAGGATCAGTGGTTACAAAAACTATGTTGAAGAATAAGATCTATGCTGGATGTCCTGCAAGGAGATTAAGGAAGAAATGAGTGTTAAACTTTGTTGGATGGATACAGAAACTTCTGGATTAGATTCTAATAGAAATGGAGTGATTCAATTGGCAGTAATTATAGATGTAGATTGTGGAATGTCAGTCGAAAGGAAAGAGTTTCTGATGAGACCAGAAGGAGAAATAGATGAGGAAGCGTTAGCAGTTTCCGGATTTACCAGAAAACAAATAGCAGGTTTTCAATCTGAAAAAGTAGTACAGGTTCAGATAAAGAAGTTCTTTATGAAGTACGTGTCACCATACGATAAGAGTGACTATTTTATTCCAGCAGGATTTAACGTACAATTTGACCTAGGTTTCTTAGCAGCTATGTGGAAGAGACAACAAGATAATTTTTTCTATGCTTTTTTTCGTTCAGCATTTGATGTTGCATCTATGGTGGGTATTTGGAAGTGGATGCGTTATATAAATCCTACTTTGAAGTACAAGTTGGAAGATATTGCGAAGTTGTTAAATATTAAGGTGGAAGGATTTCACAACGCGGTGGTAGATATAGAAGTCACTAGAGAGATTGCGTATAAGTTACGTGAGATGAAAATTCAGAAGAGGAGAGTAATAGATGAGTTTTGAGAAAAAGATGAGTAACATATTAGAATCTATAAATATTATAAAAGAATTATTAAAGTATCTTCCAGATTCAGTAGATTACAAAAACGACCAGGTTTGGAATGAATTAACAGATGATGAACAGGATTCAGTAGAAAAAGTCAGAAAAATAGCAAACGATTTTTTGAATGGATTAAAGATGATTAATATACCAAGAGAAAAAGCATTAAATACATTACAATATTTTAAGGAATATATATATAATAATGGATATTATTTTGCTAATTGTGAAACATCAGCAGCTAATCATAATTGTCATTATCTAGAAAGAGGATGTACAGGATGTATAAAAAATACATAAATCTAAAAAGGAATTAAGTGATGAAATCAAGAATAAATAAACAATGGCTTGAAAATAATAATGCTTGTGAAGATGGAATTGAATGGTTTATAAACCAAAAAGAAAAAGATAGTATTAAGATTTTAAATATTCTCATTAAAGAAAAGCAGTATGTTTGGGCTAGTTGGTTGATAGTCAAATCAATGGAATACAAACAATACGTTTCATATGCGGTATGCGATGCTGAACAAGAAATTCATAGTTATAAGAAAAGATATCCTAACGACAATAGACCAAGACAAGCTATTGAAGCTGCCAGAAAATGTATAAAATCACCAACTAAAGAAAATAAAATTGCTGCTCGTGTTGCTTATGCTGCTGCTCGTACTGCTGCCTATATTGCTGATGCTGCTGCGTCAGTTGAGGTTCATGCTGATGCTGCTGCTCACGCTGCTTATACTGCTGCTTATGCTGCTGCTTATGCTGCTGGTATTGGTATTTTTAACACTGCTTGTTATGCCGGTATGAAATTAAAAATACTTAAATATGGATTAAAATTATTAACTACTAAGGAGAATTAAATAAGTGAAAAAACATTATCTTAGAATGCAATTGGATATTATTAAAGGGTCTCAGAAAAAGATAACAGATGCGGCAGATAATATTAAATCATGGATAGAGATGATTGAACTATGTCAAACATTAAACATCTCCATAGAAAAGCACATACAAGCTAAAATGGAATATAACAAAACAAGATCACATAAACATGGGAAAGCGTATTGATATTTTTTTAAAGATTTAGGAGGTAAGAGATGATTGATATATTAGAAGATAAAATAGTTAAAACAAGAAAAGATCATAATTGCTGGGGTTGCGCAGAAGTAATCTCAAAAAAAACAAATGTAAAAATGGTATGCTCTGCCGAAGAAGGTGAAATAACAAGAACATATTGGTGTGATGATTGTGTTTATATATTATCAGAAATAGATAATTATGATAAAGAAGATGGATTTGCTTATGGTGAACTAATACAAATATATAATGATTATTACAGGGAGATAAAAGATGTGTAAAGAATCAGAACTATGTGAGAATAAAATTTGTGGTATGTGGTTTAACAAGCCTAGTAGAGATAATTGTAGGTTCTATGGTGAATTTGATTTTGGTAGTAGCCTTACAAGTTGTAAAAAATACCAATCGAAAAAACAAGAGACGGCCTGGAATATGTTTAGAGAGTTGAAAAAAGAATATGGAGACGCGTTTATTTCAAAAATAACAGCGTCATTCCAATCATATTCACTAAGGGATAACATATTAACGTATATTTTTTGGCCTACTAATACTGAATCAATAGTAATAGAACAACTACAAAAAACAAAAAGGGATTTTAAGGAGAAAAAATGATAAATAAATACAGAAAAAAACCTGTAGTAATTGAAGCTATGGAATTAACTTATGAGTCTTTTAGAGAAGCTTATAAATGGTTAGGTAATAATGCGGATTTTGGTGCAGCTCAAGATGGTACTTTTTTAAATATAATTACATTAGAGGGCACTATGTCAGCCCACGTAGGAGATTATATTATCAAAGGAATTAAGGGAGAATTTTATCCCTGTAAATCTGATATTTTTAAAAGTACATATGAAATAGTAAAGGAATAAAATGGTAATAATAACAAATGAAAAATTGAAAAAACAAAGAGAAATACAAGAAGCGGTGATTCTTACTTTTACTGCAATTGAAGAAACATTAAAAATCTGTAGCTATGATTTATCTTTTATTGAATATATAGCAATAAGGAATTAAATAAATGAAAATACGGCGCAGGGATACATTTCACGAATCAAAAGAAAATGGATTCAGGTTTTTTGATTGTGTAAAACATCAATACATAACTATCTGTCAATATCGTATATATATATATTGGAAGAATTGTGATTATTTTCAAGAAAAGGATTAAATGATGAAAAAAGGAAGTAGGAAGATAATGTCCGTAGTAGGATTGGGAGTAGTAGGATTACCCGTTGCGTTAGCTTTTGCAACAACCACTTTTGACTCTATCGTAGTGACCGGAATTGACAGAGATGAAGAGAGACGAAAAATGATTGAAGGAGGATCTCTTCCTTTCTGTACTTCAGATGAGAAGTTAGCGAAGACTTTGAAACTTGCTTTGAGTAAAGGTCGTTTTAATATATCAGATAATTATGATAGTATCTTTCGTTCAGACTACGTTCTAGTGTGTGTAGGTTTAGATGTAGATGAGTCCGGTTCTCCTTCATACTATGATTTCGATAAAACGATTAAGATGGTAGGAAAACATATGAAGATAGGAACATTTATCAGTATTGAGACGACTGTTCCGCCGGAAACTACATTAAAGAGAATTGCTCCGATGCTAGAAAAATATAGTACTCTATATACTGGAAAAGAATTCTTTCTTGTTCATTCTCCTGAAAGGGTTACTCTTTCAAGACTGTCTTGGAATTTAGAGTGTTTACCGAAGTTGGTAGGAGGAGTTACTCGTGAGAGTACTCAGAGAGGAGTAGAATTGTATAAGCTTATTTGTAAAAGAGTTGTACCTACTTCATCTCGTATTTCAGAGACTACAAAGTTAGTAGAGAATTCTTATAGAGATGTAAATATTGCATTCTCAAACGAGGTTGCTGAAATATGTGATAAGATAGGAATAGATGTTTTGCAAGTGAGGAAGCATGTCAACAGCCTACCAAATGTTGGAGGAAATGAGACTATCAATCCAAAGAGAAATATGCATTTTCCAGGTACAGGAGTAGGTGGGTATTGCCTTCCGAAAGATTCGTGGTTGTTACGGAGTGTGGGATTGAGTAGTAATAGCGTAATTGAAGAAGCTCGATATTTAAATAATAGAATGCCGAAAAGAATTGTAGAGAAGCTTCTTTACGAATATATTAAAAAAGATCGCGTAAAAAACCTTGTACTAATTCTTGGTAGATCTTTTTTACCAGATTGCGAAGATGATCGTAATTCTCCTGCAAGAGTTGTTGAAAAACTTCTTGAAAAACATCATATTCGTTCAATATTGCATGATCCATTTTTTAAGAAAAATGATTTTGATTTGAAGGATTTTTTCGAGATGGAGTGTGTTAGTAGTATAATACTAGTTACTGAACACTCGTACTATAAAGAGGTTTTTAAAAGACAGTTCTTTAACAAATTGAGAAGTCAAAGAGTTGTTGCTATAGATAGTCTATTCAAATGTTTTAAGGAGGAAACATAGTGTATACGTTAATAAAAACTGTAGAGATTGACTCCGCACATTTCTTACCTAACTACATAGGTAAATGTGCAAATCTTCACGGTCACAGGTGGATGATAAAGGTAAACATTCAAGCAAAGAAATTGAACAGCTCAGGAATGGTTATGGATTTTACTGTTATAAAAGAGATAGTAAATAAGTTAGATCACGAGACGATAAATGAGTTTGTAGCGGTTCCGACAGCAGAGAAGATAGCAAAGTATTTCTATGGGGAGATAAAGGTGAAGTTAGAAGAAGAATTACATACTGAACTAACCGTCGGCGTTAGAGAAACTCCAGACTCTTGGATATGGTATACAGAGGAGGAACTCTTTTGATAAAGATTGAGATTGCGGAAATAATTCCGAGGACAATTCAGGGTGAAGGAGAGCACATTGGAAGAGTTGTTTCTATACTTCGATTTGCTGGTTGCAATTTGAAATGTACCTGGTGTGATACAAAGTGGGCGAGCGAAGTTAGAGAGTCTGTTTCACTTGAAAATCTTGTAAAGCTTTTACCAGAGAAGGATGTTGTTTTGACTGGTGGAGAACCGACGATAAATAAACAGTTTGTATCAGTTGTTAGAAAGTTACTCATTGAGGGGAAACGAGTTCATGTAGAGACGAATGGTACTAATCTCAAAGAGGATTGGTTGATTTCATATCCTTCTTCTATTCGTTGGAGTATTTCTCCAAAACTATCTTCAGCAGGTAATTCTTTCAGTGTGAAAAAGATGAGAGAGTTTATGGATGTGTGGAGAAAGTTTGCATGCGGTAAAAGGAATGCGTTTTTTAAGTTTGTTATTGGTAAAAACGTGACAGAGGATTTAGCAGAAGCTATGGCAATTCTTGATATGGTAGATTCACAAAATGTATATTTTCAACCAGTTGATAATGATATAGAAGTGTATCGAAAGATGGTGAGTATTGGACCGAGTTTTGCCAGGTATACTCTTCAACTTCATAAATTGGTAAGGATGAAATAAATGAGAGAAGAGAGTATAGTTCATTTTAGAAACTTCTTAAAGGCACAGGGGTTTGATTTAGATGACCAGAATTTTAAAGAGACTCCGGAGAGAGTTGCGAAGATGTATGAGGAACTGTTTTATGGTGAAGGAAAGGATCCAGAAGTAAAGTTAACGACTTTTGAGGATAGAGAGTATGACGATTTAGTTATCGTTTGTGATATTCCAGTGTACTCTATCTGTTCTCATCATTTTGTTCCTTTTTCTGGAATATGTCATATTGCATATATTCCGAAAGGAAGAGTGTTAGGTTTGTCGAAGTTTCCGAGAGTAGTAGATCACTTTTCTCATCGCGCTCAGATTCAAGAAAGATTAGTTGCGCAGGTAGCTGATTTTCTATTTAAGAAGTTAAATCCGTTAGGATTACTTGTTACGATGAAGTGTGAGCATATGTGCGTATCGATGAGAGGAGTAAAGAAGCCTGGAACAAAAATGATAACTACTGCTATCAGAGGTGATATAGATAAGGGTGTTGTATTTGAAACACTTCGGACTTTGAGTCTAGGAGGAAAGTAATGGAAGATAATAGTAAAAAGATTAGTGAGGTATGCAATTCGATTGAGATTGTTCTTCTTGAAAAGAATAAAAGATATGGAGACGCTGCCTTGAATCCACTCAGTATTTTTACAAATCATTTGGGAGAGAATAGAGCTACAGATTTAATTTTAACTCGGTTAGATGATAAATTGAGTAGAGTAAAGAACTCGAAAGAGCTGCGAAAGAATGATTTGTTTGATATGATAGGATATTTGATTCTTCTGTGTGTAAAGAAGAGTTGGACGTCATTTAAAGATTTATTAGATTAAGGAGGGTTGTTATGAGTGAACAGAATGAGGATGCTGTCTATCAGTATACAGACTATGAATACAGGGTATGGAGGAATTACATTTTTGTTACTATATTGTTGTTGGTGGTTCTTGTACTTATATTCTTTGTGATTTCGTCTGTAGTCAATATTACTATTGTAAATTCTCTTCAAGATGTAATATTGAAACACGTAAATATCTCAAACGCAGAAATGAAAGATTTTTTGAAAGATTTAATATCGCGAGATGTGTTGAGTGAGAAATCCAGTGAGAGATGTAGAGAACTTTTAGCTAAAGAATATCAAGTTTTTGTCGATGATAATTTTAGGAGTTTTCTTCATGTAATTGTTCGATTACTTGCGTACAGTATAGCAGTCGTGATTGTCAGCGTGATGTTACTGTTTATACGCAGTAATTTCGATACGATGTTGATGGAGTTAGGAACTATACAGAAGAAGATTACTATTGCAGGATTGCAAGAGAATTTGATTCTACAGCAAAAGAGAGCAAGAGCCAGAGGAGAGGTGGAAAAAACTAAAGAGGATTTAAAATTAGAAAGGGAAAAGTTGAGTATAGAGATTAGGAAGCAACGAGAGATGTTACGATTGAGAAGAAAAAAAGATAAGTTGGGGAGTTAAAAATGAGATCAAAATGTCCTGCGTGTGGGTATGAAAATGATACAGAAGATGTTCTTTCAGAAGACGTTTTTCGAGAGGAAAAAGATGCGCTGATATTTAAGTGTCAGAGTTATCGAACAGAGAGTTCTGGATGTAGTCATATTATGCGCGTTTCAGTAAGGAAGTACAATCGTGAAGATGACTAAAGAGCAAAAACGATATCACGAGTTAGGAATGAAGCTAAAGGTTATTTTTTCGATAATAAAAAATCTTTTAGATCAATCAAATCTTTCTGAGACGGAGTTAATAGAATACGAGTTGTTCGTAAATAAGAGAGATGTTATGATGGAACAACATCACGGAGAGATATGGAAAAGTAAGAACGGTCCGAAAGTGTCTCAGATGTTACGGAAAAGAATTCAGCTTTTAAAGAGTATTATGGATGAAGTGAAAAAACCAATATTTTTAAAGGAGGAGAAAAATGTTGAGAATAGAGTCCCTCGACGATTATCAAAAAGCATGCCGAGAAAACGTTCTATATAAAACAGGTGGAATAGGCGGATTAGTTTATGCAACATTAGGTCTTAATGGAGAGGCTGGTGAAGTAGCAGAGAAGGTAAAGAAACTACTTCGAGACAAAGAGGAGAAGATAACTCCGGAGTACAGACAAGAAATTGTGAAAGAGTTGGGAGACGTCTTTTGGTATCTATCAAATGTTGCATACGAGTTAGGAGTTACTCTAAGTGATGTAGCTAATATAAATATAGAGAAGTTGAGATCGCGTGCGAAACGTAATCAGATTAAGGGAGAGGGAGATAATCGATAGTGGTACGCGATTCAGGTGTTAGAGTAGGAATGATAGAGATGTTGTTTGCATCTTTAGGGTATGATGGTTTTTTGTGGAATGACGGTATTGAATATTGTGGTCAGGGTATTGTATTTAAAAATATTTCTGCTTATTTTGCATATTATAAAACACACCTGCGTTGGTTTATGAAATTAGGTAGTTATGTATCCGGTGCAATTAAGAGTATTATAGTAAATAGAAGAACCTGTAAGAGTATGAGAGAACCAGTACGAAATGCAGGATGGAGAGGTGGAAGATAGTGTTATCAATAAAAACATTATTTAGAATAATAATAAACTATTGCATCATAGTTATAATTAACATTATACACAGAATAACAAGCGATAGCTTGTACTTATATAATGAGCTATACAAATTACACTACTCTATAGTAAAAGCATTGATTTATGTAATATAGAGTACGTAAAAAGAGGAGAAAAGATGTTACCAATCGATAATAATAGGTTACCAATCAATAATAATAGAGTAGAGAAAGGTGCTAAGGTTAAGAAGGGTACTTCGAAAAGATTTCTAAAGAGGGCGTGGGTTGGATTGAAAAAAGTAGTAAACAATATCATTCATATAAAACTATCAGATAATGAATACTATATTAGTAAAGGTGGCGTGTGGAGACGAGTAAATCCAAAGGTAAGGATAAGCAAAAAGGCTCGTCGGAAGAAAAACAGGTTGTTGAGAGAAGCGAAGGAGAAACTAGCGATGGAAAAACTGAGACAACCACGAAAACTATTGAGGAGTTAAGATATGAGTAAAGAATTGTGGAAGATGTCTAAATCAAAAATCAATGTGTGTTTAAATGGAATAGATTGTAAGGTTTGTGTGCAGGTTGATGAAAATGATGTCATACTATCTTGGAAGGACAATGTGATGGTAATAACTAGAGAAGATTTGTGGGAGTTAAAAGATGGCATCGGTTCATAGAATATGTAGTAAATGCAAGAAAGGATTCGTATCTTCTGATACGATAGATATTATTTCAATATGTGTTGTTTGTAGGACAAGTTTATTGCAGAGAGGAGCAGAGTTTTTAACTACAGTAGTAGATACCGCGAATAGAGCTTCTTTTAAGAGGGCCTACAAGCAGACGAAGTTAGCTTTTCGAAAGTCTATCAAGTACTTTTTTGAACTAGATTTAGATGAAGAGGAAGTAATGGAAGCAGTGATTGGAGGTGTGATAGCAAGTTTCGTAAAGGGAGGAATGGAGGAACTAATACTTCAATTTGAGGGTCTGTGGAGGTTGTGGGTAAGACGTATTATTGTAGAGTTGAAGAAAGAAGTTTAAAATAGGGGGATGCGCATCCTAACGCATAAGGAGTATAGTATGATAGAAAAAATCAAGGGAGTTTGTAAACTCATCATTGAAATGGGATTGTATCTTATTTCAATCAGTATTTTGGTAGAGGTTGTTTTTGGAACAACAGCACCATTTTTAAGTCTTGGTGTTGTTTCCAAAATCACACAAATGATCGCGAGTTTAGGAAGTGCAGGACTCGTTGGTTTACTTGCATCGGGAGTAATCATTTATCTCTTTACTAAAAAGAAATAATATCACATATATATAATAAATACTATGTGGTATTTTCTTTAACTTCTAAATAGTGATATGGCTAAAATTGAATTTGATGGTCCAAATAAATTGATGTATGTGTTATCTCCTAACACAGATGTAGATGTAAAGGTAGACATATATTCGGATTGGAAGGAATGGACTCTATTAAGTGATAATAGTAAATATTCAGAAGCTATCCGTGTAGTAGGTGGTGACCCTATTGATG
>SDBU01005689.1_pt1 | contig 14843 bp, 11 predicted proteins | sample 2277071 | NCBI WGS metagenome assembly SDBU01 (sample SAMN10397929, study PRJNA504765) | marine sediment metagenome | isolation source: marine sediment core GS08_GC12, 126 cmbsf | place: Arctic Ocean: Gakkel Ridge, Loki's castle | collected 2008
TTGCTCCAAGAAAGGAATGACAGCAAAAAATAGAGAAACTACTCCAATAAATAAACCAAAACTTTCTCCAAAACTATCTGCTACATCTCCGTCCCAAAGTCCCCATTTATCGGCAACGTTACCAAAACAATATAAGGCTCCACCGAACACAGAAAAAACGTAGATAGCGTTAGTTGGGGTCCTTTTTTTAAAATATATAATTGTTGTTACAAAAATTGCTATAAGGAAGAAAATAAAACCAACTACGTTCAGGGCTCCATCAAGAAAATCTACTGGGTCAATTTGTTGAGCTAACATTTATCTTCTCACCATCCCTCCGTCTTATAACTTAACTCGATTTGTTTTCCCTTTATAACTTTACTGTAATATTCATACATAGCAACTACACACATAGAAATCCCCGCAATCATTATAAAAAAATGCTCCAAAAAATTGAAAAAATCAGGTGCTACAAAGGCTTCTAAGTTTGTCGATAGAAACACCAGAAATAGAGAATAGTATCCAGGTGCCCATTTCAATATATCCCTCCTCTTCTTATAAAGATAAGGAGAAAAAATTATCGGAATGCTACTAATTATTAACATAATCAATTCATTAATTTCCAACTGTGGCATACATTATCAACTCTATTTTTATTTTTTTTTGATTAAATATAGTATTATATTTTGTGCTAAAACTGTTTTTTTTGTAAACTTTTTAGCTTTCTTATAAAATAGAGTAAGTTTTTATATATAAACCTTACTTTTTAATACTTTTATGCGCGATTGTATGTAAAAACCCTTTTTTTTAAGTAGAGTTGATAAGTGTCAATGGATTATTAATATAATATCTTTTATAGTGAAGATGAAAAAATATGAGATCAAATATGCAATTGTCTTAACTTCTATACTATAAAAAAATAGGATTAGAAAAAAGGTTTATGTAAAGAAACTATTATTTACACAATCATAACTTATTTACATATTTAAAGCTTCTTTTTTACATAAACATTTATTTTTGTAAAACATTTCGTAATTTATTAAAACGAGTGATTAAAAAATATTATAAGCACTCCAAATACACATCAATAAGTAATTAAAGCTTAATTTATATCAGAACACAAAAAATTAAATATAGATTATTAGGATTAAATATTAAAATAATCAAAATCAATTAATCTTGGTATTAAAGTATAGAATAGGGGAATTAAAATGAGTAGTAAGGCTATGGAAATTAAGATAGAATATAAAAATTTATTTGAACATATCAAACTACTATCAAACAAAAGAAAGGAGGGGTTATGAATGTTTAGTCTAATTCAAGAATATGATAATAATTTTAAGGAAATATTCGATAATTCATTCGATTATATGTATCTTCACGATTTGGAAGGAAATATCCTTGATATTAACAATATAGTAGTAGAAAACCTTGGGTATTCAAGAGAAGAAATTCATTTCATGAAAGTTACCGATTTTTTATCGACTGACGAAAATATTTATGAGATTACCGAAGCCATAAAGAATACAATTCAGACAGGGGAAGTTAGTAAACCAAGAATCTATAAAGTTAAAAGTAAAATCGGAGAAATTGTATATTTAGAAGTTAATACTATTCCTTTAAAAAAAAATGGAGCTATTTACGCAATTTTGGGAATTGGCCATGACGTAACTCAATATAAAAAGATAGAACAAAGACTGAGAGATTCAGAAAAAAGATATAAGCATTTGTTTAAACAGTCTCCTTATAGCATTTCAATTTTTGATTCAAAGGGAATATTAATTGAATCTAATCAAAATCTAATTCATAAATTGGAAGTCTACTTAAAAGAAGATTTTACAGGAAAGAATTTTATAGAAATAATCAAATATTTTGAAAATTCAGCCCAATTAACAAGTTTGTTTAGTGAAAGATTTAAATCTCTTCGTAAAGGGGCAATTTTAGATCCAATTGAATTTCCTCTAATTACAAAAAGCGGAAGGAAAATTTGGTTATATTGGCAGAGTTCTATAATCAAAATTGACAATGAGAAGTTCATACAAGTGATTATTCGAGATATTACCGATATAAAAGAATCAGATAAGCTTTTTAGGACTCTTTTTGAAAATGCGAGGGATGGGATTCTAGTTGCTGATACAAAAACACTGGAGTTTCATACAGGGAATAAAAAAATATGTGAGATGTTGGGATATTCATTAGACGAGATTAAAAAACTTAGTGTTAAGGATATACACCCTGAGGACGAATTAGATCTTGTTCTTAAACAATTTAAGAAAGTTGTTAATGGAGAATTATCATCTACGCGTTACACTCCAATGAAAAAGAAGAGTGGGGCGATTTTTTATTGTGAAATCAATGCTTCCAAGATAGATTTTGGTGGAAGAACTTACTTGATGGGTATATTTCGAGACATTACTGAGTATAGACTAGCTGAAGAAAAATTAAAATTCTCAGAAGAAAAATTCCATACTTTATTTAATAATTCATCGAGCGGTATCGCATATCACAAAATCATTTATGGGGAAATTGGGACCCCTATTGATTATATCATCACCGATATTAATCCTCAATATGAAAAAATCTTACCTCTTCATAAGGATGATGTGTTAGATAAAAAAGCTACTGAAGTATACCAAACAGGTAGTGCTCCATACTTAGATATATACTCAAAGGTAGCAGATACTGGTAAAACAACCTCCTTTGAGGCATACATTCCCCAAATAGATAAACACTTCAGAATCTCTGTGATATCTCCAAAAAAGGGAGAATTTATTAGTGTATTTGATGATATATCTGAACGTAAGATTGCAGAATTTAAATTAAAAGAACGCAATGAAAATCTTTCAACTTTAAATAAAATTATCAGTTTAGGCAATGAATCAACTAACCTACAAGAATTTCTGAAAAAATCTTATGATCAAGTTTTAGAAATTCTAGGTCTCGATATGGGAGGTATTTATCTCTATGAAAAGGAAACACAACATAACAAATTAGTATTTGCTAAAAATGTACATCCTGACTTTGTAACCGCTGTAGAAGATGTTGACATATCGGATGGGCTCTTTAATAAAGTATTTGATAAAAATAAACCGTCTTATATTGAGGATTTTTCTAAGTTCATGGAAGGTTCGAAAGAATTAGGCGTCTATTCCGTTGTAATCGTTCCCCTCCGAGCTAAAGATGAATATGTTGGAAGCATGAACATCGGGTCTCCTGATCATCAAGTTTTCTCCAAAATTGAATTAGATTTATTAGATGCTATAGGTAAACAAATGGGAATAGTAATTCAAAAATTTAAATCGGAAAAATTACTCAAAGAATCTGAAGAAAAATTTAGAACTATTGCTGAACAATCTTTTATGGGGATAATTGTATTACAGGATGGTGTCTTTAAATATTTCAACGAACGTGCAGCCGAAATATATGGATATACTGTTGAAGAGATTAAAAATTGGAAACCTAACGAATTTTCAAAACTTATACATCCTGATGACAAAGAGTTCGTCATTAACCAAGCACGAAAGAAACAAGCAGGTGATAAAGATGTTATCAATCATCATCAATATAGATTAATAAAAAAAAGTGGAGAAACTATTTGGGTTGAAAACTATTCAAAAACTATTAATTACAAAGGAAAACTTGCGGATTTAGTAATGACTGTAGATATTACGGATAAAATAAAATCAGACATAGCTTTAAAGGAATCCGAAGAAAAGTTCAGGACAATTACTGAACAATCTCTTATAGGCATAATAATTCTTCAAGATGATGTAATTAAATATGGTAATCAACGAGTAGTAGATATACTTGGTTATTCTATTGAAGAGTTTAAAAGTTGGGGTCCAAAAGAATTTATAAAGATTTTTCATCCAGATTCTCGACAATTAATAATCGAACAAGCAGAAAAAAAACAGAGAGGGGCAAGTGATGTACTAAATCACTATTCTGCAAAATTTCTTAATAATACAGGTGCAACAATTTGGCTTGATGTCTTTTCAAAAACTATTCCTTATCAAGGAGGTCTAGCAGATTTTATTACTTTTTATGATATCACCGAACGCAAAAAAGCTGAACAGGAATTAATAGAATCTGAGAAAATTTTAAAGGACTTCATTCAAAATGCAACGGATAGCATTTCTATTTGGGATTCAAACTTAAACTTAATAGAAATGAATAAAGTAGCTGCGGACCCATGGAATCCGGCAAAAGAAACTGAAATTGGAATGAACATGTTAAAGGTGGGTCCATCCATTAAAGAAACAGAAAGGTATAGAAAATACATAGAGGTTATTAAAACAGGAGAACCAGTTTCATTTGATAATGTGAGAATACCTCCCAACACAGGAGAAAGGTATTTTAATATTAAATCTTTCAAAGTAGGAAATGGCATAGGAATTATTGGAAGTGAAATTACGGAACGTATAAGATTTGAACAGGAATTAAAAGAGTCCGAAGAAAAGTTTAGAACTATTGCGGAACAATCGTTTATGAGTATAGGGATTTTACAAGACGATGTCTTTAAATATGTAAACCAACGTTTCATTTATATGGTTGAGTATTCTTTAGATGAAATAACTAGATGGAAACCAAGAGAATTTCTCAAGATAATTCATCCAGACTATAGAAAAAAAATGGAAGAACAAGCAAGAAAAAAACAACAAGGTCATCCAGATGTTGTGGCTAATTATCAGTTTAGAGGGCTTAGAAAAAGTGGAGAGGTATTCTGGGCAGAACTCTTCTCTAAAACAATTAATTTCAAAGGAAGAACTGCTGATTTAATCACTGTGTTAGATATAACTGATATGAAATTGGCAGAAATAAAGTTAAAAGAATCCGAGGAAAAATATCGCAAACTATTTGAAGATTCTCCAATCGCATTAATGGAGCAGGATTATTCAGGTACTAAGGATTATTTAGATCTTTTAAATGCATCGGGAATCACTGATTTTGAGAAATATTTTGATGAAAATCCAGAAGAACTTACGAGGATTATGTTTTCCCCTAAGAACAAGATAATTAATGTTAATAAAAAATTTTTAGAGGTATATCAAGCTAACAGTAAAGAAGATTTAATTTTGAGAATGATGAGAAGATTTAAGGATAAAAAGATTATCAATGATGAAGTTTTGTTATACAATAAAAAAGAAATTCTCTCTTTAATAGAAGGTGAAACGATCTATGAGTCGGAGAGTATTTCTAAGACCTTAACAGGAGATACTATAAATCTTTATGTCAAAACATCAATAATGCCCGGATTTGAGAGTACATGGTCAAAAGTTATTGTTTCTCTTATAGATATTACAGAAAATAAAATATCTGAAAACAAATTAAAAGAATCTGAAGAAAAATTTAGGACCATCTCTGAACAATCATTTATGGGAATAGTTATAGCTAAAGAGGGAAAATTAAAATATTTGAATAAGGCTATGTCCAAAATTGCTGGATATTCTGTAGAAGATATGTTAAATTGGACTGAGAGAGATATAACAAAGATGATACACCCTGAAGATGTAGGGATAATCCTAAATCGATGGAAAAGCAATCGAGAAGGCACTGTAAGTGATTTTTCTCATAATGCTTTTAGAATAATTAACCGAGAAGGAGAGACAAGATGGTTAGAGGATTACACTAGTAAGATAATTTACAAGGGAAAAGTAGCAAATTTGATATCACTTGTGGATGTAACTGATAAAATGGAGGCTGAAAAACTTATTTTAGAAGAAAACAAACGATTGTTAGAATTACATGAATTAAGAAAAGATCTCATAACTAGAGTGTCCCATGAGTTGAAAACGCCAATGACTTCTATATATGGTTCCATTCAAATCCTTTTAAGTATTTTTAAGGAGAGAATTGATAAAGACATTATGAATTATGTCGAAATTGGATATAGAGGATGCTTAAGATTAAAACAATTGATAGAAAATCTATTAGATACTTCAAGATTAGAATCTAAAAAGTTGGAACTAAATCTAGAAAAAACAAATTTAGGCACTCTAATATCTGAATGCGTTGAGGAAATGATGTATTTAGGCAATCTTAGGAACATAACTATGAGAGAAGATCTTCCAAATGAGATATATTTTACTTTAGATCATCTCCGATTTAGACAAGTTTTAACGAACTTAATATCTAACGCGATCAAAAATACCCCAAAGGGAGGCAAGGTCTTTATCAATTTCATTGAGAAAAACGATTATATCGATATTAATGTAAGAGATACCGGAGTTGGTTTAACTATAACGGAAAAAGAGAGATTATTTGAGAAATTTGGTAAAATAGAAAGGTATGGAATGGACCTTGACGTTGATATTGAAGGAGTTGGCATTGGATTACATATAGCAAAAGAGATTACTGAATTACATGGCGGGCAGATCCTTGTACAATCTGAAGGAAGAAATAAAGGAGCGACTTTCACAGTAAGATTATTTAAAAAATTATAGAGCAAATCTTTATTATAACATTTAATTGTTTTATTGAATCGTTATCAAGGATAAGTTTGACTCGCTTTAAAATCTTATAAAAAAAAAAAATAGAATATTTCTAAGTTAATTCTTCTGCATGCATTACAAAAATTGCATGGTTTTTTGTTAATTCTGAAATTGAAGCAGTTAAATACTTAAATACACTTAAGTCTAAAAAAAAATAAAAATAAAAAAAAAGAGGCTTATCGAAAGATAAGACCATATAATTGTATTTATTCACCAATTTTCAATAATTTTTCTAAATCCTTTGTTATTGCTACAAAAATGTGAGTTATCGATATTCTTGTTTCAAGAGCTTCCTTCTTTCCTTTTTGCTCTTGCTTTCCTGTGTCATCATTAAAGATTGTTTTAATTCTTCAGCTAATCCACCTAATCTATTTGCCGTTTCCGTAATTTCTTCCATTGACGCTGTCTGTTGTTCTGCTGACGCATTAATTCCTTCCATGCTATCATAAGTTAAATGAATTTTATCGACAATCCCAACAATTTTTTCCTTTGAATTCCTTACAGCTTTTCTTGATTCTTCAGCTAACTTTCTTACTTCATCAGCGACTACTGCAAATCCTCTTCCTTGTTCACCTGCCCTACCAGCTTCTATGCTTGCATTCAAGGCTAACAGGTTAGTTTGTTCTGCAATATTTGTTATCAAACTCATAATGTTATTTATTTCCTTGGATGTCTGCATGATTTGATGAGTGACATTTGTCATTTCGTGGGTAGAGGCAGAAATCTCTTCGGAAGCCGCATTCACTTCACTTGAACTTGCTGCAAGTTCAGTAGCCATATTAGATACGTTTATGCTAACATTCGAAGCACTTTCTATAACTCCTTTCATAGTCACGATACTATCATCTAATAGTGCTAATTCGTCAGACGTCTTCTTCTTTGTAGTTTTTGAGGTTTTCCCAAGTTCAATTTGTTGAGTTATTGCTAATACTTTTCTTATTTTTTTGGCGATAGTATTTGTAAATATAAAGCTTATAAGAAGACAAATACTCATCGGTATTATCAACATAAAAACGATAAATTTACTTCTCTCTATTCTCTCAAGACTTTTTAAAGTATTTGTAGTTAATTCTTCATTACTCACTGTGTAAAAATTTTCCATTGCTTTTTTGTATAAAGTTTTATTTCCAGCGTATGGACCGTTAAGAATATTTAATATATCCACAGCATTTTCCTGAGACTTTGAGATTAATTCTACTTCCATATTAATAAGATCAATATTAGCAGCATCTATTCCTTGGAACCATGTTTGAACAGTTGCGGAATAATTCACCGTAAGCGCTATTGCTAGACTTAAGTTCCCATCTAGTTGATTTGCTGATTGATTATATATTAACTCTAATTTTGTATTATTTGGTTCAAATAATAATCCCTGCATTGAACCAGTCAGCAACGCATCAAGAAATCTAATGTTTTCAGCAGTTTTGGTAAGATTTAATGCCCAATTAACCTCCCAAGGAGAAAAACTCGAGAAATTCGCTGGAGTGATCATACTGTTTACCCAATTATAAAAAAGATCTAAGTAACTTGCATAAATAGATTTATTTGCAGCGTATGGACCGTGCCATAGATTAAGTATTTCATCATAGTTAGTAGCAGCTTCCTCAAATATCCACTCTTCCATTGCTATTAATGCATCGTTGGTAGCAGAAATATTATCAAAATATTGCCATTCTTCATCTGTAGCTAAATTTTTTGCTGCTGCGAGGGTTGCATCTAGTTGATCGGCATATCCAAGATATAAATCCCAAATAGAGTCATTTGCCGGATCAATCACAAAATCTTTCATTGCTCCTGTTAGTAATGCATCTAATAATAGAATTTGATCAGCGAGTTTAACTTTCTCTAAGTGAACATTAATTATATTATTTAAATCATTTTTATTATCATCACTGGAATTTAAGTTAAAAAATATAAGAACTCCAAACACTAATCCAATAATGAAAAAAATAGCTGAAAATTTCACTCGTAAAGATCTTTTTGTAATCCATTTGAAACCTTTCATTTTTCTAAATCACCATTTTTTTGGTTTATTTATGTTATTTTAGTGTAAAAACACTTTTTTTTATATAAAAATATTGTTAATTACATAATAAATGAAATTCTAACTATTAAATATTTACTTTTTGAATAATTACTGGTTTTTTGTACAACAAATAAAATTTTAGGTCAACTTTTCAACTGAAATGTTATTAATTCATTAAGAATAGTAGCAAAATACATTGATTTCTAAGTAAAAGAAAGAATTCGAAATAATTTATAAAAACTCTTAAAACTTAAATATCCAAAGAATATTACATCATTCATGATTGAATGGCTTAATTTTTTTCTATTATTCATCAGCACCATTCTTTTTAGCTATTTTTATACATTAAGTATCCAGCCAATTAAAAGAGTGGAAAAAAGAGGGGAGCGTGCTTGGAAGGAATGCATGAAGTTTCGTATCTTATCGATAGGATTTGAAATTATAAAAACTATCGACCTTGTTCTTTGGACTTGGTTTCCTATTACAATTTTAAGCTGGAAAATACATTCTAATTATTTAATCGGTGTTTATCTAAGTTTTATTATTAGTCTCCCAAGTGCTTTTATTCTTCTCAAGGGTGTGAAGGATGCAGGTTTTGAGACTATCCAACCATCTAAAGGGACTCTCATGTATAGCGGTATTTACAAGTATATTCGTCATCCTCAATCAACTGGTGAATTCCCATTATTTGTAGCATTGGCTTTTGCCCTTAATTCTTGGTTTCTTGTGATAGTTATGGCTGCCCACATGATAATCTATATGCCAATAATGATTTATTTTGAAGAAAAAGATTTAATTAGACGGTTTGGAGATAAATATCGAGATTACCAAAAAAGAACAGGCGCAATATTTCCCAAAATCAGAAAAAATTGAGAAATTCTAAAATTTAAAACTTTAAAACTTTACTCTTTTGCCTTTTTTTATATAATAGCGCATCAACTATCATAAAAATAACACTAAATAAAAATATAGCAGTTCCACTATATAGCAAAATCAATCCCATTAAGGTGGGAGTTGCAGAATATGCAAACGTAGGTAACAATACGAAAACAGCAGATAATAATACTGAAAATCCAATTATTTCGAGATAATTGGTATTATTATTCTAAATTTTTTTTCTAACATCATATTTTGAAGAAGTGCATTTTCGTTTATGTTTATTAAAAATTATAAGTTCATCCATTTAAATTTGATTTTAACTAAAAATTTATTTGGTTTTCTGGAAGAAAGGGAAAAAAATAATAAATTAATTATTAGAATAAATTTTGTTTTTCAAATCAAGCATGTGAATGTTCTTAAAAAATAATAAAATGTAAAAAAACTATAATTTATACCTATTCTAACTCCATCTCTGAGATAGCTCGTCCAGATCGAAAAGGAACATCATCAATTGACATTCCAGCCTCATGTTTGAAAATTTCTTTAAAGGATTCATTTAAAGATTGGAAATATAATGATAATGGTAAATTCTGAGGACAATTATTGTCGCAATTACCACATTCAACGCATCTGTCTGCATCATGAGCTATTCTTGTAAGGTTATAGGTAACGTTATCTATTGTTTTTTCCTTTTTCTTCTTGTTTATAATACAATCTATACAGTAACACACAGGACATCCACGCACACAAATCCCACAACTGGTACACTTGATCAACTCAGCAATCTTCTCTGATTGTGGTTTATTTGCCCATTCCTCTAAGTCTTTTGCTCTTTTTTCCTTAGCTTTTTCGATTATTTCATTGTACTTATCTGTATGAGCCTTTTTTATGTTATCCGGAAGTGAATTTTTATTGATTCCTGATTTTTCAAGGAGTTCATTTCCTTGATCAGAATAGACTTTTAAAATTATCTCATCAGAATTGATATCTAAGCCAAGATCACTCACAGATAAATCAGCAATAACAGGTATCTTTCGATAACATCTTAAACAGTTCTCAGCTACGGTGAGATCTAATTCTTGTATGCTTCCATCCTCCAATTTAATGATTAATCCTTTATCCCCTACTTTCACTTTTACGATTTTAGTAGGATCGACATCTTTAATTTTTCTCATTTCTCTTCCAGCTTTAGGAAGCATACCCCGATCCTCAATTCCAATAATGAAAAGATTATCTAAGTTAACTTGCTTAAGTTTTGCGAGTTCTATCAAAGCCCTCGTATCACAAGGTCGAGCTATGAGTCCAACCTTCTCGCTTTTCGCCCCTGCGACTGATTTATGTAGATATTTTGAAGCAGTATCAGTTCTAGCATATCCGAAAGCAATTAAAGATGATAAAGGGAAAGTTCCAATATCCTCCCCTTTTTCTACGAGTAGAGGTTGGACAGTAAATCTATCTAAATTACCAGACTTTTTATCAACTCGCAATTTTGCTCCAATGAATTTATCTACTACTTTTTCTTTAAGTAAAGAAACAAGCAGTTTGGAAAAGTCTTCAACTTTTATCAAATATTCAGCTATAGTATCCATGTATTCCCAACTCAACGTTATAATTTAATTTGATATTATTCTTATTTAATTTTTTAAATACTTTTTCTATATAGTTTTTGAAAATTGTTTCTTATGATTATAAATTATATTAAATTTTTTATGTGTTATATGGTGCTCCCACATCTTCAACTGAATTCTCATTTTTTTAACTCAGTTTCATTAGCCAACACATTAATGGCTAAGCTTTCGCTTTTCCTTTTATAGGTGTGGTACCTCCTTCTCCTTTTTTAGATCGGAGAGGGCTTGGTCCAAGTTTTCTTATAATTTTATCGAATTCTATTGCTTCCTGTTGGTATTTCTGTCCTTCTGCTGCCGTACACCATTGGATCATAATTCTTCTTCTATCGAGTCCAACAACTTTCAAGATTTCTTTTATGTATTCGACTTGACGATAAGCAAGAATATTTCCTCTCTCAAAATCACATTCACTAGGATATCATCCAATAACCATTATACCGTCTGCTCCTCTACCGAAAGTCCGCATTATTAAATCCGTGCCAATTCTACCGGCACATGGCACTAAGACCGTTCGGTATGTTACAGGGTACTGTGCACGTATAGTCCCCGCCATATCAGCAGAGCCATAACCTCACTTCCAACAAAGGAATGCTATAATCTTCACATCTTCATTTTCTGCCATTTTAATTACCTCTTTATTCCCCAATTGGTAGTAATTCATCCAATAATGCCATATATTGACTATCTCTATAGTATGTTAATTCGATTGCTTTGGATGGACATATTGCTGCGCAAGCTCCACAACCTCGGCATAAAATTAAATCAACTACAAGATTTCCATTTTCATTAACCGAAATTGCATCATATGGACATGTTTCGATACATTTGTAGCATTTAGCGCAACGCGCATCGGAAGGTGTAGCACGAATTAATTCTATCGTGTACTCCCCGTGACCCATCGGTATACCTGCAGATGAGGCTGCCCCTTTAGCTTGAGATACTGCAAGTTCAATTGTTTTTTGTCCTTGAGCTGAACCACATATGTATATTCCGGGGACTTTAGTGCTAATAGGATCGAGTCGTGCATGATATTCTTTTAAAAATCCATCAGGACTTTTTTCCATATTTAAAACTCGTGCAATATCATTAGTACCTACAGATGGAAGTGACGCCGGTGAAGTGACTACCATATGGAATTCCTGAGTAATAACAGCATCAGTACCAACAGCCTCATATTGAACTATAAGGTTTTTAGTAAGTGGATCTTCTTTAATGTCGCCAACAAGCCCTTTAACGAAAATTATGCCTTTTTCTCGAGTTCTTCTGTAATATTCTTCATAGTCCTTTCCTGCACATCTCATATCGATATAAGAACATACTATCTCCGAATCAGGGTATTCTGATTTAATTAATTTTGAATTTTTTAGAGATAAGTTGCAGCATACAACGGAGCACCACGGGTTCTTTTCTATATCTCTCGAACCAACACAGTTGATGAATAAAATTTTCGAAGGACGTTTTCTATCAGATGGTCGTATGAGGTGTCCTAAAGTAGGACCGTTTGGAGCTAAAATGCGTTCTAATTCGATTTGATTAATTACATTCTCGTATATTCCATATCCATAATCATCACCTTTATAGAGATCCCAACCTGTTGCGACTATTATTGTTCCGATTTCAAGCTCAACAATTTTATCCTTCATACTAAAATCAATAGCGTCATTTTCACAAGCATCAACACATGCGAAACATTCTACGCAAGAATCTCTTTCTATGTTTGAAATTAACGGAACTGCTTGAGCGAAAGCGATGTCAGTAACTTTTCGAGCTGATAGATTCTCATCAAAATAGTTTGGAACATAGATTGGACACACTTCAGCACAAGAACCGCACCCAGTACAGTTGTCTTCATTCACAAATCGAGCCTTTCTTTTAATTTTAGCCGTAAAATTTCCAATATATCCATCAATTTCTACAGGTTCGCTATAGGACATGATTTCAATATTTGGATGGCGATTAGTTTCTAACATTTTGGGTCCGAGAATTCATATTGAACAATCGTCTGTAGGAAATGTCCTGTCAAGTTGCGACATTCTTCCTCCAATTGTCGTATTTTTTTCTACTAAGTACACCTTATAACCCGCATTACCTAAATCTACAGATGCTGATAAACCTGCTATACCTGCACCAATTACAAGAGCAGCTGGTTTCACAGGTACCGTTTTTGTTGGAACATCTTCTAAAAGTTTTGCTCGAGCTATCCCCGCTCTTATAAGTTCAATAGCTTTCTCTGTTGCTTTTTCTCGCACTTCTGGGGCTTGATGTACAAATGAACAATGTTCTCTAATATTTACAAACTCTAAATACCTGGAAGGTAAACCTGCTTCTTTTAATATAGCATGAAATACAGGAGCATGTGTTCTAGGGGAACAGGCAGCTATCACAATGCGATTTAATTTCTTATCTACAATTTGTGCTTTAATGTAATCACTGCCTCCGGTTGTGCAAGCACTTAAGTAAGAATATGCATATATATCATCTAATTTATTAATTTCCTTGACAATCCTTGGTATATCTAAGATCCCAGCTATATTAATACCTCAGTGGCAGACAATCACACCTATTCTAATTGGTTGTTCGTTATTTAAATCTTTGGTCTGTTCACCAGACATTTTTAACACCTTGTTTGATGTTTCCTCCTCTTTATATGATGAATTATATTTTGAAAGTTAACCAAACTTACTCTCAAAACTTTAATTTATGTTATTGAGAATTATTCTTATTATTAAAGTTCAATTGTTATTGAACTAAACTACGCATATCTGTTTTTTAATATTTGACATTTTTACTTTAAAAAATATTTGAAAAATTTAAGAAAAGCGAAAAACCACGATTAAAAATTGCTAATAATATTAAAATTTCTATGTTAAAATAGTTGGTTAATGACAAATGGAGGTTAATTTCTTTAATCATCTGTTAAATATCAATAATTAATCTAGAACATTTACTATTACTAGATTTTTGGATAAATCCTCTAAGAAAGGCTAAGAAACTAAAACAGATTCCGAGCACTTCCGATTTACTATTTATTCATATCTTTAAATAGATTCTTAGCTTTTATCAATTCTTTTTCCATTTCTTCATCAGATAAAGCTTTTACTTGAATTCTTTCACGCTCAATGAAATCCATCATTACATATATTGATACTTCTGCTAAGGTTGCAGCTTCTGCCAAGCTTATTACTCCCTTTCGATATATCCCACCTGCCTCTTTCAACTTGTACTCGGTGATTTGGGCTAGTAAAAATTTACGCATTAATGCCGAGCGATCTATCCGTTCTTTTTCGCTAATTTCATTTAATTCCTTTATTTCTTTTTTTTTTAATCTAGTTGATACTACATCAGTCATTTTGTTAAACCTCCTTCCTTTTTTGGAGTTTTTCCATGAAGAATAAAATCGATTTTGGCTTTGTAGCATTTATTGACTCTAATTTTTTTAAAATGTTAATAAACTCTGCTTTCGTTAATTTATTTTGATTTAATTTCTCAAAATAGAAAGAATCCAACTTCATTACTTTTTGACCCGCATTAAGAAATTTCTTATAAGCCCTATCATCAGATGTCAAGCAAATACCTTCTTCTTTTGCTAGTATATAACAGCTTGATTCACCAGGATCACGAAACTGATCCAATCCTTCTGTGATATCAATAGAAATGACCGGAATTTTAAACTTATTCAATGATATCTCGGCAGTACTTGCATCAGGAAAACTACTTGCCTTTCCCTTGATAACTACCTCCTGATAAACACTAGAATCAATAACTACGGAGTATTCCGTTAGATTCATGAATTTAGAGAACAAATCTGTTTTTACTAGATAAATTAGAGTACATGCATCT
>SDBU01005690.1_pt1 | contig 14842 bp, 20 predicted proteins | sample 2277071 | NCBI WGS metagenome assembly SDBU01 (sample SAMN10397929, study PRJNA504765) | marine sediment metagenome | isolation source: marine sediment core GS08_GC12, 126 cmbsf | place: Arctic Ocean: Gakkel Ridge, Loki's castle | collected 2008
GGATGATGTTGAACTGGAAGTTGAGCTGGTACTTGAAGTTGAGGTACTAGAAGTTTCTGAAGTGGTTGAGGATGATGTTGAACTGGAAGTTGAGCTGGTGCTAGTGCTAGTGGTGGAAGTAGCTGCTGTATAAGTAACAACTAAAGTAGGGTCAGAAGCCGTACCAGCATATTCTGACAACCTGATGCCAACATAGTAATTTGTCCCAGGGTCACTATTAGCAATATCAGAAGAGTCAAAAACACCCAACTTAGTCCAATCAGTTTTGCTAATCCAGCCTCTCCCAGTAACATTAAGGGTAAATTGAGTAGTATTTCCAGCTCCAGTAGGACGGGCAATATCAGTAGCCCCTTTTGTAGTTGTGTAATTATTATAATCCGCCAACTCTAATCCAGCAGTACTGGCCTGTGAAGTTTGGACTAAAGACAAATTATAAGAAGAACCAACAGCGGCAGCATTAGCAGTAAGAGTTAAAGTAGCCGCCGAAATGTTAACAGTGTCTGGTAAAGCAGAAGTATTAAAAGGCAAAAATCCCCTGTAAAGGTAATAAGAGTCGCTGGCTACTTTTCTTGATGCTGCTATGATTGGGGCGGTATGCTCATCAAGAAGAGCGTCTCCAACAGCAGCGTCATGTGCTGTTGCCCAGTTGACATTAGCAACGGTATAAACGACACCATCTCCAGCACCAGAGTAAAAAGTTTCTGGTGAAGCTAACATTATAGTCGGAAATTCCCTTGAATCAGTTAATCCAACATAACTTAAAAGCCCCCGATACTCATCTAATCCTTTGTAAATTTCTTTATTTCTGGTTAAAAATTCCTTAGTAATATCCCATTGAGTTAAAGCGACACCTATGCGTTTGGCATATACAGGATAAGCTCTGAAAGTAGCTTGTAACCCATTTCCTTTTGAGACAACAAAAGCATTATCAATCAATTTAACAATTTTATCTTTAGTCTCAATTTCTAAGAATTTTCTGCCGAATCTATTGTTAGCCAATTTTAATAAAGGCTCTTGATGTTTAGAAAATAAATCTTTAACTTCCTGCCTAGCTTTCTCTTGTCTTTTAATCTTAATTTTTAACTCTTTTGCTGTTTCTTGCTGTAATTCCTTAACTGCCCCTTCACGATAGCTAGGAGAATACACGCCATTTTTAGAAATAAACTCAATACCAAAAATTTTACTGATCTTGTTTACCCAATTAGTCATACTCTTAGTATAACTCAAACCCTAAACCCATTTACTCGCTATCTTAATCGCCTCTGGTACTGTTATAGGAGTTCTACCTATAAAAATATTCCCGTCTTTATCCCGTGTAAGCTTAAATTCAGCGACAAAACTACGATGAGTTCCGTGTAACTTATCATTGAGTAAGTCCCACTTTCTCATAGCATGAGGGTCTGGTCTACCTCTCTTAGTACATTTAATACAATCATCTGGGTTATCTAAAGCCAATAATTCCTCAAACTCCATAATCTTGTTTTTATCTAACCAATCCTTATCTTCTTGCCCCTGAACTTTAGCTTCCTCATACAACTGTTTTATCCAAGTTAGATACACGCCTTTTTTATTAGCATAAGTTGTATAAATCCTATCTATCCATTTCTCTCCTCCAAGAACATAGGAGACTAATAACATATTAAAGATAAGGTCATCTTGTTGAAACGAGTAACCCCTACCAGCCGATAAGTGATATACCAAAGAATTAGGGTCGCACAGGGAATGACTACCTACCATCCACCATTTTGTATCAAGATAAGGTTCACCACCTCCATAAACTCTCTGGGCGTAAGGATAACCTCTGTACTCTAAAAACTGTTTTCTCTTAACTGCTAGAAAACAATGTCCACACAAAGGAATATAGAATGGGGTGTCAGCTACTTTAATCTTGTTCCAAGTCCCCCAAATCTTCTCTCCTACCTTATAAGAATACTGATAGCCTGGTTTCGGGTCTGAGCCGTCAGCTCCCATCCACGAAACTGGAGCATGGATGATACCACCATAGTCATTTAAAGCCGTTAGAATTGATTTAATAGTCCCAGGGCGTATTATAATATGAGCATCACAAAAGATTATATTATCGTATTTCGCCTTTAATACACCTTTGTTTCGTGTTCCTACATTAGATAAAACAGGGTCATAAAAGATTTTAACTTTATCTGAATGAACTAAACCTCTGGGAGAATACTGATATTTCCACCACGCACCCTTTTCTATGGCCTTCCAAGCCAAGAAACGTGAAGTTTCATCAGTAGAACCGTTGTCCATTAAAATTACTTCAAAGTTTTCAATCCCACTAGCGTAGCAATCCTCCATTAAAGAAGTTATTGTCATCACTACTTGAGGAAATTCGTTGCGTGCCCCTATGATTATTGACAATCCTTGTTTATTTATTAAGCTCATCGTAAATCTTCCATATATGTTTTTTAACTTCTTCTGGGTATTTTACCCCTGTTCCTGTTTCGCTTTTAAATTTTTTAGCCCATTTTTTATCTCTAAATGAATTAGGCTTAATATTTGATAAATGAAAGTATCGGGGCTTAACTCTTATTGTTCGTTTATTCTGATTACGCCAGTAAAGTATCTCATCATTGAGATAAATTAAATCCTTCGGCCATTGTTTACGATAGTTTACTCCCTTTTGGTTTTTAAACCATTTAGTAAACCACTTAAATCTCCAGCTATGGTCATAGTGATTTCGGTCAATTACCTGATAAGGATTGTTAGCTAAAGCATCATAATCTAGGGTTATAAATTCAAACATTTCTTTAAGACTTTCTTCAGGCCAGTAATCATCATCATCAAGAAAAAGTATCCAGTCCTCATAAGACCGACTAACTTGCTTTTGTCTTTCTTTAGTCAATAGTCCTGGCATCTGGACATTCTCAAAATCTATATATATTTTATTAGGAAACTCTTTTTGTAGTTTTCTGAGAACCTGTAAAGTATCATCCTTAGATTTTTCTGAGATAGTTACCAGAGAACGATTAACAAAAGGCTGAACCTGTCTTAAAACAAGGTCAATAAATGGCATCCCATCCCGCACGATAGTATGGGAAATTACGCTAGGCTTTTTCTGCATATATATGAATATAATATGGGGTACTATCTCTATAGTAAGTAATATTTATATTAATAATTTTAAAAGGAAAAGCATATCCAATAGCTTTTATTAAACAAAGAGTTTTATTTTTATCTTTATAATAGCTAATACCAGGCACACAAATAAGAGCTTTCCCGCCTGGTTTTAAAATACGATAGATTTCTTCTTTTGCTAACCAAGGATGCTCCAAAAACTCATATACTCCAGTCATAATTACCCCATCAAAGCTATTGCTATCAAGTTCACAGTCCTCAATATTAGCTACAATGTCTGGTTTAATCTTGGGGTTTATGTCCAGAGTTTGATAATTACATTTAGGAAACCACTTTGAATAATCCCACTTCGTATCTTTACCCACAAACAGAATTTCGCCTGAGTTAAACTGCTTAGCGAAGTCTGGAATAATCTGGTTATTTAGAGCTGTTCTTGCTGGTGTTGGCATATATGGCTACATAGTAATCGTTTCTATCACGATGTTTATAATTATCATCAACTAAGTGTTCCTCAACAATCTTCATATCTATCATATCATTCACTTCTTTTGGCGATTCAAACGACAAAGGATGAGGGTCAACAATATTAAGAAAAGTTTGAAATAGTAAATATCCCTCTGGTCTTAGCACTCTCTTAATCTCTTTGATAACTTTCTTAGGATGATCTACATGATCTAAGGTATTAGCCATTATCACTAAATCAAAAGTATTATCACCATAAGGCATTTCTTCAGCATCACCCTGCTTATACTTAATGTGTGTTTTAGAAGGTAAAAATCCTATTTCTCTTAAATCATCAACATTAATATCAATGGCAAACCTACTTCTAATATGCTGAATAACACAAAGAAACCCACCAGTAGCCCCTGGGCCTATCTCTAACGCCTTATTAAATTGTATTTCATGTATGCTCTTACAAAAGCATCTCCAAATTAACTCAAAGAAATCTACATGAGCTAAAAAGCATATCCTTTTAGTTCCAAAACTAAGCCACCAATCCACTTCTGTCTGTCTGCCTTCTCTATAATTTTTATCAACTTTCATATATCTCCTTTAATTTACTTCTAATAATATCTTTAAATATCTTGTTATTATACTTATTCTTTAATAGCTCCTGCATCTCCCCTTGCATCTTTAGCCATTCTTCATTAGGAAGGGCTGCTGCTTTATGCCAGATAGAAGTATCTCCTCTAACATAATCCCCTAATGGATAATGGGAAAAGCCAGACTCTTTAGAAACCATTGGCACACAGCCTCCTGCAATAGCTTCCATAGTCGTACCGCCCTGTCCTTCTGCTAAAGAAGGGAAAACATAAAAATCAGAATTGTGAATTAACTCTGTATAGCGTGGGTCTGAGCAAACAATCCACCCATGAACTGTAATGCGTGGATGAGCTTTAGCTTCTTTAACAAGATTAATCCAAAACCTTTCATTCTGAACCCTGCCAATACAATGAAGCGTAGCATCTAATCCTTCATCTACTGCTTTAATAAAATCTTTATAAACATGATAGAATCCTTTTCTTAATCCTAGTGTTGTAGCTATGTGAATAAATACTGGCTTCTTGTTTCTGTTTCTTGCTTTAAATGGAATATCATCCATGCCATAATTAACATCAGTTATTCTTTTAGAAGGAATACCAGCATCAGTAAATTGTTTTCTAAGAACATCTCCACCTAACATAAAATAGTGGTCAGCATGATAATAGTCTCTGGGGCAAAAACAATCACTTAGCTTACAACCTAATTTACGAGCTTCTGTAGCTAGAGTGTTTTTAATCCATTTACTTTCAGCAATATTCAAATAACAAATAGCTTTACCGAATTTATTATATCTAGTTAAATAACTAAAATCCCTTGGAAACCCTATCAATAAGTCATAAGTTTTACCAACAATTTTATGCCTACTGTCCATATAGTCAACATCACCAAATTCTTTAGCTACATCATAAATTAACTTAGAAACTACTCCTACAGAATGTCCAAATAATGCGTTCTGTTCATCAAGTGCAGGGTCGTAATGATACTTAGACATCGCTACTAAGATTTTCATAGTTCTCCTTTAGGGCTTTGCCCCATCTATTTATAAATAAACTCCAATTTCTTTTACTTAGCCATCCATTAGAAACCATCCTACCATCAGCTATTGGATAATGTTTTCTTTTCCTAGTTGAACCCCATTCAAGTTTAGAAATAATTTCTGCTTTAAAGGCTAGATTCTTCCTTCCATACTTAAATTTAGCCCTACAACAATAATCAGCATCGTCTTGATGTAACGGGAAATATTCTTCATCAAGATAACCAACTTCATCTAACATTTCTCTAGTAAATACAAGTGGCCCACGATTAAGTATCGTTCTTACTTCAAATCCACCATCCATTATTGATTCTCCATATTGACTAGAAAGATGTTCCCAACTACTTACTCTTTTATATGATTTAAACGGAAAGGGAGTTGTTCCATCAATCTCGTATCCACTTCTGCCACCCATCAAACCTAGCTTCCAGCCCTTTTTTCTAAAAACTTTCATAATACTATTAATATTCCTTTTTATTAGTTGGTCAGTACAAATCATATCATCTTGAAAAAGAATGATTACATCATGTGAGGCCTCTTTAAGAATTACATTATTAGCCTTAATTTCATAAAGTTCTTCTTTAGGAATAATCATTCTAAACGGAACTTTAATTTGACCTGATAACTTTTTAAACTTCTCATAAGAGCCATCAGTACAATTATCAAATAAAAATATAGCCTCATCAGTTTTATCAAAACATTGATTTATACTCCAAATTATTCTTGGAATAAGACTTACCTGATTGTAGATGGTGTACCCGACATTCATAGTTCTCTAGCTTTTTGTTTTATAAAAGGCTTGCTTTTTCTATTTTGTACTTTAAACTCATCTTCACTAAAATATACTTCAGTCCCATCAGATAACACCATTTTTGCTTCTATAGTATTGTTAGTATTATAGCCACGCCTAAATCCCAAATCTCTTACCATTAACTCAGGAGTAACCGCAACAGCATAGTGTAGTTTATTCCAAGCCCTGTCTGTCCACTTTGTCCCTGCTACCCGATGGCACATAAAAGTTCCAATTACCTTTAAATCCTTCCTACGAATTACAAAACAATTAGAACCAGCTCTCCTATTAAGACGATAAATTTCTTCCCCTACTTTCAGTTCACCTAACCAATATTTCTTTGTCCAATGAGCTACATTATAGACTGGAGTAGCATAAATCTTTTCTTCAGGATGTGCTTCTAAAACATCTATACATTTCTGAAGCCAACCCTCCTCGTAGGAAATATCATTATCAGCAATACAGATATACTCACCATTAGCAAGCTGAATACCTTGATTTCTAGCAAACCCAAATGACATATTCTCAGCGTTTCTGACTAAAGCGTTTATCTTTTTTTGATCTAATAAATCATTTAGAAAATTTGAATCTTCCTTACTCCCACCATTATCAATTACTATTATTTCAAGAGGATACTTAGTGTTTTTAAACAAAGAAAGCAAAGACTCCCTCATCGTTTTAGACCTAGTTTCATTATCACTATAATGAGTAATTACAATAGAAGCAAATTTCATGCCAATATCCTTCGTTGATAGGCTAGATAACTAGCTTTTCCGAATTGACCATCTTTTCTCCAACCTTTAATCTTATTAACAGGTACTAATGGGCCTCCCATTTTCTGTTTTCTCCACACTATTTCTTCTGGTAAATAATCATTAGCCACTACCCTTAAAAGCCACTTTCCATATAAAAAATCTTCAGAGTTATTATAATTTCTAGCAATTTTCATTTCGTCTGGGAGATTGGACATAAAGTCATCAACAGCTCCAATTTCGTAAGGTCGCCAATTTTTAATCCCAAAGTGTTTTGCTAATTTGTCTGCCATAGTCATCATACTTGGTCTCATTAATTCCATATCTATGGTACACATCGCTTTAATTAAACTATGTCTTTTAAATATACTTTCTATAGAAATCGGGTCAACATTAGGGTCGCTTAAAATCCTTCTGTATGCTGTCGCTGGTTTAATAAGAGCTTTATCTAGTGTCGGATGATAATGATTAAATTCTTCTTTATCATACGCCTTATACAAATAATTCATTATTAAATGACGAGTATATCCACACATTGATTCATCTGGCCCATCTCCTAATACTACATTTTTAACTCCATTTAACGATAACTGCTCATACATTTTATAAAGAGGATAAATATTAAAGTGAGAAACTGGCTTGCCAATAGCTTTAACTGCTTTCTCCATCACTTTATCAAAATCTGCAATATTAAAAGTAACTACAATATGATTTTTAAGTCTTAAATGTTCAACTATTCTTTTAACATAATCAAATTCATCAAATCCCTTAAAAGGTATCTCTACAGTGACAGTTCTAGGTTTTAATAAAGCTGCCAATAATGCACTATCAATCCCACCAGACAAAGCCAAGATAGCATCTTTGGGAATACTTTTAAGGCTGTTTTTAATTAACTGCTCAAGTTGATCTGGTTCTCTATCCATTTATAGGTTCTTTCAATACCAAACCTCAAATAAATTGAGGGTTGCCATTCAAGAACCTCCTGTATTTTAGTATTATCTGGTCGTCTACCTCTAACTCCCTGCGGGCCATCTACATATTTAATCTTTAAATCTTTACCAGAAACTTCAATTATTAAATCAACTAAATCTTTAATTGAAACCATATTTGGATTACCAATATGGATTGGTTCATTATAACCAGATTGCATTAACCGATAAATTCCTTCAACAGTATCATCAATATAAGTGAAACATCTTGTAGTTTTACCATCACCCCATACTTCTATTTCATCTTCTGCTTCAATTACTTTACGACATAAAGCTGCTGGTGCTTTAGCTCTTTCACCTTCGTAAGTTCCTTCTGGGCCATAAGTGTTAAAAAATCTAGCCACTCTAGTTTGAAATCCATGCTCTCCAGCAATATATTTACATCTAAATTCATGGGCTAATTTCTCCCAACCATAACCACCTTGAGGGTCGGCTGGTAAAACTTCTTTTTCTTTAATTGGCTTAGCGTTAACTTTTTCAAGACGATACATAGGATAAGCACAGACTGAGGAAGAAAAAAAGTATTTCCTGATACCTAATTTCTTACAGGTTTCAAGAGTATTAATGTTAATAAGAGAATTATTCCTCATTATTTTATAGTTATATTTATTAATAAAGCCCATACCGCCCATATCGGCTGCCAGTTGATAAACTTCATCTGTACCATTAATTGCTAAACGACAGCTATCAGCGTGCCTTAAATCTAAAAGCATAAACTCATCGGCTTCACTATCACTCCACTTAGGCCAAAACAAATCAACCCCTCTAACCCAATAACCTTTCTTTTTAAGAAATTTAACTAGGTGTGACCCTATGAAACCTCCAGCTCCACAAACTACTGCCCTATTCATAACCATGCTCCTTATAAACTTTTTGATAACTATAACTTGGTTTGTCTCCGATATGCCTTGCATAAGGCTTAAAGGGAACTGCTATAAAACATTTAGCCTTACCTAATTCTCTATTGTATGCTGTTCCTGGTCGCCAATGATACTTACCAGGATACTCAGGCCATCTAAAACATTGAGCTAAATCTCTCCTCATTACCCAAATAGGTTGTGAACGCCTCCATACCTCAAACTCTTTTTCCTTTCTAACCAGCCACTTATTGTTTTTAGTATGCTTTGATCTAACTGGAGTACCAACTAAATCATCTCTACCTTTTATCATCTCAAGGCATTTTTCTAACCAACCTTCTTCAACTTGTATATCATTGTCCATAAAACAAACATATTCTCTTCTAGCTAAATCTACCCCCTGATTTCTAGCTATACCAATGCCTTTATTTTCTTGGTTTCTAACCCACTTCTGAATTTTGTCTTTATCCCACAACTCCTGTAAATAGGCTTCTTGAGTTATATCACCATTATCAATCAAAATTATTTCAAAAGGAACTTTAGTATTACGAAGAATATTACCAACAGTTTTCTTTAGAAGTTCTAGTCGTTCTTCCTCTTTGACCCATGATATTAAAATTATTGAGACCATCCTAGCTCCTTTGCATATCTATTTATCATATCATTTTTATAATCTTCAGTTTTATCTCCACCTATTAAGTAAAACTCCTTGCCCTTTTTCCTCCAATAATCTTTTTTAAGACAACTAAAATGAAAGAGAGGATTTTCAAGTTGTTTTATCATCTTGCCAACATACTTACTGTGAAAGGGGCGTTTCTTATAATTCAAAGACTCATAGGGAAACTGCCTGTCGTACACTAAACCTAATTCTCTTTTCCAAAACCTCATAGGAGCTAATTTTTTAGGAGTAATAACTTTTTTAAACGGAGCAATAAAATTTATCCATTCAACTCGAAACGCTTGTTCATTCTGAGCCCTTTTCATAAATTCTTCCATTGTCTCTTTAGGATAAACCTCATCTCCGTCTAATTGAAGTATCCAATCCCCTTTACAACGGGATAAAAGAAATTGTCTAATTGCCGTATGTTTCCAACTTTTATCTCCCTCAAATTTTATCTTAGGAAGAAAATCAGTAAATAAAATAACATTGTGTTGTTTGAGAATAGGAATAGTGCTATCACTAGAGCCTGTATCAAAGACGAAAATCTCACTAGCATAAGGCTTAACTGATTTTAAGGCTAAGTCAATCGTTTGCTCCTCATTCTGTACCATCATGATTACTGATAATTTCATATCTCTTTCATTTTATTTTTCTCCATCCATTCAAGGGTCTTTTTAATTCCTTGTTTCAAGGTAGTCTTAGCTTTCCAGCCAGTAATCTCATCAGCTTTTTTAGCTGTTGGAGCATATCTACCTTTCCAAACTCTAATTTCTCTAATCTTCTTAGAATCAATCTGCTCTTTAAAGGTTTGTCCTTTTCTATCGGGAGTATGACGGACTTTCCAATCTGGCACTCCCATCTCCTGTTTGATAATATCAACTAATTCATTTACTGACCTTTCCTCCTCGGTAGAGATATTAAAGGTTTCATTCATTACATTAGAATTAATTACAGTAACAATTCCATCTACTAAATCATCTATATAAGTCAGAGTACGAGTCTGCTCTCCAGAGCCATGAATAGTAATTGGCTCTCTCCGTTTAATCTGATTAATAAATACCGCAGGGGCTAGAGCTGCCCTCATACCTGGGCCATAAGCAGTAGCCAATCTCAAAATTACATAATCTAAGTCATAAGATTTTCTATAACCTTTCAGTATCCACTCTCCAGCGTATTTAGCTGCTGCATATATCTCTGATGGAGCTACACAGGCTTCCTCACTAGATGGCAAATCTTTAGTATTTCCATAAACACAACAAGTCGAAATAAAATAGAGTTTCTTTTTAAGAACCATACAAGAATTAGATACATTTATCAGTCCACCTACATTGACATCCATACCGAGTAAGGGGTCTGCTTCAAAATCATTCAGATTTGCCACGGCTGCCATTAAGATAACTTTATCATGACCTTTTATTGCTTCAAATACTTGTGTACGATTTCTTAAATCATGTCCTAATGTTAAATCAAATACATCAATTTCCTCATGCTTTCCACTATCTATCAATTTATCTAGTACCTTATCCCCTATAAAGCCTTTTCCTATAATTAAAGTTTTCATTTAACCCCCTCGACTTTACAAACTATTAATGGTTCTTTAGTATTCCCATCAACCATTTCATCATTAGTCCACTTATCCAACTTCTCGGCAGAATACATTACTACCGCATTAAAGTGTCTGGTCATCAAGGAATAAAACTCGCCAGCAGTCCACCTATGAAGGTGTAGTTTATTCTCAGCATCACGTTTTTTTATTTCTTCATTATTAATATTGGGAACTGTAATAAATGCCATTGATTGACCTTTAGAATTCATTAACCTTTTAACAAAATTAATCAACATTTCAGGTTTCTCTAAATGCTCAATAATTTCACTAGCAACTATTACTTCAAATGAAGCCAGTTTTCTAGTAGGTGGGTTTTCTACATCTAATATAGCAAACTCTAAATTAGGTCTAGCAAAGGCTAACTGACCAAACTTGACAGCCTCTTTATTAATATCCAAACCCCAAACCCAACGAGAATTGTGAGATAAAATATTACTCCCAACACCGATAGAACAGCCAAGGTCGCAAACAGTTCTCCCAGAACACCATTCTGTAGAAATTTTTTCATATATTCTCCTTTGAAGGGCAGGGATTAAAGTCCCAATCTCCTTAAATCTTTTAATATCTTTACTAAGCCAAGAAATGTCTGCTGATTTATTCATTTGAAATCTCCTTTATAGCTGGTAAAAGTTGCTGTTTAAAAATGTAATCTATATTAAACTTCTGCCTTAAATTAGTTTGAGCTGCGACTGCTTTGTTTTGAGTCATCTCTGAAATAATTAAAGTAGCAATATCTTCCATATAATCATCCAAACCTTCTGGGTGTCTAGGGGTATCTACTAACGAACCGAAGCGAAAATACAAAGCATTATTCCCGCCAAAATCTTTCATAGCTGGAAAACTCTGATTTAAGACCAAAATGTTTTTCCCTGCCATAGCCTCTAATAAAATAAGCGGACAATTTTCTGATACAGAAGGGAAGATAAACAAGTTCCCTAGAGTAAATAAATTCCTGACTACCTCATGGGGAACACCATGTTCCCACTTTTCATCATGTAATGAAGTAAAGACTAGCTCTTTTCTGTCTAACCCTTTAGACTCAGCGAGCTTATACATTCTCTCAATTTCTTTCTTTTCTCTATCGGCATTAGCATGAGCATTAGGAACTACTAAACGAACTGAAACACCCTTAGATTTTAAACCAGCCATTATCCAGATAACCTTACTGAGTTGTTTTCCAGCCCTATCCATTCTAGTTGAAGAAAGAGGATAGATACATAAATAGTCTGGAGACATTAAATCGTGGACATCAATTAACTCTTTTGTTAAGGGATGGAAATTATAAAGCTCTCTAATATCCATTGGATTAGATATAGTCCTAACATCTTTAGGCATAATCCCATACATTTCGGCTGCCCTAACCGCATCTGTATAATTCATATAAATCAATCGAGAGTTCTGAGGCAAGGTAAACAAATTGTCATAGGGCGAGCCATCCATTGTCGGTCTTAGAGATGGGCCAGAGTGCATCCAGTGAAGAAATTTAACATGACCTAGCTTTGTTTCTTGAGCTTCCCTCATAGCAATATTATAAGGAAGATAGGAATTAATAAAGATAATATCGTGGCTCAGACAAACATCAATATCTGCCATGTGTTCTTCCATAGCTTTCTTGGCTTTCTTGACATCTTCATCTAAGTTACTCAAGTCATTAGCCGAATAAGGCTCTAAAATCAACTGAGGGATAACCTTACGAACCTCTACACCTTTAGGTACTTCACCTTTAAAAATATCAAGTACAAACAAAACAGGTTTATACCCATATTTGACTAACATTGAAAGTTGCTGTTTCACCACAGAACAGAGTGAAAACTCTGGATTCATATTAGCGAAAGTGGTTAATATTGAAATTTTCATCCTAATTGTTCTACTCCTTTTCCAAAGAATAGTTTTTCTCCATCATATTCAAATTTATCTAAACTTTTATCTTCTGGTATTTTAACTATAGTAAATTTAGTTTTAGGTAAATCAGCAATAGATAATGTTCTACTTTTAAACTTTTCTCTATAGGTTGATACTTTACCTACAGCCTTTCTAACCCCCTTAGAGGCTTTAGGCTGACTATCTTCTAATTTAATATCCTTTGTTGGCTTAGAAACGCCCTGAGAGCCTCCCACACCATCTTCTACAGGCACTAGCCTGTATTTTTTACCATCTTTTACAATGGTTTTAAATTTTGTCATAGTGGACTGCTCCTGTATGAATACCTACACCTTTTTGAGTAGTGAAGGACTTGCTGCAAAATTTACATTTAAAGTCTCCGCTAACTTTTACTTTAGCCAGTTTAACTTTCTTTTTAGGCTCTTTTTTAGTTTCTAGTTTTGCGTTTTCAAGAAACGGATAAATACCCATTAAATACTCAGCTACATAATCAGGCATTTCTACTTTTTCTTTGGCTTTGATAGTCCACTCTAAAGTATTACCAGTCCACTTGGGACGATTGGTGGTGGCATCCATAACAATATCACCTTGACTATTAAACTCGGCTTCTTCGATTCGATAATCTATAATATCTTTTTCAGAATTGTTGTATAAAATCATTAAATCTCACCACCCTCCAGTTTAGCTTTAATATCTGGTCTATTTGTTATATCAATTAAATACTCAGGCCACAGACTTCTCCAGTGATGGTACTCAGCCTTTTTTTCTTCATCTTTAAAATCAAAAATCTTACTATGTTTAGCCTTAAAGATAATATCTTGATTTCTAAAATGAGTTTTGAACGATATTCTTCTAAGGTTTTTAAGGACTCTCATGTAACCTCCCCAAAAGTTCAGTTCTAGCCATAGATAAATCTCTTGGATTAACTTCTAATTGATTATTCCAATATGCCTTAATGTCCTTAACTAACTGATCTGTTTTTTTAAATAGAAAAATGACTTTCTTCGGATTGGAATTATCCATCGCATCAATAAAATAACCAAGAGTAAGAAGTGTGGCTGCTAAATTTGTATCAGGAGTCTTAATAAAAGGTATCGTATTCATATATTTATTTAATTTACAGTAACACGAATTTTAAGTGTATGCAATACTGACTCTTGAGCCTGTACCAGTTAATGTGATATAAAGCCCATCTTCAAATTTTATTGGTTTTGGAAAAGGAACAGGTATACTACCATATTGAGGTGCTCGTACAGCCCATCTATCAGTTCCACCACCATCTGTAGAAGCATTTAAGACCACTGTTGCCCCCGTTCCTGCTGTTCCACCATCAAGAGTAATTGCCGATACTATAGTCGTTCCACGATTAACTCGTCCTGTTTGGGTAGCTATTACTGCCAATCTTTCGGTTTCGAGATGAACTTGCATTTAACCCCCTATGCAGTAGTTGTTGAGGAGGTACTAGTTGAACTTGAAGTTGTACTTGAAGTACTAGTGCTGGTACTCGTAGTAGAGGTCGTCGTACTAGTAGTAGTACTAGTAGAGGTTGTGGTACTAGTTGTTGTGGTAGAAGTACTAGTGGAAGTCGTAGTTGAAGTTGTTGAGGTGGTTGTTGAGGTTGAGGTTGAAGTAGTAGTGGCAAAGGTTTCTAAAAGCCTTCTCCATTCATAAGTTCCACTTCCAACAGTAATCTGAATATACATTCTATTCTCAGTAGTAAGATAAGCTAATTCTCCACCTCTCCAATCAACAGAGTCCACATCATTAGGAGCAGCTCCATAATAAGCTGCTGCTGTTACATCAAGGTTACTAACTATCTTAGCGTGTCCCGTTAAGGAGTTAATGCTACCTACTTTTGTTGGATGATCGTGATCAGCCATATAAATAAAAAAGCTGGATTACCTAAAGAGCCTTGGATGCTCTCCTGCTCTCCAGCGAACTAATTAATAAATTGTCAATTAATCTGTATATTCTGCTGCATCTCCCGCAGAACCTACTATACCTCTCCAGTCAGACCAGCCGAATGAGAAGCGAATACGGACTTTGTAAAGAGCTGCATCAGCATCAAAATTGAAATCGTTTTTAAATTCAGGTCTAATTCTCCAGAACCATTGAAGTAAATGGTTGCTTTGG
>SDBU01005691.1_pt1 | contig 14842 bp, 15 predicted proteins | sample 2277071 | NCBI WGS metagenome assembly SDBU01 (sample SAMN10397929, study PRJNA504765) | marine sediment metagenome | isolation source: marine sediment core GS08_GC12, 126 cmbsf | place: Arctic Ocean: Gakkel Ridge, Loki's castle | collected 2008
GAACAAAAATAAAATCTGAACCTTCTGATTCTATTGTCATGATAGTTTCCTATTATTGGTGGAGTTTTTAAATAAAAAATTCCCCTTTCCTCTTAAATAGCAAAAGGGGTCATAGATTTGTTAGCATTCTCAGAGTTTTTTCTTTAAATACCCTAAAATGGTTTGCGATAGTCCTTTTGTTTACAATATTAACCATTTTTTTCTATAAAAGAATATTAAGATTTAGCTTTTTACTAAATTTTAAAGGAATTTTAAGGAATACGATTTAAATAAGTTGAAGCTGATTATATTATCATGGCTTTACTAAAGGACATAGAATTCGATACTAGCCAAATTAAACGAGCTTCAAATGAATATCAGATTGAACATTGGTTTAGTAGTTTATTCGACAAATTAGAATTGAATTACCAATCACAACACCGGTTATTAAGGGGCAAACCGGATTGTCTCATTGGAGATATTATTATTGATTTTAAATTTAACCTTAAAAAAAGTGATATATCCAATTGGGTTTCAACTAAGGGAAAGCAGTATATTCAAGAATATTACAAAACAAGTGGAAGAGAGCCCTCTCTTTTAATTGTTATCTCTGAAAAATTTATTTTTTATTATGACAAGGATCTTAAGCTGAAAAGCGAGAGAGAGATCGGGCATAAAGCGATAGAATCTTTAGTTGAGTGTCTTCTTGAGCCAAAATCCGTAAATTCTGAACAGTTTGCCATCTTATTTGGGGTAAACTCTCCATTATATATTCTTGCTTACTCACGCTTGGAGCAACATTTTGATGATAATCATGGAGAGAGAACAGTTTGCTTCGAACAATGGAAAAAACATTTTAGATTAGCCTATCATGATGAGGAGGTTGGAAAGGAACTTTTTTTGCGCCATTCGTATTTAAGTACGCTCTTAAAGTTAATTTTATACAAAGAATTTATGCAACCGGAGGAATATTCACGTGATTATTTTAAAGATTTAGAAGGTCACTTTGAAAAGCTTGGGATTTCGTTATTTCATTACGATTTTTTCAGGTGGGTTATTAATGTGAAGGATTTTTGTGATGATTATTTTGAAAAGTTAAAGATAATTGATTTTGAAGCAACAGATATTTTCAGAACTATTTATCAAGAAATGATTATTGCGGGGGTACGTCATCGTCTAGGAGAATACTATACCCCTGAAATTCTCTGTAAAAAAATGGTTGATAAATCATATACAGTTGGAGAACGAGTTCTAGATTCTTCCTGTGGTTCAGGCACTTTTTTAATTGAAACATGTAAGAAAATTGATTCACATTTTACCTTATCTCCACATGAAAAGCCGCCACAAAAATGGTTTAAGGCGGTAAGTAATATATTTGGGTTTGATATTAATCCGATTGCAGTGCTTACCACAAAAGCAAACCTACTTTTATACTTTAAATCAAGAGAAAAATATATTGAAGAAATCTCATTTAATATATATTTATGTAATTCTATCGATCCGATTGAATTTTCGTCTTATGCGGATTTAGAATTGGGGAGATATTATACTTTTTGCATTGATTTATTGGATGAGGAAAAAAAATTGCGAATCCCAGGCAATGCGTTATCAGCTCTTAACATCGAGTATTTTCAAGCGATTCTTAATGCTCTTTATAGAGTATGGGAATCTTTTGAAACGTTTAAAGACACTTGGGAAGCCGCCACAAGAACTTTAACCACTGACTTAAAACTACTTGATCCCGATAAGGCAGATTATGAATATATTCAGCGTTTCTTCCAAGAGTTATATCAATTAAAAAAGGAAGATAAAGACCATATATGGCTATATATCCTCAACAACCTAGTGGGAATTCATATTCTTTTACTCAAGAAAAAAATGGATTTGATTATTACCAACCCCCCGTGGTTAACGTACAAGGATGCTGATAAGAAATTACAAGAAAATATGAAAAAAATTACTCAGCAATTTGAGATTCGACCTGATGCAAAAAATATAACTAATATTGAGGAAGCAGTGGTATTTCTTTATAAAATTCCTGATCTCTATCTAAAGAAAGAGGGGAACGGCAAGATAGCCTACGTCATGCCCCGTTCACTACTCGTTTCCTCTCAAAATGAAAAGGCTAGACGGTTCGATCCCTTCTCTAATATCGAGGTGTTTCAATTTAACGATTTAATCTTTAATATAGATTGTTGTTGTATTTTTGCAAATTTTGAGGACGATACAACCGGTCAAGAAGATGTATTAGAAAAATACCCTATAACTTCTCATTTTTTAGATTCTGAAACTCTTGAAGAGATTGAAGAAATAGAATTAGAACCTTATGTATACTTTCAAAAGAAAAGAAAGGAAAAATTGAGAGTAAAAAAATTGGTTCGTCCTGAGAAAATACAAGAATTACTGCCTCTCTCACTTTCGGAATATTATAATAAATTTATTCAGGGGGCGGATTTAATCCCCAAATCACTTCTTTATTGCGAAGTAGTAAATACAATTCAGCAAGGAAAAATCTCGATAATTAATCCTTGGATCTCCCCTCAAGCAAAAGGAGTCTGGAAAAAACAATACTTTAAGAAAGTACAGGTGGAAAGTGAAAATATATTCAAAGCAACGTTATCAAGAGGATTATATCCCTTTTATGTGAAACTTTATTCAATATTTTTGCCATTAGATATAAACCATTCTTATAGACTGTCAAAAATAGGTCCTTTTAGCAGGAAACATTGGAAAAATATCAGAGATATATATAATAGAGCCACCAATAATGATTTATTCGAGGTTGGAATTAATTATCGAAATAAATTATGTACTAATAAAAGAGTACGGACGTCTCAAAGGCAACTATACAAAGTAATATTTCCGAACGCAAAGAAATTAACATCCGCAGTTATCCACGATCCAGAGGGGAGGATTTTTATTGATTCGACTCTCTATTATTACGGAACGGAAAATGAAGCTGAAGCACACTATTTATGTGGAATGCTAAATATCCCCTTGTTAGCAAAAAGTGTGAAAACAATTAGCGATACACGACACCATCATAAAAGACCCTTATATTTTAATATTCCTAAATTCGATGAGAGTGAAGATCAAATAGCAATTTCAAATTTATCGCAAATTTGCCAGAAAAATATTAGAGATTATTCAAATTCTAATGAAAAACTTAAAGAATCTGAATATGGTCCCGTTCTCCAAGATGAACTTAATCAAATTGAAGAGATTGGATTAAAAATCTTAAGATCTAAAAAGAGCGAAAAAATTATTAAAGAGTTTGTGTAGAATATAAAAAAAGTAAATTAAAATTTTATTAGAATTTATTAGCTGTTTTTTTTTACCAAAAATCTTTTGATTATAACACCTACTGGGATAATAAAAAACACTATGAATAAACTCGGTGGGTATCCCGGTATAGACGTTCCTGCTAGAGAGGTGGTGAATGCCATTCTACGACCTAAAACAGATGTTCTTAAAGATAAGAAATTTCAGTTTTTTTACACTAATTCTGAATGCTAATGACTAGAAAATATAGTTCCGTCGTCCTTTTTAACAGCACAAAGTCAGAAAGATTAGGGGTGATGCTGTTGGTTATCATTATCCTCACTTTCCTCAGTAGTTTTGAAAGAATATATTCGAAATGAGCTAATGTCTCAAAATTGTCTGCTTGTTTTGCATTTTCTATTGCATTCTTTACTAAATCAAAATTTAATGTTCTTACCATGAGTGAATGGCTCACCTACTTTATTCAGTTTATAACAGAATATTGATGGACATTAATAAATAAAAAAAAGTTATTTATTGCAAATTAATATTCTAAATCATAAGGACTTATAAAGAAGAAAATCATTAGAAATGCGGGCCAAAAGTATCTTGGAATTATGGAGTGCTCAAACTCGTTATAATAGCATTCTTTACTATGAGTAGGTCACTGGCGCTGAAATCGGGATCTAAAGTCGTTGCAAACATTCTCTTTCCTACTAGTTTTTGGGCCAGATCATCAATCAAGGTATAGTCCTTGGAAATATTTTCATGAACCGCGTTATGGAAGTTGCTGAATTCCATACCAAAATCAAATACGGCTTTCCACTTTCTATTCCTTACTTTGAACAATTTATAAATTTCTATTTTAAGATATTCCAAATTACTAAGCCACCAATTATGGTGTTTTATTAAAAATCCTGGCTTATTTGAGACGATTAGTAGCATTTTATTAAATAGCTTAATATATTCCTTGAACTTAGGTTGGTTGATATTACCTAGCCTTTCTTTAACTTGTTTAATATTCTCTATATCGATTTGAGATAAACCTGAAACAAGTTGTGCTAGTTCGTACCCAAGTCCGAAAAAGTCTCCAAGTGCCATTATCATCAAAATAATATCTTTTAAAATATAAACTTTACATAAAATGAAAAAAATTATCGAGAGTTATAATAATTCGCTTAGAATAGCTTCTATCATTTTCTTTCCATCTGAAGTTAATAGTGCGCCATCTTTACCTGGTAAAACTTTTCTTGAATTATATTTAGAAATAATTCCCGAGAGATTTTCTGCTTTGTTGTTTAAGTAGTTTTCTAGTGGCTCGATTATAGTCATTGCATGGACGTACACAGTGGCGAAAGCTTTAAAACTCTGATTTCTTAACTCTGTTTAATTCTATATAAGTGTAATTAATTTAAATAACAAATTGGAACAAGAAATAATAAACCTATTAGGAAACAATTATCATAAAACGGTACTTATAATTCAAAACGATAATAAATTCCTCTGAACTGATTTTTGATTAACATTCGCTACTACTTCTTCAAGCTCAGGAAATTCAAACGGGAAAATGTTCTCAAAAGCTCGTTTTAAGAGTTCAATGTACTTCTTTTTGTCATACTGGTGCCTTTTTGGATCGTACAAATCCGAAAGGATCACCTTCTTTTCGGGAAAATTCGGATCAGCGTCAGCGTTAAGAATTATATATCTCACGTTTTTACCTGCCGATGCAATAACACCAGATCGTTCTAATTGTTTGGCTGCTACAGCTTGGTATGCGTTGTTTTTATATTGAGACGGGCTACGAGAAATTTTCTGCTTGATCGTTAGTTCTTCCTTCGATACAGCACCACTTGTGATTTTGCTAATATATTCATAGAGCTTCTTTTTTGCGTCGGGAATTTTTTTCATAAACTCTTCGACGGAAACGACTCCTTGGAATACCTCAAAAAAAGCATACTGGGCATCTTTTACGATCTTTGGTATATCCCTGCGTCTCACCTCAACGCCTCTAACCTTTAGTTCTCCATTAGTTTTAATACCCCAATAATGTGTAAGGGCTGGAATGTCACGATCAACTTTCGAAGGAAGAAAAACAATTATATTATAGCGTCCATCCCAACTCATTGGTATTTTTGTGTGATCAAGTATTTCCCTTGCTATCTTCTTAGTCACTCTTTCAAATTCTTCTGGAGTTCTTCCTTTTGTATCCTTTAGATAGATCGAGTCGACTATTCCGTGAATTATCTTGCATCCATGTTTTGTGGCGATCTCAGCGGACCGCATCAAAAATTCACGAGCAAATGCGCATACCGTCTGATGTGCCTCGATCTTGCCAAAACGTGCATTTTTAAACCCAAGATAGCCGAAACTCACAACGAGCACCCATTTTAACGCAATATCCACGAATTTGTATCGAAGATCATTATGTGTTTTGTTGTACTCTTTATATTTTAGACGCTTTTTTAGTGGTAGACCAATTGATTTTGAGATAATTCCTTCTCTCTTTGCACATATATGGAAATCTATGCCAGGTACTTTGATTCCGGTACCATCTTCTTTACAGCATTTACAGTTAATCGTCTCAGATGACACATTATATGTCCACATTAAAGATGGATACATGCTTGAAAAGTCCAGCTCTACGACTTGATCAAAAACGCCGATCAAAGGTTCGAATATGTGGCCTCCCCTATCATTCGTGATCAGATCCATACCGCTTCGAAAGCCCTCAGGACTTTTCTTAAAAGGAGGGATTAAGTGACCCAATTTATAGGCATTATAATATTGTATTGACTGAAGTGCCCCTCCAATTGTTACTCGACATAATCTCTGCATAGGAACTCGAGATATTCTTGCGACCTCGATAACTCCCGGTATATTTCCCTCGCTAAAGTGTAAACTTCCATAAGAAGTTGTATCTAAATGGAACCGACCCGTAAGATAAACTTGCGTTTTAGAGCGGCGCATTATTATTCCGTAGGACATATAATGATCAGAATTTCCTGAAAGGTGAAAGATACAGTTTCTTAATGGTGTCTTAGTACGAGAAAAATAAAGATCCTTTGATACACGATTCACTGATGCTCGAGCTGCAAGATAAGGGAAAATAAATTCATCTCCTCCACGTGTGAGTATAATATCAGGATCTAATCTCTCAATTACCTTACTGATCTCCTTAAGTGTTTCAGCTTCGTCGGCTTCATCAATCACAATTTTTCTTCTTCTCTGACCATCGGCTCTAGGCACACCATTTTCATCGTTTTCAACAATGCTGACTTCTGCGTACATCAAAGGGTCGTTATAATACGATCTCATTCCGTGTTGCTCTACTTTAATATCCAGCCACACAGACTTTAATGGTGGCAAGTCATAAAAAAGATCTTCGTTGTTATCCTTTAGTATGCACGATACTAATCGCATGAAATGATTATTCCCATTTTTGCCATTCGCTTTTTTCCGTTTTTCACGTTTAACAGTGAAACTGCAAAAAGACATTGAAAAGAGATCTTTTACATAGAAATACATCTGTGAGATCGGTAGATCTGTGTTGTATAAAGTAAAAAGGTCAATTTTATCTATTGATCTTATTGTTGTCTTAAACGCGGAGGGTTTTATCACAGAGACTCCCAAAATTGTTTTTTTCTTGTGATCCTCCAAGTTCACATATTTTTCACAGAGTCTCACGTTTTTTACATCACGATGGGATTTAAGAATCTCTTTCAGTTGCTTAAAGTCCCTACCTGTATGCTTTTTCGGCACGGCAAAAAACTCAGGGCAAAACTCGTCAAAAATTTTTACAACCTTTTGCTCTTTGACTGTTTTCACCCATAGAATCACTCCATTTCCATATGTGGAGACATCTAAAAGCCACCCATCAAATTGTTCTTGAAAAACCAAGGTTTAACCTTTCTCTTTCATCATTTCTTCTAATTCTTCTACTTTCTTTTCCAATATTTCAATTTTCTTTTCCTGTTCAACAGCAAAAGAGATGAATAGTATTTCTGAAAGCATTGGACGTGCACTCATACTACCGGCATCTGCATGTATCCGAGCATAATTCATTAATTTATTAAATATTTTTTGTCCTTCAGGCCGTAGAGCCCTTTTATAGTCTTTCCAACTCTCAATTTCATGCTCTAATGCAGGTCTGAAAGACGGCACAGTTCTTCCCATATTTAAAACCTAGTAAAATAATTCGAAAGGAAATTTAAGGGTAAATGGCATCGAAATTTTTTGATTTTCTGAAGAATTTTGTACTTTTTTTATTTGCAAAAACTTTATTTTAATGGTTAATTTACACTAGCTAAATTTAAAGTAGGTTTTGTTCTTGAGTGTAGAATTATTGCGATGGCATGCACCTTGCGGAATTTTTTGTAAAAGATGTTTAGCTTCAGAACGCCTTGGGTGTGAAGGTTGTAGGGAACGGGAAGGGAAAGTTTTGAAGGGTCCCTTATGTAAAACCTATGAATGTGTTACAAATAAAGGACACGAATTCTGTTATGAATGTGATGATTTTCCCTGTGAAATGCTCCAACCAATTGTCCATTTAGAACAGTTTCTTCCACACAACTCAAAACTCTACAACTTATTAATGATACAAAAACTCGGTTTAGAAGAATGGAACAAAATATGTGAGGAAAAATCAACTCTTTACTATAAAGGAAAGAAGATTAAACGTGGTGGCGATCCCCTCACACTCGAAAAGGATTAAAAGAAAAACTTCAATGATAAAAGTAAAACATTCACAATTCTAATTTTTTTCTTTAAATTGTACTCATAATTACGGGTAAAATACCATGAACAATCAAAAAGATTTTATTGATCCTTCAGCTGAGGTTAAAAACTTAGTATTAGCATTAGGTGCAGATATCGTAGGGATTGCTGATCCTTACAAATTGGCGGAGGTTTCTGGAAAGAAAAATCCGTTTTCTGTTATGGAAAGTACAAAATCGGTAATAACTTTTGGAATTTGTATGCCAAAAGAAATTATGGAATGTGTGCCGGAGTCAAAATACCAAATAATGCTTACAAATCACTTTGGTAAATTAAGAAGAATAGCTAAAAAAATAGGGAGTTGGTTAGAAGAGAAAGGCTATAATAGCTATCCTTGCCATGATCAGGACAACATCGAGCACAAAAAAGCAGCGCAATTAGCCGGGTTAGGGAGGGTTGGAAGCCATACACTTCTTATTACACCCCAATATGGCCCCAGAGTGCATTTAAACTCAGTACTTACCGACTATCCATTAAATTTTGACAGATTTTTAGAAGAAGAATTGTGCGATCAATGTGATGAATGTATTGCGAAATGCCCTCCTGGTGCCTTAAAAAAAGGATTTGAAGTAGATCGCCGTAAATGCTTAATTTACCGTGGCTCAGAGTTAAAGAGGAGTTATTGCGGTTTATGTATGAAAATCTGCTGGGATCATCTTGGATGTCCTTAATATAAATACTAAAAGACTAAAACCAGCTATCAATTGTAGTATTTCTTAAAGGAACTTTTTTCTTAGGGGTACGGGGTTTCCATTTCAATAGCCTATTTTCAGGCAAGTAAGGATGCTGAACGAGGGTATATTCTGCATAACGTTCGTCATCTTTTATCATTACGAGTACGCTCCCAAAATGAGAAAGAATTTTCCCCCCTTTTGGTCGAAACAGAGAATTCTCGTGTAAAGGGGCTGTTATGATAATCAGAGGTTTGGTTTTCCAGAGAATTTGTTTAATTCCGTCCACCATTCTTAGCAGATCCTCGAAAGTCTGTTTTTCATAACCTTCGAACATAGTAGTTATTCCAGAAATTAACACCACTTTCACATTCTCAAGTGAAGAAAGTCTGTTCTCTAATATCTCAACTGCTTGATCCCACGTAAAGGATCTGGAGATCAAAATATTTTCTAATACAATACGAGGTGATAAATTTTGAGTAACCGCAAATTTGCTTATATTATATGGATTAAACCGATTATTTCCATCAATGAAGGCAACTCTAATGCCTTCTCCAAGTCCTCCATTAACAAACGCTTTTTGAACAATAACTGAAGTTGTTAATAAGATATTTGTTGTTAGTTTTTTATCCCCATAAAGTAAATAGATTAAGTCTCTATGAAAGCCCCCGGAAAGTAACTCATCGAGAGTTTTATCCCCACTTGATATGGGTGGAAAGCGATTGTTCCTTTCATGCACAGCAAATCCTGAATCAAACGTCATGTATGAAGTAACGATTCTTTAAAATAAAGCAAGAATACGCCGACAATTTTCTAAAATGTGCTCATTTTGTCTGCAGTTAAGGAACATTTATACTATCTAAAGGAAATGGTGTTCTCTTAAAAGTAAGATTATTTCACGGAGAGAGGGAGGGGAGAGTGAAAATAAAAGGTAAATTGTTATCAGATTTTAAGTGTTGGCTCTGCCGACAAAATTCAAAAAATCTGTTTGTTATTTTATTTGTTAAAATTGTGTTAGTATATTCGTTTTAAAAAAAAAAATCATTCTCAACATTAATCCTTGATTTTTGACGTTGTGAATATCATCTAACAATTATATAACATTTATATTCAATATCAGCACTATAAGTTATTAATAAAAACTTCATTTTAAGTGAGTATAACATGACAAGTCCGTATGCGAGTCGTTTTTGGAAGAAGAATTGGGATAACTACGTAACCGATCTAAAACCTGAGGAATACGAAACTACTATTACAGAAATGATTAAACCCACTTTCAAGGATTTTCCAAATGTAATGGCTTTGGAATATTTTGGATTAGAAATAACATTCGCCGAGTTAGATAAATATTCTAATCAGTTCGCTAATATGTTAAGGAATAATGGGTTTCAAAAGGGAGATATTGTTGGAATTAACTTACCAAATACTCCTCAATATGTAATCGCAGAACTGGGAACATTAAAGTCAGGTTGCATCGTTTCTGGAGTCTCCCCACTACTTTCGACCGTCCAGATTCACTACCAATTAAAGGATTTAGGTACTGATGAGAAACAAGTTGCTTTAGTCACTCTTGATTCGAGTTTTTCTGATCATATAATAAAGATTAGTGATAAAGTCAAGCAACTAAAAATCGTGATTACAACTGATGTCGCTAGTATGCTCCCCAAAATTCCGGAAGATCTTACACAATCTTATGGAGAAATTCCAGATGCTAATGTTACTCCCTTGGAAGGAAAAAGAGTTCTTAATTTTAAGAAGGATATTTTAGACTCGTGTTCTACTACTCCCTTAAATGTTGATATTACCCCCGATGATGTTGGCTGGATTCAATATACAGGTGGAACGACAGGTCCACCCAAAGGGGCGATGCTGACGCAGAGAGGTCGTGCTTCAAATATTATTAGTTTAGCAAGGTGGCTTCAATGGGAAAGAGGAACAGAAATAACTTGCTCAGGATTCCCTTTTTTTCATATTGCTGGAGTAAATACATGTGAGATCAGCATTTATACAGCAACAACTCAACTGCTTATATTGAATCCTCGAGATATTGACTATATCATAAAGCTCATGGAGAAATATCATCCAACAAATCTATCAAATGTACCTTCCTTATACCAACTTTTGATGAGAAATCCTAAATTTAAGGAGTTGGATCATTCTCAATTGCGATTTTGTTTTTGTGCGGCATCTCCCTTTCCAAAAGAATCTCAAGGAGAATTAGAGAGTATAATCGGAAAAAATAAGCTTATAGAAGTCTATGGAATGACCGAGTTATCACCTGTGGCAACTGTGAATCCTTATTTGGGGCTGAAAAAGTTGGGTACTATCGGATTACCTATTCAGAATGTTAATTTAAAAATTGTTAATACGGAGACAGGAGAAGAAGTACCTTTAGGAGAACCTGGAGAAATACTCGTTGCTGGTCCTTTAGTAATGCCCGGTTATCATAATAAGCCTGAAGAAACTAAAAATGCTATAGACAAGGATGGCTACATGCATACTGGGGATGTTGGGATCATGGATGCGGATGGTTACATAAAAATAGTTGATCGTACAAAAGATATGATAATTGTTGGTGGATTTAAAGTATTTTCTGCCAAAATAGAAGATGTGTTGGCCAAACACCCAGCAGTAGGTACGATCGCATTGATTGGAACTCCTAACCCAAACCGTCCAGGATCTGAAATTGTGAAAGCTTATATACAACTTCATCCGGAATATGAATACAGTGGAAGTGAAGATGTTGTTAAAGAAGATATAAAAAAATTTGCTAAAAATAATTGTGCACCTTATGAAGTTCCTAAAATTATAGAAATAGTTGAAGAATTACCACTTACAGCTGTGGGAAAAATCGATAAAAAGGTATTACGTACAATAAAATCGTAAGTTACTTCTGATAAAAAGAAGATGTTTTCTCAAAAACTGCACGTATTTTTGTATGGTAAATTTTATAGCTAAATCCCTTAGGTATTTCTTCATCTATAATTTTAAGTAATTCTTTGACTTTTTTTTCATTTGGTTTGAAATTTTCATCAAATTTGTGAAGAAATATAGATAATTCAAAGGAATACCCAGCAGTTTTTAAAATAGTGAGAATCTCTCTTAAAAAAACAACAGATATAAAGTAAACATTTTCATCCTGAATATCGATAACATAAATAATTTCATTTGTTTCTGCTATGTATTTATTCATGTTTTGCTTGTGTTCTTCCAAATATTGCTCTTGTCCTCCAAAATCCCATAACAAATATTCAGTGTTATCTTCTTCATTTATAAATTTCGAAATGTCTAACCCACTTGTTGGAAGCAATGCCGTATAAGAGGATAAACTTGTTATATCTCGCATCGAAAGTGTAATAGACGTTTTACCACTATTCGCTAAACCTAAGATAAGGACTTTCTTTTTTTTTTCCATTCATAATGCTAAGATAAAAGATGTTATTTAAAACATCATTATTACACAGATTTAAATAGTGAAAGTCTAAGAAGATTTCTAGGATAAAATAACAACTTGACAATATTCTATCCTTTTTGAATTAAATTACTAATTAGTTTTAGGATTACAAATTTCGATTTTAAAGAATACTAGAACATTTATAAGTTGGAAATTTAATAATTTATTTTTTTTTATTCTATTTTTAACTTATTCTCAACCAAGGAAACGATTTCAGGAAGAAATTCTCCTATTTTTTCATGAATAACTACTTCTGCTGATGTATCCATGCCAGTTTCTTGAATATTCATAATAGCTAACTTCGCGCCAATAGAGAGTGCTTTTTGAGGGTAAGACGCAACAGGATAGACAATTAAAGAAGATCCCAGTACAATTAATAAATCACAATTTGTTATCATTTGATCTGCAGCCTGTAATGTTTTAGATTCAAGGGATTCTCCGAAAAAAATTGTATTAGGTTTTAGTGTTCCATTGCATATTTCGCAAGCAGGTATGTGTCCCCTTAACGCTTGATTAACCATATTTGTAATAGGGAAAATATTTTTGCATTGTAAACATTTAGCTTCCATAACGTTTCCATGTAATTCAACTATGTTTTTAGTTTTTGCTTTATGGTGTAAACGATCTATATTTTGAGTGAGAATACCATTTAATTTGTTGAGTTTTTGAAGTTTAGTAAGAGCCTTATGTCCTTTGTTTGGTCTTGCACTAAAAATAGTTTTACCTATTTCTAACATAAAATCCAGGTTTTTAATTGGATGGGTTATATAAGAATCTATTGATGCAAATTCATAAGGGTCAATTTTTTCCCATAAACCTGTACCAGGACTTCGAAAGTCAGCAATTCCACTTTCTGTGCTCATCCCCGCGCCAGTGAGAGCAATTATATTTTTTGAATTGATTATTAATTGCGCAAATGCTTTAATTCTATCTTCTAAGGTACTCATCTTCATATATTTTCAAATAATTGACTCTAATAGAAATAATTATAGTTAATCCCATAAGTAATCATGAAATATTGAATATAAATAGAGCTGATGGTATATGTTCTAAAAAAAGAAATCCATTAAATCATAGAGTCCAATTAGTTTTTCAATTGTGAGGTTAGAATATCCTTTTACCTCATCTAGGGTTTTATTTTGGAGATCTTTTTGATCTTTCCAAAACATAGTAAATATCATACCTAGATATTTACCGTATACTAAAATACCTCCCTCAAAACTACCATCTTTATCATAAGTAATCATCCCAAAAGCGTTTTCATCCTCATCAGCAGATAAAAAATCCAGTAATCGTAGATATGCTTTTGAACTCATGAAAGATCTATCCTGAACACCTGCAACCTTATGGTCAAATCCTCTTCCTCCTCTTCTTGGAACTTTTAAATGGTAAAATCTTAATGTTTTTTCTACTTCATTAATACTATCTCTTGCATTATCAAGATAATGACCATTAAGGGAAGCCTCTTCCTCTGCCTCTACATCATCAATCTTTTGAGATCCTCTGTGTCTTCCATTATTATCAATGAAGGCAATAAATGGTGGACAATCTTTAGAATTGGGATGATTTTTGATTAGAATCGTAAAAAGCCCGGTTTTTTTTTGATATTCCACCTGCTTTCGAAAACTCTCCTTACAATAAGGACAGATCATATTCACTAGTGGTGCTTCTTCAGTCCCAATCACAGTACTTTCATATGAGTAACCTACTTAGAATTTTTAAATTTTGGTAAAAGTAAAATCAAATTTATTTGTGGGATGAATAGACTACTAAAATTATTTACCTAAAAAAAAAAAATTTAAAATCGGTTTTAAATCACAAAAATTTAATAAAAGGATTTTTATTAATCAAATATATTAATATAGTTACTCAAACATGTTTGAATCATTGTTTTAAACCGAGTTAAAAATATTAAGGATCTTTGGTTCTCAAGTGTTTTTGAGTGATCTAATTAACTAAAATGGTGAATGGGTAAAATTTCTCTGAGATCATTTATTTATAAGATATGTGTCGTTGGAGACGGTGGAGTAGGTAAATAGATTTAAACACTTCGTTTAACTGGTCTATAACTTCCATGGTCTTACGCTATTGCGAGAGTACTTTTAAGGAAAGTTATATAATGACCATAGGTTCTAATTTTAGTACTAAATCAATTGAATTACCAGATTATCCTAACTATAATGTTAAACTTCAGATCTGGGATTTAGCTGGACAAAAACACTTTTCTTTTGTCAGACCTCCTTTTTATCGCGGTAGTGCCGCAACAATTATGACATTTGACTTAACTCGTCGTAGTTCTTTCGCTAATTTGCATGATTGGAAGGAAGAAGTTGAAAAAGTTGTCGGGCCAAAACCAACTATTTTGGTTGGGAATAAATTAGACCTCGCAGTTGATGGAATAAGAGAAGTTGGAACAAAAGAAGGAGAAGCATTCAAAGATGAGATTGGGGCGATTGCTTATTATGAAGGGAGCGCTAAAGATGGCACTTCTGTTAATGAGATCTTTACGGAGATTTCCATTGCGATATTAAAAGCCACAGCAAAAATCTAGATTACTCCGCGCTTAGAGAAAGCAGTGAAATAAGTGCAGAACTTATTATAATTATTTTCAATTTCTTGAGTTTATAAGTTATCACAAACTCAAAACTTTTTTTTTCTGTAACTAGTAAAGATGGCATTCTCTATAAAGGTGATAAAAAAGTTA
>SDBU01005693.1_pt1 | contig 14840 bp, 6 predicted proteins | sample 2277071 | NCBI WGS metagenome assembly SDBU01 (sample SAMN10397929, study PRJNA504765) | marine sediment metagenome | isolation source: marine sediment core GS08_GC12, 126 cmbsf | place: Arctic Ocean: Gakkel Ridge, Loki's castle | collected 2008
CGCGGCCTCGGCCGACGAACCGTCGAGCTGGCCCTCGAGGCCGGGAAGATCACCCCCGACGCCGCCGAGAAACTCCACGCCGCCCTGGCGTGAGGCGGGTTGCATACCTGTCGGGCCGTCCGCGAGGGCCATCGCGGACAGCTTCCGGTGGAATCGAACAGTAAGTACGCTTGTCTTGGCACATCGCAGGTCACATGTATAGCGGAGTAAGTATTGTGAGACCCAGCCATTCGTGCAGATGCATCTTCGTTGGCATCTTCGCGGCCGCGGCCGTGGCGGCCCCGACCGTCCCGGAGGCGATGAAGGCGGAAGCGCCGTCGGCCGGGGCGAATGCGGCCGACTGGCCCACGTACATGCACGACAATCATCGTTCGGGCCGGACGGCCGAGCGGGTAGCCCTTCCGCTGGCGCCGGTGTGGATTCGCACCGCGACAGTCCCCCCCGCGCCGGCCTGGCCGCCGCCGGCCCCAAGCGATTTCTTCCACCGCCGACAGCCGAAAGCTCGCGTGGTTTTCGACCGGGCGTTTCACGTGGTTTCCGCCGGAGGTCGGGTGGTGTGGGCATCGTCCGCCACCGACAGTGTCCATGGCGCCGATCTGGCCACCGGCAAGGAGCTTTGGCGGTTCTTCGCCGAAGGCCCCGTTCGCCTCGCGCCCGTCATGGCCGGGGAGATCGTGTGCTTCGGCTCCGACGACGGCTGTCTCTACGGCCTGAATGCCGCCACCGGCGAGCTGATCTGGAAGACGCGAGTGGTCGACGACGCCCCGCTCATCGCCGGCAACGGCCGGGTGATCAGCCTGATGCCCGTGCGATCGGGCGGGCTGGTGCACGAAGGCAAGATGCACTTCGCGGCCGGGCTGTTCTCCCGGCAGGGCGTGCGATACGGCGCCGCCGACGTGGCCACTGGCCGAATCGTCGCCAGCGAGAGCGTCAAACCGTCAATGCAGGGCTACCTGTACTTCAAGGACGGCAAGTTCTTCGCCGAACGAGGACGGGCCAAGGCCGGGCCGGTGGCGAGCAAGCGGAGGTCGGCGGCCCCCCCGGGCGCCGCGGCCGAGCCGTTGGCCACGACGCCGCCCTACCCTTACGCGGCCATCGCCACGCCCACCCACGTGTTCCGCGGCGGGGACGACAAGGTCGCGGCCTTCGCCATCGACGGGGCGGGGGCGACACCCGTCTGGTCGGCCGAGGTCGACGGCAAAGCTTACAGTCTCGCCATCGCGCGCGGCCGTTTGCTGGTGAGCACCGACAAGGGGACCATCTACTGCTTCGCCCCCGGCGGCCCCGGCAAGCCGACTCGCCACCGGCCCGTCACCGAGGCGATCGCCGCCGAACCCACGACCGCCGCCGTGGCCACCGCGGCGCTGGCGGCCTGCGGACGGACAAAGGGCTACGCCCTCATCCTCGGCGCCGCCCGCGACGGCGCCCTGGCCGCGGCGCTGGCCAAGCGGAGCGAACTGAAGATCGTCATCCGGGAACCCGACTCGGCCAAAGCGGCCGCAGCCAGGGCCCTGCTCGACGCGGCCGGACTGGGCGGCCGGATCAGCGTGCACGAGGGAAGCCTGGACCCGCTGCCCTACACCGACTACCTGTTCAACCTGGTGCTGCACGGCGGGCTGATGACCAAGACCGCCTTCCCCGGCAACCGCGACGAGGCCAGGCGAGTCGTCGCGCCGGTGCGAGGCGTGGCGCTGCTGGGCGCGACGACGGCCGAGGTCTACCGGCGGCCGGCGCTGGCCGGGGCGGGGCGGTGGACCCACTTCTACGCCGACCCGGGCAACACCGCCTGCAGCGGGGACACGCGAATCACCGCCGATCTGGCCCTGCAGTGGTTCGGCGAGCCGGGCCCGGCCAGGATGGTCGACCGGCACAACCGGACCGTGGCGCCGCTGTCGGTGAACGGCCGGCTGTTCATCTCGGGCGTCGACTGGTTCGTCGGGGTCGACGCCTACAACGGCACGATCCTGTGGGAGAAGGACGTGCCCGGCTCGCTCCGCATGGCCGCCCCCAAAACCGCCGGCAACATGGCCGCCACCGACGAGCAGCTTTTCGTCGCCTCGGGCGCCTCGTGTCTGCAGCTCGATGCCGAGACTGGCGCCGAGCAGCGGCGATTCGCCACCACCGGCGGCGACTGGGCCTACGTGGCCCTCGCCGACGGGATGCTGGTCGGCTCCACCGTGCCGGCCGGGTCGCTGCGCTGGCCGTTCGCCCGCGACTCGTGGGTGCCCGGGTACAAGCCCACGGGCTTCTTCATCTGCAGCCGTGACCTGTTCGCCTTCGACCGGACCACCGGGCAAAAGCGATGGACCTACACCCCCTCGGCCGGCGTGATCCCCTGCCCGGCCATCGCCATCGGGGCCGGCAAGGTGTTCTTCATCGAGAGCACCAACCCCGCGGCCAGGGCCGTCGCCGACGGCCACGTGACGCTCGAGGTGCTCCTCGGCCAGGGCGCCAAGCTGGTGGCGCTGGACCTGAAGACCGGGCGAAAGGCGTGGGAGCACCCGCTGCAGTTGGAGGCGAGAAACTCCCTCTACGTCAGCTACGCCGGCGGCAAGGTCATCATCAGCGGCTCGGTCAGCAAGGGCGGCGCCTGGTACGCACTCGCCGCCCACGACGCCGCCACCGGCCGAAAGCTGTGGGAGCGGGGCTTCCTCGCCGCCGGGAACACCTCCGGCACCCACGGCGAGGTCACCAAGCACCCGACGATCGTGGGCGAGACGATCTTTCTCTACAACAGCTCCTTCTCGCTCGCCACCGGCGAACCCACGCCGCGGAAACTCTCGCACGCCTCCTGCGGCGAGCGGTCGGCCTCGGCCGAGTTCCTGTTCTGGCGCCGCGGCGGCGCGATGATGGCCAATGCCACCCAAGGAGGGACACTACCGATATCCCGCGTCTCCCGCCCCGGCTGCTGGATCAACATCATCCCCGCCAACGGCCTCGTGCTCATCCCCGACGCCAGCTCCGGCTGCACCTGCAACATCCCCATCCAAGCCTCCATGGCCTTCCGCCCGCGATAGGCACATGCCGCCGGGTGCAGTCGGGGGTCGTGGGCTGTGGGCGGGTGCCCCCGGCTGCGGTCGCGTGCCGTGCGCTTCGGTCGGGTGCCGTGGGCTGTGGCCGAAGGCCGCAACCACGCGATCACATGCCGACGCCAACCACGTTTTACAGCCCCGCCAGGGGCGACAGATAGATTTTGACGTCTTCACTGTCGCCCCTCCGGGGCTAGGCGCATTAAAGGGGACGTATTCCGGGGGCTCACGCCCCCGGCAAAACACTTCCGCCCCTTCGGGGCTTACGCCGACCACGAGGAGGGCCCCCTTCGCGGCTACGCGCATTAAGGGGGACGTATTCCGGGGGCTCACGCCCCCGGCAAAACACTTCCGCCCCTTCGGGGCTTACGGCGATCATGACGCGGGCGCCCTTCGGGGCTTACGCCGATCACGAGGCGGGCGCCCTTCACGGCTTGCGCCGACCGTCGGGCGGGGCGCCCTTTGGGGCTTACGGCGACCACCGGCTTGGTGAGCGTCCCCGGGTTTTGCGGCGCGTGTGGCAATGCTGAGCACGACGCGGTACGCTAACCTCGGCACGGAGGTGGAACCGTGCAACGGCGGGAGGTTCGATCATGCGGGCGATGGTGCTGGATGCGGTTGGGCCGATCGGGGGGTCGCCGCTGGGGTGGCGGGAGGTGGATGATGCGCGGCCGGGGGCGGGGGAGGTTGCGGTGGCGGTGCGGTGCTGCGGGATCTGCCGGACGGATCTGCACGTGATCGAGGGGGAACTGCCTTCGAAGAAGCTGCCGCTCATCCCCGGCCATCAGGTGGTGGGCGTGGTGGATGAGGCCGGCCGGGGGTGCGGGCGATTCTCGCCGGGTCAGCGTGTGGGCATCGCGTGGCTGCGGCACACGTGCGGGCGGTGCCGGTTTTGCACGGGGGGGCGGGAGAACCTGTGCGAGTCGTCGCGGTACACCGGCTACCACGCCGACGGCGGGTACGCCACGCGGGCGATCGTGCCCGAGGCGTTCGCCTACGCGATACCCGAGGCGTTCGCCGACACGGCCGCGGCGCCGCTGTTGTGCGGGGGCATCATCGGCTACGCGGCCCTCCGCCGCAGCGCCTTGCCGGAAGGCGGGCGGCTGGGGCTGTACGGTTTCGGCAGCTCGGCCCACGTGGTGCTGCAGATCGCCCGCCATCGCGGCTGCGAGGTGTACGTGGCCACCCGGGGCGAATCGCACCGGCAGTTGGCGCGGGAGATGGGCGCCGCGTGGGTGGGCGAGCACCCATCCGAGATGCCGGTCAAGGTCGACAGCGGCATCGTGTTCGCCCCGGCCGGGGAGCTGGTCCCGCCGGCGCTGGAGGCGCTCGCCAAGGGCGGCACGCTGGCGTTGGCGGGCATCTACATGACCGACATCCCGCCGCTGAACTACGAGCGGCACCTGTTCTACGAGCGGAACCTCCACTCGGTGACGGCCAACACGCGGGCCGACGGGGAGGGCCTGCTGGCCGAGGCGGCGGCGATCCCCATTCGCGCGCACGTGACGACGTATCCGCTGGAACAGGCCAACGAGGCGCTGCAGGATCTCAAGGCCGACCGCATCAACGGCACCGGCGTGTTGGTGGTCGACTGAGCGATCGCGGCCCGTCGCGGCCACGCGCGGGTTTTACACGGGGGCCTCGGCGGGCTACACTGGCCGGTGAAATGCCCATCCGCATCTGTCAACTCATTACCGAGCTTCGCCCGGGCGGCGCCGAGGCGTGCGTACGCGAGTTGGCCACGCGCCTGCCTGCCGATGAATTCGCGGTGGAAGTGGTGGCGCTTCGCGGCGGGTCGGTGGCCGAGGCGCTGCGGGCGGCGGGCGTGCCGGTGCACGTGCTCGGTCTTCGCGGCCGGGGAGATGTGCGGGCGTGGGCCCGCCTGGCGGCCCTGCTCGGCCGGGGGCAGTTCGACATTGTCCACACGCACCTGTTCCATGCCGACCTGGCCGGTCGCCCGGCGGCGGCCGCGGCGGGCGTGCCGCACGTGGTGCACACGGTTCACGCGGTGGAACATCGGTTCCGCCCGTGGCAGTTCGCCTGGGCCCGCCTGGCGGGCCGGTGGTGCGAGCGGATCATCTGCGTCTCCGAGGCCGTGCGGGACCATCACGCCGCCCGCAGCGGCCTGCCCTACGGCCGCTACACGGTCATCCCCAACGGCGTGGACGTCGATCGCTTCGCCCCCGACCCGCATCTCCGGGCCGAACGCCGGCGCCAGTGGGGCCTGGGCGAGCGGGACGTGCTGTGCGCCTTCGTCAGCCGGCTCGATGAGCACAAGGGCGTCGCCGAACTGTTGGCGGCCTTCGACACGGCCGCGGCGAGGTGCCCGGCGCTGCACCTGGTCGTCGCCGGCGATGGGCCGCTGGCCGAGGCGGTCTCGCGGGCGGCAGGGCAGTCTCCCGCCGCCGATCGCATTCGCCGGCTGGGCCACACCGACGATGTCCCCGGCGTGCTCGCCGCGGCCGACCTGTTCTGCCAGCCCAGTCGGCGGGCCGAGGGGTTCGGCCTGGCCGCGGCCGAGGCCATGGCGGCCGCTCTGGCGGTGGTGGCCTCCGACGTGGGCGGCCTCAACGCGTTGGTGCGGCACAACCGCACCGGCCTGCTGTGCCCGCCGGGGCAACCCGCCCCGCTGGCCGAGGCGATCGTCCGCCTGGCCGACGACGCCGCCGAGCGGGCCCGCCTGGGTGCCGCCGGGCGGCGCCGGGTGGGCGAACGGTTCACCATCGGCCGGTTCGTCGATCGCCACGCCGAGCTGTACCGGGCGATTCGGCAAGGCCTTAGGCGAAACAGCGGTCGAGATCAGCCGATAGAACCGTTATAAGAATGTGAGCCGGTCGTCTTCGGGGCTCTCAGGCGAGGGGCGTTTCGGCCCCGGCGCTTCACTCGCACGCGGAGGTAGGCAATGATCGCGGGTCGGGTTTCACTGCTGGCCGTCGTAGCCGTGCTGGGCGGGGCGGTGTGCGCGGTGCGGGGGGAGGACCCGCAAGTCACCTTCGACTTGATGTTCGGCAAGGACATCGCCGAGGTGGAAGCCACCGGCCACACCGGCGACGACACCACGCTGGCCGGCGCCCTGATGAAGGCCGCCCAGAAGGTGGCCGATCGCCCGGGCGTGCTGAAGCTCCTGTGCGAGAAAGCCCATCAACTGGGCGGCAAGTCCCCGGCCGGCTACCCCGCCGCGGCCAACGCCATGCTGCTGGCGGCGTCGACGTTTCCTCCCCTGGCCGAGGGATACCTCAACAAGGCTCTGGACCTCCAACAGCGTCTCTACCAAATCAGCCGAGGCGGGGATCGCCGTCACAAGGCCGCCGCGGCCATCGCCACGCTTGGCAAGCTCATCGCGACGGCCTCGTCGTCGGGCCATCATGCCGCCGCCGTGGTGTACTGCCGCCGGGCGCTGCTGCTGGCGAACGTGAACAAGCTTACCGAGAAGGGCAAGCTGCAAACGAAGCTGCAGGAACTCATGGCCATCGAGCGCAGGGCCAAGAGGTTCGCCTCGGCCACCGAGCGCCTGGCGGCCGACCCGAGCGACGTGGAGGCGAGGAAGACCCTGGTGCATCTGACCCTGGTGGCCCGTGACGACCCGGCCGCGGCGGTGAAGTTGCTCACCGGCGAGATGGCCCCGCCGTACAGCACGCTGGTGCCGCTGGCGACGAAGGACCCCGCCGACCTGGCCGAGGCCGACTGCCTGGCGCTGGCGCAGTGGTACGAGAAGCTCGCCGCGGAGGCCGAACTGAGCGACAAGCCGGCCATGCTCCGCCGCGCCAAGCGCTGCTACAGCGCGTACCTGGACAAGCACGCCGCCGAGGATGCCGTCCGCAGCCGGGCCAAGGTGGCGCTGGCGCGGATCGTCTCGGCCCTGCCGGAGGAGGTGACGCCGGTCGCGCCGCCGACGCCGGCGCCGCCGGAAGGGCCGCTGAGCTCGACGGCGCTGGTGTCCGACCCGGCCAAGCTGCCGGGAGTGAGCGGGTGGACCCTCGAGACCCGCCAGCCCCGGGCGGCGCTGCTGGCGGTGGCGTACAGGCCCGACGGCGCCCTGCTGGCCACGGCCGGCCCGACCGGTGCGGTACGTTTGTGGGACCCCGCCACCGGAGCCCTCGTTCGCGTGATCGTAGTCGCCCAGCCCGTGACCCGCATGGCCTTTTCCCCGGACGGGGAGACGCTGGCCGTCGCCTGCACCGACAGAACCGTCCGGCTGCTCTCGGCCGAATCGGGCAAGGCGCTGCGGCGGTTCCAGGGGCCCTCGGCCCCCATCGCGGCGGTGGTGTGGTCACCCGACAGCCGGGCGGTCGCCGCCTGCGACCGCACCGCCACGGTCCGCGTGTGGGACGCCGCCGGCACGTACGCCCGGGCGGTCGTCGAGAAGGACCCCGCCGACAGCGTGCTGTGCCTGGCCTTCTCGCCCGACGGAGCCACGCTGGCAACGGGGATCGCCGGCGGGGCTGTCCACCTGTGGCCCACCGACTGGTCCGCCGATCCCCGAACCGTGCCGATGGGCAGGGCCGATCCGATCGACCTGGCCTTCTCCTCCGACGGGAAGAAGCTGGCCGCGGCCATGGCCGACAGGACCGTGGCGATCTACGACACCGCCGACCGCAAGGGCATCGCCAGCGCGCCGGCCAAGGGCCTGGCGCTGACGGCGCTGGCCTTTTCCCCCGACGGCGCCCGGGTGGTCACCGCCGAGCGGCCGGGGCTGCCCGGCGAGAGCGACGTGTCGGTCTGGGACGCCGCCACGGCCGAGGTGTTGACCACACTGAGCGTCCACAAGCGAGACATCTTCGATATCGCCTTCTCGCCCGACGGCAAGACCATCGCCACCGTCTCGGCCGACGGCACGGCCAGGCTTACCGACCCGGCCACCGGGACCCTCCGGCGCACGCTGGGGATCCCCCGCCTGCGAGCCGCCTGCCCGCCGGCTTTCTCGCCCGACGGGCGGATCATGGCCTTCCCCTGCGACGACGCGACCGTCCGCATGTTCGACGTCGCGGCCGGGACGTTCCTCCCGATCATCGCGCTGCCCGCGCCGGCGTACGACCTGGCCTGGGATCCCGCCGGCGGGCGGTTGCTGGTCACCTGCAGCGACAAGGCTCTGCACCTCATCGACGCGAAGACCGGGCGAACCCTCCGCGCCCTGAAGAACCCGAAGTTCCACCACATCAAGGCCGTGGCGTTCTCCCCCGACGGCCGCCTGTTCGCCCACGCCGAGAGGGCGCAGGGAGGTGTGGGCGGTAAGGTGTGGGTGTGGGATTCGGCCACCTACCAGCCGCTCCATATTCTGTCCCCGGAACTCGGCAGCCTCGAGGACGTGGTCTTCTCGGCCGACGGGAAAACGCTGGCCTGCAGCGGCGGCAAGGATATCCAACTGTACGACGTCGCCACCGGCAAGGGGCGGCGGACACTCACCGGGCACACCGACGACATCTACCGACTGGCCTACTCGTCGACCAACCTGTTGGCCTCGGCCGGCCGGGACAGGACCATCCGCCTGTGGCCCTCCGGCGGCCGCCCCCGCGTGCTCACCGGACACGGGCGCTACGTCGTGGGCCTGGCCTTCTCCCCCGACGGCAGCCGGCTGGCCTCGACCAGCCAGGACGCCACCATCGCCATCTGGGACACCAAGGACGGCAAGCGCCTCCGCGTGATCCCACGGTGGGCCACCAGCGTCCACTGGATGAAAGACGGGCACACCGTCGCCGGCGCCGCCGACGGCGGGGCGAGCTTCTGGAACGCCGACGACGGCGCCCTCCGCGGCAGCTTCCTCGCCTTGACCGGTGCCCAGGGGGTCGCCGTCGCCGCCGACGGCCATTACGCCGGTACCACGGGCATCGAGGCCGAACTGGTGATCGTCAGCCTGGAATCCAGCGGGCAAAACACCCGCACGCCCGCACAATTCGGCACCGATTTCTCCTGGAAGAACGACCCGGCCCGGGTCCGCCTGGTGGACCTGCCCCCCCCACCCGGCCGCGATTAAAGAATACGCCGCCGACGTCCGATGGTATAATTAAGCACGAGTCTCTGCCATGCTCGACAGAGCGGCTTTGTTGAAAGAACCGAGGCCCATAACTAGGGAAGCCGGAGCGCGGTCCCGTGGGGCCGCACCACGCTGCCCACTTGGCATAATATGGGTTCTTTTCAATGGCCCCTCATCGGCATTGCGGTGGAGGCTCCGCTTTTTTTTTGCCTCCACCCCACCGCCGTCCCTCCCCAGCGCCCCGAAGGGGCCAACGTCCCTTCTAGCCCCGGGCGCCCCGACATAGCCAAACGATCGACACCAGCGTTTAGCGGCGGAGCTTGCTCCGCGTTTCCGTCAACAGCGAACGCACCACAGAGGCCACAGGCCACAGGCCACTGAGCACACAGAGAAAGACAAAAAAAAGAAGTTACTGCAAGAGACGCACGAAAGTGTAAAACAAGTTCGACCTCTTGAACGTTAGTGACACAGGAGCCCCACGATGACGGACACGCAGAACCGCCAACCCTCCGGGCCGTTCGAGCCCACGGTCGAGTCGCTGTTGAATTACGAATGCCCCGAGTGGTTCCGTGACGCCAAGTTCGGCATCTATCTGCATTGGGGAGTGTACTCGGTCGCCGAGTGCGGCGAGTGGTACGCCCGGCGGTTGTACGAGCAGGGCAGCGAGGCCTACGAACATCACGTCAAGACGTACGGGCACCCGTCGAAATTCGGCTACAAGGACTTCATTCCGATGTGGAAAGCCGAAAAGTTCGACCCCGACCGTTTGGTGGGACTTTTCAAGGCGGCCGGGGCGAAATACTTCACGCCGTGCGCGGTCCATCACGATAACTTCGACCTGTGGAACTCCAAGTGCCACAAGTACAACTCGGTGGCCATGGGCCCGAAGCTCGACATCACCGGCCTGTGGCGCCAGGCGACGCTGAAGGCCTCCCTGAGGTTCGGCGTTACCACGCACCTGGCGCGGGCGTACAGTTGGTTCAACACCAACAAGGGGGCCGACAAGAACGGGCCGCTGGCCGGCGTGGCTTACGACGGGGCCGACCCCGCCTGGGCCGACTTCTACTTCCCCGCCCACGACGATACCAACCGGCGACACCCGCTCAACCCTCCCGAAAGCTGGCGGCGGCAGTGGCTGCGGCGAATGAAAGACCTCATCGACAATTACCGGCCCGATCACCTCTACTTCGACGGGGCCCTGCCGTTCCAGGGCGACGACAAGGGGCGGTCGGGGCTCGAGCTGCTGGCCCATTACTACAACCGCAGCGCCCAGTGGCACGACGGGCGCTCCGAAGCGGTCATGTGCATCAAGAAGATCAACGACCACGGGTACTTCTTCGACGGGGTCGCCACGCTGGACATCGAGCGCGGGCGCTCCGGCGACGTGCTGCTGCAGCCGTGGCAGACGGACACCTCCATCGGCCCGTGGGGCTACAGGGCCGGGGCGACCTACCGGCCGGTGACCGAACTGATCCACGAGCTGGTGGACATCGTCAGCAAGAACGGCAACGTGCTGCTGAACGTGCCCCCCAAGGCCGACGGCACGCTCGATGAGCCCACCGAGGCCATCCTCGCCGAGATCGGCCGGTGGCTCGGCCGCAACGGCGAGGCGATCTACGCCACCCGCCCGTGGAGCACCGCCGCCGAGGGCGACGTGCGATTCACCCGCAAAGGGGATCGGTTATACGCCACTGTCCTCGAATGGCCCGCCGGCGGCGGCGAACTCGCCTTATCCGCCCTGGGCACGCAAGAGAAGGCCGGCAAGGTGCTCGACGTGGCCGTGCTGGGCGACGCCGGCAGCCTGCGCTGGCGGCAGGAAGCCGAGGCCCTGACGATCACGCTGCCGGAGACGATGCCGCGCGAGCACGCCTGCCCGCTGCGGGTGACGCTGGCGGCGAAATGACCGGGGCCGCACGGTCCGGCTGATATCCCATTTCAGCCGCGATGCGGCGAATCTCGGCAATCCGCTCCGGATTCACCCGATTCCTGTCGCCGAAAGTGCGTGGGCAACCGCCGCTTGCGAGCATTTGGCCCGGCCTGCGACATCGATCATCGTAACACCTTTTCTAGTTTCGAGATGTGCCTGCATAATGAGCACCTTCTGCGCTGAAGGCGGAACTTGAATCGTCTGACAACGCAGACAATAGTTTGCGATAATACGCATTATCACTTGCATCAACGGAATACTCTGGTAGTATCTGAGGATCAACTCTGGCTGCTGCGTCGAGAATCGGGCGTTCCTGAGGGCCTGAACTTCGCAGCGCGAGAATGGCGGGCACCTCACAATCATCGTTCTTGGAGGCAGGGCTACGACTAGTTCCGGTCGAGTTTTCGGGGTTTCGCTGGCGGCAACGGCTTCTTGAGGCCTCGCCGGATGTTTCCGAACATGTTCTGAGGAAGTTTCCTACTGAGCAAGGAGATGCACGATGAAGATGCGACTGACAATGTTGATCCAACTGACTGCGGTGCTGCTGTTGCTGCCGGGGGTTTCCCAGGCCAACACGGTTGCCGACCTCTCACTGAGTGACGGCAGCGTCACCGACGCTCTCACTGTCGTGGAGTGGGACGCCGGCAATACGGTGAAGGCTTCCACCGGCGGGGGGTGGACTGCCGGCAATGTTCCTAACGACGGTCTTTGGTGGAGTAGAACCCTTTGGACACCTGCCGGCTGGCTTGGGGAGGGGGGAACCAATCCCGTATTCAACAACAAGCCGAACAGCGGAGACAATTGCGAACTCAAAACAACGATTAGTGGCTTACCTGCCGGCACGTACGACTTTTACTTCATCACGTTTTCGTCAGATAGTCCTGGCTGGAGCTTTGACTACGGGATTAACGCGCCTGGAACAGTTCCGGTTGCCGTGGATTCCGCCATTCATCCGACCGTTGTGGAGTCCGGAGCGCCTGCTCAGACCACATGGACATATCGGGCCATGCCGATAGGTACAAGCTCCGTCGGCACGTCGTTCGACATATATGTCGAAGGACTCGTAGGAAGCTCCGTTTACGGAAAGGGCATAGGCTACGTTGTCAATACGCTGTCCCAAACCATGATTTGGAATGACAGCATTGCTGACTACACTACGGCCAACTGGGATGCGGGGGTCCTTCCCGTCGCTGCTGCCGTCATGCAAGTCGACGGCGGTGCTGTAACCGTCTCCACCGACATCGGTTCATCGCCCGGGGCGGCTGCCGGGCTGGACCTCAACGGCGGATCGGTGACCATCACCGGCGCCGGAATCCTGCCCGCCAGCGCTTTTGTCGACGTTGCATCCGGCGCCACGCTGCAAGTGGACGGTTCACTCACTACCGCGACGCTTACCTCGGCCGGAAACACAACGTTCGGGGCCGGCGCCACCGGAAGCATTGCGACACTGGACGTGACCGGCGGTTTGACGACCCTTGGGGCCGACACCGTCAGTGACGTCAACATTGCCCTTGGCCAGCTTAAGCTGGCCGCGCCCCTGTCGGCTGCAAACGTAATCATGACCGGCGGTGGCGTGCTCAATCCTCAAGGAACCCACGCGCTGACCATCGAAGCCGGCGGGAAACTGAAGCTCGAGGGCTTGGGAACCGCCCTGAACACGACCGGCACAACGCTCACCACGTTCGACAGCAACGAGGTTGTCGTGACCAACGAAGCCGTGCTGACTGTGGCCAGCGCCTTGAACGCGTTGAGCCTGGACATCAATGGCGGCACCTTCAACCGTGTCGGCCAGAATGTCACGATCGGCGCTGGCGGCAAAGCCACCTTCAACGGCACCCTCGACCACAACTTCAGCGGCGGCGGCGCCGGGACCCTAGCCCTCGGCAGCGGCGCCACGTTGGAGATTGGCGTCGACCGCACGGTGACAGTGGCCGCCGGCCCCTTCGCGATTGCCGGCGAAAGCATGGTCCACTTGAACAAGAACTCGACACTGGCCGGCGCTACCACGACCACCGTAGGCGTGCTGAAGTGGTCCCCCGGGAACAACGTCGCTTCGGCAACACTCGCGATCACCGCAGACCTCACGCTTACCGGCAAGACCGGCGTCTACTCGTCAAGGCCCAATTGGGCGGTTGGACTGGATACGAACGACGCTATCAATGGTCTCTCTGACAATACCAGCAATTGGCACAAGGGCCACTATAAGGTATTGGATCTCACGGACACCAGCGCCGCCATTGACATCAAAGGCAGGTGGCTGGTGGGCGGCATCGTGCGCCTGGCCCCGGGGCTGACCAACCTGACGATGGGACAGTCCACCGCTGCCGCCGGGAGCGACGGAGCCCCCCTTATTTCTTTCCGAGGTGCCATGAGCGGTTGGAACCCGCGGAATAACGCGCAAATCCAAACCAGCGGCACCCTCGACGTCGCCAACCTTGACCCGACAATGCGCGGCGTGGCCGCCAGCAGCACCGCCGATCTCTCCGTGTCGTATGAAAGAGGCAGCGGCGGCTTCGCGGCCTATGGCGGCCCGCTCCAGGTGAACATGATCTACGGTGGGAATCATAGTCACACCAGCGATTCCCAGGGCACCTGGGATAACGATACCAAGTATGTCTTCGGCTCGCTCACGTCCACCCACCCGACGACGGTGACCTTCTACGACAATGCAACGACCATGGATGGCGAGAACCTGCTCCACCCGCTCGACCAACCGTTGCCCCCAGCAGCCGATTTCTACACGAGCGCGGATATCTATCTGGATGTCTTCGACAACCCCGACATTGATACCGATTACGTCGAGATTACCAACCCGTTTACGTCGGGCGCCGGTGCCGATATCAGGACTCACACCAATGGCGTCCTGGTATTGTCCGGCAATACCGGCGTGGCCGGCAGCGGCAACCCATCGCCCTTTGGAGGCAATTTCGAGGTCCAAGGGTTCCGCGATTCGGCTGGAATTGCGGGGAGGAAAGGGTTGCAGCTCATCGTTGACGGCACATTTCTCGTGAACGAGGACAAATACATTACTGCCTTCGACGAATGGGGCAGCGGCGGCAGCACCATCGGCGGTACCGGCACCATCGGCGGCGCCGACACGACTAACGGTAAGGTGTGGATCAGGAACCATTCCAACGGCGCTGGTATTCTCGCCCCAGGTTCGATCAAAGAGGCCAACACCGCCGGCACGTTGACTATCCGAGGGTTGCTCGAGATGGATGACAACGCCCGGGTCCGGTACGAGTTCGAGTTCGCCGCCAGTGGGAATGACCTGGTCGATGTCCAAGCCAACGACGGCATGGGCGGCGACATCGATTTCAAAGGTGCCTGGACGCTCCATCTGATCGATATCGACGGCGGTGTGGCGAGTCCCACCGACAAAGTGAAGCTGATGAAGTACGAAGGCAGCCTGATCAACGGTGTGGGCACTCCCGGCTTTGACGCCGACCAGCTCTTCGCCGGCCTCGGCGAGAGCGGGAACATTTGGACGTATGGCCATATGGTCGGAGAGGACCTCGTATTGGACTTGGTCGTCGATTTCGGGGACATCGACGGCAGCAATTACGTTTACCTGACCGGCCTGTCCGGCGGCACGCCGGTGATTCCGGCCCTGCCGGGCGACGCCAACGATAACGGTTTCGTCGACGACACCGACCTGGCGATTCTGCTGGGCAACTGGGAGAGTGACCCGTTGGTCATCTCCACGTGGGCCTTGGGCAACTTCACCCAGATCAGCCTCGGCGACACCGACGTGGACGACAACGACCTGGCCGTGCTGCTGGGCAACTGGACCGGCCCCGGCCCGGCCGGTGCCGCGGTGCCCGAGCCGGCCACGCTGGTGCTGCTGGGCCTCGGCGGCCTGTCGGTGCTGAGGCGACGTCGCAAGTAAGCCTCCTTGTGGAACCTGCCTGAT
>SDBU01005694.1_pt1 | contig 14839 bp, 10 predicted proteins | sample 2277071 | NCBI WGS metagenome assembly SDBU01 (sample SAMN10397929, study PRJNA504765) | marine sediment metagenome | isolation source: marine sediment core GS08_GC12, 126 cmbsf | place: Arctic Ocean: Gakkel Ridge, Loki's castle | collected 2008
CAGTTTGTCGCTGCCCAGGCGTGAAGACCATCCATTGACAGACCAGTGCCATCGTAGGTGTAGTCGTCGTAGATAATCTTGCTGCCGAGCTTCTTGGTTATATCCCTCATCATGCCCTCAAGAGCCATTCTCTCGTAGTCATTCTGAGTCTGCCAGATAGCATTGTCGTAACTATCTATCTTGGTCATCAGATAACATATACGGAGAACAGCAGTCTGAGCACTAAAGGTAGCACCCTCGCTGAATATCGTTGCACCACCCTGACCAATATTGGCGACAGCATCCTCTAAGTTGGCTGACTCACGCAGCCATCGGATGTATTCGCCGGTATGGTTGGCTTGCACAAAACCGAGTATATCAACGGGATTACCTCTCTTATAGTTGTCGTCCACCACGCCAGGGATAAGCGTGGGGGTCGTAGCTTTTAGCACTTCTGCTAGGTTATTCCAGTAACCACCTGATAAAGCCATCCTGCTTTACCTCCCTTGTTATTTCTTCTTAGCGTCCTCGAGCATCTTCTCTGCGATGCCCTTTGCATCCCCACCAGCAGATATAGCAGAAGCAGGTTTAGTTCTCAGGGCAACCGGAATCTCTTTGCCATCTTTGTCGGCCTTCACCCTTCCCTGCTCATCGAGTTGTTGGGTGCTAGTCTGACCGCTTTGCTTGAGAATACCAGCCATCTTCTTTAGCCTTTCGGGATCACCGTCAGGAACAAGGTCAGCCAGTTGCTTCTCTTCAATACCAGCCGACATCGCTGCAAGCTTGATATTGACGGAAGTTAGCTTTGTGTTTACCTCAGTTTCCCTTCCGGTGAACTTAGTGTTCTTGGCTTCGTAGTCAGCAGCAACACCCTGAAGCCTGAGAGCTTCTGCTGTGTTGGCCTGTCTAGCCCTAAGCGAACCGACTGCCACCGGGTCATCCTTGACCTTCTCGACTTCAGCCTCGTTTTGGGCTTTCATGAAATCAGCTATCTGACTTGAAACGGTATTATACTGGGTAGTCAGACTACTAACCTCTCCTGTCAGCCTTGTGACATTAGCCTCAGCCTGGTCAGCCCGGTCTTTCTGCTCTCGACCATCGGCAGAAAGCGCATCGTTCACTAGCTTTAATGTTTCTGCTCCTGTATATTGCTTGCCTTCCTCAATTCCTGAAGTTAGCTTTTCAAGAGCAGAAGGTTGGCTCAAGTTTTCGGTCGAGCCGCTGTCCTTCCCTTCTCTAGCTTTGTCCATAGTCATTGAGTTTCCTCCACTTTTAGAGTAATATATTTTCCCACAACTGTCAAGTTGTAGGCTTACTCCCCTCTTAATCCCCTCAATCGCTTTTCGATTTCAGCGCCTCTCTCCGCCCATTCTTCGATGAAGCGTTCATAAGGTGAAAGTTCTTCGCGCCTCTTCTTTTCAGCAATCGGAGTGTAATCGAATTTCACTACCAGCCAAGCATCCAGTTCCCTATTAAGCCACCTGAAGTCGTCCTTTGCCTTCAGATGAGGGAGTGCTATGTATGTCAGGTATTGGTTAAATACTTCTCTTGTCGGCACCTTGGTGAAGTCCCACTTTTCGTTACCAAGTAAATCCCTGTAGACATCTCGGTAGAAGTCCATATTCTCCATCATAAACCAGTCATCTTCATACCACAGGTCGGTGCCGGTATTGAGCTTCCAGTTCGCAGGTTTGCCCTCGCCTATGATTTTGTAGTAGCCGACATAGGCTTCAACATACTGCTCTGGGACGAACTTGCCATAGGCATTACGCTTTATCTCAGCCAACCCGAAGGCTGTATACTTCCCATCAGGGCTAAACCTTATGGCATCGTAGGCTTGCTGTCTAAGGTCAGGGTCTTCAATGTAAAACTCAGACTCATGGTCAGCCAGCCCCTCAAGCCTTCCAAAGTTATCCTTCCACTCATCATAGATATTATCGTATTCTACCGAAGGCACATCTTCTGGCTTGGGAATATCTAGCCCGGCTATGTCGTGCATAGCCTTAGCGAACTCTGGATTTTCAACTAGGAATCGCTCTTGCCTCTTACCCTTAACCTCTATCTCCCGATAGGCAACAAAGTTCTCAACCTGGTCAAGAGGAAATCTATCACTGGTGATTTTATTGGACATCTCTAAGACTTCACGCCGGCGCCTATCCTGGCGATATTTAACCCTTCTATCAAGAGCCTTACCCTCAAGACCTTCACCAGCTAGGTAAGCAACTCTAGCTTCTGCATCATCTTCGGGTATCTCATTATATTCCACATCCTCGTCACGATACTCCACATCAATCCGCCACCTTGGGACTAAGTAATTATCAAGGTAATCCTTGTTCTCATCCAACAGTTCAGCTTTTTGGTCACCGTGATAGTCCTCATTCATTAGATAGTCGTTGAGTTCGGGGTTATCATACCTGTTAAGTTTAGCCTCAGCACTATTACCGCTTGTCTCTTCAACAATCTGCATGTGTTCGACATAGGCATTGACTATTTCATCAGGGATAGGTGCTTCCCTTGTTCCCTTGTTCATAGCATCTACCCTTCGTTCTATGTCAAGGAAGGTTTCCTTGCCCACTACAGTAGCTCTCACGGCATCTACAGCAATTTTCCTCTCTGTCTTATCAGCAATATCTTGAGCCTCTTCCAGCTTATCAAAGAGTTCGGCATTATCTACTCTTAGTTGCAGATATTCTACTGACTTATCCGATACCTGTAAGCCTTTCCAGTCCGCATAAGATTGAACCTCAGCCTCTTCAGCAGCCAGATGATCCTTGAGCAAGAGCAAGTCAGCCTCTACGCTGCCGTGAGTGCCCTCAGTAACCATCTCTTCATAGGTGAAGTGAGTATCAATAGAAGTCTCAGGCGGTAGAGTCAGTTCAGGTATCGCATTGTCAGGTATATCCAGTTCTTTAACGAGCCTGTTAAACTCGGTATACGCTTCTTTGGTGAGTATCTTGGCTTGCCCCCAGACTGCCAGTTGAGCATTTTCTTTGGGATGAGCCCTGAGATAATCATGGCGTGGGTTAATACCTATCTCACTTTCGTGCTTCTCCAGGAACTCAGCTTGTTTCTTCGGGTCAGTTATCGCCCAGTATTGATTGAGTAAGGAGAATTGTCTTTGTGAGAAGTTGCCTAAGTGAGCGTTCCTGGTTCTCTCATCCTTATCAAAGGCTTTAAGGGCTTCATCTCCCTTGTAAGTTACATCCTTATATGTGCCATCCGGCTGTAGTTCGCTTACTGTGTGTTCAGCTTTATCGCCAGCAGCAACCAGTTTTTCTCGCTCCAGCCACATCAGGCGATACCCAGCAAAGGTAGTTCCCTTAGCAGGATCGGCATTAAGTCTTACCAGCTTCTCATTCGGTAGAGTGCTCAGGTGCTCATTGATAATTCTAGCTTCAGCAATCGCCCTGATATAATCGGGGAAGCCCTTTTCTTTTGTCAGAGTAGCCGGGTCAACACCTTTGAACTGTCCCGCAGTATCAGCCCAAAAGTCCTGAGTATCATAGTAAATTATGGGTCCACCGTATATCAGATTATCAGAATATTTATTTATCCCGAGCTTGGGGAAGTTCTCAGCCCAATCACCGGTATAGGTCTGAACACCAGCTCCTACTATTGCAGGTATCGCAATCTGTAAAGCAACTGTAGGGTCTTCCATATAGGCTTCGTAAATATCCCATACGGCAAAGGGGGCTATCCTCTCAGCCCACTGCTTCTTGTTAGCCACATCAACCTCTTCCCCAATGAAGTTCTTACCTCTCCAAAAATCAAGGAAGAGGGCTGCCAAGGGCGCTGCCTTACCCCTGAGAAGTGTCTGAACCAAGCCTAATGGGTCAACATCATACTGTGCTCCGGTAACACTTGATACCCCTGTCTTGGTAATAGCCCTGGCAAAGAAAACTAGGAATTGGCGATAACCACCCCAGGGGTCTACCCTGACATTACCGATTCGTATTGACATATACTCGGCATTTAAGGGGTCTCTTTCTACTTCCCACCAGCCAGCAGCAGCACCAAGTAAAATAATCCCACCGAAAGTGCTAACGAATGTCGCAGCGTTTTTCCACGCCTCTAGCCTTACCCTCGGATTAGCGTTTATCAAATCCTTAACAGAGAGCAACCTGCCTAATGCCATTCTGGGTGCAAAGAACATAGCGCTTAATGCTGGTGCAGCAATTTGGTATCTCCCCAACGAACCTCTAGCCGTAAAGTTGGCAAGGCTCTTGGCGAAGTCAAACATCTCTTTCTGAATATCGAAGACCTGCCCGGGCTTTAGTGTCTTCTTGCCAGAAGCATACTGCTCACTCAGATTGAGCATGGCTTTATAATAGTTGTTGAATATCAGCCAGTTATGTTCGTTGGTGCCTGTCTCAAAAGCCCTGGCAGAAATCTTAATATGAGGTAGCCACATTGTAAATCTAGGCAGTATCCTCTCAACGCCTCTTGCAAAACCGAACTCTTCAGTTCCCTTCCACTGTGCCGTTCCCTTTGCCACAATAAGAGGTCTGAGGAAATCTCCGCCTTCTTCAGCAGCAAACTCATAAATCTGAAATAATGGGTCCCGGGTAATCCGAACCCAAGAAGCCTCCGCTGACTTCTGGCTCCATATTGACTTCCACGCCTCTACATTAGCCTGAACGAATGTTATAGGGTGGCTAGCAATAAGCGGCGCCTGCTGTCTCCAGAATGAAAAGTCGATCGATGCTTTGTTAGCTCTAAGGAAGTTACCTATGTCTATCGGGAGCATCCCAATCTCTTTTAATGCCTTGATTACATTTTCTCTAACCGGGACAGGCCACAGAGGAATCTCCTTAATAGCCTTCTCAATAGGTGCTTCATACTTTGTGATAGGTGCTTGAGGATAGATGGTATCCCTAGCCTTCGTCAACTCAAGTTGGTATTCGTCAAAGGTCAGTGTCCCATCAGCGAGATATTCCCCCAGTTTTAATTCTGCTTTAGCAAAAGCTAAATCACTGGGGCTTCTTAAATCACTGACAACAGGATTATCAAAAGGTGGCTCTAATAGTGTCTTGTAACCTTGTGGAATATCCTGTAGTCTTCTCAGATAATCAGCCGTTTCTTGGTCAAGAGGCATTGGTGCTCTGCCAGTTTCGTGGAAAACACCCTCAACGACATCTTCAAGTTTCTTGCTCTCAGTAGCCATCTTTTCTATGGCTTTTAAGACTCTAGGTTGCTTACCGAAGACATAGTTTAATCTATCCCAAGCAGAACCACCTTCAGGGAAGAGAATACTTCCCTTCCCTTTTATCCTTGGTATTGCTCGCCCGGTTAAGGCATTGGTCAAGGCTGTAATAGTAGCTGCCATTTCCAAGGGATATTGCTGCATCCCCTTATTGTGAAAGACCACTGTAAATAGGGCTTGTCTAAGTTCACCAGTTATTCCCTCAAAGAAATCAGTCCTTACAGTAGGAAGCTGACCAGCCAATGTCTCCTGTGCTGCCTGATTGAAAGCCTGCTCAACTGGTAAACCTTGACTGACGATTAACTCCTGCATCCTAGACTTGAACTCTTCGGAGCGTTCTGCCCTAGTTCTACTCCATAATTCCCTTTGTAATTCAAAAGCTGTTACAGCGTTCTCGCTCATAACATACTCACCGAAGAAGCCAGCGAGTGCCTGTGCTTGTTTAATGGTGAGTTTAGGCTGTCCTACTATCTGCCAGTTTTCTGTTACCTCTGCGGTAGTAAGGTCTGTTCGCGGAGTTAAAGGCTTCTCAGTTTCAACTCTCTTAATATCAGCCTCAAGGTCTTTAATCATTCGCTTCTCTTGGCGAATAGCCATAACCCTGTCGGCAATCTGGTCGGGAGTCATATTAAGTTTCTTAGTTAAATCATCAAGAGCAACATCTCTAGGCACTTTGTTGAATTGGGGCGTTCCTGGCTGAGTGTATGACTCTACTGTAAGTGCCGGGTATAATGCTTGAGCTTGCTTGACAGTAAAGTATTCAGGGAAGGTTTGCTCCTTAATAGAAATAAAGGCATCCAACCCTACATTCCTACCAGCCAACTTAACTCTAGTAGTAGCTACAGGGTCAGTCTGGTGTGAAACTTTCAGCCCTGTTATCTCTGCCTGTGCTTCATAAGCCTCTTTAGCTTCAGGGGGAGCCTCCTCAGCTTGTCTCCTAGCTTGGTCCAACTTCATCTGGTCGTCCATTGAAATCTGGACTATCTCGGCTCTAGCAGGCGGTCTGACTTCTATAGCTGGGACTCCCTCTATCATAGCCGGCTGTATTCCAGCCTCTGGCATACCGGGTTCGGCAACGGGGATTTTAGGAACTTTGGATAGTTTAGTTATCTCTTCAGTAGTTAAATCCTCAAAGACTTTAGAACCAACCTTTCCTTCAAGGCCTGCGTCCTTAGCCAGAATAACCCTTTGCTCAACAGGTGTCGCATCCCAAGTTTCTTTTGTAACTTCCGGTCTAACCTCTTCGGACTTCCCGGGCAGTATGACCATGCCCCTTTCATCTTTAACGGCAAACTTCAGTTGCTCATACCAGTTACCCTTATTGTCCTGAATCCAGCCCTTAGCTTTCTTGGCAAGGTCCGTTAATCCAGTCTGGTCTGTCTTGCTAACCATCCTGACTGATACGCCAGCGCCAAAGGCAGAAGGCAATAAAGTAGCCACCGCAGTCTTGACTGCAATATCAGGCAGGTTCTCTACAATGCTTCTGTTCTCGTCATAGAAGCTGACAGCAGTATTGCTGACTACTTCTTGGGCAACCTCAGTAACTACCTCTGCAAACTGGCTAATCGTAAATGCTTTGCCAAATCTCTTGACAGTTTGGAAAAGCCCCTGCTTGGCCAATTCAGACATAGCCTTCCGCTTGAACTGACCGAATAGGAGAGGGCTTACCTGCCTGAGTAGCGGTATCCTGCCGGCACTTTCTAACAACCCCATAATACCACCGGCAACAGCAGCCATCTGTGCTGCCTTGTCTTCAGGAGCACCTGCTCTTATCAAGTCCTCGTAAACTACCTGTCCTTCAACAGGTGCCATTATCGCTGCCGTTCCCAAGACAAAAGGCAACCCCACTCCGCCAGTAAGAACAGCCATACCAGTAACAGTTACTAAAAACGGCACGATATTTGCCAGTTCATAGACATAGTAGCCCGGGTCTTTCAATAATTCAGGATGCCGAAAAGCACCTTCCTGATAATTAACAGGGGCTAATAGTTCAGGGTGATGCCTTACCCAGTCATCATACTCTGCTTTATTTTGACCATAAAGCCACCTGAAGTTTTCCCTTTGCTGGCGATTGGTTTCGTTTATAAACTTAACAATATCCTCACTCAGTAGTGCCTCAACAAAAACACGGTCTTCTTTCTTCTCAGGTATTTCAGAATAGATTATCTCCGGCAGGACTGAAAGCATAAAGTTTTCACCCTGTTCCCAAAGAGTCCTAGACTGGAATGTAGTCCAATCCCAGAAGTCTTTGAGTATATTCTCCTGTGGTGCTCTAGTGAACTGTTTAGTAGCAACATTATACGCACCAACATAATTCCCTGCCTCGTCATAGGCTGCCTTTGTTTCAATATCCACAGTAAGCAACCGCCTGACACCATCAACATCTACCATCAATCTTTGCCTACTGAATATCTGGTTAATCTCTTCAGGTTTGTAGCCCATCTCTTCAAGAAGCCTACGCTTTTCTAGAGAACTACCACCTGTCTGCATAGTCTCAAAGAAGAGGGCAAAGTCGGTTTCAATTAAGGCTCCGAAAGTCTCCATAGTATAATCAGGGAAAACCCCTTGGATAGTGTTAGTAATTCTCTCCTCTTGCTTCTCATGAGAAAGAGCCAGTAATATATTCTCTTCGGTAACTCCAAAGAGCTTGAGTATTCTTTCTGCCTCATATTCACCCACTCTAGCATTGAGGTCACTGACAAACCCCTGATAATCAGCCTGCATCCAAGAGCCGATTTGCTGAACCACCATAGCAGGAATTTCCTCTGGTGAGACGCCATAAGTTCCGGATGGGTCAAACATCTCAGGGAAGACAGCACGGAGAGTATTCTCCAGTTCTACTGGCAACTGTGGGACCCCAGGAGTTGGCATCAGGGAAAACGATGGCTCACCTTCAGCCATTGGGGTCATCTTGACCACACTTCCCTCTGGCACATCAAACCCTAGATACCTTGCCTGCTCCCAGGTGAGATACTGCTCAGAGCGTATACGCCATTGGACACGGCGTTCTTCAGGTGGTAGTGCCAAGTCTGCTAATTGCTCTGGCGAAACGAAACTGCTGGGAAACAATCCATAGATGCCAGCCAGTTCAGTTACTTCGGCAGTAGGAACTTCAGGTCTTACTGGCTCAATCCCTTCTATTGGTGGCTGAGCAACTTCAAACTCTCTAACAGCCTGAAGCCATTGCTCATAATAAGGCTTAAACCTTTCCTCTGTTGGAGTTACGGGATACTCGCCTGTCCGCTGATATTCTCCCCACCAATCCCGCCATTGAACATCAAGCTCATAGAGTTCCCTTGAGGATACTAGCGGACTAACTCTTGGCTCTATAGGAGTAATAGGTTCTTCCTCTTCCAATTTTGGCTTCTTGGGCTGATAGCTACCCTCAATCCACTCACGCTCTTGGGTAGCAGGATTGATTCGCCAATATCCTGTTTTTATAGGAGTTTCATTTACCATCTATCACCTATTGGTATACGCTAATGCTTTACGCTAATGCTTTACGCTAATGCTTTACCTTGCCATAGGTAGTTGTCGTCTTGTCGGCATAGGTTTACGCTGTCTAGTTGTCTGCCTTATCTTCTGAATACCTGGGCTAAAGCCATCACCTTGATTAGTCTGCGGTGGCACCATAGCTATGCGGATTCTATCTTCAGCTTCTTTGAGTGTCTTGACCATATTATTCCTCCGCTCGGCTTCGTCTTACCGTTTCCTCACGGCGTTCACCACGCCTTTCGGCTTCCTCGGGTTCTATCGTTTCTTCTTCCCCAGCTGGTATCCTGCCAGCACCACCGCTTTCTTGATCCATTAAGGGAACCAAGGGTTTAATCATTTGCCCTGCCCCGATGCCGCCTCTTGCTGGCTCCATACCCATAGTGCCCCCCGTAGCCCTAGCCCTCATCACCATTTCTAATTGCTGGGTAATCATCTCAGCTTCTAAATCCTTACCAGAAGCCTCATCGAATTTGCCCTCTCTATCAGCCATACTTCTCAGTCGGCGGTATAGCGTAATGGCAATATCTCCTTGCTCTGCCTTCTCATCCCTACCTTTGTTAATCTCACCGTCAGGATTCTTCAGTTTTATAACATCGGTGTAGACTGTATGCCTCGATATCCCTATCGCCTCAGCCTGCTGACCGATGGCGTAGTTGGCTATATTCTGCTCCGGAGAAGTGGAGTAAAATTCATACTTGACACCAAACTTCTTATCAATATCGCTGGTAGAGTATTCCCTCTCTTCGCCCTCTTCTCCAAGTTCTACACTATAGCCACCCTGGATATACTGCTTCTTAATCATCTGGGAAGCAGCTCGGAAGAAGAGGCTCAATGCCTGAAGCCTTGGGATGAATATAGCATCCTTGGCAGCGGTCAGCTTGGAGATAGCAACGGCGCTCAGTGGGAAACTGAGATTGCCGTAATCTATGTTCGGCAAACCACCACGCTGTAGAGCACCAACCAGCATATTATAGAGTAGCCTAGTAGCGTTCCTGACATCAGCAACAAAAATTGGCTTGAACCCAGCACCTTTCTCGACTGGCACAACCTTCCGTCGCCCGTATGGGTTGGGTGGCTGTGTCGCTTCTGTTCCCTCTTCGCTCTCATACTGCAAAGAAGCCTCAAACGCCATAGACGTAAGAGTCTGCATGATAGAAGCTGCTCGATGTAACTCAGGAATCAATCCTCTATTAGAAGCAAATATACTTTCGCCCTGATACTTCAGTATGCCGGCATCCATAAAGCTTTGTAGCCCGGTCCCTGACTTCATAAATACGAATGGGGGATACCCCAATCCGTGATTCCTTTCTCTTTCTGGATACTTTACTGAGTCCTTTATTCCAGACTGCGAACCACCTTTATAAAGCTGTGTTGCTATGAAAATGTCATTAACGGTATCATCCCACCAGTCGGTAACTACGGCACTCTTTGCCCTGATAACGATTCCGTAATCTCTTTCAATCTGAGCCTTTGTCCTGGTGACATCAGGAGCACCCCATATCATACCCTGAGTATCAGTCTCATACTGGAAATACCGGGTGTCATAAGGGAATATCTCCGGGATAAACTTGTCCCCGTCTTCCCGAATAAGTATCCTGGCTGCTATTGCCCCCCGTTGGAGTATCTGCTCAATAAGGAATCCGTATAGAGAGCAGAAGATGGCATTTGCCAGCATCAGGTCATTGGCATAATAGATATCCTGGTAAAAATTCTCAATATTGGTTGTGTCTTTATCTGAAAGGCTTTTGCCGAAGACTATACGCTGCATATTGGCGCCGTTCATTATAGCACCACACCTGTCGGCAAAAACCTTAGCTTCATTCATTGTTACATTGATAACGTCGGGGGTCTTCTGTCCGTCAAGGTTTTGCATCTCGTATGGGTCAAGGATAGCCAGCTTCTTATCTTCATCCATTCTCTTAAAGAGCTCGCCCATCTCCGTCCTTTTATCAACGACTAATTGATAGTTCTTTTCATAAGCCATAGTCTACTCCTATTTATAAAGGTAAACTCGCTGACCACAACTGAATCTAATTGCTTTAACTACTGATTTGAAAACCCCATTCCCATATAATCTAAACAACCGGAAATTAAAAGGCAACCGTTTAATTTGCATCAATACCTCCATACTGGGGGTGCTGAACCGCCCTTCTTTTTACCGAATGTCATCATAACAGCATCAGCTATGTCCGGGGATTTACTGCCCCTGTCCTTGGCGTCTTCCTTGCTCTCTATCTGCAACAAGCCCCTGGTATTATATGTATACCGGATGTCGGCCATCTGAGCCTTGAGCTTATCACTGGTAGGCAAGTCCAGTTCTCCATCAGTAAGTTTCTGGTTGAACTCCCAGTATCCTTCGGCTCTTCGGTTGAGGTATCTTTCAGTATCAAGTGCCGGTTTACCTGAATCAAACTCAATAATCTTATATTCAGTGCCTATTTCCTTCCTGAGAATATCGTAGACGCCAGCACCGAGCCCAACAACATCGACATAAGTCCTTACCGGCTTATATTCTTTAATCAGCCTTGCCGTCCTGCCGGCAGTATAAGTTGACTCCTGATGCCCCCAGGTAATAGTATCGAGAACCTTATTGCCCTGCCTGACGGCAAAGCAGCACTCATCATCACCATATCTCGCCACATCGAGGGCAGCAATCCGCAGCGCTTTATCATATTCTTTTCGCTCGAGCTCCCTCGACATGGCGAACTCGATATCCGACAGCCGGCAAAGATTATTGACGCCGGCATCAGGGAAATCACCAAGAACAAAGACTACATAGAGATAAGAACCCTTACCCCAGTTCTTATAGCGCTCAGCGACCTTCTGGGGACTAAGGAGCTGGGGATAGGGAAGCTCTTTGCCACCCCACTTCTTCTGCCACTCACCTGATTCGATATCTTCCTGAGTAATACCAAAGGAAGCCAGGTTTGGCGTATCAAACGCAGAAATATGATACTTCTTATAGAGTGGTGAGTTAAATGTATCCCTAAAGGCACCCACCGACTGAGTAGGATTAGAGAGCAGCAGTTCATGGGTATTACCAGCAGATAGTGGATTCTCAATAGCCCTCATAATATCATCTGAAAGACCGGCTGCGTCATCGCCCACCACCAGCACATTTACATTATGGTAGCCAAGCATCCGTTCTGGCTCATCTGTAGCGAAACCGACTGCGAAATGATCATCTGATATCTCGAGGGATTTTCTGGTGAGGTTGCCCTCAAGAGCCATCTTAGAATTAGAGAAAGCAACCCGAATCTCGCGCCAGAGAATATCCTCGACCTGTCTATTAGTCGGTGCCGTAGTAACGACAGTAGCCGGTGGGAAGTTATACAAGAAGGCCAGCACTATCCTGGCAGCGTCGTAGCTCTTACCCGAAGCCTCGCAACTCCTGACGGTTGTCCTGGGGTAATAGAAAGTAGACTGAGCGATAGCCTTCTGCATAAGCCAGAGCCGACCGCCAAGGACTGTCTCAATCCACCAATCGGGGAATTTCCTTGCCTGAGTTCGGATTCTCAAATCCATTTCGGATGTTCTAATTAAATCAGTTGCCATTTTAGCCTACCATAAATTTCTCAAGAAGTTCGACATATCTTGAATAGAACAATTCCCCATGCCTCATATCTTCGGGCCAAGTGTCAATATGTGCTACTTCGTGCAATACGATTTCCTTTGATTCCCAGGGGTAGCCATCGATGTGTCGTTCATCAATATAAATGGTGTCACCAATAAGGATATCCCCTGCGGTTGTCCATTCCATCTTGTGATTCGAGTAACCTTCATCCTTTAAAACATAAGATGCAAAGTCCTCAATCTCAACTTTGCTCATACAGCCGTTATTATTAGTCATGGTGCATAAGCCTGATCCCACTCAGGGTGATAGCCGGAATCAGTAGGAGCAGGCGGAGACTTTTCACTCTTTGCTTTCAGGAACTTAAAGCCCATAAACCAGTTAGTAAGAGAGATTATCCTCTTTGCCACCTGTCCACAATCAGGGCATAAGGAATCATCTGATGACTGAGACATAGGGCGGAATCTATCGTGCTTATGTCCTTCAGGGCAAACATACTCATAGAGGGGCATCAACGACCTCTTTCTTAGGTGGGTCTATCCGTTCGATTTTTTCAAAAGTTACGGCTTTCTCATTCTCTCCATCCTCTTTGACAATATGAATGGTAGATTGATACATCGGCGAAAGTCTCGGTAGCAGGAAGCCGTCTTCTACTTCCGGTAAGTCCGGGTGTTCAATCAGGATATCGATTTCATCTGGGTTGTAGTATTCTGGTCTATTGCTAACCCCAAGTATTGCCCCACCCTCAAAGTCGAGAAACTTCAAGAGGGCTTTCTTCGAGACAGAGATAATCGCTGCATTTTTCGTAGCCTTTTAACCTTACTTCTTGCAATCCCAAGTGTCAGAAATTACACCCCTGAATTTTTACTGAGCGTGATGACTTGCACTTACCACACTTGGGAATTTGGGGAATTAAAAAATATTCAAAAAGCTACTCCACTTTAATCCCTCTCACACCGGATACCAACAGAAATGAATATGAGGTCAATCCCTACCTGTATCTCACCCCAGATTCCCTTCTCAGTATTGTAAACTTCCGTGTAAACAAATATCCCCAAAGGATGATACTCGCTCATCTTGCAGAAGTGAAAACCAAATCGCCAACCTTTAATCTCCATTTAATACCGCCTTTTACAGAGTGGGAATTTATGAAATTGTCTTTCGGGGGCAATCCTATCCCCAAGCCTCGTGATAATAAGCATCCCCCCCTCTCTACAGTCTCCATAAGGGGGGACGGTCTATACCGGGTAGTTATTCAATCATCTTAACAATCAATCGCGCCAGGGCAAAGATAATAACGATGGTGCATGCTGCCAGGGTCAGGACCGTAAAGGTAATCATTAAGTTAATCACTTCATCAACTCCTTAATAGAATAAGAACCGGCAATCCCTTTAGCTTAAACTTAGACTTAAACTTAGACTTAAACTTGGGTCTGGACTAGGTCATGGAGTTAGTCATGGAGTTAGTCATGGAGTTAGTCATTGACTAGGTCATGGAGTTAGTCATGGAGTGTTTATATCTAGGGCAAGGCTAGTAAAGAGCAAGTAGAGGGTTAGAGTTTACCCTGGTCGGACTCTTGATTTTTTTACTTATTTGTCAGCCCTTTAACTTCTGGGTTCACTGTTTTGCGTTTTTTTAGTTTTTTGAGGGGGTTTTTGCTGATAATTCTTCGCTATCGGCAAGGATTTCCCTGGGTTTGTCGATGCTTTTTATTAACTCACTATAAGTTAACACCCCCCCGGAGTGCTCAATCTTCTGCCGGGCCTTGCCAATAGCATGATCGATAATATAGTAGCATGTCCTTAAAACGCTGTCCTTTGTCTTCTTATACCCTTTACGCTGGTTGATGTGCTTGTTAAGGATCTCAACAGCAACAGGAGCCGAGCCGTCCAGCTTATCCTGGACTCCCCGTTCGTAGTATCCTTTTGGCTTGCGGCCGCCGGCATGTTTAGGTTTTACTTCTGGGGGGTCGGCACCGGGTGCGCCTTGATTGTCCTCTTGAGCGTCAACCATAGTATAACAACCTCGTTTAACTTGAGTATAGTCGTAGTTTTAGGATGGCAATTCAGATACAAGATAACAAAACAGGGCGGTTAAAGCCCTATCATAATAGACATTGCCCGGGGCGAGGTGACTCTTCCCCGGGCTTGAGCCAGGGGGTAAACCTGAGCCGTCTATTAGTTTTAGGAGACTAAGGGACGGCTAGTGTCAAGAGTAGCACAGTTACGATATAATGTCAAGCAGCCGGGAAATACCAGTCAAGGCAGGCACAAAGCGACTGGTATTATTGTTATTCTCTATAATGAGGCGCGCCAGGACGGGCAAGAGAGGGCAGGGGAGAGGGGGCAAGTATCAACCCCCTGGGGTGGCCGGATAATCACGCCTATTAACTGCCCTGAAACTAGCTACGAAATGAGCCTAGCTAGGGACTTGACAAGATGTATCATTTATGATACAGTGAGGGGGTAAGCCCTAATAATATGAAAGGGGGTAAATGAAATGCCTAAAATTAAATATGAGGAGAAGAACTTCACTCGACAGACACAAGAGACTATCACTCACGCCGAGAACATCATAGCTGAGTATCAGG
>SDBU01005695.1_pt1 | contig 14836 bp, 11 predicted proteins | sample 2277071 | NCBI WGS metagenome assembly SDBU01 (sample SAMN10397929, study PRJNA504765) | marine sediment metagenome | isolation source: marine sediment core GS08_GC12, 126 cmbsf | place: Arctic Ocean: Gakkel Ridge, Loki's castle | collected 2008
AGAGATTCTGGGACCAGAGCTTAGTTGCTATCCAACCTCCGATATGTTAGATTCGGTGCACCTCCCGTTTATTGAGGAAGGGGAATGGCTTCAACTCCAAAAACTACGCTCGATGATGGTCTTATCGATGGCCTCGTTTGCGCCATATGCGGCGAGGATGCGCTGCATGTCGTTCATATGGATAATCTGCCCGATTACGTCGGTTGCGAGAGCTGCAAATCCGCGTTTCTCTCCGAAGACGGCGGTGAACGTGTCTTTTATGGTCAGATCGGCGAAGGCTACCCATTGACGGAGCGGTTCGCTCTCAAGCAGTGGGTTTGGCTGGAGGCGGTGGAGAACAGAGCGGGCGAGGAGCGCGGTACGCCTGAACAGGAAACTCCAACATCCGATGAACCTCGACTAGAAGGAATCACCCCACTCGAAACCGATATCGAAAGCCCTGAAGTACCCATTTCGGAGACAACTGCCGAAGAGATGGAAGCACCCGAACCCGTTGACCTCCTCGAAGAACGACTCGGAGAGCTAGATCTTGGTTTAGAAGCGGCGGCGATTCCGGGCGTAAGCGATTTTGAGGGGGATTCAGCGGATAAAATCTCCGAAGAAACGGATGATCTCGCATCCTACTTCCGGTCGATCACCACGGATGAAGCAATTGATCTCGAGCCATCCCTGCCAGCAGAAGAATCACCCCCGACCGCGGGATCCGGGGGCGAGATCGGGCTCGAACCTGCTGATGAGCAGGCGCTGCCAGAAATCGCAGATGCTCAAAGCGAAGAAAGCTTCAGCGAACCCGGCGCTTCCTGGGGCCAACCCATCAAACAAGAAACCTCTGAAGCGGATGAAATCCCCCTCCCAGACTGGGCCCAACCCGATGAAAGCAGCGTCGAGCCCTCGCTCGAGGGGTACGCCCAAAAAATCAAAACACCCATCGACAACCTGATATCACCCGAGGAACCCGATCAAGATTTCCTCTCGGATCTACGCCAATCCGCCGGTGTCCCGTTGGAATCTGAGCCCATCCCAGATCTGCACATCTCCGAGGTTCCACTTGAATCTCAACCCCTCTTCCCACCACAAGAGAATGATGATGCAGTCGAGAGTGCAGGCGAACCAGAATCCTTCGCATCGAGGATCGAGTCACTTGGGCAGATACCACCTACGGACCTGGAACCGATCGAGAAAACGCCGAGCAAGCGAGAAGTGCCTTCTCAAGAACTTGATGCGGCTGATGCCGAAGTGGTCCCGGAAGAGGAAGTTGTACTCCTGGATACAGATCCGCCGCCGGGCCATCGTCATCGGGTTGTAATCCGCGGGGAGAAAGCTGTCTTCCCGGGCGGCGATTGCGCCCACTGCGGTCGCACCCCGGTCAAAGGTCACCTTGCCGTTGTAGGGTCATTACCCAACGGCCAGAATATCACTCAACGAAAACCCGCAACTTTCAACATCCCGCTTTGCGCCGAATGTCGTAAGCGCGCTGGCCAACTCAGTGAGGAGGCCAAAGAGGCAAGACTTCAAGCCCATCTGCTTTCCGGAATCGGCGGGATGCTGCTGGTCGTTGGCGCACTAGCGCTCGGCATCATCAAACCAGCCGACTTGCAGGTCTATGACATTCTCATCCTCGCCATTCTGCTCATCGTTGGCTACACCGGACCGGCCCTCTTCCTGCTGGGTCGCGTTGGAAAATACCCGCCGCCGACCAGTGCAGCGTATGTTCGCTCCACACTTCTCATACCCCGGGAAACACAAGGTTTAGAGACAGCTTTCGAGTGGCGCAACGGGGAATATGCCGAACGCTTCTTTGAAGCGAACAAGGCTCACACACTTGGAAAGCTCTCCAGGATAAAGGATCGGGCGGCTCCACCCAGAGACGTTGGCTGAGCGCAGCGCATGAACGGATCGCCCGGCCTTGGTTAATTAACGCGCTCCAATAATCCGTCGATCCATTCATCAGAGTCGCTTGCCTGACCCCAGATCATAATGCTCACAAAGCCCAATTCCCCAGCCGAATCAGCTCCTTGCCCGATATGCAACGAACCTATGCAGCTGTTACCCGCATTAAACGGCTCACACGGCCTCCCTATCTGCCTGCATTGTTCAGAAGAAAGTGAGTCCGGACTTAAATCCATTGAACCTAAACTCCCCCCCGCACTATCCTCTAAAGATGATTCCTGTCGCAAATTCAGAGAAATCCTCACCGAGGAGCGAAGAACCAAAGGTGACCCACTTCCAGGCTGGATGATAGATGAGCTTCCCGAGGAAGCACGGCGCCTACTTTCAGGCCAAGAACCTCCCGCCAGACCAAGTCTGGGTCCCAAGTTGAGCGACGACCTCGCCAAAGCCCTGCGCGACCAGGGATACGTCATCCACGAAGACGGAAGTGGTATGCATCTCGGGGGCGCTCTTGTCAGTCGAGGCGGCACACCCGCGGCGATGAGCCCTTACGACGTTATCCGGTTGGCGGCGGATATGGAAGGCGGTTTAGCGCCACCCAATGAACTTCTTCGGTGCAAGAAGTGTGATGCTTTAATCCCTCATGGGAATGAGCGCTGCCAGTGGTGCGGCGAAACTGTGCCATAATCTGAAGTCTCCTCCTCACCCCTGTAAATCCTCCCCAGCTAGAGCACTGGTGCTAACCTGCAAATTTCTTACCATAGACATCCATAACATCTCCTGTTGAAAGCCGGAGACCTCCCCCCGATTACGCGCATCACCTTTTTGTTAGTTTTATGACCCTGCCTCATGGCAGTTGCGCACATTGTTTCCCCAACGAAACGAACAAGAAATTTCAAGCGCCTGATATAATAACGATTCGTCTATTCCAACATCAACCGGGGTCAAATACACATGGCGGAAGAGAAAATTACAGTTGTTGGCGCCCGCGTGCACAACCTCAAGAACATCTCAGTCGAGATACCCCGCGACAAGTTCGTCGTCATCTCCGGCATTTCCGGTTCAGGGAAATCGTCGCTTGCTTTCGATACAATCTTTGCCGAAGGGCAACGACGCTATGTCGAATCGTTATCGGCATATGCGCGGCAATTCCTAGGGCAGCTCGATAAGCCGGATGTCGATTACATCGATGGGCTTTCCCCAGCTATCTCGATCGATCAGCGCGGTGTTTCCCATAATCCTCGTTCGACTGTCGGGACCGTTACAGAGGTGTACGACTACCTGAGGCTGCTATTCGCCCGCATTGGCTTACCGCATTGCCCTATCTGTGGCCAGGAAGTCAAACAACAATCTGCCCAGGAGATCGTCGACGCCGTCTCCAAAATGCCGGATGGCAACCGCATTATGATCCTTGCGCCGATGATCCGTGGTCGGAAAGGCACTCACCTGGCTGTCTTTGAAGAACTCAGGCGTTCTGGTTTCGTAAGAGCCAGAGTGGATGGAGAGGTCAAAGCGCTTGATGAGGAATTTGAACTCGACCGCTACAAGAAACACGAGATTGAAGCCGTCGTCGATCGCCTCGTCATCCACCACGAAGCGGCCGAGGATGGAGACTCCTTCCTGACCCGACTAACCGATTCAATTGAGACCGCTTTGCGCTGGGGCGAGGGCATCCTCTATATCACCAACTTGAGCGCCGATCCACCGATCGATACCCCCTTCTCCGAACACCTTGCCTGCCCCGATCATGGCACAACTCTAGCGGAGATCGAGCCGCGCACATTCTCATTCAATACACCACACGGCGCATGTCCAGAGTGTCAGGGGTTGGGCAATAAGCTCGAAATCGACCCCGAGCGAATTATCCCGGACAAATCTGTCTCTATCGCCGAAGGCGCGCTGGTCGCTATGGAATGGTCCAAACAGAGTCGCGATCATAAGGGATACTATTGGCAAATCTTAGAAGCCGCAGCGAAGGCCTTCGACATCGACCTGGATGCCCCCATCGAGGATCTGGCTGAGGACAAACTTAATGTCATTCTTTACGGCACTGAGGGGCAGGAAGTGCCTGTTCATTATGAGAGCCGTGACGGCCGCTCTTCCACATGGTGGACCGCCTACGAGGGCGTGATTGGCAATCTCGAGCGGCGATACCAGGAGACCCAATCGGATTACATCCGCGGGAAGATCCAAGAATATATGTCTGAACGCCTTTGCCCAACCTGTAAGGGAAAACGTTTGCGAATGGAAGCGCTGGCGGTTACGGTGGATGGGAAAAACATCGTTGAGACCACACGCTGGCCAGTGTCAGAAGAGTTGGATTGGATCCGGCGGCTAAGCGGCAGAAAGAGCCCGCTCAGTAAGCGTGAGAAGACGATCGCAAGTCGAATCTTAAGAGAGGTCGAGGATCGTTTAGGCTTCCTGGTAGATGTGGGTCTGGAGTATCTCTCGCTCGACCGCACGGCTGGCACCCTCTCCGGAGGGGAAGCGCAGCGCATCCGCCTAGCAACCCAAATTGGCTCTCGTTTAATGGGTGTCTTGTATGTGCTCGATGAACCGTCCATTGGCCTCCACCCTCGCGATAACGCTCGACTCATAAAAACCCTGGAAGGTATGCGCGATCTGGGTAATTCGATTTTGGTCGTCGAGCACGATGAAGCGACAATCCGTGCCGCGGACTGGATCATCGACCTTGGACCTGGCGCCGGAGAAGCAGGCGGGCGATTGGTGGCGGAAGGCACGGTCGAGGAAGTCACGAAAAACAAGCGCTCAATTACCGGTCGTTATCTAGCGGGGAAACTGCGAATAGAAACCCCCAAAACTCGCAGAAAGGGGAATGGGAATTCACTGACCGTGATCGGTGCCCGCGAAAACAATCTCAAGGACATCACGGTCCATTTCCCGCTCGGCGTATTCGCCTGCATCACCGGGGTTTCTGGGTCAGGGAAGTCCAGCCTGATGGTCGAAGTGCTTTATAAAGCCCTGGCCAGAGCACTCCAGAAAGCGCGCCCCAGACCGGGTGAGCACGACCATATCGAAGGTATCGAACACATTGTCAAAGTGATCAACATCGACCAGAGTCCCATCGGTCGTACGCCGCGCTCAAACCCCGGAACATATACCGGGCTCTTCGACCACATCCGTGCATTATATGCCGAGCTTCCAGAATCAAAGATTCGCGGATATAAGCCCGGGCGTTTCTCCTTCAATGTCCGCGGGGGGAGATGTGAAGCATGCCAGGGACAGGGGCAGCTGCGCATCGAGATGCAATTCCTTCCCGACGTTTACGTCCCCTGTGAGATCTGCAACGGTGCGCGCTTCAATCGAGAAACCCTGCAGGTCAGGTTTAAAGATAAGACCATCGCCGACGTCTTAGAGATGCCGATTTGCGAAGCGGTCGAATTCTTCTCAGCTTTCCCGAAGATGATCCGCCGGCTGGCAACGCTCCAGGATGTCGGTCTTGGCTACTTGAAAATCGGCCAACCTGCTCCAACTCTTTCCGGCGGCGAAGCCCAACGCGTGAAGTTATCGCGGGAACTTTCCCGAAGAGGGAACGGGCATACGCTTTACGTGCTCGACGAACCTTCCGTCGGTCTGCACGCCGCCGATGTTCACAAGCTTATCGAAGTTCTGCAGCGCCTCGTCGATCAGGACAACACCGTCCTGATTATCGAGCACCATCCGGACATCATAAAAGTTTCCGACTGGGTCATCGATCTGGGTCCTGAGGGCGGTGATGGAGGTGGCTGGATCATCGCCGAAGGCACACCGGAAGAGATCTCTATGAATAGTGCTTCCTACACGGGACAATTCTTAAAACCTCACCTTAAGAAATAATTTCGGTTCTCCTCCACTTACTGTGGAAGGTGACCGTCCTTTGAATAATTCCGTTGTAGATTCCAGAGTCTGTTTACAACGCTTCTGCACTATGTGGAGTCAGAATGCTCTGCTTCCGGTCGCAGGCGCAGCCCGCGCTTTGAAGTCCGCGCGTTTGAATGAATAGATAGACCATGGCAGAGGTGATGATCTCTTTTTCTTCCCCCTAATTCCCCAAAAGGGGGACTGTGGGGGACTTATCATCCCGAGCTCGTCGAGAGAACCACTCCCCTCGCGAAGTACTCAGAGCACAGCGTGGAGCACGCCCCCTGGATAAAACGTTCATCTCTTTGCCAAACATATTTTCCAAATCCTAGGAGGATGAAATATCTTTATCTCAGACTCTTTTTTTCCAACGAAACGCAAACCATAGCAAATTGGACCGAGCCCGGCTTTGGAGCTTGGGCGTATATGGATTACATACCTAGCCATTCGGAAGGGGGTGCGGGGGACGATGAAATGGTCCCCCACACCCCCCGGATCAAACATCAATCTCGCCGCTCAAACCAACCATGCAAATCCGAATATGTGGGATGTACATTGTGGTTGTTCCCACGCTGGTGATGGGTTGAGGGTACTCGTTGCCGTAGATACCCTTCTGGATATAAGATAGTAGACATCGCGATAGGAGATGCGAAGCATGGACCAGACATACGACGTCATCATCATCGGCGCCGGCATCATGGGCTGCAGCACAGCATTGGAGCTTTCAAAACGAGAGTTGAAGGTCGCTGTGCTCGAGAAAAGCACGATCGGCGCCGGCTCTACCGGTAAATCCTCAGCCATCATACGCCAGCATTACTCGAATGAAGTCACCGCCCGAATGGCGTTTCACAGCCTGGGCGTCTTTCAGAATTTCTCGGACGCTGTGGCCGGTGAGTGTGGTTTCACTCAAACCGGCTTCCTGGTCCTGACCTCCGAGAGCGATATAAAAGGACTTCAGGAGAATGTCGCCCTTCATCGAAAGCTGGGGATTGAGACCGAGATCATCAACCGTGATGAAATCCGAAAGCGCTGGCCCTACATTGCACTTGGCGAAACAACCCTCGCCGCGTACGAACCGCAGTCAGGGTATGCAGATCCGAACCTCACTTTAAATGGCTATGTTCAAGCTGCAAAAGACCACGGGGCTTACTTTTTTCAAGAGACTCCTGTTACAGGCATACGCCTCTCCGGGGGAAAAGTGTCCGGAGTAGATACTCCGGTTGAGAGCTTCGACGCCCCGGTGGTCATCAACTGTGGCGGTCCCTGGGGCGCAGGGATTGCTCGATTAGCAGGCGTTGAACTGCCGATTAATTCTTGCCGGGTGCAGGCTGCTTTCTTCCGCCGGCCATCTGCCTACACAGACCCTCATCCTGTGGTTGCGGATTTCGTTCACGCCGTGTACTGGCGCACCGAAACAGGTAATCTAACACTGGTAGGATTGATTGATCCGGAGGAGGAGAATTACATCGTCGACCCTGATACCTATAACGAGAGGGTCGATTTCAACTTCATCGCCGACGCCGGCGAGCGTTTGGTAAGACGATTCCCCGGACTCGAAGATAGCGAAAGCGCGGGCGGGTTCGCGGCGTTATATGCAATCACCCCTGATTGGCATCCCATCATCGATGAAATGATTGAAGGGAGCGGGCTCTACGTCTGCGCAGGTTTCAGCGGCCATGGGTTCAAGCTTGGCCCGGCCGTGGGTTTGATGACCGCTGATTTGGTCACCGGGGGCGAGACTCCCGGGATGGACCGGCGCCTATTCCGCCGAACCCGCTATGAAGAGGGCGAACCCGTCCGCGGGCAGTATGATTACAGCATTGTGGGATAAGCGACAGGTGACATACATGCCATGGAGATAAAACAGGGGGCTATAGTCATCCTTGGAGAGCAAGCAAATGAGCCCCTCGTCATCTCTTTCGGTATGTTCTTGGGGCTTCGTGCCAAAGAACGCACATAACATCTTGCTTTAACCAAACGGATCGACTCATGGGTCGACCCGCTGCTTTTTCATCGTCAGGTTAATGGAAAATCCAACTCTACTCGTAACGCAGCGCCTCCACCGGCTCAAGATCGGCAGCTCGTTTGGCAGGGTACAAACCGAAGAAGAGACCCACTGCGGCGGAGAAAATCGTCGCCAACAGGATCGCGTTTAACCCCACAACTGGATTGATATCCGCATTCGAGGCAGCAGCAATGGCGCCTACGAGCATAGAGAGCGCCCATCCCAGGACGATGCCGATGAGCCCCCCGAAGAGGCTCAACAAAGCTGATTCGGCCAGAAACTGGAGTAGGATATCCCGTTTTCGAGCACCTACGGCTTTACGCAAGCCGATCTCACGCGTGCGTTCGGTCACCGAGACCAGCATGATATTCATGATCCCAATCCCCCCGACGAGTAGCGAAATACCGGCAACGCCGCCGAGGAAGATGGTGAACACATTTGTGATGGTCTCCGCTATCTCCAGAAAGCTCTGTTGGCTGAAGATGGTGAAATCGTCCGCACCAATATCTGTGCGGTGGCGATTACGTAATATTGACGCTACCTCTTCTTCGGCGGCGATGACAGCATCCGCGTTGAGGGCCGACACTAAAATCACATCCACATGATCCCTACCCGAGCGCCGAAAAAGACGTGTTTGTGCTGTGGACATCGGGATATAAATCTGATTGTCATCGTTGGATGGCCCCTGTCCACCTTTCGCTATTGTCACACCGATGACTCTAAAAGGCTGCCCTTCGATGCGGACCGATTCGCCAACAACGCTTTCCGTTCTACCAAAAAGGGTTTCGGCGACGTCCGGTCCTAAAACCACCACTGAGGAGCGGCCCAAAAGGTGGATTTCGTTGATAAACTCACCTTCGACGATTTCGATGTTGCGTACCGACTCATGTTCAGGGGTCACGCCAACCGCACCAACAATATCACCCTCTCCTACAAACGTGATCTCGACGCTGCCTTGAAGAACCGGCGCCACACCAACAATCGATGGCGCGGCGAACGGATCGCGCATCGCCTCAGCATCACCGAGTGTAAGCGGTTGGGGATTTCGAACTTCTTCACTGCCTCCCCGCATTACGAAGAGCAGATTGGTTCCAATCCCGCTGATCGATCCAGTGATGGTGTTCTGTGCTCCGGCGCCAATAGCTAGCATTGCAATTACAGCGCCTACGCCGATCACAATGCCCAGAACGGTTAGCGCCGAGCGCACTTTATTACTGGCCAGACTGTCTAGCGCCTCTAAGAGGATTCTCCACAAATCCATATGCATACCCTTTTTCGTATTGCCGCTGATATCAACCTTTGCTAGCGCAGTGGCAATTTAATCTACAATCCGATCTTCCGTGATCAAACCATCTAGCAGGCTTATCACCCGCTTCGTATGTGAAGCTATCTCCGGATCATGCGTGACGAATATGAGTGTCGTGCCTAAATTCTTATTCAGGTCAAGGAGAATCCGCACGATCTCCACGCCCGATTTTGAATCCAGGTTGCCTGTCGGCTCATCAGCCATAATCATGGCCGGGTTGTTGACCAACGCGCGGGCGATAGCAACGCGCTGCTGCTCCCCGCCGGATAACTCGTTAGGTCGGTGCTGGACTCGATCCCCCAGACCGACCGCTTCAAGCGCTTCTATGGCACGCTTGCGGCGGCCGTTCGATACCCCGGCGTAGCGCATGGGCAGCTCGACATTGGTTAAAGCAGTCTGCCGCCCGAGAAGGTTGAAGCTCTGAAACACAAAACCCACCTTTTTGTTGCGGATTTCCGCCAGTTGATCATCGCTCAACTCAGCCACCTGGCTGCCGTCCAAACTGTAACTTCCTGAAGTGGGCCGGTCCAGGCAGCCCAGAATGTTCATCATCGTCGTCTTGCCAGATCCGGAGGGTCCCATGATGGAGACAATCTCACCGCGCGCAATACGCAGATCAACCCCTCGCAGCGCATGAACTTCGATGTCGCCCATGCGGTAAACCTTCGTGATGCCCTCAGCCTCGATGACCCAATCGCTCATCGCATTCCGCCCATTCCACCCATGAACCCAGGTGGTTCTCCCGACTCAAATATGAAAGATGGTGGATTCAGGATGATCTCATCGCCCACATTCACATCGCCTTTTAAGACCTCACTGTAGAGATCAGACGTTGCACCTAGCACGACCGGCATTGGTGTCATCACGCCATTTACGAGCAGGTAGACCACCCGTTCCCCATCCCGAACCCGCACAGCGCGATTTGGAACGAGTATGACGTTTTCAATCTGCTCAACGATGATGTTCACAGCGGCGGTCATTCCCGGCTTGATGGCTTCATCGGCGTCGATTACTTCTACTGTCACGGGAAAACTTACAACGCCCTGAAGTGAGATACCAACCAAGCCCAGCTCCACGATGACTCCACTGTAAACCTGATCCAGCACAGCATCGAAATTCAAAGTTACAGACTGCCCTAAGGCGACGCGGTTGATGTCCACCTCGGAGATTTCCACTTCCACCAACAGGCGGGTGAGGTCGTCGATCCGGAAGGCCGGCGTTCCTGGAGAGATTTTATCCCCGGCCAGCACATCCATCGAGGTGATGCTTCCTGCAAAAGGAGCGGTGATGCGTGCCATATCCAACGTAGCTTCCGACGCGGCGACACGCGCCTCTGCGGCACGGATATCGTCCGGATTAGGGCCATCCTTCACCCGCTCCCAATCCCGCTGCGCATCTTCCAGACGTGCCTGGGCAATGGCGATATCGGCATCGAGCAGCGCCTGCTCGTTTTCTGTCGGTTTTCCCAAGTACCAATTAAGGTTCCGTTGAACTGAATCCCGTCGCTGTTTCGCGGCGATAAGATTTGAAATGGCCAGCGCCTTCCCCCCCTCTCCACTGGCATGGTCGTAACGCTGCTGGGCAACATCCACTTCTTCGTTCGCTAACACAAGATTCGCCTCTGCAGCTTTGATTGTGTCTGAACTGGCTCGATATCCCTCCTGTCGCACGTAGCCGATATACTCAACATCCTTAAGCGTTTCCTTCGCCTGTGCCAGCGCCAGCTGCGCTGCAGCGGAGGCCTGCCCGGAATCCAGTAAATCCTCCAGTGCACGCTTGGCAGAGACGAGTTCAGCTTCGGCCAAGATGATCTGTGAGGAAACTGAGCTTCTCTTCAATGTGGCCAGAACTTCTCCGACAGATACTCGCTCGCCCAGACTCTGATGGACGAAATCGACTGTGCCGTTGGTTTGGAAACTGAGCAAGGCGGTTTGATTAGAGCGCACGCTCCCCGTCGCACCAACGGTCGCCGTTAAATCACCTTTGGCGATGATCTCCGTTTGAAGATCCTCAATGCTCTTTAAAGCCTGAGAGCGGCTGTATGCTTGAACGCCAAAGAACCCGGCGACCGAGACTCCAGCAACAATTAAGATAATTACCCAACGCTTCATTTAATTTTTTCCTCCATACGCCAATCTGGCGTGATTCAAACATTCTTGATGCGGCCACCGTCAACTTCCGAAAAGCCAAGTGCGTAGAATGATAGTTTATAAATATGAAGCTGTTGTGAAGGTTTACTTACAATATTCTGACGCAGGAAACAACCGAGTCGAGCATCCTCTTGCCCGAATCTGATTCCAAGATCGATGACGATAAAGGTTCTTAGAACCTCGAACATGTTTTCAACTACGCAGGTAATGGTAAGTTGCAGGAACGCAAGATGAATTTTACCGCAACATTAGGAAAGAAACGCGGGCTTGTGACAACCGTCACGGTCTAGAGTGACGTATTTGACTAATATCAGACTACTTTGGTCTGTAAAATTTTGATGGTCGAACTAATGCCTTAAAGATGGAGATACGCGATGTCTGTACCTAAAGGATCAGAACTAGTGATTGATCGGAAAGCGAGAATGAAGCTGCCTTACATAGAGGTTGAAGCTCGCCCCCCGGAAACACGGGTGCGTGATTTTGAGCCTACCTTTATCACGATGACGCCCGAAGAGGCTATGCAGGCAGCGGAACGCTGTATTCATTGTCCAGACCCTGCCCCCTGCGTTGAAGCGTGTCCGCTGCACAACGACATCCCCTCGGCGATGTGGCTCATTGAGCAAGGTGACTTCATCGGCGCTGCCGAAATCTACCGCCAAACGAGCACGATGCCGGAAGTTTGTGGGCGCGTGTGCCCACACGAAGCCTTATGCCAGGGAGCATGCGTTCGCGATAAACGCGGCGAGCCGGTAATTACCGGCGCCCTTGAAGTCTTTGTTACCAGCTACCAGAGGGAGAATTCTCCGACGAAGATCCCTGTCGGGAAGTCCACTGGCAAGAAGATTGCGATTGTCGGTTCTGGGCCATCCGGGCTGGCTTGCGCAGAACAGTTGATCCGCAAGGGACATTCGGTGTCGATCTTCGAGGCCGCACCCGCACCCGGCGGACTGCTCCTATATGGCATCCCGAATTTCAAACTTGCCAAAGACGTCGTCGAGGCGGTTGTTAATGATCTAAAAGAAACCGGGGCGGAGTTCATCCTGAACACCCGTATCGGAAAAGATAAAACCATAGATTCCCTCTTCGAGGACGGCTATGAAGCCGTTTACATTAGCGTGGGCACTGGGATCGATGCCACGATGGATGTCCCCGGGGCCGAACTCCCCGGAGTCTACTTAGCGACTGAATTCCTGATCAGGGCGAATGTTGACCCCGATCAACTCCCGGAAGATAAGCGCGGCAAACCCGAGATCGGCGATAAAGTTGCCGTCATCGGAGGCGGCGATACCGCCTCCGACTGTCTACGCAGCGCATTAAGGTTGGGGGCAGATGAGGTCACCTGCCTCTATCGACGGACCGAGGCCGAGATGCCTGGTGGCAAGAAAGACCGCGAACTCGCCAAAGAAGAGGGCGCTATTTACCGCTTCCTCACCCAACCCATCCGCTACATTGCCGATATGGACGGGAGGGTTTCAGCCGTAGAATGCCTGCAATGCGAGCTCGGCGAACCTGACGATAGCGGACGCCGACGGCCCATTCCCATAGAAGGCTCCAACTTCACAGTCCCCGCCGACACCGTCGTGCTCGCGCTGGGTTACTGGCCGGATACATCCATCGGCGAAACAACAGCCGACCTTGAAACCCACAACTGGGGTCTTATCGTTGCCGATGAGATGACCGGGAAGACTTCGCGCGAAGGCGTATACGCCGGTGGGGATGCAGTAACTGGACCTGATCTTGTCGTCACCGCTACGGTAGCGGGTCGCCAAGCGGCTCAATCAATTTCTGAGTATCTATCGAAGTAATTAAAGCAGCGAATATTAACCTATGGGAATGCGATAGCGAACGCCGTCGTATTCCCTTTTTTCAATCTCCCCTTTGAACTAGACATAGAATCGGGTAATACTTAGGGCAAAGGATCTGGAGAAGCCACGAATGAGCGGCATGGACGAACTGGTTGAGCTTACGCTGTTTGTAAAAGATGAGGCGCACCGCCTCGGTTTCACGCTCGTCGGCATTACAACACCTGACCCCCCGTCACATTTCGACGTTTACCAGCGTTGGATTGAACGGGGGAACCACGGGAGTATGAACTATCTCTCCTCCGAGTGTGCTCTCCATCGACGCGCCGACCCACGCACAATTCTCCCTGAATGCCAGTCTATCCTTGTATGTGGAACGATGGTTCTCCCCAAGGACTCCTCCGCCAGCACCCTAACTTCACCTGTTCAAATCTCTTCCTATGCCCTGGGAGAGGATTACCACACCGTCTTGAAGGAGCGCCTTGAGAGCCTCGTCCGCATAATCGAGAGCCGATTGCACAAACCGATGAAGCACCGGATCTACACAGATACTGGCCCTTTGCTCGAACGCGAGCTTGCCCAAAGAGCGGGCCTTGGTTGGATAGGCAAGAATACCTGTTTGATCCACCCGCAACTCGGCTCATATTTCCTGCTCGCTGAGTTGCTACTCGATATTCCACTCCAACCCGATCCGTATATTCCTTTCGATCGTTGTGGGACGTGCACTCGCTGTATTGATGCCTGCCCAACCGGCTGCATCCTTCCTAATCGAACGCTGGATGCCCGACGCTGTATCTCGTATTTAACGATCGAAGAGAAGCAATCCATCGCTTACGATCTGCGCGGCGCAATCGGAAACTGGCTCTTCGGCTGTGATATCTGCCAGCAGGTGTGTCCCTGGAATCAACGATTCGCAAAACCTACGAAAGACCCGGCGTTTCAAGCGCGCCCCTTCCTGAAACAACCGGCCGTGGCTGATTTTCTCTTGCTCAAACCAGAATCATGGCGGAAACCACTCAGAGGGAGTCCTCTAGAGAGGCCAAGACGGAAAGGGCTGGTTCGCAATGCCATCATCGTCGCCGGCAATACACGTGATGAGTCGGCTATCCTCATCCTTGCGGATCTCCTCCGATCCGATCCAGAACCCATCATCCGATCTCACGCCGCATGGGCTCTGGGCCAAATCCCGGGCCGCGAAGCACAATCCTCCTTACAAGCCGCCGCCAACGATGAAAACGATTCCATCGTACAAGGAGAAATAAAACGGGCGTTAATCTCGTCATGAACCGATAATATCGAATATAAGCGAGCCTGACGCATAACGTGAAGGCCGCCTGTAACACAACCACCCCCGGGGAAAATCCCACTGGGGGCGGTTCGCTTTGATAGTAGGCTAAGGTTTTCTGCTCTAGGATTCCGGCGTAGCAGTTGCCTCCCCGGCCGCTGCAGTGAAGGTTGGTGTTGGTGTGGCGATATCAACCGGCACAAGTATGATCTGACCAACGAATATCGTATTTGGATCTTCAATTTCATTCAGTTCAGCGATGGCCTCGGCTGTGCTGTTGAATTGGGCTGCGATTGTTTCCAGCGTATCGCCGGTCTGAATCTGGTATTCAATTTTCTGGCCGGGGAATAGATTCTCGGGCAGCGGAGTTTTTGTCGGAAGTTGCGCTTCCGACGCGGGGATGATGATTTCTGTGTTTACGAAGAGTTGATTGGGATCTGTGATGTTATTCAGCGCCATCAACAGGACAACCTCGACGCCGAATTTCTCCGCGATCGAACTCAGCGTATCACCGGGTTCGACGATATACGTGATCGG
>SDBU01005696.1_pt1 | contig 14835 bp, 17 predicted proteins | sample 2277071 | NCBI WGS metagenome assembly SDBU01 (sample SAMN10397929, study PRJNA504765) | marine sediment metagenome | isolation source: marine sediment core GS08_GC12, 126 cmbsf | place: Arctic Ocean: Gakkel Ridge, Loki's castle | collected 2008
GGTCCCCCAGCATCATACTGGCAACTGGCCCTTGTTGCCACTGCGTCCAATCTAAAACACGAATTCCTTCCAGCGGAGCAGTCATTTGCTTTTACCTCCTGCTTAAAGATTAGCCTGTTTGATTCTAATGCAAGAACACTTGGGGAGTCAACGGTATGTACTTGCCCAGCACCTTAGTGATACCTCACCACTTTCCTTGTTTTCTTTCCGATGCTCCAGAAACTCAAGCGGGGCAGGCAATTAAGAGCCTGATATTGATGGTGAAAAAGTAAATCTGAAAGGTAAGGCAACAGAGTTTTGGTGTAAGAGAAGGCGGATGGAATACAAGATAGTATCTGTAAGGGTATAGGCTCCTATCTTTTCCCAGGAGCTAAATCCCTTTTCAAAAGTTGCCCATATCGTGCATAGGTTAAAGTTTTACTTGCAGCTAACAGAAGACCTTATCAATAATCTCATAGTCTTCTCGTTCCATCTCCCATCCAGCTGCGCCAACATTCTCCTCCAGATGCTCTAGGCTGATAGCTTTTGGTATAGCTATCACCGGCTTTTTGGATATAAGCCAATTCAAACATATTTGAGCAAACGTTTTGTTATACTTCTCAGCTAACTGCTCCAATGTCTCTCTTCCTCTCCCGGAGTAGCTTAAAATATGACCAGTTGCAAAGGGGCTATAAGCCATTATGGTTATACGTTCTTTTTCGGCAAAGGGCAGTAGGTCTTTTTCTATGCTTCTGTTAAGAAGGTTATATTCCACCTGGTTTGACACGATTTGGTATTTGGAGAGCGACTCTTGAGCCTCTCTTAGTGAGTTTACCGAAAAGTTACTGACACCGATGAATCGAATGCTGCTTTCGTCTACAAGGTGCTCCATCGCTCTCATCGTCTCCTTGACAGGAATATTTGGATTTGGCGTATGCACTTTGTATAAGTCAATATAGTTTGTACCAAGATGTGTAAGGCTTCTCTCAGCCGCTCTCAGCACCCCATCATAGGAGAGATGTTTGGGTAAGACCTTGGAAACGATGAACACCTTTTCTCTCATCCCTTTTATAGCTTTACCTACTAATTCCTCTGAATGACCACCACCATACATCTCAGCGGTGTCAATTAAAGTTAGCCCAAGCTCTATTCCACCTTTAAGAGACTCGATAGCTTCTTGGTCATCATTGTAATCTGGCGTGTAAGAACCTCCTAGCTTCCAAGTTCCCATGCCGATTACAGGCACTCCTATATTAGTTTTACCAAGCTTCTTGGTTTCCATGGTACTTCACTCTACGGTTACACTTTTGGCTAGGTTACGCGGGAAGTCTATAGGACAACCCCTTTGCTTGGCAGTATAATAGGCAAGTAGCTGAAGGGCTACTGTATTAACCACTGGCGAAAATATGGCATCAACTCGAGGTACCGTAATGACTGAATCAGCCAATTCCTCAATAGCCTCGTCCCCTTCCTCGGCCAGTGCTATCACGGGTGAGCCCCTAGCCTTGACCTCCCTGATATTGGTCAGCATAGCCTTATAGGTATTATCCTGAGCCACAATGGCAATGACCGGTGTGTCAGCGCACAGTAAGGCAAAGGGGCCATGTTTTAGCTCTCCAGCAGCATAGCCCTCAGCGTGAATATAGGAAATCTCCTTCAGTTTAAGTGCCCCCTCCAGGGCTACAGGAAAGTTGATGCCCCTACCAGCAAAGAATACATTCTCATATCTTGACAGGTACCTGGCGCACTCCAGAATTCTGTCCTCGTTATCTAATACCTGTTGAACCTTACTTGGCAGTTGTCTTAGTCCCACTATCATGTCAGCTACTCTTGTTGCATCAACCTTAGAGTATGACATCGTTAGCCAATATAACACCATGAGCTGAGCCATAAAACTCTTGGTAGCTGCCACGCTTATCTCTGGTCCAGCCCTCGTATAAATGGTCTGGTTGGCAATTCGACTAGCAGTGCTACCTACCACATTAGTAATGACTAGCACCTTGTGCCCCGTCTCTTTCAACCTTTTCATGGCTTTAAGCGTATCGGCGGTCTCACCGGACTGGGTAATGGCAATTGACACGGGGGTGGTCAGGGTCTGACTATAGGAGTTGAATTCAGAGGCTAGTTCAGCCCTCACTGGAATTCTGAGCAGCTCCTCCGCGATGTATTTTCCCAATAAGGCAGCATGATATGAGGTGCCACAGGCTAATAAGAGCATACCTTCCAGGCTTGCATCGGCTATATCAATTACTGGTTCAGCCGTTGATACATATCCCACAAGGGTATCCCGTATCACCTTGGGTTGCTCATGAATCTCCTTAAGCATAAAGTGCTCATAGCCTGCCTTTTGAGCATCCTCTACGCTCCACGAGATTTTATGCTCTTTCCAATCAATCTCAACCCCACCCCGGTTAACCCTTATGCTACCTTTAGTTATAACTGTAATATCGCCGTCCTCTAGGTATATAACCCTGTCGGTATAGTCTAATATTGCTGGAACATCCGAGGCAACAAAGTTTTCCCTATCGCCTATGCCAATAATTAGCGGGCTATCTTTCCTGGCGGCAATTAACCTGGGCTCACCAGCCATCAATACTATGATGGCATAGGAACCCTCTACATCAAGCAGGGCGGTCTCTACCGCCTTTTCTAGATTGCCCTGATAATACTTCTCAATCAGGTGTGGTATTACCTCAGTGTCTGTTTCAGAAACAAATTTGTGCCCTTCACCAGTTAATTTCTGTCTTAAACTTTGAAAGTTATTTATTATTCCATTGTGCACTACAGTAATCTTGCCGGTGCAATCGCAATGGGGATGAGCATTTACCTGAGATGGCTCACCATGGGTCGCCCATCTAGTATGACCAACGCCTGCTCTTCCATCAAGTTGTGGCGATACTTTAGCTAGCTCTCCTACCCTGACTGCGTCCTTATATACCTCCAGGTTGCTGCTAGCTAATGCTATGCCACAGGAATCATAACCCCGATACTCTAGCTTGGCTAAACAACCAAGTAGTATAGATTTTGCCTGTCTTTCTCCGATATAACCGACGATGCCACACATGGTTAAAACACCAGGTTCCCATCAGATAGGCGAACGCTGAGTAGTTTTAGCGCCTTAATACGGCTATGATTACCTATGATAATCCTTGGCTGAGCTAACACCCTATTACCCAAGCTTAACTCGCACCTAGCACCTCTTATTCTCGAAATACCAAACAAATGTATGTTACCCTAATTTTAACCTAAACAGGCCAAATGTCAACCAAGCAAAAATAATAGGAGTTTACGACCGACAGTAGGCTAGAATGAACCTTGAGGGTAGCATTCCCTTGAGCCCTCCCAACTCTGGTGGATCACGTAGATGTAAGGCTTCTGCTCATAGGTTCGGTTCTTCCTGATATTGTTGATAAACCCACAAGGAGTAAAGATGAGAGCCTTGGTCGTGGCGGAGCAAGTTTGCTTAGTTAGCTTCATGGGTAAGGTGCTTTATTTATCCTTATATGCTTCCTTGAGTCAGTGGATTTGGGATAGGCATATATCCTGTTATAAATCTTTTTCCAGCGATAGCGGTAAAGGTAGTAGCCTTCCACGGGTCTAGAATTGCCTTCTCATAAGTATCATTGGCATTATCTTTTATCTAGACAAAGGCCTCATAGTCTACTGTGTCAATCAGGTGATAATAAGGGGGGTATCTTGGCAGGCTGGAATGTAGCAGGCTAGTGTCAGACCAATGAGAGCCAGGCACAAGATATTCCCCACCTTTTGTGTGATGAGAAGTACCTTTAGACATGCGCTGAGCCTTACTGGTAGCCTAGGTTTCTTACTCCTATCAAGCTGGCCCAGGCGACAATGCACTCACTATTATTATAAACGAATACGTCAATTGGCAAGTATTAAGCAAGGCAAATTTTGCCCAAACTTATTGTTAGCTACTTTCCTTGGCTGTGCTTCTGGCAATGCTCTTTAACATAGTCAGTATTCCAATAACAGCGCGCTGCACCTCAGCCGGCTCTTGAGCTAGTACACTGGCCACATAAGGGTCCACTCGCCTGCTATTATAGCCTTGATTTCCCTCGGCTATGGTAAGAGAAGGAGGGGACAGGTAGCCAGCCAAAGTAAATAGCTCATTCTCCTCGAAGCCTAAGGGCTGAGCAATTTTGCGCAGAACACGGGCCGAAGGGGAGCGCTCTCTATTCTCTATACGACCCAGGTATGAGGAAGATACACCTGACATAGTCGCCAGCTCCTGTAGTGTCAGTCGCATTGTAACCCTTTGCTGCCTGATTATTTCACCTAGACTATTCCTACTCTCGTCATGCATAACTAAATTATAGTTTGCCATTTGGCAAATGTCAATACCCTTGGCAATATTAAGATTTACACTTCATTTTTAGCCTGCCGAAATTAAATGGTCATAAAGTCAGTGTTAAGATTTCATTAAAATCTTGCTGCCGGGGAAATAGGTTTGAAATACGACAGAAGCCTGTAGCCATAATAGAACATATGTGCTATTATAGATGATGTATTATGAAAAGGAGAAAGCTGTGAGGCTATTGAGATTAGCCATAGAAACTCAGAGATGGGAACTGGCAGCCCACACTCTTGTCCTGGCCACTGCCAGGATTCTCAGCAATAGGGATAAGCCACATGTCAACAGAAGCAAAAAGAAGAGGCGCTCCAAAGGGCAATCAAAACGCTAGGAAGCATGGCTTTTACTCTAAGGTTCTTAGTGAGGCGGAGCAGCTCGATTTTGAGTTAGCCTCCGGCGTTGAAGGCATCGATGATGAGATTGCCCTGCTCAGGGTTAAGATAAAATCTATCCTTGAGCGCGACCCAGAGAATATTAGGCTTATTAAGCTGGCAACTGATGCCTTGGCTAAACTGGTCAAAACCAAGTATAACATTAGTAAGGAGGATAAGAAAGGATTGAAGGAGGCAATAGGTAATGTCCTTAAAGATATTGCCCTCCCCCTCGGAATCGGTATCGGCGCCACCATTAATAAATAGTAAAGAGGTAGGGTCAGTGGAGTCAGGCACTAAACTAGCAAGAATTAAACCTTTTGAGTATATTGATAAGCTAACTGGGCACAAGATAGCTATCAAAGTCTCGCCCTACTATTCCACGCTGATTGTGGATGAAAGGGTATACTACTTCAACAAGGAAACTGGGGAGTTTGATGGAACATCAATACCAACGAGGGAAAAGGGGGCTCTTTAACAACGATGTTGACTAAGACTTTAATTTATTGGTATTCTCTACGCAAACCGGGCTTGGAGGATACCGATGAGATTATTATTAAGGATTCTAAAAGCTATGTTTGTGATAATAGGATTAGTTGTTACCTTTAGCCCGCTTATAGCTGAGGCAAAAGGAGTATCTATCTGGGGGCTGTCCTGGGCTTATTATGCTATGATTGGGGTTGCTATTTTAGTAATATCAATAGGTGTAATAATATATGGCTTATATTCAGAGAATAAGGGGTTTCGTAGTGAGGCATATAGGTTAAAGAAAGAGAAAACAGAACTGGACATACAGAAACTAAAAATCGAATTAGCACCTATTAAGCCTTTTGAGTATGTTGATAAGCTAACTGGGCATAAGATAGCAATTCAAGTTTCGCCCTATTATTCTAAGCTGTCTGTGGATGACAGAGTGTATTTCTTCAATATAGAAACTGGGGAGCTTGATGGAACACCAATATCAATGGGGGGCAAAGGAAGTTAGTAGCCGTGTTCCTTTTCCCATTCTCGGGCAGCTTCTTCTGTTGTTTTGCGACCCTCTTGTTTTATATGACCATCGGGATATTCTTGCAGATGCTCTTTCTCCCGACGCTCTAGGTCTTTAGTTATACCGCCATGCACAATTTTATTACCCACTTTGAATTGGTATTTGTATGTATCTCTTGATGTTTTGGCCACATTAGACCTCCTTACTAATAATTATAGCACGGAAGGATGATTTGTCAAAGGATAATATTTCCAAAGAGCATATAAGCCAGCTACGCCCTTACCAGCGAGAGATAGCTTTAGCTATACTCAACAGCGTTTTCGGAAGAAAAGGACTTACCTTCTCCGTTGAAATGGCTCGGCAGGGTGGGAAAAATGAGCTATCAGCTCAGCTTGAGCTTTTACTTTTAACTCTATACATGGCAGAACTGCAGAACCTGGTGAAGTGCTCGCCTACCTTCAAGCCACAGACGGTTATCTCTATGATACGGTTGAAGGATAGGCTAAATGATGCTGGATTTGATAGCATCTGGGTAGCTGAGCTGGGTTATATCGTCAGGCTGGGGAATGCCAAGGTTATATTCCTATCGGCTGATGAGTCAGCTAATGTGGTAGGTAACACCGCTCATTTACTGCTGGAAATAGATGAATCCCAGGATGTCAGCAAGGAGAAATACACTAAGGAATTTAAGCCCATGGGGGCGACTACTAATGTTACTACTGTTCACTATGGCACTACTTGGGATGATTCTACTTTGCTGGAGGAGGTAAAACAAACAAATTTAGAGTTGGAGAAGAAAGATGGCATTAAACGCCACTTCCGATACGATTGGCAGGAAATTGCCAAGTATAATCCCGACTACTCAGCTTATGTTGAAGCTGAGAGGGAACGTCTGGGTGAGAATCACCCCCTCTTTCTAACCCAGTATCGTCTCCTGCCTATACATGGTGGTGGAGGTTACCTGAACTCTCAACAGCGGGCTCAGCTAAATGGAGAACATATGAGAAGGCATCAGCCGGACCATGGCAAGGTCTATGTCGCCGGTATTGACCTGGCTGGAGAAGCTGAGGAAGAAGAGGGAGCCCATTTGAGAGCGGTGAAACCAAGGAAAGATTCCACCGTGGTTACTATCGGCGAACTGGACTTCTCTATTTGTGATGATATCCAGAGGCAGCCCAGAACATGTGTTGTTGAGCACTACTGGTGGACAGGTAGGAAACATGCTGAGCTCTACTCCCAGTTAGTTGACATCCTCAAGAATGTCTGGCACTGCCGTAAGGTTGTGGTTGATGCCACTGGAGTTGGTGAGCCAGTAGCCGCCTTTCTCAAGAAAGCAGTGGGCAGCAAGATTGTCCCTTTCAAGTTCACCGCTCAGTCAAAGTCGGAGCTAGGCTTCAACCTGTTAGCCGCTATTAACTCAGGCAGGCTCAAGATGTATAAAGGGGAAGGGTCCCCCGAGTATCAGGAGTTCTGGTTTGAGATGGAGAAGGCTAAGAGCCAGTATCGTCCCTCTCAGACCATGAATTTCTATGTTGACCCGGCACAGGGACACGATGACTTCCTGATGAGCCTGGCACTTCTGGTCGAGGCAGCCAACCAGTATACGCCGCGGGGGGCGAGGGGGAGCTGTCGGTAGAAGTTAGATACAGGTAAGACAAGTAAGAAGAGCTTGGTTAAGAGGTGGTTGACAAGTGGATTCGTCAGTGGGAAGGGACAATTTTTTAAGACGATATCACCCTGTTTGCGGAGGCGGACTAACAGTCAACGGCAGGCTAACCATTTCGTGCCCTTCTATTACTGCGTGCAGAGAATATGAGCCATATCGCGGGAATTCAACACCACCAAACTCCATTGCTATTCGACCTATGCTTTCTGTTCCTGCAACTGGCTTCTGTATGATAAATTTCCCCCGTAAGGCAGGTATAATATCCTTTCCATCCTCATCTATCAGACGAACTTCTAGGTTTTTTTCTCCCGCTTCCACCACATTGGCCCGCAACTTAATAACAAGGAAGAAATGAGGATGTTTACAAGGCACCTTAGGTGCATAGATGGTATCAAATCCAATTCCAAGGGCATTTATTTTCCCTGCTACCTCTGCATAATCACAAATGAATGCGAAGTCAAGTTTCATGCTGTTACCTCTTGTTTAAGCCGAGGTTCTTCTACCTCTCTTGCTGCTGGTGAAGTGAACTTAACATTAAATACTTCTGAATAGCCTTGCCAGGTTATGGATGGTCGTCGTTCCATTACATAAATCTTAATTCTTTCATCTTCCAAAACCTCGGCAATTTCATCTATGCGTGGGAGGCTATCTAAATTTACACCTTTGCTGACACAGAGTAACTCCACTCCAATCGGAGTGTTGTCAGAGGCGTAATCAATACGTCGCTCATCATCCAAGTCTATCCCGTAAGCATATGGCTTTTCGCTAAGGTAGATATAAGTTGCATCGGCTTCTGGATCATACTTAGATTTCATTGAATTCCTCCTTTGCTTAATCGGCTACTGTAATGACTACTATTGGATCAACTGATTTTGCCTTAACTACTACCTTGATACGTCTGCCACCTGGTAGGTCAGCCTTGTATATTGGATTACCTCCAAAGTCAGTATAAAAGGTATGATAATTGTCAAGGCAATACTCCACTTCTTCCTCTGTAATTCCTCGCTCCTGCATCCTATCTCTAGCATGACGGGTGTAAGATATCATTTCATGTCTAACTATTTCTAAGCCGAGCATAAGATATGATACATATTTTATCATACTATAATACATTTTCGTTATCAAGTGGTAGTTGCCAAAAATAACAGTGGTAGAATTACGGGCTTGCTCGGTCTTTGCCAACACTCGCATCACTTTAAGTCCTTCCATAAATTTGTCGCCTGTAAGCCTCTATCCCCCATCTACCCCACCCGCTTGAATTGGCTACGTAGCGCGCCACAGACAAAGTATTTCTCAGGGGTTTTCATGGATAATTTATTACCAATTGCCTTGACAGTTGACAGTTATGTGTATATTATGGGTGCATAGTGTGAAAGGGACCGGCAGGGTCCTTGAATATTCGAAATGTGAAATCTCATTTATCTACTTAGGGGGTGACGGTGAAGCGCCTTTGTTTAGCTATTGTGATTATCATGCTCGGAGCTTCTATCGGTTGTTCATCAGCTTTGTCCCTTGGTCAAAGAACCAGCGATAGCGCTCACGCATTTTTGATTCATAGCGCACAGATGATAGACAAAATCGGTGGAGATATCTCGGCAGAAGGGGAATCCTACTTGGTCATCAAATATGAGGTCGAAAACCTCCAGAGCCAGAACGACTCTCTCCGACGATGGACTGACCAAATCATATTAGAAGCAAGGGGAGAGCTGTGTGAACCCATTCTCATCGAGTCTTTAGATAACCAGTTGTGGGAAACATCTTTGTTGCAAAATGAGAAGAAGGAAGGTTACATAGTTTTCACAGTGCCGGATGATGCGTATGATTTTGATCTGATATTTACCTTTCCAGATTCTGGAAACGAGGTAAGTTATGACTTTAGATACATGGATAAAAGAATCGGAGTAAACGTTGATCATGTTCTTACAAAACTTGAGCGAATAGAAAGAACGCAAAGAATCCCTTTAATCGGGGGGATTCTCACTACAGTCACCAGTTCGCCTATCAAATACCTTGGGATAATATTGGTTCCCGAAGATGAAGTATCTCAGTTATTGGAGCAGACCAAGGATTTATCTGACGATGCCAAGAGAAAAGTAATAGAGGATTATTTGTTAGCGCGGGGGAACAGCCGTTTAGAATAGCAAGGAAAATAGCTCAAGACTGTTCACTCTATCTGTTTTACAGCTTCTACAGCAACTAAAGTATGAGCTAAATAGGATTCCAGCCCTATTCTTAGCTTATCTCTTCCACCTACTCCACAGGCTTGAATTTACTGTGGGGTGCGCCACATATAGGGCAATTCTCAGGGGCTTCCCCGGCTACAGTGTTACCACAGACTTGGCAGACAAAGTAAGGTTCATCCTTCAACTTTTGCCTTGCCTCAAGGGCTTCAAGTGCCTTCTGGTACAGGCCGTGGTGGATTTGCTCAACTGCGTTGGCATGTATAAAGTTAGTCTCAGCTCGCTTATTATTCTCTGATTTAGCCTGCTCAATGAAACCGGGATACATTTTGGTGAATTCGTAGTTTTCCCCGCTAACTGCTGCTTCTAGATTGTCCTTAGTTGATTTGATGCCATCCATAGCCTCAAGATGTCTGCGGGCGTGAGCTGTCTCCGCCTCAGCCGCAGCCCGAAACAGCCTGGCTATCTGAGGGTGGCCCTCCTTTTCTGCTTTATCAGCGAAGAATAGGTATCGTCGGTTAGCTTGGCTTTCTCCGGCAAAAGCTGCCTGCAGATTTTCCTGTGTAATGCTCATGTGATACCTCCTTTGTTAAGTTTAGCTAATATTATTATAAGCCGTTTATTCTACCTCTTCTATACTAGTTAATGTATCAATCAAATACAATTCTAATCCTTGTTGTTGAAGGCGAAGATATAAGTCCTCAGCCTGGGTCGTCTCCTCTACTAGGGTAAATAAGGTTGGTCCTGACCCGGCCAGGTGAACATTGGTGGCACCGATTTTTACAATGTGGTCTCGATAAACACTTAACTCAGAGGAGCGAGCAAAGGCTATATTCTCAAATGCATTGAACAGGAGGGAGGGTGTAAATTCTCTGCCCTCCTTTATTTCCTCTACCAGCCTCTCCGTAATCTGCCCATCTGTGTAGTGGCTGGCTTTAAGACTGGCATAGAGTTGCTCTGTTTTCCCTGGCTTTCTAGGCACAGGGGGCATCATCAGGACAACCCACATATGAGGTAATGAGGGTAAGGGGGTTACTATTTCACCTCTACCCTCAACCAGAGCCGTGCCGCCATAAAGAAAGAAAGCTACGTCAGAACCTAGCTCTGCGGCTAGCTCAAGCAATTCTCCTAGTGATAATCCCAATCCCCAAAGCTTATTAAGCCCGCGTAAAGTAGCTGCGGCATTACTGCTATCTCCACCCAATCCTGACACCAAAGGGATACGCTTGCTGACTTCTATTGCTGCCCCTTTAGTGCACCCGGTAACGTGCTGAAGTAAGCTAGTTGTTTTAGATACCAGGCTCTCTTCTGGAATCCAGTTTGGCAAATTAGACTTAAACTCAATATTCGGGTTCGACTGAAAATGGAGGCTATCACATAGATTTATCGTCTGGATGACACTGCGAATATCGTGAAAGCCATCACGGCGTTTAGCCAAAACCTCGAGAGTCAAATTTAACTTAGCTGGCGCCGGAACAGTTAGCATGTCGATTCCCCAGCCTGGATAAATACTTGCCACAATCGTGCCCACTCATCAAGGGTCAGGGTCTCAGCCCGTCGCTGGGGCACTATATCTACTTTCTCCAACAAAGGTAGGACCTCAGCCTTGGGCAATCCTAGACCTTGAGTCAAAGAATTAACTATCTGCTTACGGGAGGCACTAAAACCAGCCCGTACTAGCTTAAAAAAGCTACTCTCATCTGTTACCGCTACCGCTGGCTGAGGATATAGCTCAACTCGTAGTATAGCTGAGTCGACCTTTGGCGCCGGGTAAAAACACCTTGCTGGTACATAGCTGATTATCCTTGGTTCCCCATAAAGCTGCACACTAACGCTCAGCACGCTCATCTGACCGGGCTCAGCTACAATAGCCTCAGCTATCTCCTTCTGCACCATTACTACCATAATTTGAGGCTTAATCGAAGCCTCAAGGAAATGGCGCAGGACAGCAGATGTAATATAGTACGGGAGATTAGCGACTACCTTATAGTTAAGGGGCGTATTTATTGTTGGAGGAAACCCTGCCTTTTGCTCCTGCAGCACAACTGCTGGCTCAATTTGAAGTATATCCGCATTGATAATAGTGACATTATCAAAAGAAACCAGGTCTTGTTTCAGGACAGTGGCTAGTTTGTTATCTAGCTCAATAGCAATTACCCAACCAGCTTGCCTGGCTAGCTCCTTGGTCATTATGCCTAAGCCAGGTCCTACCTCCATAATAACATCAGTGGGGGTAAGCTCTGCTGCTGAAATAACCAGTCGCAGTACTCCTTCATCAATAAGAAAGTGCTGTCCCAGCTCTTTTCTCATCCGAAGGTCAAAGCGGCGCAGCAACCCCTTGGTTTGAGCCAGGAGTGTCCCAGTTTCCAGGTGCTGCCTTTTCATAACAACGATGAGGTCGCGCACCTACTCTCGACCCCGACTCATGGCTTGCTTAGGCCAGCCAGCTCCAACCAGGTAACCCTACGGCACCCAGAAGCTACTATTTACCGCTGCTTCCTCCCAGACCTGACGGGGTTCATAGTGCTCTGCCGCGTAGGACCCAGCCCTCAACACCACTTAGCCGAAGTAGTCCCACAAATCAAAGACCTCAAGTAGGAATTCAACCCTGCTATAGCGGATTTCAGGTTCAGGGCACCGCTAGCTCCCCATCTAGCACGACCTCAGAAAAATCCTAGTCTATGCCCACGACTTTGTCAAGCTAATCTACTGGACGAGCACAAAGCGTTGAAGGGCGGTAACATTATGTGATAGGGTTGAGATGAGATTTAGATTAAAAAAGGAGGCGGTGTAAAAATGGGATTTCTGGGGCTCGAAGGGAAAATAGCAATTGTTACCGGAGGTGGTTCAAATATCGGTCGTAGTATAGTGTTGGGGTTTGTTAAAGAGGGGGCAAATGTAGTGAACGCTGAAATAGTTGAAGCCCAAGGTGAGAAAGTAGTTCAGGAGACTAATGCGATTGGTGGCGGCAAGGCTGTATTTATCAAGACGGATGTGACCGATTGGGACTCAGTGCAAGCGATGGTTAAACAAACACTGGAGGAATTTGGCAAGATAGATATACTGGTTAATTGTGTGGGTTGGGTGGCTGATAATTTTTTTGTAGCCAAGCTAAGAGAGGAATGGGAGAAGGAAATAGCCCGTAACTTCTGGAGCGACATAAACTGTGCCAGGGCTGTTTTAGATAACATGATAGAGCGTAGGTATGGCAGAATTATTATGATTGGTTCTGATGCCGGTAGAATAGGTCAGTTAAGAGAGGCTGTCTATAGTGGTTGTAAAGGAGGGGTTATTGCTATGGGCAAGTCCCTGGCTCGGGAGCTAGGCCGCTATGGGATAACGGTTAACTCTATTTGCCCCGGCGTTACCATTCCTGAAAATAAGGAATTTACCAGCTCAGAGAGCATGTGGACGGATGACATGATGCGTGTATTTGGTACCGCGGAAGCTAGAGAAAAGGTAGTTAAGGGTATTCCGCTGGGTCGTTTAGGGACAGCGGAAGACATAGCTAATACAGTTCTCTTCATTAGTTCAGACCGGGCTAGTTATATAACCGGGCAGACAATCAGTGTCGATGGTGGGTATGCTATGGTGTAGATTCCTATGCATAATGCAGGTGGCTCTGGGCTAAATGCCGAGTCTTCAAGAGCTGGTGACTCTTAGAACATTATCTCTCGTCTCGGTATCTAGCCCGAAGTCATTTTTATAACCCTCTTTTACTTTGCCCGCTTCCTGAAGTCTGGCGTTCTTTTTTCCATGAATGCTTTTGCTCCCTCTAGCGCCTCTTCGGTATTATAATACTGGCCAAGAGCAGCTACGCTCAGATTGGTTACACCCTCACAGCCGTCTATCTCGGCATAGAATGCATGTTTGAGGAACTTGAGTGCTGTCGGGCTCTTGAGTAATAGTTCCTGGCACCATTTATCTACTTCTTCATCCAGCTTATCTTGTGGCACCACAACGTTTACTAAACCCATCTCTAACGCTTCTTTGGCAGTGTATCTGCGGCATAAGAACCAGATTTCCTTTGCCTTCTTAAGCCCGACCGTCCGGGCTAAATCGCCGGTACCAAAGCCAGCATCAAAGCTTCCCACTCTGGGGCCGACTTGTCCGAACACAGCATTCTCTGAGGCTATGGTGAGGTCACAACATAATGCGTAAACATGCCCACCACCGATAGCATAACCATTGACTCTGGCAATTACCGGCTTCGGTAGGGTTCTAATTAAGCTAGTGTTCTGCTGCCATATTACTTCCAGCGGGAGGGTAGGTGTGGTTCTAGCATATCCACCTAGTTTTCGCGTACTCACGTCGGCGCCGGTACAGAATGCCCTATCACCAGCTCCGGTAAGCACTACTACTCCTACTTCAGAATCGACCCATGCCTCAGTCAGTGCCTGATTTAGCTCATAGACTGTAGCTATATCAAGTGCATTCATCACCTCTGGTCGATTCATAATTACCTTGGCTACACCATCGTTCTTCTCATAAATAATTCCTTTATAATCCATACTACTTTGTATCCTCCTTTTAAGATTTTTTGTTAACACCTAGTTTCTACTATACCCCGTAGTCCAGGCGCTTAACCAGGCGTATAGGCAATCCATGTTCCATCATTCTGGCCTGAGTGGCAGCAATATTATAGGGAATACGGTAGTTGGTAATTGACCTAGCTTCACTGTCATAGATAGTATAGCTGGCTCGAGGGTCGCTATCTCGTGGTTGACCTACACCACCAGGATTAATAATCAATCGGTTCTTAGCCAGGGTGAGCACGGCATCACTTTGGAATTCGCTAAAGAAACAAGCACCAGAATCGCTATACTCAAATATTAGAGGCACATGAGAATGACCCACCAGGCAAAATTGCGACTGAAAGAAAGCAAAGTTTTCCTTAGCACTGGCGGTTGATAATAGATATTCCCAGATAGGCTCCCTCGGGCTGCCGTGCACCAGAGTAAAATCGCCTCTCTGGATAACCAGCGGTAGGCTCTCAAGATATTCTATATCCTCTGGGCTTAATTGATGGGCTGTCCAGTGGCAAGCTGCGGCGGCATCAGGGTTGAAATCGGATGTATCTATCTTATCTATTGCTGCCCAATCGTGATTCCCGGCAACACAGATATGGTTATACTGGAGCAAAAGCTCAATACACTGGCGCGGGTCAGGTCCATAGCCGACAATATCCCCCAAACACCATACCTCTTCTATCTCTCCCCTATGCTCAATGTCATCCAGCACTGCCCTGAACGCAGTTAGATTAGCATGGATATCAGCAA
>SDBU01005697.1_pt1 | contig 14831 bp, 11 predicted proteins | sample 2277071 | NCBI WGS metagenome assembly SDBU01 (sample SAMN10397929, study PRJNA504765) | marine sediment metagenome | isolation source: marine sediment core GS08_GC12, 126 cmbsf | place: Arctic Ocean: Gakkel Ridge, Loki's castle | collected 2008
GTCTTTTTCTATGTGTTCCAGTACATGAAAGCAGAGAAAATAGTCAGCAGTATTATCTTGATAGTGCATTTGGGTTATATCTCCCTTTTCCATTGCAAAGCGCTCGATATCGAAGCTGAGGTAGTTTTTGCTGCCTTTCAATTGCAGGCAGTACTGCTGAAAACTCCGCATCGGGGCCGCTTCAATGACCATCGTATTGGGTTCAAGGGCTTCTGTATACTTCAGCAGAACGGCAGCCAACGAGCGCTGGCGGTCCTGGCAAAGACACCTTGGGCAGACCGTTTCTAACTCATAATAACCGGAACCAACATTAGGATAGAACTTAGCGCCTTGCCAGCCACATATATTACACTCTGCTGTATTGCTTCGGATGATGGCGTCGTTGACTGATAAGTGTATCAGTCTGATTATCGCTCGAATTGCATTTGCTGCAAAATCCCGGTGGCCGGCTATACAAGAACGCAACGCAAAACGAGACCAACGAAAGAGCAGGCGAAGTTTCCTAAACCAAATATCGGGATGGATTCGTGGCTGTGCGCTGAGGTGACAACTGTTATCATCACATTCACTTCTTTTGGAACTGCCGATAAACCTATTGGTGCGTATAAGCTTGATTTTTGCCCAGGTGCTTTTACTTAATGGTTTCCTGTGTCGCAGCATAACAGGCAATTCTCGAATAGCATCGTACAGTGCTCTGCAGTACGTCAGCAAATGTCCACGAAATAACGCCTGAAAAAAAGTTTTGACTAATCGTGGTGCGATATGTACGAACCCTTTAAAGGGGGGATAATATTTAGCAGCAATCCACAATTGATTTCTGCGATGATAATAAAATGGGATCATCGTATTGCGGGCCTTTTTGGCAACCTTATGCAGTACAGTAATGGACGGGCAATATATAATATCAAAACCTTGGTCGATAATTCTCAAAGCCAGGTCAATTTCCTCACCATGCATAAACAGGTCTTCCGAGAAATAACCGGCTTTTTCAAAAACCACCTTGCGAAAAGCGTAAGCACTGCCACTAAAATAATCAGTATAAAACTCTTTGTCTGCATATTCACCAATTGGCATAGGATGCCACCAGGTTTTAGTATCATCTTTTTGGCTATAGTAATTAACAACACGCAATGCCATACAATAGAGCCCGGTTGAATCCTCGAACTTTGAAGCGATTTGTGTCAGTATGTGATTATTCGAAAAAATCACATCGGTATCAACTCCAACGATAATATTGCCCTTTGCTTCTTTAATGCCTATGTTCCGTGCTACAGCCGGCCCACGGTTCTTATCTAAAGCTATTACTTTTACTCTGGAAAAATCTCTTTTTATGGCTTCAACCGATAGGTCGGAGGAGTTGTCGTCAACTACAATAACTTCAAAATCACGGTAATCCTGCTTGTGTATCGTCTGCAACGCCGCTAAAACATCCTTCTTGCGATTATAATTTGGGATAATAATGCTGATATAGGTTTTTTCGTCCATACAAACGCAAAGAGAAATTGAAACTAAGATAAGAATAGAACTATTGGTGCATTACATAATAAGTCTGTATCACATTGGAGAGGTAGTCCGCATATTATCCCAAAATATAATCAGCTAAGTTTGGTTGTTGTTTGATTTATTACTGTATATTTTTTGCGTTTCTTATCATCGTAAAGAAAGCTGACCATCGCCAGTGTCATATACCACAACACCGTTATTTGGCCAAAGTAGGATACCCCGAAAAAGGCAATGCAATGCCCTAAAATTGCCACAAAAAGACACCAGGCTAAGAACCGCTGTTTTTGTTCCTGGTATTTTAGAGACAGACGTAAAAAGGTCCTCAGGGCCATATATATCACTATTAGAAACAGAGCAAGAGTTACAAATCCCCCTCGCACACCTTCAAGAATATATTGGTTAGTAAGATCTGACATTCCCCAGCCCCAGTGCGCCGTGCTGCGACAGCCCAGAAATGCCCACTCGCCAAAGTGGTTAATTGCCTGGTTAATTAAATTATAGCGGTGCCAGCCAGTCGAACCTCCTATAACGTTTATTCTGGAGATCAAATGCCAGACGGGCGCTTTCATAACAATATGAAGCGCAATTAGTGAGGCGAGAATACCCCACCCGGCAGAAGCCGTATATTGTCGCCACTTGTACCCACGTAGTAGAACAAGCACTATCAGCAATGTTAAAATTGGTGTGCTCGATGCTGTAGCTGCAACAATAAAAATACTCGCCGCCACCGCTGACCAAAACAGCAATTTATTCTTGTTTTGACCTGCGAAGCCTATGAACAAGGGCATTAGGGTGGCCCAAAACAGTCCCAACATGATGGAATGTGGAAATGATGCCTGACATCGATATCGTCCTTCGCGTACTATAGTCCTTACCCTGCCAAGAACTGCAAAAGGATTCGTTCCTGTTGCCCATTCCAATCCTACTAAAACTGCCAATGCCAAAGAGCAAACAGCGAAAATCTTAGATACTGACTTTACATCGTCCCAGGAACTTATATTTATTCGAAAAAGCCAGTACAAACCTATGACATCAAATAGCACCCCACACTTGTAAATCAACGCCCTCATATCTGCCCACTGTATTATGTATATAAGCGCTCCACAAATCGCCCATGTTAGTACCAGCTTGTCAAAACGGTTCCATTTGAATGTCAACTGTTCCCCCCGCAGGACAGTTCGTAAAAATCCTGTCAGGACCAGCATCCGCAGAGGCGTAAAATCCAAATCAAAAATTATTACTCGCTGGTCAGCCGGGACAAAACAGGCAGCCAAAATAAACGGCAGTAGAAAATATTTCCTGGGAACAATGAATAATTGAACTGCAAGTAATACAGTTATCAGTATTGTTGTTTGATATATCATATAGTGAATTTAACGGGTTTTAGTTTTAGCAAGTGAGTACAAGACCTTTTCTAACTTATCAATAGAATTCTCCCATGAAAACTTGCTTACCGTATCCTTGGAATTCCGGGTAAATTGCTGGCGCAATTCTGCATTATCCAATAGCAATTTAACTTTGCTGACTATTTGCTCTACGTTGCCAACTTGCACGAGAAATCCGTTTTCTCCATCGTTAATGATATCTCGAGGGCCGCCGCAATCTGTTGCCACCACGGCACAACCGCAGGCCATAGCTTCCAGAATAGGCATTCCAAATCCTTCTGAACGGCTCGCCAAAAACCACACTTTACAGCGAGAATAGATACGTCGCGATTCTTGAACCGAGGGGAATCTTATATAATCTCTCGTAGGTATTCCTCTGGGTGTCGGACCTATACCAAATATGCACTGCGGGATGTCTGGTAAAGTTTCTCTCAGCCTGCAAAGAACAGCCGAAATTGTATCCGGATCCTTTGCATAAGAGCCTCCATATATAGTCCCAACACTATTACGCGCATTTCCGACATTATCAGGGTAATATTCCTCTACGTTAATACCATTTGGGATTACCCCGAGAACATCACCGCTGCGGTAGGATCTTGCATGTTCTCCAACATATGAGCTCACCACCACTTTAGGAATATCGGAAGAAAGGGCCCGGCCCGTCGTTTCCTGAGTGCAAACCGGCTCAGGGAGTGTACTACGTAAGTATTGCAGTTTGGGGTTATGAATAAAACTCAACCCAGCTAATTCTGCGGAGCTCCACACTCCGACTCCAGCAATTATCTCATCTGAGGCAAACTCACACGCCGTAATATCACGAAAGCCGATAGAGTCACCTTCGAACATTCCAAGCCAATTGTGACGACCTGGATATACTAACTTATTTCTCATAGACCGCAATATACTCCGCACACTTAGGGGACTCTTGCGATACAGAATCCTGACTTTGTGACCGCGGGCCAGCAAATGATTCGCAGAAACAACCGTATTCCTTATCCCCCCTGATCTGCCGATACCCGGGAGAATGAATGCTATTTTCATATATAACGTGCTCCTCTGGACGGTCCCCTCGAGTTTATACGATACCTGAAAAGAACTGGGCACATCTGGCTGCATGCGGTTTCGTGTTAGTTGCTTTTCTAATCACTAACTAAGAAACTTAGGAGGACATTCTCCAACTTGGCAATTTGCTTCTCGGTGTCAAATTCACGCACCATTCGTTCACGGCCAGCCTTGCCAAACTGTTCTCGTAATTTAGCATCCCCGGCTAACTTTAGCATACAATCCGCCATACGGTCGACGTCAAGCTGCTCCACTAAAAAACCAGTTTTTCCGTCGACAACTTGGTCTTTAATGCCTCCACAGCGAGTTGCCACTACAGGAAGTCCGGAAGCTGCTGCTTCAGCAATCGTGACACCCCACCCCTCACGCTCAATAGAATGTTGTACAAAAACATGGGATTCATGTAGTTTACGTTTTACAACATTGGGCGTGACAAAACCTATGAAATTGATTTTTGAGGTTAAATTAAGTTGACGAGCCAAAAGTTCAAGATTGGGCCGAGCAGGCCCATCACCAACAATCGTCAGCTTTGCACGAGGAAGCGAACGCAACACCTTATAAAAAGCCCGAATAGTATAGTGCAAGCCTTTGGTCTCAAACAAACGCCCAATAGCAATAAACCGGATATTTCGGTTTGTAGCGGACTTTCTATCGTGCGGCATGCGCGAAAAGAAGTCTGTGGGTGCGCCGCAAGGGATGATGTGAATCCGCTCTCTTGCTACATTGTGTGCAATCATCCAATCTTTTTGATGCTTCCCCACCACTACAATAGCAGAAAAGTGTCTCAGTGCATGCAATAAGCTCCAGCGATACCAACGGTTCTGTAAAGAGGACGAAAGGTCCGCACCATGGAAATGCGCGATAAGAGGAACATCAAACCGCTGTGCTATTGGAAGCATTTTAAGGGCCACATGTCCTGTGTGGCAAAGGATTACTTTGGGCTTTATATCTGAAAACCAGCGTTCGATAGCCTTCAGTTCCTGCCCCCGAGCACCGTAAAAGTTAGCGCTCGGAAGATTCCGCAATCGGAAAATCCACCGGCTTATTCCTTTTTTTTCAGCGGGCCGGGGATGAAAGGGCAAAATATGAACGGATACTTCATTTGGCTTGAAAGTCTCGGAGTTCAAGTACTTCCACGTCAATACATAAGGCCTTACTCGCTTGAAACCAACCATTTGTCGCCACATCCAAACTTCGCTGTGCTCCCCTACATGTTGGGCAGCAAAACATAAGTTCTCCATATTGTCGGTGGGCCTATTATGTGGTTTGGACTTTTCTATCATAGACTATACATCTATTGAAATATTAGACAGCTCGCTATGATGGACAGATAAGGCTCGCGTACGAAGTTTATAAGACCCGTGATGCGGTACATAAGACTTAAATTAACCGACTTTGATGTCCAACTTTCGAAGGCATCGAAGGCCGCAGGGACCTGTCTATTCTGCTCACGCAATTGCCCGCTTTATGCACACCCAACTTTTTGCTACACGGCTTCCAAACCAAACAGGAGTACTGGCAAGAAGTCGTCCAAGACGGCACTTTAATTCCGGCCTTACACTACAAGCCTCTTCATAAGCCTTACGAGCTTCGCCACCCCGACCCCGCAGCAAAAATTCCAGCCCTAATCCTCTGAGGTATCCGACCGAATAAGAGAGAACAACTTTCCTTTCTAACTCAGTCAATTCGTACTCCAAAAGCTTTTTGTGCGTCTTTATTTGGTTCCTCAACGTCACGGTATAGTCTTTTTTTAAGTCTGAGAGACTTACCGTCTTTTCACATCGACGATACACCATGACCAATTCATCCCAGCAGTAGCCCCAACTACCCTGAAGAGCAAGACGGCACACAAAATCATAATCCTCGCCACATACAAATGATTCATCAAATAACCCGGCTTTAATGGCACATTCTTTACGGCACATAACCGCCACTGGCATTGCTAAAGTTCTATACGTAAAGTGTGGTATAAACGGGTCATCAATTATGCCCTCGTTCCCTTCAAATGGAAACTTGCAATGTAAAAAAGAATTTTGGTCCGAATCATTGTAGTTGGTAAGATTAACGTTGACCATATGTGCGACAAGCTGGGGATGACGCTCAACAGCACGAATCTGTACCGCAAGTTTTCCAGGCAACCATTCGTCGTCAGAATCCAAAAATGCAATCCACTCTCCTTTTGCAGCTTTAATTCCTCTATTTCTCGCAGCACTGACCCCGGCGTTTTCCTGATAAATATATCTGATACGATCCATATACGGCAGCAATACCTCTTTTGTATTGTCTGCAGAACCATCATCTACCACGATTATCTCATAGTCTGCGTACGTCTGAGCCAAAACGCTGTCTATAGCCTGAGTTACATACTCGGCCCGGTTATAGGTCGGAATTATTACACTAACTTCGGACATTTGAAAACTACTCTAACAAGCTCTGCTCTATGGTTTTCCAGGCTTCGCCGGAGTTATTTCAACCAAATGACAAGACATCTCTTCTTTGACTACTTCTAAATAAGCCTTCCCGAATTTCTGATCGGGTTCCAGATAATTACCTTCGGCCCATTCATTCCATGATTTGATGAATATCAATTGCTTATCAAGTTCCCTGTTAGCGACCTGCTCAATTGCTTCTTTCAAGTGTATTCGAAACAATTCAGGTGTTGAGTTATGAAAAACGAAGCCCTTTACACCACTTCTGGGTGTATTATCCCAGTTTGGAATAACACAAGGATATTGGTCGAAATCTTTTTTTAAGGGTGGAGTTAATTGTTTTATAACATCTTTGTAAAGGCAAACTTGGGATTTAGAGGAAAGTTCTCTAAATAATTTTCTCATGCCTTTGCTTGCCAGTTTTCTGCAAATTCGGTATAAATAACTTCGTGAGGAGCGATACGACTTGGAAAAAGCTGTTCCAAAAATGCTCGGGATAGAAGCATCAAAGCCACAATCTGTAGGAATCCATAACGGTCCAGCATACCCGATGAAATATAAACCTTTTAAGCCTGATTTTATTGCTAACTCTCTCCAACAATCGGTAAACCTTTTTGGATCCGGCAATTCCTGTGGAAGATAAACCAAGAAAACTGGTTTACCTTCGATTGTTATGTAGCGACTATCGCTAAAGGCATCCAAAACCGCATAAAAGTGCGATTCATAATCTTTCACACCGGGATATGTTTGTTCTATCAATATTCTATCTGGCGCACCGTGCCAAATTCCGCTCCAGGTTTGATTGGCCCAAGACAGACAGAAAGGAAAGTCAGGCTTACCAGATTCTAACACTTCACAAAATGGTCTCTCGAGTAACCGTTTTCCTGCGAACCAATAATGCCAGTAACAGAATCCCTCAATTCCATGCTCCCGGGCCATCTTGGCTTGGGCGATTCGGGTTTCCGGCACACGCAAATCATAATATCCCAAATCTGACGGCAAGTGCGGCTGGTAATGCCCTCGGAACAACGGCTTGGCCTTGGCAACATTTGTCCATTCAGTAAACCCTTTGCCCCACCATTCATCATTTTCCGGAATAGGATGAAACTGGGGTAGATAAAAAGCAATAAGACGAACTTTTCTTTCAGGCATGATTCTGATTTCACACTATTTATCTTGGTTACTGAGTTAATGCAAAACTCACAAGAATCTTTCTATAATTCATGGTTCTACATTTAAGAATTTTCATTATTTTTAAAACTAACAAAGGTAACAAAGGTATAATGCTAAAAAGCATCGGTGTTGATTTGACATGTACTATTTCCCGTAGGCACCTTTTGGGATGATATTTAAAGAAATCCCTGGTTACCTTTTGGATAAATTGCTTGTTGTTGTCATTTCTCAAATATGGGTGCAGAAAAAATACTTCTTCAATATATTTACTTGTCTTTATATCATCGTCATAATCAAACATAACTTTATTTAATAGTTCTTCTGCTTCTTTCGTTCGACCGGTCTTCAAATAGCTCTTTAGAAGCGCAATATCTCCACAATTAAATTGATGATATGCTTTCGTTATGCGATAAAAAAATTGATCACTAAGTTTATTTGCTATTGACATATTGTTTTGTGTCCATCGATATTCACCGGTTATTTCATCGAGCTGATAGAATTTAAAATATCGTGCATATCTTTTCCATAAATCCCAATCATACAAATGTGCTAAGTCTGTGTTGAAAATACCAACTTTCGTAAAACATTCTTTCTTATGTAATATATTAAGTGTAGAAATGTAATTGTTTTCAAACAGAAGAGTTTTATCGAACTTTTGTGGTCGTATTTTATTTAATTTTCTGTAATGTCCTATAAATCTATTATTGCTGATTTCGCCATAACGCCACCAGGAATTTAAATATACGAAGTCATAATCGGGATTCCTTTCTAAAAAATTAACGACAATTTCCAAGTGTTTTGGATAATAAATATCATCGTCATCTAAATAAGCTATATATTTCCCATTCGCTTGCAGTATGCCTTCGTTTAAAGCAGTAGTGTGTCCACAATTTTTGTCTAACCTATAATATTTAATTTTATTGGAGTTCAAAGAATCAATAACTTTTCTAACTTCATCCGTCCCACCGTCGTTTATAACTATTAGTTCGAAATCCTGAAAAGTCTGATTTAGCACACTCTGAATACTCTCCCCAATTGATTCCGGTCTATTATAAGTAGCCATAATAACTGAGACAGCACAGTTATTTCCTTTTAGCTTAGCAGGAATTACCGGCTTAACTGATTCCTTAAGAGATTCTGCGAGCGCAAAGATGTCGGGTTGTTCCGGCTTTAATCTCAGTGACTCAACAAAACACATAAAAGCGACATGTTGTTTGTTCTGCTCTTTGTAAATCTTCCCTATCTCATTTAGATAAGCCCACTTTTTGTTTTCGTGGAGATATTTTAGCTGTAAACAGGTTAACTGCTCTGCCAAATCATGATTCTTTGATTTTTCATAATCTTGGAAGAAAAGGGATGCAATCAATTTATCGTTGGGATTTGCTCGGACCAATTGAGTTAAATACTTATAATCAATTAAATTTGCTTTAAGTTTTCTTTTGATATGTTTTTCCCTTATTTCTTCTGCATTCTTATTCTGCTCGTACGACTTTTTCACTGATATTCCTGTTCGGGTATTATATCTCCATTTATGCAGCAACTCGGGGTGGTTTTCAAGTTGACAGACATCGATCATTCTAAGCCAAAGTTCATAATCCTGAGCATATTTTATAGTTTCATCGTACAAACCTACCTTTTCGATGCATGACCTTCGCATCATTACAGAACTATGGCAAAAACAATTAATCGTATAAAGTTGCCTCTCAATATTACGTTTACTCAAAGGTACATATATCTCTCGTCTGACATTCCCATTCTTGTCGATCTCAAAAAACCTTGTTCCGAGAACTCCAACATCCGGATGATAGTCCAAATACTCAATTTGTTTCTCGATTCTCTCAGGCAAGGATATATCGTCAGCGTCCATCCGGGCGATGTATTCGCCTCTGGCTAACTTGATGCCTTTGTTTAAAGAGCGGGTTAGGCCGATGTTCTTTCCATTCTGAATAAGCCGAATTCGAGGGTCGGTGTACGAACGGATAATCTCAACCGAGCTGTCGGTGGAGCCATCGTCAATAATCAGAAATTCAAAATCCTTGAAGGTTTGGCCTAAGATGCTGTCAATCGCCTCGCGAAGATATTTCTCACCGTTGTAAACGGACATTATCACCGTTATTCTTGCTTCCATTTAGAATATCCCCATCTTTGTACAACACGCCACGCAAAATAAATAACCTGCCTTGATAAACCTCCTTTTCTTAATCAACTGCTTGGACCACGACAGATAACTGGTCAGTTTAACTTTCCTGAATTTCTCTTTTCTTTCTCGAATGAACCCTTTTATCTCTCGTTCTATTTCTGCAGTTGCGCTTACCTTAGAGTTACCACATATAAACATGAAATAGGGGCACACCTTATTGTATATTTCGTAAATTCTTACGACGGGGAAAACACCTTTAAGTGTTTCTTGTAAACGCTTGCGCGTATACATATATTTGTGATACTTGTTCCATTGCAGAAATGTTGATATCAAACTCTCATCTATTACTAACGGTGTGCTTCCTATCACAAGACCATCCGTTCTACAAACTCTGTTCATTTCCAATAAATACGCTATGCCACCCTTGTGACTAAAATGCTCTATCGCATCTAAGGATAAGCTTATGTCAACACTATTATCCTCCAGGCTCATTCTCCTCGCATCCATTGCTGAGAATGAACATTTATTGAAATACTTACCAGACTCTATTGTCGGTTGACAAAGATCAAAGCCAATTGTGAAGCTGGCATGAGGCACTATGTAATTCAGGGTTCCCCACCCTGTTCCGCAGCATGAATCCAGGACAACCTTATCGTTACAACCGAGTGATGCAATGTGATACCGTTCCTTTAACAGCTCTGTCCACGGCGATGATTCCCATGCTTCATCGGCAGGATCAATTCTGCCAACATAATCATTTCCCATTTCTTTCCACCTCAACCAATGGCCTGCCTCTTAGCAACTTACTCAGATACCACTTCAGAACGGCGGGAGGGCTATTACGTATACTGGGGAAAATATCGGAATCTCCACATAAACCGTTTGGATACATACATTGACCTTCTGCTATTTCCTTTAATATATGTGACGGCATGCCTTCCCAAATTTCATCAAAAGTTTTCTCACGCACATTTCCTACTACTCTGTCTTCGGTCAATTTGAAATTACACGGATACACATTACCTTCGGGGTCAATATGGATTATTTGACTGCCGGCAAAACATGGCATTATTCTCCTGTTAACTATGCTGTCATACAAGTATCCGAAATTGATGCCGATGGAGGGTTCGGCCATGTTCTTCACCTTACCTAAAAAGGTACCAGGTATCTTGTATTCTGTTTCTAAATACTTTTCCAAAACTTTCTCCATACCTGGTTTCCAGAATACCAAATCCGCATCTTTGACATCAAATCTCTCATTCATCACGGTCCAGCATATATACGCCCGCGTTCCTTTCTTTCTCGCAAAATCCAGCACCCATTCAAAGGAATCAACGTTCTGCTTACAAAACGCAAAACTGAATTCACAGTGAACAATATCTTTCAACCTTTCATATGTTGCGACAGCCTTTTCCCAGCTTCCGTTTATCCCACGGGTCAAGTCATGAATTTCCGAAGGGCCATTAAGACTTATTCCTACCAGGCCAAATCTAATATCCGGATTATCTCCAACTATCTTTCTAAACATTTCTTCCTCACGTTCCGGATTCAATCCATTAGTTGTAATACCAAACGACGCTGTTGGAATATTTCGATGAAGTATTGAAATAACTTCAGGAAGATCTTTTCTTAGGGTCGGTTCTCCACCACTTATTGTTACATATTCAGTTTTACTAAAATACTTTGATCTGCTGAATTTATCTATTTCCTCGACGCTTAGATCATTTCTTCCAGCAGCTTTATCTTTCCATATCGCACAAGTGATACATCTTGAATCACATTTCCAGGTTGCGGTATACCGCAAACCTATAATATTATTGCGTCTATGAAATTTATGTCTTAGCCAGTTCATATACCGTTTCATATGCCGTTTCTTAATCATCAGATATTTAACTCCTACTTCTTACTTTTAATAATCTTTTTAATTTCTTCATTTTTGATACTATATTTTTCCGATTTTTTTTACCAATATCCTTTTCAAGAACACCCATTAAAATTGGGTGCCTATTGTTCAGACAATCCTTTATCAGCACCTTTTCTTTCCAGTAAAAACCATATTTATTCATTAATTTTGAAATGCTAATAACATTGACTTTATAGGGGTGTGCACTACCAGCATTTCTTTTCACTACCTTCCAAGAGATGCCTGTATCCTCAAGGTTTATCATAAACCATAATTCTCCGTCAGTTTTAAGTATATTAAAAATAGTATTAGTGGCAAGTTCGATATCTGAAACATGATCCAAAACGTTCCAACAAATAACAACATCAGCTTTAATATCAGTTTTAAAGGTTTCTATTTCACTACAAATATATTTAACTTTATCATTAGAAAGATCCCACATTTTTTTATATTCATCTATAAGTGGATCTACTCCGATTGCAGTTGTATTATTCAAATGGGAAATTACCGTGGTAGGTCCACAACCAACCTCAATCACTACCTTATTTTTTAGGTCATCAATACCGCGATTTATATACATAAGACTGTATTTTCTGAAATAAATATTTGCAATTCTCCATTCATCAGGAGAGAATCCCCTCCATTCATTTTTCTTTATATTTGACCAAAAATCTAATTCTTCGATTTGTTTGGGTTTTAAACTACTTACATCCAATTCATCTATAGTTGTTTTTTCTTGCGATTTCTTCATAATGCTTACTTCCTGTTATTTTCTTGTTATCACAATAATTATTTTACCTCATATACAACCTTTAAAAAGTTTTTCCCTGATGAATAGTCAACCCCTTTAAATTCTACAGGAATTCTCCACCAAAAAAGGTATCCAATTCTATTTTTGGACCATATTGCAATAATTATTTTCGCCATAGAATTATTGATTTGAATATTCTTTATTTTTATTTCTATAGTATGTTTGCCTTTTTTTAAATTCACTTTTTTGTTATATGCTTTATTAGTTACCAGAAAATAAAGTGATGTCTCATTCCCACTGTAAATCCCAGTGTCAATGTCTACATCTTCATAATCTATCAGAGATTCATATTTCATAGATATTGAAAACGAGTCGCCGGGATGAAATATTCTCTTGTTTATTTCAACATCAAAAAAGTCAATTTTATCATTGCCGCTACAAACTTTCTCTATACCTAAATCCTCTTTGCTAATAAATAACTCAGTATATTCCTTAATACCTTCTGCAACATTGTTAAAGAGCTTGGGCTCGCCGTTATTCATCAGAATAACTCTTTCTGTAAAAGTTGAGACTATATGCATATTATGAGATACTAAAACAGCTGTTGTTCCATTTTCTTTAAGTTCTCCAATTTTATTAAAACATTTAGTTTGAAAACCGGTATCACCAACTGCTAAGACTTCATCAACAAGCAATATGTCTGGCTCGCAGTGCACTGCTACAGCAAAGCCTAATCTTACGAACATTCCACTTGAATAAAATTTAACCGGCGTATCTAAAAAATCGCCGATATCAGCAAAGTCAACGATGGCGTCAAATTTCTTGTCAATCTCGCGTTTACCCATACCAAGGATAGTGCCGTTAATATAAATGTTTTCTCTGCCGGTTAATTGAGGATGAAACCCGGCCCCAACTTGAATGAGGGCACCGACACGGCCTTTTATTCGAAGGCTACCTTTATCAGGCAAGACAATACCATTGAGCATCTTTAGAATCGTGGTTTTCCCAGCTCCATTGGGGCCGATAAACCCCAGAGTTTCTCCCTTTTTAAGCTCGAAAGAAACGTCATCAACCGCCCAGAATTCCTTTCGGCGCAGCCGGTCTGATTTGGGGCGAAGGCCGGCCGTATCTCGCAATATATCATGGAAGCCGTACCACATCGAGCGCTTCAGGCTCCGGCAGAACTTCTTGGACACACCATTAACCTTGATAACAGCGTTATTTTCCAAATCTTATACCCTTTCTGCGATTCGGGACATCGCCAGATGAAAGATGCGCCAGGCAACTAAAAAGACCACTAAGCCTGCTATACTGACCCAGAGCAGCCCATCCGGCTGGCTGAGTGTGCCTTTTGTTATTAGGTCTCGCGTGGCAATGATGAAGGGGCTGACCGGGTTCAGATAGTTGATAAGCACCTTCGGCCATTGCGTAGGCGGGGGATATATGACCGGAGTCAGGAACATTGCAAAGGTCAGTACCAATCCGAGCGAACTGCCGATATCACGGAAGACACCATTAGCTATAGACAGTATAAAGCCAAAACCCACCGTCATCAGCGCTAGCGGGATTAAAACAAATGGCACAAATATCACCGTCCAGGCAGGCACGATTCCAAACCAGGCAAAAACGCCCGCAATAAGCACAATTCGTATCAGGAAATTGAATATAGATTCGCCAAAGGCGGCAAGCACTAACGTCTCCCGCGCAAAATTGATTTTTGTGATAATGGCGCTGGCTTGTACCAGAGACTGTGTCGTTCTGGTTAGCCCGGTTGCGAACAGTTGCCATACTGACATGCCTAAAAGCACATAGGCCGGGTAAGGCATATTTGTTTGGCCAATGGGTAGTGTACCGGAGCCCTTCAAATAGGTGAAAGTAACAACCGTGACAATAGCGGGCATTACCGCCCAGACATAACCGAACACCGATTGCCGATAGCGAGCGGACAGGTCGCGCAGGAAAAGCCGCCACATTAATTCCCGGCTCTGGATAAGCTCACGTGCCATATCTCGCCACACGTGCCATCCAAAGCCTAAATGGGCATCAGGCGTATATACGACCTCTTGGGTATGCTTTGTATATTCTGTTCGAGATGTTTCCATAAATCACACCGAAAAACTCAGTCTGGACAATTGTTCTGTCAAAATGTACCTTTTTTTATACTCCGGAAAATGTGAATTAAATCAGGCCTTAGAATAGGGTCTTGTTATCAGAGAAATTTACTACAGCTATACTTCGTCCCCGTCGGTTGCATTGAAAAAATCAATGTAACTTCCAGTAACAACACAACTTATGCCACTATCCAATGCTGCTCTCACCGGCAATGGGCCGGTCTATTCCAAAACATCATTTATGATGTTGCTATATTCAACCGCCCGGACTTTGCCGTTTTCGTTTGGGAGATAATCCAGAACCAAGTCTGTTACATCCTTCGCTACCGTTCTGATGGAATTCTCCAGCGCCGAGCTTATCTGAACCTGTGCCA
>SDBU01005698.1_pt1 | contig 14831 bp, 10 predicted proteins | sample 2277071 | NCBI WGS metagenome assembly SDBU01 (sample SAMN10397929, study PRJNA504765) | marine sediment metagenome | isolation source: marine sediment core GS08_GC12, 126 cmbsf | place: Arctic Ocean: Gakkel Ridge, Loki's castle | collected 2008
CCGGTGGAGCGTCAGATTCCCCACTACCCCAGCCGCCCCCGCACCAGCCCCCACCGGGCTTGCCCCGGTGGAGCGTCAGATTCCCCACTACCCCAGCCGCCCGCGTGTCGGCTGTCGCCAACCCGGAGGACATTGGGTATAATGCCTCCGCCGCGGGCGTACGGCGCACGCGGTGAGGTGATCCGGTCTTGATTGGAGCCCGGACCCGTCGTGGGATCGGTTCTCGCGGCGATTACGGCACACATCAAAGGAGTGTGACATGGACAGACTGCTGAACGCGACCATGATGATGCTGATCGGCACGGCCCTGCTGGCCGCCGGCTGCGGCGACGACGACAACGGCAACGGCAACGGCACCCCGACGGCGGACACGCCGATGCAGGCCCTGAAGAACTTCCAGGCGGCCATGCTCGCCGGCGACAAGGACGCCGTCGCAAATTGCATTGACGGGTCGGACAAGCACATTGAGTTCTTCGCCGACACTTGTGAGATGATCGCCGTGACCACCCGGTTCCAGGACGCGATGAAAGCGGCCTACGGGGAAGATGCCGTCAAGGGCGGCGGCGAGAAGAACCCGTTTGCCGACGAGAACTTCCTCAAGGGCGTCGAGATCAAGATCGACGGTGACACGGCCGTGGCCACCAAGCCCGGCGACGACGAGAAAATAAAGCTCGTAAAGAAGAACGGCCAATGGAAGCTCGACGCCAACGCCATGATGCCAGAAGAGGAGTTTGAGCAGGCCGCCATGGCCATGGCCATGATGAAGGCCATGGCGGAAGCGCAGAAGGGCCTCATGGACAAGATCGACCAGCCGGGCTACTCCGCCGAGAGGATCAACAAGGAGCTCGGCCAGGCGATGGGCAAGGCGATGGGATTCCCCATGCCCACACCGCCCACGCCCACGCCGCCGATGCCGATGCCGATGCCGATGCCCAAGTAGCCCCGGTCGATGCGAGCGCGGGCGCCGGCGCGACCGGCGGGCCGGAGATATGAAGCTACTGGTACTGGAGCCCTATTACGGCGGCAGCCACGCGGCGTTTCTTGACGGCTGGCGTGGGCGGAGCCGGCACGAGTGGACGCTGCTGACGCTGCCTGCGCATAAGTGGAAATGGCGGATGCGCCACGCGGCGGTCACCTTCGCGACGGAGGTGACCGCGCGGGCGGCCGCCGGGGAAACGTGGGACGCGGTTCTCTGCTCGGACATGCTCAACCTCGCCGAGTGGGCGGGCCTGGTCCCGCCGGCCGTCGCGGCGCTGCCGCGGGTGGCGTACTTCCACGAGAATCAACTCACCTACCCCGTTCGCCACGTCGACGAGCGCGACCTGCACTTCGCCTTCACCAACACCACCACCGCCCTGGCGGCCACGGCGGTGTGGTTCAACTCGGCCTACCACCGAGACAGTTTCCTCGCCGCGGTGGCCCAGCTGCTGGGGCGAATGCCCGACCCCGCCCCGCCGGCGGCCGTGGAGACCATCGCCGCCAAGTCGGCCGTCATGCCCCCGGGTATCGACGCGTTCGACCCGCCCGGCCCGCGCGGCCCGGGCCCGCCGCGGATTCTGTGGGCGGCGCGATGGGAGCACGACAAGGACCCGGAGACCTTCTTCGCCGCCTGCGAGGCCCTCGCCGCCGCCGGGGTCGACTTCCGCCTCAGCGTGATCGGCCAGCAGTTCCGCGAGACCCCGGCCGTTTTCGCACGGGCGAGGCAGCGCTTCGCCGACCGCATCGACCATTGGGGGTATCAGGCGACGCGGAGCGACTACCGCTCGGTCCTCGCCGCGGCCGACGTGATCGTCTCGACGGCCAGGCACGAGTTCTTCGGCCTCAGCGTCGTCGAGGCCGTCGCCGCCGGGGCCTACCCCCTGCTGCCGAACCGCCTGGCCTACCCCGAGCTCCTCGCGGCCGCCGACGACCGGGCCGCGGCCGAGGCGTTTCTCTACGATGGCGACGCTGAAGCGCTGACTGAGCGGTTGGCCGCCCTCTGCCGCCGAATCGACAGTGGGAATCTCTGGCAAGGCGACCGCCAGGCCGCCGCCCGCCGCGTCGCCCGCTTCACCTGGGACCGCATCGCCCCCGCCCTCGACGAGGCGATCGAGGCCGTCGGCCGCCGGTAGCGCGCCCCGGAAGCCCCACGCCTAATCCTCGGCACCAGCGGAGCGCCGTCTAACAGATTGGGTGGCGCCTTCAAACGAATTGGGTGGCACCTTCAAAGGCCGCGAAGCGGGCTTTGTGGGTGGACGCCTCCGACATGGCGCCCATCGCGCCGCCCTCGCCCACCCACAAGCTCCGCGGCGATTGCATCGCCGCTCCGCTTGAAGGTGCCACCCGCCGTCTCTGGGGCGAGCCAGCCCCACCCGAACGGCCCCGCGCGGACACGGGCTCGGGGCCGCCGGGCCGGCCGGAGAGGGGCTTTTTCCTTGCCTTTGCGTTCGGGCCGGGGGTACCGTATGGTCTTCAAGCGTATCGAAGGACGCCCGAGGCGTCCTCGTTCGCTATTGGGCCGGCGGACGCGGAAGGTCGGCCGGTCGCGGTGACGGCCGGCGCACGGGCGCCAGCGAGGTGTTCGGTAGCCATGGCGAGAGATTCTATAACCACCAACGGCCAATACACGCTCCCGTTCGAGAAGCCCATCTCGCGGCTGTCTCAGCAGATCGAGGATCTGCAGGCCGGGCAGAACGACAACGGGCGGGATTTCGGCAGCGAGATCCGGCAACTGCGGATGCAGTTGACCAACCTGCTGAAGAAGGTGTATCGCGGGCTGAGCCCCTGGGAGACGGTGCAGGTGGCCCGCCATCCCCGCCGGCCGCTGGGGGGCGATTACCTCGATGCGTTCGTCAAGGACTTCGTCGAGCTTCGCGGCGACCGGCTGTTCGGGGACGACCTGTCGATCAAGTGCGGGCTGGGGCGGATCGGGACGCACAAGGTCGTCGTGATCGCCCAGCATAAGGGGCGGGACACGCGGGAGAAGATCGCCTGCAACTTCGGCTGCTCGGTCCCTGAAGGCTACCGCAAGTCGCTTCGTGTCATGAAGTTGGGCGAGAAGTACCACTTGCCGATCATCACCCTGATCGACACCCCGGGGGCCTTCCCCGGCGTCGAGAGCGAACAGCGCGGGGTGGCCGAGGCCATCGCCCGGAACCTGATGGAGATGAGCCGGCTGAAGACGCCGATCATCTGTACGGTCATCGGCGAGGGCGGCAGCGGCGGGGCGCTGGGTATCGGCGTGGGCGACCGCGTGGCGATGCTCGAGCACGCTTACTACTCGGTGATCAGCCCGGAAGGCTGCGCCGCGATCCTGTGGAAATCCGGCGCCGAGGCCCACCTCGCGGCCGAGGCCATGCAACTGACCTCCCGCAAGCTCCTGGAAATGGACGTCATCGACTCCATCGTCCCCGAGCCGCTCGGCGGGGCCCACCACAACCCGGCCGAAGCGTACCGCAACCTCGAACAGTTCATTACCCGCAGCGTCCGCGAACTCAAACGCGTCGGCATCGACGCCCTGCTGACCCACCGCTACGCCCGCTGGCGACGCATGGGAAAGTTTCGCCGCCTCGATTCACAGAACCCCCCCGCCTCTGCCGGGTGACCCCAGTGGCACCGACGACCCGGGTGGCACCTTCAAGGGGAACCAGTGGCACCTTCAAGGGGAACGAGTGGCACCTTCAAGGGGAACGAAGCGGCGGCAGCCGCGAGGGCCGCTTGTGGGTGCACGGGCGGCAGGCGGCTCCGCCCCGGTCCTGCGCTCGCCCGAGTTCGCCCACCCACAAGCGGCGCCTCGACTTCGTCGAGACCCCGCTTGAAGGTGCCACCCAACGCCTGTGGGTACGCCCACCCGGGCGCCTGTGGGTACGCCCACCGGGGCGCCTTTCGGTACGGCGAGCCGGGCAGAGGGGTTGCGTGGTGGCGGCCGAGGGTATATAATACTGCGTTCGCTATGGTACGACCCGTCACAACCGGTTGGATCTTGTCCGGCTGGCTCTTCGCCCGCCAGTTGCGAATGCTGCGCGCGGTGAACTGGCCGTAAGGCCCGCCCCGCCGTCTGACGGCCCCGCCGCCGGGCCTTGCCCCCACCCAGACCGCCGGACCCCTGGAGCTTTCCGTGCAACGTAAGAATATCCGTAACGTCGCCATCATCGCCCACGTCGATCACGGCAAGACCACGCTGGTCGACCAACTGCTGCGCCAGAGCGGGCAGTTCCGCCAGGGCGAGCTCACCGGGGACTGCATCCTCGATTCGGACCCGCTGGAGCGAGAGCGCGGCATCACCATTCTCTCGAAAAACTGCGCCATCGACTACACCGACCGCCGCGGCGACGGCTACCATATCAACATCGTCGACACCCCCGGGCACGCCGATTTCTCCGGCGAGGTCGAGCGGGTGCTCAAGATGGCCGACGGCGTGCTGCTGCTGGTCGACGCCTTCGAGGGGGTCATGCCGCAGACCCGCTACGTGCTGGCCAAGGCCCTCGCGGCCGGGCTGGCGCCGCTGGTGGTCATCAACAAGATGGACCGCCCCGACGCCCGGCCTCACGAGGTGTTGGAGGAGGTCTTCGACCTGCTGGTCGAGCTGGACGCCGAGGACCACGCCCTGGACTTTCCGGTCATCTACGCCTCCGGCCGATCCGGCTGGGCCACCACCGACCTCGATGCCGCCCAAAGCGGCACCGTGGACGACATTCACGCGGTGTTCGACGCGATCATCGCCCACGTGCCGGTGCCCGACCTGGACGCCGACGCGCCGCTGCAGGCGCAGATCACCACGCTCGACTACAACGACTACGTGGGGCGAATCGGCATCGGCCGGGTGTTCGCCGGGGTGCTGCGCTCGGGCGAAACGGTCACCGTGATCGACCGCGAGGGCCACCACGCCGAACGCCGGATCGCCCAGTTGTTCCGCTTCCGCGGGCTCGGGCGGGTGCAGGTGGACCACATCGACGTCGGCGACCTGTGTGCCGTGGTCGGGCTCGAGCACGTCGACATCGGCGATACCCTCGCCGATCCGGACCACCCGGTCGCCCTGCCGTCGGTGCCCATCGACGAGCCCACGCTCCGCATGTCGTTCCACTTCAACGACTCGCCCTTCGCCGGCCGTGACGCCAAGTACGGCACCAGCCGACAGCTTCGCGACCGGCTCAACAAGGAACTGCAGTCCAACGTCGCCCTGCACGTGGAGGAACGCGGCGATGTATTCATCGTCTCCGGGCGCGGGCTGTTGCACCTGGGTATTCTGCTGGAGAACATGCGTCGCGAGGGCTACGAGTTGGCCGTCGGCAAGCCGCAAGTGGTCTACCACAGCGACGAGGCCGGCAAGCGCCTGGAACCGATCGAGCGGCTGGTCGTCGACGTGCCCACCGAAGCGGTCGGGCCGGTGATGCAACTGCTCGGCGACCGCCGGGCCGAGATGACCCATATGGACACCGGCAAGACGCGGACGCAACTCGAGTTCACCATCCCCGCCCGCAGCCTGATCGGCCTTCGCAGCCGGGTGCTCACCGCCACGGCCGGCGAGGCGATCATGCACCACCGCTTCGAGTGCTACCAAGCGTATCGCGGCGACATCGGCAAGCGGGCCAACGGCGTGCTGGTGGCCACCCAGACCGGGTCGGTCACCGCCTACGCCCTGGGCCAACTGGCCGACCGCGGCGTCATGTTCGTCGTCCCCGGCCAGCAGGTCTACACCGGCCAGATCGTCGGGGAGCACTGCCGCGACAAGGACATCCCCGTCAACGTCGTGCGGAAGAAGAACCTCACCAACGTCCGCTCGTCCACCAAGGATGCCACCGTCGTCCTGAAGGCACCCCGGACGATCACGCTGGAGGGTGCCCTGGAGTACATCGAACTCGATGAGCTGGTCGAGGTGACCCCCGAGTTCGTCCGCATGCGAAAAACGCATCTCGACGAATCCACCCGCAAGCGCCACGCCCGCCGCGCCGCCGCCGGGGCGTAATGCCGAGCGAACGCAGTTCGCTCGCGTGCAAGAAGCCCGGCGGCCCGCAGCGACAGCCCCGAAGGGGCGAAAGCATTTTGCCGGGGGCGTAAGCCCCCGGTGGCCAGCCCTTTTAAGGGACAAGCCCTGAAAGGGCGACAGTATCTTCCGGCAATGCCACTGTCGCCCCTCCGGGGCTAAGAACATCAGGGGGCCGTATTCCGGGGGCTCACGCCCCCGGCAAAATGCTTTCGCCCCTTCGGGGCTGCCACTCTCGGCACAATGCTTTCGCCCCGTTTGGGCTTGGCGCATTCTGGAGAAATATTCCGGGCGCTTACGCCCCCGGCAAAATGCTTTCGCCCCTTCGGGGCTGCCACTCCCGGCACAATACTTTCGCCCCGTTGGGGCTGCCCCTCCCCCGAGCGTTACTTCTTCTTGCGGCGGCGGGTGGGGCGTTTGGCGGGGGGGAGGCATTTGGCGAGGAACTGCCCGGTGTAGGAGTGGGGTTCGGCGACGACGGCTTCGGGGCGCCCCTTGGCGATCACCTCGCCGCCGGCGTCTCCGCCCTCGGGCCCCAGGTCGATGATCCAGTCGGCCGACTTGATCACGTCGAGGTTGTGCTCGATCACGATAATCGAATTGCCCATGTCGGCCAGGCGATTCAGCACGTTCAGCAGGTTGTGGATGTCGGCGAAGTGCAGCCCGGTGGTCGGCTCATCGAGGATGTAGAGCGTGTTGCCGGTGGCGGTCTTGCCCAGTTCGCTGGCCAGCTTCACGCGTTGGGCCTCGCCGCCCGAGAGCGTGGTGGAACTCTGGCCCAGTTCGATGTAGCCGAGCCCCACGTCGTTCACCGCCCGCAGCAGCCGTTTGATCTTGGGGAAGTTCTCGAAGAAGCTCATGGCGTCTTCCACCCGCATCGCCAGCACGTCGGCGATGTTCTTGCCGCGGTAGCGAACCTCCAGCGTCTCGCGGTTATAGCGGGAGCCCCGGCACTCCTGGCAGGTGACGTACACGTCCGGCAGGAAGTGCATCTCGATGCGTTTGGTGCCCTGGCCCTGGCAGCTCTCGCAGCGCCCGCCCTTGACGTTGAAGCTGAATCGCCCGGCCTTGTAGCCGCGTATCTTCGCCTCCCGCGTCTTGGTGTACAGTTGGCGGATCTGATCGAACACCCCCGTGTACGTGGCCGGGTTGCTGCGCGGCGTGCGCCCGATGGGCGACTGGTCGATCTCGATGACCTTGTCGATCTTGCCGACGCCGAGAATCTTATCGTGCTCCCCCGCCTTGTCCCGGCTGGCGTAAATGCGGCGCCTCAGGCTGGGCAGGAGGATCTGGTTCACCAGCGTGCTCTTGCCGCTGCCGGAGACACCCGTCACGCACACCAGGCCGGCCAGGGGGAACTTGACGTTGATGTTTTTGAGGTTGTGCTCCCGGCAGCCTTTCACTTCGATGCACCGCCGCTCGCTCACCGCCCGGCGTTCGGGCGGCGTCTCGATGACGCTCTTGCCGGAGAGGTACCGCCCGGTGATCGACTCGGCGGCGGCGCAGATGTCCTCGACGCTTCCCTCGGCCACCACGCGCCCCCCGTGCCGTCCCGCGGCCGGGCCCATGTCCAGCACGTAGTCGGCCTGGCGGATGGTTTCTTCGTCGTGCTCGACGACGATCACGGTGTTGCCCATGTCGCGCATGCGTTTGAGCGTGGCGATCAGCCGCTGGTTGTCTCGCTGGTGCAGCCCGATGGTCGGTTCGTCCAGCACGTAGCACACGCCCACCAGTCCGCTGCCGACCTGCGTGGCCAGGCGGATGCGCTGGGCCTCCCCGCCCGACAGCGTCGCCGAAGCGCGGTCCAGCGTCACGTAGCCCAGCCCCACGTCGGCCATGAAACGCAGCCGGTGGCGAATCTCCCGGACGATCTGCTCGGCGATCTGCGTCTGCTCGCCATCGAGCTCGAGCGCCTCGAAGAGCGTCCCGGCCTCGGCGATGCTCAGCCGGGTGACGTCGTGGATGTTATGCCCCCCGATCGTCACCGCCAGCGACGCCTCGCGCAGCCGGGCGCCGTGGCAGATTCGGCAGGGCTGCTCGGACAGGTAGGCGTGCAGGTGCGACTTGACGTATTCGCTGTCGGTGTTCTTCCACCGCCGCATCAGGTTCGGTATCACCCCTTCGTACCGCCCGTGGCCGTACAGCAGCTTTTTTCTCGCGGCGGCGGGGATCTTCTCGTACGGCATGCTGGCCAGCGTGCCGGTGTCGCGGCAGAACCGGCGGATCAGGCGGTTGTAGAAAATGTTCATCCGCTTGCCGCCGTGCCGCCAGGCGTCGATGGCGCCCTGGCACAGGGCCAACGACTTATCCGGCACGATGAGCTCCACGTCGAATTCCAGAATGGTCCCCAGCCCGTCGCACTCTTTGCAGGCGCCGTAAGGGGAGTTGAAGCTGAACATTCGCGGCGCCAGCTCCTCCAGGCTCACCTCCGGGTGCTCGGGGCAAGCGTAGACGGCGCTGTAGATCCGGTCTCGCCACACCGGCTCGGTTGCCTCGTCGGCGGCGTCTTCGTAGCAAATCACCACCAGCCCGTTGCTCAGCCGCAGGGCCACCTCGAGGCTGTCGCCCAGGCGAGAGCGCACCGAGTCTTTCAGGATCAGCCGGTCGACCACGACCTCGATGGTGTGCTTGATGGTCTTGGCCAGTTCGCCCACGGCCTTGATATCGTGTATCTCCCCGTCCACCCGCACGCGGACGAACCCCTCCCGCTGCACCATGCGGAGGATTCCCTCGTGCTGGCCCTTTTGGCCGCGGATAAGCGGCGCCAGCACCATGAACCGCGTGCCGGCCGGCAGGGAAAGGATGCTGTCGACCATGTGGGTGACGGTCTGGCTGGTGATCGGCCGCCCGCACGTCCAGCAGTGCGGCGTGCCCACCCGGGCGAACAGCAGCCGCAGGTAGTCGTAGATCTCCGTGGTCGTCGCCACCGTCGAGCGCGGGTTCGACCCGCCCGGCCGTTGCCCGATGGCGATGGTGGGCGGCAGCCCCTCGATGTGCTCGACGTCGGGCTTCTGGAGCTGGGCAAGGAACTGCCGCGCGTACGCCGAGAGGCTCTCGACGTACTTTCGCTGCCCTTCGGCGTAGATCGTGTCGAACGCCAGGGAGCTCTTCCCGCTGCCGGACAGCCCGGTCACCACGACCAGTTGGTCCCGGGGGATGCGGACGTCGATGTTCTGGAGGTTGTGTTCCTTCGCGCCGAGGACGACGATTTCCTTCGGCTCGACTGACTGCCGTACCGGCTCGATCATGGCCACTCACATAGGGGACCCGGAAAATCGGCTATGGATGCAAACCGTTGAGTATACGTCAACACGGCCGGGGCCACAAGCCCGCGCCTCGGCCTTCGGCGGAACCGGCGGGGAGAGCGAATCGTATAGTGGCTTGCTGGGGTGCTTATCATTGCGGATTGCGAATTGCGGATTGCGGATTCTCCGATGATGAGCCCGGCGAGCTGATTCGCGACCCGCAATCCGAAATCCGCAATGACGATTGGTCGATTTGCACTTATTGCCGCCCTGTGAAACGGTCGATAACAATGGTCACGGGTTACACTTACCAACGCGAGTGCGGACGGTGAAATGACGGCGAAAGCCACGCTTAGACTCATTCGGCCGGAACACTGGATCAAGAACGTCATCGTTCTGTTCCCGGTGCTCTTCGCCCGCAAGAGCGGCGACGCCGGCGCGTGGGCCCGGGCGGGCCTGGCGGCGGCGGCGTTCTGCCTGGCCTCCGGAGCGGTATACGCCTTCAACGACATTCGCGACCGCGCCAAGGACCTGCTGCACCCCGACAAGCGGCTCCGACCGCTGCCGTCGGGGGCCATTACCGTTCCGACCGCCGCCGCCGCCGCCGTCGTCCTGGCCGTCGCGGGCCTCGCCGTCGCCTGGTGGGCCGGCGCCGCGGCCGCCGCGGCGGTGCTGGCGTACCTGCTGCTGCAGGCCGCCTACACGATGAAGCTCAAGCAGGCGATCCTCCTGGACGTCATCTGCATTGCCATCGGGTTCGTCCTGCGGGCGGTCGGCGGGGCCTTGGCCATTCGCGTGGTCGTCAGCCCGTGGCTGTTCGTCTGCACCTTCACCCTCTGCCTGTTCATGGGCTTCTGCAAGCGGGCCAACGAGCTGGCCTCCCTCGGCGACGCCGAACAGGCCGGAAACCATCGCCCCACCCTCACCGGCTACACCAGCGAACTGCTGACCCACCTGATTACCCTGTCGGCCGGCGTGGCGGTGGTGTCGTTCCTGCTGTACGCCACCAGCGCGCGAACCGTCGCCCACCTGGGCACCGACTACCTCGTCTACACGCTCCCGGTGGTCATCTACGGGGTCTTCCGCTTCGCGATGCTCTCGATGCGCGGGCGCTACACCGACCCCACCGGCTTGATCCTGCGCGACCGCCCCTTCCAACTGACGCTCCTGATCTGGATCGCCGCGGCCGTCGCCGTCATTCGCTGGGGGCGCGACATCCAACAGTGGGCCGGTCAGTTCAGTTGACCGCCAGCGCCCCGTGAGAGCGCCGCGGCCGCGGCCGGGGCCTGGTACGCTATCCTTCCAATACAGACGGGCGCCACCGCCACGCTTGCGTGGCACCGCGGAAATGGGGCAATGTTGGTTGCACGCGGCTCAGGCCCCTTCGCGGCGTAGGGTCTCGAGGGCGTTGACGAGGTGGTCGATGTGGGCGAAGGTGTTGTAGATGTGCGTGGAGACGCGCATCCTCACGGCCGGCTTGCCGCGGGCGCCGATCGGGAGGGTGATCTTGAAGCGATCGTACATGACCTCGCGCATATTTTCCCCGTCGAAGCCGTGCAGGCGGAAGGAACTGATCAGGCCGCTCATCGCCGGGTCGTTCGGCGTCATCAGCTCGGCCCAGTCCAGCGTGGCCATGCGGTCGCGCAGGTATCCGGCGAGTTTGCGCCCGCGCCGGGCGATGCGCTCGGTGCCGATATTCTCCTGGAACTCAACGGCCGTGGCGGTGGCCACCTGGTTGGCCACGCTGAAGGTGCCCAGCGACTCGATACCCCACATATACGGCCGGCGGTTGATATGCAGTCGGCCGGCGTCGTCTCGTGTCGCCCCGTCGCGGCTGTAGCCCCAACTGACGATCAGGGGCCACATCTGCTCCTGCACGGCCGGGGCGGCGTAAAGGAAGCCCACCCCCTTGGGCGAGCAGAGCCACTTGTGGCAATTGCCGCCGTAGAAGTCGCACCCGATGGCCGGCAGGTCCAGCGGAATCATGCCGGGAGCGTGCGCGCCGTCGATGGCGATGAGCGCCCCGCGGGCGTGGGCCAGCTCGGCAAGTTGCTTGATCGGCACGATCAGCCCGGTGCCGGTGGTGATGTGGCTGCACACCACCAGCCGCGTGCGCTCGGTGATCGCCTCGGCGAAGGGGGCCAGCACCTCGGCCGGAGAGCCGGGCGGAATGGGGATCTTCGCCTTTCGCACGGTCACCCCCCACCGCCGGGTGGCGTTGTGCATGCAATTGCGGATGGCGCCGTATTCCTGGTCGGAGGTGACGATCTCGTCCCCCGCCCGCCAGTCGAGCCCGTTGACCACCGTGTTGATCGCCACCGTCACGTTGGTCATGAAGGCCACGTCCTCGGCCGGCGCCTGCATGAACGCCGCCAGCCGCCGGCGCGATTCGGCCACCTTCGCCAGCATGACCTTACGCTTCACGGTGGGGTTCAGCTCCCGCTCCCGCAGCGCCGCCACCAGCGCCTCGAAGGTCGGCCGGGCCATCACCCCCCACGAGCCGCTGTTGAAGTAGGCTTCCCCCGGGTCGTTCATGAAGGCCGACCCGATGGCGTCCCACTCGGCCTCTTCCGCCGCCGTCGTCGGCCAATCCGTCCGCACGACACACATGGGCACACACCTCCGCTGCACGCCTTCCCGCCGCCCACACGCACCCAAACGCGGGACTATACGCCCCCGCCCCGATGACGGCAAGGGAATACCCGGGGCCGCGGAAACAGAAGATTGAGACGCCGCTGTGTCCGGGCATTGCCCACCCACAACTCGACAGGTGCCACGCCCCCCCGCAAGGCGGGTGTGCTACGTCCAGGTCAGAAGGGCCGGGTGCCATGGCCATGCTTGCGTGGCCATGCTGGACGACAGTTCCCCGCGGACATGCCCACGCAAGCGCGTGGGCATGGCACCACACAGAGTTTCCCGGACGGAGTACCCGCAGGGTGGCGGCCCGCCGGGCCTGTCAAGTCGGCCGCACACGCGGCTTAGGCCGTTGCCTTCCTCTTGGTCAGTAGTACCGGAAATGCCCGGTGATTTCAAACGCGAACAGCACGTCGTTCACCTGGGCCCCGGCGCCGATGTTGTGGATGATCTTGCGGCGGCCGCCGCCGCGGACGGTTTCGTTGGCCACGATGCCGATGTGGGATCGCCCCCCGCTCAGCGCCCAGGCGACGATATCGCCGGGCAGGTAGTCCTCGCCGTTCTGCGTGATCGCGACGGCCTTGCCGTGCCGCCGGAGGTAGGTGGCGACGTTGGGCACGCGGCGGTGGTCGATGTTGCGGTCCGGGCGGCGGAGGCCCCACAGCTTCGGGTAGCTGCCGAACGCGGCGGTCATGTCCTCGTGCACGAGCACCTGCAGGTCCACCCCCAGCGTCCGAAGCGCCCGGACCACCACGTCGATGCACACGCCCCGGTCGGCCGGCACATCCCCGCCCGGGTAGCCGAGGCGCACGTACGCCGGATCGTACGTTACGGTGACCCCCACCTGCGTCCTCGCCGCCTCGGCCAGAAGCTCCCCCTTGGACTTCGGGCGATCCGCTTGGGGGTCGGGAGGCGTCGGCGGCGGCAACTCCCCGCCGGTAATCGCAGGCTTCGTCGCGGGGCCGGACGGCTCGGTATCACTCGGCCCGCCGTCGCATCCGATGAGAGCGACGGCAAGCAGGCCGACCATGGTGGGAGTAACCTTCAGACGCATTGCGCTATCTCTCCTTCCGTCTTCGGCCGAACGGGCGGGCTACCCGCCGCCGAGGTCTCCGGCGCGATCACGCCAACGGCAGCCGGACGGGTTGGCCGGTCTGGTAGCATTGCATGGCGGCGAAGACGATTTCGTGCGTGTGCATCGCATCGGCGAAGTTGCAGTGGGATTCCTCGTCGTTGCGAATGCACTCGATGAAGTGGTCGATCTGCCCCTGGAACGGGTGGTGCGTGACGTCGGCGCTGTCGGGGCGGACGCCGGGGATCTCCGCCCAGTCGGTTTGCCCGGGGACCGTGCGCGACCAGATGCGGTTGTCCCGCACGGTGCCGGCGTCGCCGAAGATGCGAAGCGGGAACGCGTACGGCTGGATGCACTCGAAATTGGTCGACACCTTGCCCAGCACGCCGTTGTCGAATCGCACCAGCGCCATCTCCAGGCCGTCGTACTCCATCGGCGGCCCGTCGCGCCAATCGTTGATCGTCGGGTCGTATTGGCGGGTGAGGCCCTTGCGGTGCCCGCCGGCGTAGGCGAACACTTCCACGGCCGTCGCGGCCTCGGCCGGGCCCGGGGCAGCGAACCAGCGGACGGCGTCGACGGCGTGGCAGCCGGCCACCAGCATCGCGCTTCGCCCGGTGTCGGCTCGTCGGCCGAAGTCCCACCCGCTCCACCAGTCGCCGCAGTAGCTCAGGTAGTCGGCCTCCACGCCGTACACGCGGCCCAGCGCGCCGTCGGCGATCATCGCCTTGAGCGTGCGGAACAGCGGGTTCCACCGGAGCACGAAGCTGACGACCGTCTTGACCCCCGCGGCCGCGATCGCGCGGCCCATCGCCCGCATCTCGGTGAGGTCCATGGCGGCGGGCTTCTCGATGACGATGTGCTTGCCGGCCTCGGCCGCGGCTATGGTGTGCTCGGCGTGGAGGTGCTGAGGCGTGCAGACCGAGACCACGTCCACCCCCTCGTGGGCCAGGGCCCGAGCGAGGTCGTCGTAGCACGCCACGTCCAGCCCGCTCGCCTCCGCCCGCCGCCGGGCCGAGTCGGTCGTCCGGCTGGAAATGGCCACCACCTCGGTGTGCGGATTGCTCCCGTAGGCGGCGATGTGCTGGGTGGACACCCAACCGGCCCCGTCGATAAGGACGCCAAGTTTCCCTTCGGCCATGAACGTGTCTCCCTTCTGGGCGCCGGCCGAGGCGGAGGAGGCATCGGCCACCGCACCTGAGCCGGCGTCACGTCGAAGCCCAATCATGCCATCCGCCAACGCGCCCAGGCAAGCACGAATCGGCGAGCCCCGAGCCCGAGTGCTCTGTCCGACCAACACCGACGCGTGCCATGATCACGCTTACGCGGCCATGGCGGCAGGCGCAAACGCAGCGGGCGGCCATCGTTGCCCACGGCCGGTGCCATGCTCCTACACGCAGCGGCCGGGCATGCCCCCGTCGCGCCCCTTGGCCGGCGGCGAGAAGAACCCGGCGGGCGGCCATCGTTGCCCATGGCCGGTGCCATGCTCCTACACGCAGCGGCCGGGCATGCCCCCGTCGCGCCCCTTGGCCGGCGGCGAGAAGAACGCGGCGGGCGGCCATCGTTGCCCACGGCCGGTGCCATGCTCCTACGCGCAGCGGAGGGGCATGCCCCCATCGCGCCCCTTGGCCGGCGGCGAGACGAACGCGGCGGGGTGCCGTGGCTTGACGCGAAGCGGCAACCACGTTGTTCCGCGGCGGCCAGTCGCCCGACGGAAGGACGTGGTTGCTCCTGCCTGCCGGCAGGCAGGTCGCTGCGCTCCGCACCCCACGGCACCCAACCGCGCGGCCGGGTGTAAACGCGGCGGGCGGCCATCGTTTCCGATGACCGCCCGCCGCTGAACGTCAGGTCTGCCTTTTCAGGCAGGCTTCACAGGAGGCTTTTCCTTACTTACTACGCCGGCCCTTCGACAGGCTCCCTT
>SDBU01005699.1_pt1 | contig 14831 bp, 13 predicted proteins | sample 2277071 | NCBI WGS metagenome assembly SDBU01 (sample SAMN10397929, study PRJNA504765) | marine sediment metagenome | isolation source: marine sediment core GS08_GC12, 126 cmbsf | place: Arctic Ocean: Gakkel Ridge, Loki's castle | collected 2008
ACTAATAAGTGTTCCATCTTTCTGTTGTAAGGGGGCAATGAGCCACCTTCCGATATAAAGAAGAACCCACTTGTTGGTGGTGTGCTTTTGCAAAGCTTTAAGCAGCAAATCATGTCTCAGGTTGTCAAAGAACCCTTTTATATCAAGGTCTATGACCCAGTCATAACGCCAGCAACGCTCTCTTGCTCTCCCAACTGCTTCTATTGCTGATTTCCCGGGACGATAACCATACGAATCAGAATGGAAAAATGGTTCCAATTCCGGTTCAAGGGTCATTTTAACCACCATCTGGGCAATTCTCGTAGCAGTTTTCAAAAGTGGGAAATCCTTCAATGCCCGAGTCCAGTTGGAACGATCGCTGACTATGTGCGATATCGGGAATCGCTCAAATAATCCGTACTCGACATTTGAAAGACCAAACATATAGATAATCCCCTGTAATTCATTATCTATTGTGAGAGCAGGAGCAAAAGGCCCGGTGATAACAGCGTTCACACACACGATCTGACTAAGCTCTGTATTGTACCGTTCTAAGTATCTCCCAGATTTTGTAAGACCATCAAAAAGATAAATCCCTTGAGTGACAATGACCCAAAGAAATATCACACCAAACGGTATTTGTAAAAAACGATTAGGAATAACCTTACGGTCTTTTCGAAGCCATATGAGCGTGAGTAACGTAATTACAGTAGCAATTATCATCATAGCTGGAATGTTTTCTATCTCCGCATAGAATTTATGGCCTCTCGAGCATAACAATATATTGATCTGAGTGGCAGCATACCAAACCACGAGAAATATGGATGTCACAGAAATCCATTTAGAATGAAGTCCGAGTTTCATTCTCTTTTCCATAACCAACCGCACGCCAAATGCACAAATTGCAGAAATCGGCAGATAGAGAAACAGTGCGTATCGCAAGGGTCTATAATTAAACGGCATAAGACCGAGAATTCCACTGGCAAGCCACGCTGCACAGAAAATTACCGGTAGGTATTCTATCTTGGGCTTTCCGGTATACGGAATAACCAGAGTCACTAATATCATGCTTACCGCTGTCAACAAGAGCAGGAATGGCATGTGTTGCCAAATGCCGGATTCACCACCATATGTGATAAGCATCATGAAGAATTTCTCAATTGATGAGAATCCAGGAGGTGGACCATACATTCCCACCGATTGTTCATTGTAATAGCTCATCAGTGTCGATACTTGGGTGCCATAGAAAGTTAGAAGGTAAAAAGCGGTCCCGATAAATAAACCACCTATAGTAACCACTACCGGAACAACTACTCGCTTACGGTACATATAAAACAAAGAGATGAGCACAGGTCCGAGCAAGATAAAGCCAAAAAGCTTACCGCTTAAAGCTGCCAGTGCGACAAGTACTCCCGTCAGGAATTGACCCCAGTATCGGTTATGATATCTGATAAAAATAAGAAATGTCAAACCGCTAATAAAAATCAGTCCATTTTCCAGGAAAGGCAGACGCCCATAAAAAAAGAGTGAGCTGTTGATAAGCAGGAGTATCGCAGCCAGACCAACTTCACGCAAACCGCGGAATCGATAGATTCCAAGGATGAAAAATAGAAATCCTCCACACTGCAGTATCACTGCCGCCAAATTAGCTGTCACTCTTGACACGCCAAAACCGGAAAAGAACAGGTATGAAACACCTGAAATAAGGGAATTTTTGAATATATCCCAGCGGTGAAAGTCGAAGGGATTCCAGTCGCTATAAAGAACGGCGTTTCTTGCGAAGAATGTTAGTTGATATGGATCAGTGAGTTGTGCTGTACCGTATCCGATATTGAACAAAGGAGGGTCTTTGTCGAGTTGTACAAACCTCAGAATCAACAGTAGCAGTAAAACAGCCGCGACAACATATGCCTTTGATTTTCTCTGCATTAAACTGGTTTTTGTGTCACACATTTCTAACGGTTTATCTACACTCAATCAATGAACCATGACCTGGCTTCAAATCAAGTGTTGCATTAACCTTTGAAAAGTATTCTCCCTGCAGGTACGTCTTCAGATTAGTAGGTCGGAACCCCTGTGGTTCCGACGGCAAGCCGCTTTAATCGCGTAGCGGCAGGGCTTGTCTCTGCCGGGAGTAAGTCTTGTAGGTCGAAACCCCTGCGGTTTCGACATTTGTTTTGTGGGCGGCAGATGTCCACATCTGCCCCATTCATCAGTCATGTAGCACACCTCTTGAGGTGCGTTTACAGTTCCTACTATAACCTGAGTATAAAATGGAATAGAAACTCACCGCGAGCGGTGAGCCACCTGTCGTCTGGATTTTTTGATGGCTCGTAGTTTTACCATAACGTCATCTCCGTAAGGAGTTAGAAACCAGTATGTCTCTTTATCCTTAAGGCTTCGTTGTCTCGTACTTTGCTTTATGAGTCCCAGTGAACGAAGTTGGATTTTCACAGTTTGGAAGTCATCATCGCTCACACTAAAATCTTTAAACTTATCATAAGGAGATTTTTTTTCTAGAATAGGCAATTCGTTAGTACGAATACGTTCACTCAATTCTGCTCTTATATAATCTTCACCTGCAGCATCCACCATGTGTGGTGCGATAGAAGCGAATATCTCATCCCAGGTCAGTGTACAGGAACTAGAATAGGTCGGTGGGAAGATCTCATCAGCTTTACCCATGCTGTACGAATAGCATAGATCAAACCTATCCTTACCCTGCGCAAAGTCCTGGATTCCTTTAGGTGGCTCCATGCGTATTCTATTGAGTTCCGCGGTAAGTTCTTCTATCTTGTTTTTCAAGCGAAGGATATCCTTGATAGCTGACTCATCTGGAACTTGGTCAGCACGTACCCAACCCACCGCCGGACGCGTTTTCGTAAGCTGATTCAGGCTTCCAATCATCAAGCCACCTAGCTGATCTGCTGACTCCCAGTATTTGCACATTTTCTTCTTACAGAGCTCCCTAAATTCGTCCAGCTTCCTCCTGCTCTGTTTCTCCAGCTCCACCTTCTCAGCAGCGATCTTCCCCGGATCAGCGTGCAAGAAAGCGCAGACAGGCTTTCCAATCTCTACGGCATACTCATACTCCTGTTGCGTGTAGCTGATGCCTTTAGGACTTACAGATCCATATCGTCCACCAACGATCACGATGTAATAATCGCAGTCTTCGATAACACGTTTGATTAATTTCCACTGCGATTCGTCCGCTGCTGGAAAGAACTCCATCCCTGCAGGAATACAGTCGAATTCCAAAAGAGATTGAATAACTTTCTGTCGCTCTTCACGAAGATCTTCGTAGGTGGAGCTAACAAAGATTTGGTATCGTTTATCCATGCTATACTACTTTTTCTCCAACCCCTTCAACAACTCCCGCGCAATGACCAACCGCTGTATCTCTGACGTTCCTTCGCCGATTTCGCAGAGCTTGACGTCGCGCCAGATGCGTTCGGCCGGGTAAGCACCGATCAGGCAGCCGACACCGCCCAGGACGCCGATTGCTTTGAAGGCGCAACGGGTGCCGACCTCGGAGGCAAACAGTTTGCACATCGCCGAGTGGCGGCTGAAACGTCCGCCCGTATCTTTCATTCGCGATGCCTCGTAGACAATCAGCCGGGCGGCTTCGATCTCGGTGGCCATGTCGGCCAGAATGTGACCGATACCCTGATGATACCCGATCGGTTTGCCGAACTGCACTCTCACGGCAGCATACTTGAGAGCACAGTCGAGCGCTCCCTGCGCCAGGCCGACAGCCATAGCGCCGATTGAAATGCGCCCGCCATCGAGCGTGTTGAGCATCTGTTTGAAGCCCTGCCCGATTTCACCCAACTGGTTTTCCACCGGGACCTTCACGTCATCGAAGTGCATGGTCGCCGTATCCGATGCGCGCAGACCGAGCTTGTTCTCTTTCTTGCCGATATTGTAGCCGTCCCAGTCCTTCTCCATAATGAAGGAGGTGATGGCGGTGTCCTTCGGGTCTTCGGTGGTCTTGGCGGTGTTGACGGAAGCGAAGGAGTACGAAGCCGACGTGATAAAGCACTTGGTGCCGTTGATAATCCAGTGGTCGCCCTCCTTGCGGGCGTAGGAGCGGGTGCCACCGGCATCGGAGCCGGCATCCGGTTCGGTCAACCCGAACGCCATCAGCCCACCGGCAGCGGCGCGAGGCAGGTACTTCTTTTTCTGCTCTTCCGTGCCGAAGGCGATGACGGGGTAAGTCCCCAGCGAGTTGTGAGCCGCGATAGTGATACCGGTCGAACCGCAGACGCGCGAGAGTTCTTCTACCGCGATCGAGTAACAGATGGTGTCGACCCTGGCTCCGCCGTACTCTTCGGGGATGAGCATGCCCATCAGGCCGAGGTCGGTCATAGGCTGGATATGTTCGGCGAGGAATTTCTGTTCCCGGTCAAGCCGGGCGGCGGCCGGTTCGATCTGCTCCAGCGCAAAGGCGCGAATCTTCTCCCGGAACTCGAGGTGTTTCTTTTGAAGCACAGCCTACTCCTTCAGCAGATCGCGCGAGATGACCATCTTCTGGGCTTCGGTGGTGCCTTCGTAAATCTCGGTAACGCGGGCGTCGCGGAAATAGCGCTCGACGGCGTACTCCTTCATGTAACCGTAGCCGCCGTGAATCTGTAACGCTTCATTGCAGACGAAATTGGCCGCTTGCGAGCAGAACAGCTTGGCCATCGACGATTCCCGATGACACGGGACACCAGTGTCCTTCATCAAAGCTGCTCGATATCCCAATAGTCTTCCGGCGTCGATACGGGTAGCCATGTCGGCCAGCTTAAACTGAATGGCCTGGAAATTGGCAATCGGCTGGCCGAACTGCTTGCGTTCTTTCGAATACTTGATGGCCTCAGTGAGTGCTGCCTGCGCCATGCCGGTCGCCTGAAACGCAACTCCGATGCGACCGGAGTTGAGGATTGTCACGGCCATGCGGAACCCGTCGCCGAGGTTGCCCAGCAGGTTGTCTTTGGGTACCTTGACGTCGGCAAAACTGATCTCACGCAGGTCGGACGCCCTGAGACCGCATTTATTCTCTTTCTTGCCCACCGTGATGCCATCGCTGTCTTTGTCAACGACAAAACAACTGAGTCCTTTGTGGCCGGCTTCGGGATCGGTTTTGGCGAAGACGATCAACACCCCGGCAACACCGGCGTTGGTGACAAAGGTCTTGGTGCCGTCGAGCAGGAAATGGTCGCCCCTGTCGACGGCGGAGCAGGAGATAGAGGCGACATCGGTGCCGGCGTTCGGTTCGGTGACACAGTAGGCGCCGATTTTCTCGCCGGTTGCCATTGGCGGTAGATATTTCTTTTTCATCTTGTCGGAGCCGAAGCGGTTGATGATCTCACAGCAGAGCGAATTGTGCACCGACAGCAGGATACCAAAACCGGCACAGGCGGCACTGATTTCCTCCAGCACACCCATAAACGTGACCATGCTCAGTTCGGAGCCGCCGTACTCTTCGGGGACCATGAATCCAAAATAACCGAGCTCGGCGCATTCTTTGATCAGTTCCGGTGGTGTTTCCGCCTTTTCATCGAACTCTTCGGCGTGGGGGTAGAGGCGTTTTTCCGCGAAATCGCGCGCCATATCTTTCAGATCAAGGTCCTCTTCGGATAGCTTAAAATCCATCTTATCTCTCTCTAAGAACTATAGTCATAAAAGCCGCGGCCGGTCTTGCGTCCAAGGTAACCGGCCTGCACCATCTTTCTCAGCAACGGACAGGGCCGATACTTGGGATCACCCAGACCCTCATGCATCACTTCCAGTATAGCCAGGCAGACATCGAGACCGATGAAATCGGCCAGCGTCAGCGGACCCATCGGGTGCGCCATGCCAAGCTTCATAACGGAGTCGATAGCTTCAATCGTGGCCACGCCCTCCATGTGGGCGTAGATGGCCTCGTTGATCATCGGCAGCAGAATGCGGTTGGCGACGAAACCGGGGAAGTCGTTGACCTCAACCGGCGTCTTGCCAAGTTTCTTTGAGACTTCGCTCACCAGGTTGTAGGTGTCGTCCGAAGTCGCGATGCCGCGAATGACCTCGATCAGTTTCATCATCGGTACCGGGTTCATGAAGTGCATGCCGATGAACTTCTCCGGCCGCTTGGTGGCTGCCGCCAGTTGCGTGATCGGCAGCGACGAGGTGTTGGAGGCGAAGATCGTATCCGGCCCACAGAAGCCTTCCAGCTTGGTGAAGATGTCGAGCTTGACAGCTAGGTCCTCGTTGACCGCTTCGATGACCAGTTGCGCATCTTTGGCAGCCGACAAGTCGGTACCGGTGCTGATGTGTCCCAGGGCGGCCTTTTTGTCGTCTTCGGTAATCCTCTCTTTCTTGAGCAGGCGATCGAAGCTTTTGGTGATTGTTTTGACGGCCCGGTCAAGAAACTCCTGCTTGATGTCGATCAAAGTGACGTCGTAGCCGGTCATGGCGCACACCTGGGCGATACCGTTGCCCATAGTGCCACTGCCGATAACCGCAATTTGTTTGATATCTTCTACTTTCATTGTTATCTCCCTAGTGTCCTGTTACTTAGTATTTGTTAGCCTTGTCAACCAGTTTCAACTCAATCGCAGACGGGGCAGATGTGGACATCTGCCGCCCACGAATGACTCTCCCTGAGTTGCTTAACAGATCTCAATAGCCATCGCTACGGCGTTGCCGCCGCCGAGGCACAATGTCGCCAGGCCGGTCTTGAGTCCCCGGTCTTTGAGCGCATATATTAATGTTACCAGGACGCGCGTGCCCGAAGCTCCGATGGGGTGCCCCAGTGCCACGGCGCCGCCGTGAACGTTGACACGGTCCCAGTCCCACTTGAGTTCCTTGCCGTCAGCCAATGCCTGCGCCGAAAAAGCCTCGTTGGCTTCGATGAGGTCGAAGTGGTTGATGTCGACCTTCATTTTCTTCATCAATTTGCGCACGGCGTAGATGGGCGAGAAGAACAGGTCAACCGGAGCGGTTCCGGCCACGGTGTATTCGACTACTCTGGCCAGGGGCTTTAAGCCCTTTTCCTTCATATACTTCTCCGATACGACCACCGTAGCCGCGCAGCCGTCGTTGAGACCGGGTGAGTTGCCGGCGGTGACGGTGCCGTTCTTGACAAAAGCCGGCCGCAGGCGGGCCAGTTTCTCAACCGAAAGCCCCGGCCGCGGGCCTTCATCCTTGTTGAAGATGACGGGGTCACCCTTGCGCTGCGGGATGCTGATGTCGAAGATTTCCTCTTTGAACTTGCCGGCTTCCTGGGCTGCCACAGCTTTTTTGTGCGAGTTGCTGGCAAACTCATCCTGCTCCTCGCGGGTGATACCGACTTTTTCCCGGGTCAACTCGGCGGCGTTACCCATGTGGAAATCGTTGAAGCTGTCCCACAGGCCGTCGCTGATCATCAGGTCGATCAGCTTCTGGTGGCCGAATTTGTAACCGGTCTTGGCGCCTTGCAGGGCCATCGGCGTCTTTGACATCGACTCCATGCCGCCGGCGATAAACACATCCTGGTCCCCGGCCCGGATTGACTGCGCGGCCAGCATAACTGCCTTGAGTCCCGAGCCGCACACTTTGTTGATCGTTATAGCGCCCGCTTCCGGCGGCACTCCGCCGTGTATAGCCGCCTGGCGGGCGGGAGCCTGCCCCGATCCGGCCTGAACCACCTGGCCCATAATCACTTCTTCGATATCTGCCGGATCAATACCGGCCCGTTTGATCGCCCCTTTCACCGCCAGGGCACCCAGTTGGGGGGCGGTTAAGGTGCCTAACCCGCCGTGCAGCACCCCGATAGCGCTGCGGCAGGCTGAGACAATGTAGGCATTGGGTCTGTCTGCCATATCGCTTTCCTCCTGAATTATAGCCAAATTGTTACCAGTTAGTCTATATATGCAAAAGGGGTAGCCAAAGCAAGTGAAGGTGTTCACAAATGTCTGCGAGCCGACTTAGGGGGAAGCGCATACTGGTTGACTGTTCCCCTCGACGGCCGTAGATTGAAGTTTTACCGGGCGCGGCACCGACTTGTGTGTTGATCGCGCCATTTGACAACAGCCGCGAGGCAACAACCGGGAGGAATCCGCATGAAACTAACAGTCGTGTCAATTGTGATGTTGGCAGTGCTTCTCTCGACGGCAGCGGCCGCAGACGGGCCAATTGACAAGGGAAGCATGATTGAGAGCGGTACTGCCTTCTTGCAGTATCAGAGTGGTGAACTTTATGAGAACTGGAAAGGTGAAGGACTTCTCACTATTGCCATAGCGGAAAGCTTTGGCTACTTTGTGTCCCCTGGTTTCATGCTTGGTGGAGAATTTGTCGTCACCAGCCTCTCCCAGGGTGGTAATAGTCTTACTACTCTGAACCTTGGTCCCGTGCTGGGGTATTATTTCAACACGGATCCAACCCGTAGCAGGGTGAAAGGCTCTGTGTACCCGTATGTAAAGGGCTTCTTCTTCTTCGGGACTATCAGCAATGGTAGCTCCCTCACCCAGACGACTTTTGGTGTACAGGGTGGAGTTGTGTTCATGATGTCGAAGGCTGTCGGTACTGATCTCGGCCTAAGATTCCATAGCGACAGACTGTCGAATGGCGGCTCTGCAGTGGGCACGACCGTCTGGTTTGGCGCCGGTATCACCGCTTTCATCTGGTAGATAACGTCTTAAGCACGTATCCTAAGGCCCCACCGCAATCTGCAGTGGGGCTTTTCTTCTGTGCGATAGCGAGCAGTGACTGATCATACGTTTCCGGGGTTCACACTCCGGCCTTTTTTCTTAACTCTTGCAGAGCCCGACGCACAGGACCGGATGCTGTTTCGGCCCACTACAAGCGTAATGCGTGCGCCATCTGACCGGAATATGAGGGACAATTAAACCAGTTCCGCCGGCTAAAGTCAGCCAGCTCTCCAACCGACAAGTAGGGTGACAGACAAACCTTATTGGAGGAGCTGCAAATGAAGAAGTTGTTACTAACGGCGGTATGCGTGATCGCACTGGCGCTCGGCGTTTCCGCCCAGGCGCCGACGCCGTTCAGTCTGTATGCCGGTGGGGCGCTCAGTCTGCCCTCTGCCCCCGATGGCTTCAAAGACGGCTACAAGACCGGTTACCACGGTCTGGCCGGGCTGGGCTACAAATTCGGACCCGCTTTCCAGATGGTCGGCAAAGCTGAATACCACAAGTTCGCCTTCGATTTTGGCGGTGTCAGCGGCATTGACGGCGGCGACACCCGGATGCTGATGTTTGGCGGCGACGGCCGCTTTGCGTTTGGTCTGCCGGCGGCCTCGATTAAGCCGTTCGCTTTCGCCGGAGCCGGGATAGCCAATATCAAGCAGTCGTCCTTTGGCGGCAATCTGCTCCTGGCGGCCGGTTTCACACCGACAGCCTCGGAAAGCCAGAGCAAGATGTACTACAACTTTGGAGCCGGGGTGGAAATGAAGGTCGGGCCGACCATGAATCTGTTCGTCCAGGGACGGTATGTCAACGTCGCTACCGACGGTGAGAGTACCGCCTTTATCCCGATTACACTCGGATTGAAATTCTTCTAAGAATCAGCACAGCCGATAAAAGCCGGAGCTTTGGTTCCGGCTTTTTTTATGCCGGGAATGAACGGTCAGGGTTGGTATTCCTGCTTGAGCAGTCCGTAACAGAGCAGATCCAAGCGGCGGCCGTCGCGCAGTAAGTGCTTGCGAAGGCAACCCTCCAGCGTAAAGCCGGCCTTTTCCAGCATGCGCGCTGAGACGCGGTTGGGGTGCATTACGTGAGCATAGACACGATATAGCTTCAACTCCCGGAAGGCAAAGTACAGCATCGAGTGCAAGGCCTCGCCGGCCAGGCCCTGTCCCCAGTACCTTTTGCCCAGCCAGTAGCCGACCTCGGCGTTACGGTTTCGGCAGTCGACCCGCATCAGGCCGATCATGCCGATAATCCCCCCGGTACTCTTCAGTTCGATACCGAGATGATATTCCTGCCCCTTTTTCATCTGTAGCTGTGCAAAGCGGATGAAGCGCAGGGCATCCTGGAGTCGGTAAGGATAAGGTATGAACGTGTAGCGACTAATTTCACGATCACGGACATGTTCGTATATCGATTGAGCATCCGCTTTGGTTACCTTCCGCAAAGCGATGCGGTCGCCATCGACTCCGATTTCGGTCGATTTTACAGGTACGCTCATAGTAGGACCACCCGGTCGTTACTGAGCGCCGGCATACTCACGGACTTCGTATGAATAGGTCTCACCCAAAGCGGCTTTTTCTTTCAGATAAGCGGATACATATTGTCCGCAGTTGCTGCCGATGCTGTTCTCGGTGAGTTCGCCGATGCTGACGATGACATCGTAGCCGGCCGCACGCAGGGCACGCACCACCGGATAGCAGTCGTCGGTGCGATCGGTATCTATGTATGATACCAATTGATTGGCGACCGTTCGGCAGGTCGGGTTCAGCGGCGTAATCTTGATCAGAAAATGGTCGGGGTCAAACTGGTCAAGCAACACTGCCGGATCGACCGGCGTGTCGGCAATCAATGCGAAATTGAGCGTGATTTTGCGGTCACCGGTTGCGTGGAAGCGTTCACCGTAACGGGCGATAGCTGTCAAGTCCCATTTCTCTATCGGTATCAGACGGTCTCGGGCTGCCTGGTCGGTGGTGTGGATAGAGAATTGCAGTTGAAAGCGACCGGGGTAGCAACGGTTCTTGATCTCAAGCAGTCGCTCGAAAAATCGTTCGTACCCGGCCGGGGCCACCGTCGAAAGGCACGGCATCAGTCCCGGCGCCCGGTAACGGCGGGGGAGAATCTCAAGGGCGTCCAAGACGGCGCCGTTCAGAGCCGGGTCACCCATCCGGGCGAACTGAATTTTGAACTTGTCAACGGGGACATGGCCGTCGGCAAAACGGCGATAGACCAGGAAGTCGGTCTGGGCCAGGATTTCGTCAACCGACAGTTTCCCTCGATAATCACCGCCGGCATCGCAGATGGGACACCGCACCGGACAACCGAACAGGGAGGATATAATCAACACCCACTTCTTCTCGCGGGGCAGAGGCGGCTGCACCGATTCCAGAAACTCCACCATGCGACCGCCTGACATTTCCGCGATGTAGACAGTGGCGATATCATCCCGGCCCGCACATGCCCGGACTTTCATGGTGCTTTTCTCCTGACCTTGCGAGCTATTTTCATAGCCGACATTATTCCGTCGCCGACGGCGATTCCGGTTTGGCGGAAAGTACCGCTTTTGACGTCCCCGGCAAAGTAAAGAAGTCCTTCCCGGATAAGTTCTTCCTGACGCCCCGTCAATCGTGGCGTGAGAAAACCGAGTTGGGGTTTTCGACCCACAGCCGTCAACAGGTAGTCAACGACAAGGGTCTCGGTCGCGCCCCGGTGTCGGCACTCCAGGCGCAGTTTTTCGGACTCCTCGCTCTTGATTTCGGTCAGGCGAGTGTCGGAACGGTAAGTGGCATGGGTTGATTGTTCGACACGATCCTTAAGCAGAGGCAGACATCGCGTAACGGCACTGCGATTGAGAATCATGACCCGATTGCGGGGTGCCAGGCTGAGAGCGTAGTCAAAGGCGGCATCCCCGGCGCCCACTATGGCGATATCTTTGCCCTCAACTTCCCGAATGGGCCAGACTTCGTACAAAATGCGATTCCGGCAGTCGGCGGGGACCTTTACATCGGTAAACAATCGAGCGCTGGTACCGGAAGCGACCAGCAGAGTTTGCGACAGAAACGTCTGTCGGGGTGTTGTGACGGCGAACCGGCTGTCGTCGAAGTCGACTGACAGGACTTCTTCGAATACGATACGCGGCTTTTTTTGGATCAAATGTTTTTCGAAGCGGGCAATCAAGTCCGGACCACTGATGCCGTTGGGAAAACCGGGGTAGTTTTCGACGCAATCGGCATTGTGCAGTAGACCCCCGATCCTGTCCCTTTCGATGATGACCGGATCGAGACCATGACGATGCAACTGGATGGCAGCGGCGATACCGGCCGGTCCGGCGCCGACTATGATGACGTCTTCAATCGGCATGATTCCTCAGGACGGCCAACAGTTGTGTCACCGTTACCATCGTGGCGAAACCGTGAGCCAGGTTTTGCAGGGATGCTCGGTGGAACTGTTCGTTGTATGTAGCGGTTCCGTCAACCGTGAAAAAGACCTCGAATCCGCGGCAAAATGCCGAACGGGCCGTCGTTTCACAGCATAGATGGGTCATTAAACCACCGATAACGATCTGGGTAACCTGCCGTTCCCGCAACGTTTCTTCCAGCCGGGTTCCATGGAAGGCATCGTACTGGTTCTTCTCGATAATGATCCCGCCGGCCGCAGTCAATTCATTGTTCAGTTCACTCAGCGGATCATCCGGATGGATCAACTCCTGCCACCAGTCGGCCATGCGTCCGGCGTTGGCGGCAGTGTTGGTATGCCGTGTCAGAAAGACCGGCAGGGACCGCTGGTGGTATTCCCGGAGGAGTTCCGTCAGACCGGGGAGAATGGCTCCGGCGCTGGGGATAAAGGCGTGCGAACCGTGATTCAGAAAGTACTTCTGCATGTCCATGATCAGCAGTGCCGACCGGTGTGGCCGGAAATTGTCGATACTGCCGCGACAGAGATGTTGCGTACGGCGCAGCAGTTCGGTTGCTTTCCGTTCGATGGACTCAGTTGTGAAGTAAGTTTCTTTCATCGGCAGCGTTACGGGTCCTCGGCAACATTCGCATATAAGATGAAGCGGCCACCGCTTGTCAAGCGATCAACTGATTGTAAGCAGCCCGGTTCTGATGTCGAGGAGAAAATTGTTTCAGGACTTGCAAAGGACAACTACAAACCCAACTGACGCCACCGGGAAACAACCTGCTCGGTAAAATCACCGACAGCCGCTACCACCCGGTCGAAGTACTCCCGGGAGCGGACCTCGTCAAATTCCGGATAACCTTCGTCCTCCTTATAAAGGAGAACACAACCGGGGACCGGGTAGACGTCGGCGCCGCTGCGGAACTGGTAGACCTGGTCGCGGGAATAGCTCGATTCGTCCACCAGGTCGGTATCGATAGCCTGCACCATGGCGGTTTCATCGGTGCCGCCATGCCCGCCGGCGTGACCGAAGAACTCGGCCGTCAACTCGCTGCACAATTCAAACCAGTGGACGACGGCGATATTGGCCCGGTGCCGACGGTGAAAGTCATGGGCGACGTTCTTTAGGGTGGCGTTGTTGCCGCCATGGCCGTTCATGACAATAATATTCTTGAAACGGGTGTCGACCAGGGAATGGAGGATGTCATGCAGGAACAGGCCAAACGTCTCCGGTTTGATACTGATGCCGCCCGGATAACGGTAGAGTGATTTCGTTATACCGTAGTTGAGAGTCGGCGCCACCAGCGCCTCCAGCCGGTCGGCAATGGCCGTGGCGATCGCTTCCGGAATGAAATTGTCGGTTCCCAGACAGGTGGGACCGTGTGCCTCCACCGTTCCCACCGGGAGAATAACCGTGTCCGACTTCGAAGGAACCAGGTCCCTGACCGTCAGCCAGTTCAGTCTTTGCAGTCGTCGCTCCATGGCTTACCCCAACCTGGCCAGGATGCGTTCCATGACCAGTTCCGTCTCACGGGCTGAGGTTTCGTCACCTTCAAAACGAAACTGATTGATATCGCGCACCATGATCTCAAGTTCGTCCGATGTTTCCACAGCGTACCATATCTCCAGTTCCGACCAGGCCAGCGACTTGTCGGTAAACGCCTCGGCTACCTCAGAGTATATGGAGGGCGACTTCCAGTCGAAGTCCGACAGGTTGATCTGGTAAGCTCCCGACATGCCGATGATATAATATCTCCCTTCCGGAGTGGGACCGAAAACGGCATCACTCTTTCCCAACTGATTGAGGGCTCGTTCTATCATGGATGCCCGGATTGTGGGCGTGCGGCTGCCGAGGACCAGAACATGCTTGTAGCCGGCCGTAAAACATTCGCGAAAGACCTTGTCGATACGAACACCCCAGCGATCGTGCGGCAATTCCGTAGTGTGGAACTGGCCGGTAAAAGCTTTCGCCAGGCTGCCGGTGAGTTTCTTCTTAAGATAGTCGGTGATGATTTCCACCAGGTGTTTACGCTCCGGACTGTCGATATGGTAAAGTCGTACGTCGACCTTTTTGAGACTGAGCGAATGAGTGATGGTGTCGGTTATGAAAGCCTGATGCAGGAATCGCAGGCTGTCACCCTGGATGAGGCCGAAGTCCATGTGGGAACCATCTTCAAATGGTTCCTGAACGCAAATGGCAATGACGGCGTTGTTCTGTCGTTTCGGCGGCATACTCTCTTCGTGCAAGAGGTGGTTATTTCGACGTCAATATAGGATTGCGCTTCAGGACAGTCAAGCGAGGGCAAGGACAAAATTACCATAATTGGCGTCGGAGACTATGACACCCGGCGCATCTCGGCGATCATCTCCCGGGGTCCGATAACGCCCTTGATGGTGCGATGCACCCGGCCCTGCGAATCGAGTAACAGTGTCGTCGGCAGTGAGTAATGCTTAAGACCAAAGCGGGCCATGAAGTCTTTTGATATCGGTGTGTCGGCCTTCTCCAACTGGACCTTGATACAGACGAATCGAGTTGCCTCTTCGGCAACGTCCGGGTTACCGAAAGTTTTGGTGTCCAGCACGCGGCAGTTGACACACCAGGTGGCCCAGGTGTCGATCAGGACCGGTCGGTGTTCGGTCCGGGCCAGGGTCAGCCCGGTCTCAAGGTCCGTCTCCCACTCGATCAGTTCCGTCCGGGCGCCGGAGTTCTCGCCGACCGTCAACCATTGAGATGCCGGTGGCAGAATCACACCCTGCCGGATCAGCGTGCCCGCCAGCAGGTAAATCCCCATCAACAGGGCCAGCAAC
>SDBU01005700.1_pt1 | contig 14829 bp, 16 predicted proteins | sample 2277071 | NCBI WGS metagenome assembly SDBU01 (sample SAMN10397929, study PRJNA504765) | marine sediment metagenome | isolation source: marine sediment core GS08_GC12, 126 cmbsf | place: Arctic Ocean: Gakkel Ridge, Loki's castle | collected 2008
GACGCCCTCGACCGAACAACGAGACCGGAGGCCCTGGGAAGAGATATGACTATTGACATTGCGGTTATCGCAGGCGTGACGATCCTGGCACTGGTTCTCGGCGCTTTAACACTGCGTCGGCGTACGCCCTGACCTGCCTGAAAAAATCCGGCAGCACGCATGCATCTTTCGGTCGTACTTCTTTTTCGTTACTGTGCCCCAGCAGCCGAGTCATCGTCGGCCGTGGTTCCTTTAGTCATCTGCGTCAGACCTGCAATCAGCAGTACGCCTCCTCCTATTACACCAAGGAGCTGCTTCCAACCGAAGCCCGGCTGACCGCCGATCCCAAATGTGTCAGCAAAAACAGAGATCACCACTGCCACCAACCCAAGTATCATCACGATAATGCCGAAATAGCTGTACTTCATTTCTCACTGACTCCTTATCTCCGACTACAGTTGTAACTTGTAGCGTAATCAAAGCTGGCGGCGGAACATGCAGAAGACCTCTGCCGCCCAGATCTCTAGAGATCTCCGTTGTGAGGTGTTTCTAGGAGTCGCCGGCCTCCAACCGGGCGCCATCCACAACGAAATCCAGCGTGCGTACCTCGGCCCAACCGTCGACCTCGTCTTTCAGACGAGTGGCCACACCTTCTTCATCACCAGATCTAACCCAGAAAAGCACGGAGGGCCCGGCGCCTGAGATGGTCGCACCGATTGCGCCAAGTTCCTTGGCACGCTCAACCAGTTCCATCGAACGGGGGTAAAGGTCCCGTCTGCGCGGCTGGTGCACCCTGTCCTCGAGTCCGCGTGCCAGAAGATCTTCATTCTTGGAACCCAGGCCGATCACCAGGAGCGCCGTCGACGCCGTATTCGCCGACGACTGCCGCATGGGGATTTCCTTGGGTATCACCTCGCGCGCTGCCTCCGTAGAGAGGCGCTCATCGGGCACGACCATGACTGCGCGCACCCAGTCGGGAGGGTCGATCCTGTCGACGCGCGGTCGCTCACCGTCGACTGAGCAGATAACTATGCCGCCTTTCAACGAGGCACCAACGTTGTCGGGGTGACCCTCAATCTCTACCGCCAACTCAAGTAGTTTTTCATATGACAGATCTCTGTCAGATAAATGGTTTGCGGCAATAAGTCCTGCCACGATCGCCGCGGCACTGGAGCCCAGCCCGGCACCGACCGGTATCTCCGAGTCGACTCGAAATGAGTATCTGTCCGCCTCGTGCAATTCCTCGAAAGCTGCAACGCACAAGTTGCTCTTACTGGCAGGCAGGCTCTCGTCGCCAGGGTCGACCAAAAATTTGTCGGCCTCTTCCACGTCAAGCACCAGATTGAGCGACACTGCCGCCGCCAGCACGTCGTATCCCGGCCCGAGGTTGGCCGAACTGCCTGGCACGATAACTCTCACGGACTTGCCCATTAGTTGAAAATGACCTTTTCGAGCAACTCCAGGTCTGGGTCACACATGACAACTTCAGGTGCCGCATCCAGAGCGGTATCGGGGTCTTTGAGCCCATGCCCCGTCAAGACACAGACAAGTGACTTCCCCTTGGGTGGGTACTTAATAACACCGGCTATGCTGGCGGCGCTGGCCGGCTCGCAGAAAACGCCCTCATTTGCCGCAATCCAGCGATACGCGTCCAGTATCTCCTCGTCGCTCACCGCCTTGATCTCCCCCCCGGACTCAACCAGCGCAGCAGTGGCTTCTTCCCAACGCGCAGGATTTCCGATCCGGATCGCCGAGGCCACCGTCTCCGGCTCCTCAACCACTTTTCCGGTGACGATTGGGGCAGCTCCTTCAGCCTGGAAGCCGAGCATTTTCGGCCTGCCCATCTCATACTCGCAGAACCCCTTCCACCAAGCCGTAATATTGCCCGCGTTGCCAACCGGTATCGCAAGCAACTCGGGCGCGCTGCCAAGCTCATCGCAGACTTCGAACGCCGCAGTCTTTTGCCCCTCGATCCGGTAGGGATTTATCGAGTTGACCAACTCAACCTGATGTCGCTCAACGATCTTCATGACAAGCTCGAGCGCCTGGTCAAAATTTCCGCGCAGAGCGACCACCTGCGCACCGCAGATAAGTGACTGTGCCAGCTTGCCAACCGCGATCTTCCCCTCGGGCACAACCACAGCTCCCTTCAATCCGGCACGAGCCGCATACGCAGCCGCCGATGCCGCGGTGTTACCGGTCGAGGCACAGATCACTGCCTTCGCCCCCGACCCGACGGCTCTCGACACCGCCACGGTCATTCCACGGTCCTTGAAGCTGCCGGTGGGATTTACGCCCTCCAACTTGAGCCAGATCTCAAGGCCAAGCCGCTGCGAAAGCCGCTCGGCATACACCAAAGGTGTCGAGCCTTCGCCGAGCGTTATCACCGGATCGCCAGCCTCGAGCGGAAGCCGTTCCCGGTAACGCTCGATCACACCTTTCTTCTGCTCAACCACTTTTTTTCTACTGGCCAAATTCCTCCTCTATGACCCGGATCGCTCTCGGCGGGCGACGCAGTACATCCAGCTCCGCAATCCTGTCAAGCGCAGACCAGAAGTGCTTTTCAGCAACACTGTGCATCACCATCACCAGCCTTGCGTTTTCGTCAAGACCACTCTGGACGAAGCTCTTTACGCTCACACCTTCGTCACCGAGGATCTCGGCTATCTGCGCCAACACACCCGGCCTGTCTTCAACGTCCATGTGCAGGTAGAAGGCCGACTCGACATCACCTGGCGGCACGATTTCAAGCGACTCGACCTGCTCCGGGAACTCAATTTCAGTTGTCGCCACAGAGACCACATCCCCAAGAACCGCAGTCGCCGCTTCAATGCCGCCCGCGCCCGGCCCGGACATGGTTATCTCGGTGATTGCTTCCGACTCGACCATCACGGCGTTGAACGGACCGTTCACGGTCGCCAGTGGGTGCCCTCCGTAAAGAAAGCAGGGAAACACCCTCACGCTCATGCCGCTGTCGATCCTCTCGGCAACCCCAAGCAGCTTCAGCACCAGGCCAAATTCCTTGGCGTAGGAGATGTCGGCAGGCTCGATGTCCTCCACCCCTTCGCAACTTACCTCATCGAGGTGCACAGGCGCATGGAACGCGAGCCGTGCCAAAATCGCCATCTTGGCGGCGGCATCCAGGCCCGACACGTCTTCGTGCGGATCGGCTTCCGCATAACCCAGCTCCTGAGCCCGCTTCAGAGCCTCTGAGTAGTCGGCTCCGGTGTTCGCCATCTCGCTGAGAATGTAGTTGGTCGTGCCATTCACGATGCCGTGCACCTTCTCAAGATGACTCCCGGCCAGAGACTCTCTTATCACGCGAATAACCGGAACGACACTTGCGACCGCAGCCTCGAAACGGAGTTGTACGTTTGATTTGTTAGCAACCTCAACCAGCTCGTCACAGAACTGCGAGACCAGTTGCTTATTTGCCGTGACAACGTGCTTGCCCGCCTCGAGCGCCCTTGTCACGTACTGACGAGCCGGGTCGGTCCCTCCCATCAGTTCGACGATCACATCGGAGTTATTGAGGATCTCGTCAAAGTCGCCGCTCTTGCGCCTCAGCGTTCCGACTATCTCGAATCTCTTGCCGCTCGCGCGCTCAATCTCCGCAGCACGCTCTGCCAGAAGCTCTGTGAAAGCGCCACCGACCGTGCCGCGACCGAGTAAACCTATCCTTAATTCCTGCGCCATTTTTCCACCTCCTTATAAAACGCTGCAAAGGCTCATGGTACTGACCCGATCGCGAAATACCTTGCCATCAATTGACTACGTCACGCGCTGCGAGATCTTCCCATGTCTCCCGCCTGATCACCTCACGGGCATTTCCGTCCCGGCAAAAGATAACCGGTGGGCGGGCGACACCGTTGTAGTTGTTGGCCATCGCGTGGCCGTAGGCACCGGTGGCCGGAGTCACCAGCAGGTCGCCGGACTCGGGGTGCGCAATTGTTGCGTCCTTCACTATCACGTCTCCAGATTCACAGTGCATCCCTGCGATCGTCGCCGTCTGGTCGGCCGCATCGTTCATCTTGTTGGCAATAATCGCCTGATACTTCGCTCCGTAGAGCATCGGTCGCAGATTGTCCGACATCCCGCCGTCGACTGCTACGTATGTCCTAACGCCCCGAATCTCCTTGATTGTGCCCACCGTATAGACGGTTATTCCGGCACTGCCTACCAGTGACCTTCCCGGCTCGACAAGTATCTTCGGCACCGGGTCAAATTCATCCGATATACCCCGCACCTTGACGTCTACGTAGCTATCTATCGACGCCGGCTCATCCTCATCGGTGTAAGCAATGCCGAGTCCTCCTCCGACGTTCAAAACCTTGCAGTTGAATTCGACACCGGAGGCGACAAATTCGGCGAGCAGGTGGATCGCCTTGCGATACGGCTCCAACTCGAATATCTGAGAGCCTATGTGCGCGTGCAGCCCGATCAGCTCGAGGTTCTCGCAATCGCTCACTTCCTCAACTGCGTTTGCAGCAATTCCATCTGCCAAGCCAAAGCCGAACTTGGAGTCGAGCTGCCCAGTTTTAATGTAGGCGTGTGTCGAGGGCTCGATGCCGGGGGTCACTCGAATCATCACTTTCTGCACGCGTTTCCGCTCTGCACACATCTTTTGGGCAAGCTTCACTTCATCAAACGAGTCGAGGATCAGGTGGCCAACATCCGAGTCGAACGCGTATTCCAGCTCGGTGGGAGTCTTGTTGTTGCCGTGCATGTAGATGCGCTCGGGCGAAAATCCTCCTTTGAGCGCAAGATAAAGCTCGCCTCCAGAGGCAACGTCTACCGACAGACCCTCATCGCAAAACAGTCTGTACGCAGCGATTGCCGGGAATGCCTTGCTGGCAAAGATGACTTCGAAGTTGTCGGTCCGTTGACGAAACGCGTTCATGTAGTTGCGGGCACGACTTCGCATATCGTCTTCCGCGTATACGTAGGCGGGCGTGCCAAACTGATTTACAACGTCAACGACGTCGCAACCACCGACAACCAGATGGCCCTTCTCATTGACGCCACTTCCTATCGGGTAGGCGCTCGAGAGGTCTTTTCCTGTAACTTGAGATGACATAAGCACTGATTATGTATTACTGAACGAGCCCCTGCCTGCAGTTGGTTCCTCTGGTCTGCATCTAATGGCCTAATCACAAGCCTTTCCGGGTACAGTTCTACCCGACAGTAACTATTTCGAGGGAGTGGCTAGTGAGCGATTCGGAGATCCTTTACAAATCTGCTGCCGAGCTTGCGGAGTTGGTTCGTGGCGGTGAAGTGAGTGCCAGGGAACTAACAGAAGCATCGCTGGAGCGAATAGATCGGTTCGATGGCGAGATCAACGCCTTCACGACAGTGCTCGCAGAGCAGGCCCTGGAGGAGGCGGACACGGTTAAATCGGGAGATGAACGCCCGTTTGCCGGCGTGCCCATGGCGATCAAGGATCTCAATGTTGCAATGGCCGGCGTTGTCATGTCCCAAGGCTCGGACCTTGTCGGTGACTACATACCGGATCACGACAACAACGTCGTTACAAGGGTCAAGGAGGCCGGGTTCATCATCGTCGGCAAGACCAGTTCACCGGAGTTCGGCATCCTGCCCGTGACCGAGCCCCGGAGATTCGGCCCAACTCGAAACCCATGGGATCTCAGCCGCACTCCCGGCGGTTCTTCCGGAGGATCTGCGGCGGCCGTGTCCTCGGGCATGGTGCCGGTGGCCCACGGCAGCGACGGCGGCGGCTCTATTCGTATTCCTGCAAGCTGTTGCGGCCTTGTCGGGCTTAAGCCCACCCGCGGTCGTATCTCCAAGGCTCCGGACATGGGCGAGGCTCTGTCCGGATTCGCCACAGACGGCGTGCTCACCCGCACTGTCGACGACACTGCGCGACTGCTGGACATACTGGATGGCTACGTGCCGGGAGACCCGTACTGGGTCCCGACTCCCGAAACGCCATTTGCCGAGATGGCACAAAAAGAGCCGCGAAAGCTCAAAATTGGCTACACGACGATCCCACCGGTCGAAGCCGAGGTCGAGGCCTGTTACGTTGAGGCCGTTGAAAAGGCGGTGGAGCTACTCTCGTCCCTGGGACACGATGTAGAGGAGGCGTCGCCGGAATGGAACGACCCGGGCATGGCACTGCAGGTCGAAGGCCAGTTCACAGTGATGTGGGCAAGCGGTGTGTCGCAGGCCACGGTGATAGGCGAGATGATGGCGGGCGGCAAGGAAGCAACGGAGGACAACTTGGAGCCGCTCACATGGGCCCTATACCAGATGGGCCTAAAGTCACGTGCAGTCGACTACTTGAATGCACAACTTGCAATGAACGCCATGGCACGAGCCGTCGTCCCGTTCTGGTCCGACTACGACATCCTTGTGACACCGGGGCTCGCGAAGCTTCCCGTGAAGATCGGCGAGATAGATAGCTGCGGAGAGAACCCTATGGGTGAGTTCAGGAAATCGGCCCGGTTTACTCCGTTCACACCGCTCTTTAACGCAACCGGCCAGCCGGCGATCTCTCTGCCGCTGGACAAGTCGGGAGACCTGCCGGTGGCGGTGCAGTTTGTTGGAGCGCCCGGCGAGGATGACCTGTTGCTATCGCTGGCAACACAGATAGAGGTCGCGAGCCCATGGGCCGACTGGCGGCCGGATTTGAGCTCGGTTGCTTCAACCGCTGGTTGAAGTTTGCGGATTGCGCAAACCTTTAAGAATCTGCAACCGGCTGCCTCGAGATGCCGCCGCGAAGTGACAGTGCGGTTAGCCAAACAGCGCTGGCAACAATCATAAGCAGACTGACAACCTGAGCTTCGGTCATGCCGAGCAGCACGTCGTCATTGCGACGGATAAACTCAATGGCGAAGCGCTCGATGCCGGAAAACAAGATGTAGAGAGCAAACAGCCCACCCGGCCGCATCCGCTTTCGCAGTCGCCACAGAAGCCACGCGACAAATCCCATCGCAATCATCTCGTAAATCGGGGTTGGGTGAACCAGCTGATCGGTGGGCATGGTTCCATTCGAATAAGACATTGCCCAGGGGCCACTCCAGGCCACGCCGTAGTCACCATCGCCTGATATCTGGCATCCGATGCGACCGACCGCGTAGCCGAGCGCCAGTGAAGGCGCCGCCGCATCCAGCAGGCGCACGTTGAAGAACCGGCGGTACATCGCCCAGATTCCGGTCGCGACAACACCGCCGATCAGCCCTCCGTACCAGGTGAGGCCCGATCCGGAGAATATGTTGCCGAAAAGATCATCCTGAACAGTGGACCAGTGTTCGGCAAGGAAGTTGATCCGCGCCCCTATGAGACCACCGACCAATGCCACAAGGACGATCTCGAACGCCCAGTCCTGCGGCTTCCCAATCTCCTTGAAACGCTTGCGTAAGAGCAGCCCGGCGACGATGAAGGCCAACGCGAACATGATGCCGAAGGTCTGCAGTGTTACTGGGCCTATCTCAATCTCAGGCTGCACAACGCCGATGGTAGTCGGCCAACTACGCCAACAACTCAGCTATGGGCGATTCCTGCTTAAAACAGTATCTGCCCCACCATCTGCACCGGTGCTAGCATGCCAGTCTCTTAATGAGAACGATTCTCAAAGTATCCTTTTCAATGGTTCTCGCCTCGATAGCCGCTGCAGTTTTGCTGACGATTTCCGGATGCGGCAGCTCCAACAGCTCGAAGCCGGTCGTAGTTGGTACGACAACGCAGGTCTCGGACTTAGTGAGGGAGGTGGCGGGAGACAGGATCAAGGTCGTCTCGATCGTAAGCCCGAATGTTGACATTCATGAGTTCGAGCCGAGGGTTCGCGATATTGATGCAATCGAAGGGTCGAGAGTTGTTTTCACCAGTGGTGCCGGAGTCGACGACTGGGCCGATAAATTGATAGAGGGCTCGGGTAGCGAGGCAAGGGAAATAGATATCTTTAGATCACTCCCGGTCGGCCTGAAAAAGACAACCGGGTTGGGCGGCGATCCCGACCCGCACTGGTGGGGCAATCCCAGGAACGCAGTCGCCGCCGTAAATCTCATACAGGCAGTGTTGAGCAAAGAGTTTCCAGCGGATGCAGCTGCGTTCAAGAAAAACGCGGAGAATTTCAAGCAGAGAGCCCAGCGGCTCGACCGCCAAATAGCCCGGTGCTTTAAGAGAATTCCCGAATCCAAAAGAAAGCTGATAACAAACCACAGCTCCTTCGGCTACTTCGCGGACAGCTACGGTCTCGAGTACGTTGGCTCGCTGATACCTTCACTCTCAACCGAGGCGCAACCCTCGGCGGGAGAGATCCGCAAGTTGGTCGTAAAGATCAAGAAAGAGCATATTCCTGCGATATTCACTGAGGGCTCAGTCAGCCCCAAGCTGGCCAACGCCGTTGCCAAAGATGCCGGAATCAGTGCAGCAGGGCCTCTATATATAGACTCGCTCGGGCCGAAGGGCTCCGGAGCGGATACCTGGATCGGCGCAACCCGTCACAATGCACGGGTAGTTCTCAGGGGGCTCGGCGGTGAAAAAGCCGCCATTTGCTTGAGGCGGCAATCGGCGAACTGAGCCCTGATAACTATTCGAAAACCTCGTAAACACCCGAATACAGCTGCGAATCTCTGCAGACGCGCCTGCGACGTTTAACCGAACCGGTCAGCTTCCTCGTAGTGCAGATGGGGCCCGCTGCTGCGGCCGGTGCTGCCGACATAACCCACCACTGTGCCCGCACTCACCTTCTGACCAGCGCTTACCGCAATTCTCGATAAGTGAGCGAATAGTCCGCATGAGCCTCTGACGGTCAGCCCGTAGCCCTGCATCGTTCCGGCGAAGTTAATGGTGCAGTCTCTTGGTGCCTTGACCGGCGTCCCCGTTGGTGCGGAGATGTCGGTGCCCGCGTGCCTACGGCTGCAACCGTCACGACAAGCTCCTGGCCTATCCCCGACGATGCCGTTCACAATTCCGTTGTAGTTAGGCCCGCCGGCACCAAAGCCTGATCCCGGCGCGCTCGGCGCACCCATCGCACCTATCGGAGCCGTCTGTGCTACCGCGGCCATCTGCGCCTGATGCTTGATCTCCAGTGAGCTGATCTTGCCACGTACACTCTTGAGCGCTGACCGACGCGTCGACCTGGCGACTGCCAGCGTTGCACTCCGCGCTTCGAGCCCGGCCCTGGTTTGCTGTAGCTGGTTGCGAGTACCTTGTAGCTGACTCTCCAGCAACTCATAATGCTTTTTCCTCGCTTCAACATTCGCCTTAAGTCGCTTAACCTTGCTGACCAGCTTTGCATCTGCCTCGGCGAGGCGGTCCAAAAATTCTTTTCTCGTCAGAAAGTCACGCCAGTTCTTTGACTTCACAAGCACCGCAAGTACATCGACCTTGCCGGTCCTGTACATGACCAGAATCCGCTTCTCAAGATCATCGAAGGCAATTCTCAGCTTGCGCTTGGCCTCATCGAGTCGCTGCCGCTCCCGCGCCAGCTTTGCCTGAGTACGGGCAATCTTTGCCTGGATGGTTGCCTCTCTGCGTTGCAACCCGATCACTTCACTGCGAATCGCTCCAATCTGGTTGCCCATCTGCGCCACTTCTGACGCAAGGCCTTTCTCTTCCTGCTTCGCAGCGCTGATGCTGCCACCCAGGCCTGCATCTGCGCTTTGTGCAGTAAACATTGCAACAACGGTTACAACTGTTGCCACTGCAACCGCAGCAATTAATCCATAGAACCTTATTGAATTGTGACTTTTGCTACGGGGAATACCCGCAGCTAAGCGAATGCCGAGATTATTCATATCCATCTTTCCCGTGCTTGCGGGGTTAGCTGACGGGCTCGCGCTGAAAGAGTTAGCGCTACGCCTAAAGCCATTGGCCAAGGCGATTCGCCCCAGGAAACCAATCGGGTCCCCCGCTCTCTGCCGCCGCATTGTGCGACCGAGATTAAGCACATATGCCGGACTTGGCGCCTCCCGACGACATTTTCCAGCTCTTGAAGCGAATGAGGATAGCAACCGTTGTTCAAATGTGCAAATAGCGATTTTTTCAGTGCAATACCTCTTGCGCTGCCGCTGAATTAGCCTCATTTGCCGCGTTATGACCGTCTTTGCACTCCTCAACCAAACCTGGCCGGCAGCGTGAGCCGAGTTTAAAAAAGTTGTAAAACTTTGTTTTCTATACACATCCGTGCGCAGTGCAATACCCCAAAGAACCTATAATCAACTTGCTATGAAGGGTTCCACACCGATCGGACGAGACAGAGGCCTCAGTTTCCGCATGGGATTGACCGTCTTTTTGATGGGCCTGCTCTATGTTGCCTTCTTCGCCTTCATGCTCACTGTGCTCAACGTCGGCATCGGCATCATCATCGCAATTGCCGCCGGAATGCTGTTCATGCAGTACTTCTTCTCAGACAAGCTGGCACTGGCAGCGATGAAGGCCAAGGTCGTCAGCCCGGAAGAGGCGCCCGATCTTCATGCCATGATCGACCGTCTCTGCATGCAGTCGGGCGCCCCGAAGCCCAGGGTCGCCATCGCCCACACTTCGATGCCTAACGCCTTCGCCACCGGTCGCTCACCGAAGCATGCGACGGTCTGCGTAACCACAGGAATCATGGAGACGCTGGACAAATCCGAGTTGGAAGGAGTGCTCGCGCATGAGCTCTCCCATGTCGTGCACCGTGATGTGGCAATCATGACCATCGCCAGTTTTCTTGCGATGGTCGCTGGAATCTTGATCCGCTGGGGCTTTCTCTTCGGTGGTGGCAGGAACAGCGGCGGCGGTGCTGCCGCGTTTCTCGTTCTTCTCCTGGTCTCGATTCTCGTCTACGTAATCAGCTACATCCTGATGCAGGCCCTGTCACGCTATCGCGAGTTCGCGGCCGATCGAGGCGCCGCAATCATCACCGGAAAGCCCAGCGCCCTGGCCTCTGCTCTGATGAAGATCAGCGGCAAGATGGAGGTCGTGCCGCAGAAAGACCTACGGGAGGCACAGGCCTTGAATGCATTCTTCATCATGCCCGCAAGCGCTCGCAAGTCGATTGCGCAGATATTTTCGACCCATCCACCCATGGAGAAGCGGATCGAGCGCCTGCGCGCGATGGAGTCGGACCTTCAGGGCGTCACCGTAGACGCCTAGATACATTCTTCCGTGAGCCTGCGAGATATCTTCTTCGGTCGCAGCAAGCTGGAAGAGGCGCATACGGACCGTCTATTTGCGCTCTCCACAGCTGAGGTCACATTCGTCACGGAGCTTGATCTCAACCATCGCCAACGTGCCGGTATCGTCTTCAAGCCCCTGGAAACAGGCAGCTTCAGCCAGATCATCGGAGAGGTCGAGGAGTTGCTCGAGCAGTCAGAAACCGAGACCGGCACAGATGTTAAAAGCGAGACCGACTCATTCGGCTACCGATGGATGATTTTCCATGATGCCGAATTCAGCGATCTGATGACCACCCTGAACCTGGTCAGTGGCAGCCTTATGGACAGTGGCTACGGCGAGCAGTTGCTGTGTGCTGTCTTCCCGTTCACGAACCGCCACCAAAAGACCGTCTACTGGATCTTCAACTTCAAGCGCGACAACTTCTACCCGTTCGTTCCGCTTGACCAGACAAAGAAAAAAAGAGATTCGGAAGAAGAGCTCAGATTGCAGGCGGCAATCGGCTCCGAAATACCGGTTGAGCAAGACATGTCAAACTGGTTCGCACTCTGGGGCATTCCGATCTAGAGCCTAATCAGGCAATAGACCTTCGCCGGTGAACTCCTGCTTAGCCTCTTCCAGGCTGAGATCCTCGGGTGGCAGCATCAAATCGGATGGCACCAACTCGTCCTCCGGTAGAGGCTCTCCTTTTTCACGTACTGACTCGAGCATCTCCTTGAAACTGCTGCGAAAGCCCTGTTCGTCATCATTTTCAACGGCCTCGACAATGCTGTTGTCAAGCCGGTTCAACGACTCTCCATCCGAATCCGGAACTCTGTACTGCTGCTCCCCCGATATACGAACAATCACTGGCTCTCATCCCCCTCTTTTAGTTGTTCCGGTTCGGCGGTGCCGATATCGGCCTTCAGTGCCGCCAGCTCGCTCTCCACCTGATTGTCCGATGAAAGCTGCGCCAGCTCACGGTCGATGTCGCCGCCGGGCTCCAGCTGGGTAAGGTCCTCGAGTGCACCCGCCTTCTCCAGCTCGTCCAAGGCTGCAGCGCGGGCAACCATATCCTCCGTCTTCTGCTCGGCACGTTGGATGGCCAGACCAACGTCGGCCATCTCCTCTCCGACGCCGGTCGCCGCCTCGGTGATTTTCACCTGGGCCTCGGCGGCAGAGTACTGTGCCTTTATCGATTCCTTCTTGGACCGGAAGCTCTCGATCTTGTGGCCCAGCTTCTTTTCATTCTCAATCAGCCTTTCCTGCTGCTGCTGGAGCTGTTCAACCTGTGGATCGATCCCTTGAAGCTGCGTCTGGATCGCGGATTTACGTTCCAGCGCCACCCGAGCCAGATCCTCACGGTCGCTGGCCATCGCCTGACGCGCCTGCGTGTCGAGCTTGGCCACCGACTGCTCCAGCTTTTTCGACTGAAGCTGCAGTCTCTTCTTCGAGGTCACGACGTCAGCGATCCCCTTCTTCACATTCTGCAGCATCTCAAGCTGTTTCTGATAGCTGTAATCGAGCGTCTCCGCAGGATCCTCCGCCCTATCGAGCAGCTTGGATACCTTTGCCTTAACGACTGTTGAAAATCGACTGAATAGTCCGGCCATATTTGCAATCCCCCTTGTTGAGAAACGAAGACTATCATCAGCTGTAATCAAGAACCATGGCCATCTTTAAACATTCGAAAAGAAGGAACAGAAGAGAGGCCCAGACCGATCTGATCGAAGAGCTGGGCGTTGCAGAGCCCGAGCTCGCGTCAGAATTGGGCATCACAAGTGCAAACAGGTCCGCGATCGTCTTCAAGCCATTGGAGACTCAGGAGTACCTGTTCGTGATCGACGCGATAGAGCAGAAGCTGTCGTACGACCCTCGAGGCGCCAGTGCAAAACTTGAGCGTCGTTCCGACAAGTTCGGCTACCGCTGGTACATGTTCAAGTCGGGCAATATCAGCGACCTGATTGGATCGGTCACACTCGTAGGGGAGGAGCTTGCGGGAGCAAAGCTTGCCGATCAACTGCTGGCGGCCGTCTTCCCCTTCAAGTCGAAGGACCGCAGGGTCGTCAACCTGATCTTCAACTATCAGAATGGCGGCTTTTACCCCTTCTGCCCCAAAGATATTGAGAACAAAGAGCGAGACACCGAGTACGAGCTAGAACTCAAGCCAAAGCTGGAAGACTCAATCGCCCTCGACGAGAAGATGGCTAACTGGTACCCGATGTGGGATATGCCGGTTGAGTGACCAAGCGCCCGTCTCGGTAGGCTCAAAATAGAAGTCTCTGCGCAAGCTTTACAGAACTGTCACTTTTTCATGAAACTTGTACAAGTTATCTAACTAGTGTTTGCACTAGATTATTTACATGAATACGTTACATAACATGTACAAAACGGTTACAATAGAAGCTGTGAGTCCTATGAATCGCCCAATTCCAGTCGTGCCGACAAGCGTTGCCCGTGCGCGACTTTCGTCGATCCTGGGTGAGTTCAGAAAGGACGGTGCCGATGCGGAGCCGGTTATATTCGGCTCCTATCGCAAGCCGGAAGGTGTGATGCTCTCTTACGAGAGCTATGAGCGGCTGCTCAACCTTCTCGAGGACATGGAAATCGCAGCAATCGTCAAAGAGCGCCTAGGTGATGGCTCCAAGCCAATCAAGGGCGGTCTTGATGATATGGCCAGAGAGCTGGGGTTCGACCCAGACGAGCTGCGATCCGATGCCACTTCATCATAAACGACACCTTAGAATCGTCGATGATCTATGCGGTTTTCCAACGCAAGGCCACGTACGACAGGCGTTGATGTTCATGCAGAAGTTGATTGTCAATCCGTTCTTAGGTCAACCGCTTACACATCAAGAGAATATTGGGAATCTCGGCGACTGTAGGAAGATCTACTTCAGTGACCGACCTGGAAAAGCACCCGACTATCGACTGGTGTACATGCTTGAGCCAGATGAAGAGAATCCGACGACTGTTTACGTTGTAGCAATTGGAAAGCGTGATAAAAAGCGGGTATACAAAGAAGCCGCGAAAAGACTGGACCGTAGATAGTCGTTTCTTCGCAGATATGCTTCCCCAATGGATCTGGGGCTCAAAGACAGGGTGTGCATCGTAACCGGCGCGAGCCGCGGCATTGGCAACGCAACCGCCACGACGCTGTGCCTGGAGGGGGCGAAAGTCCTGGCGGTGGCGCGCAACGAGGAAGACCTGAAGACCCTTGCAGAAGGATGTGATCCGTGTGAGGGATCGATCACTCCCTTCCCCCTCGACATAACCGAAAAGGATGCCGGCGAGCGCATGGTGTCTGAGGCTGAAAAGCGATTCGGGAAGCTCGACGTGCTGGTCAACAATGCCGGTACGGCAAAGTGGCGCCACCTCGATGAGTTGTGCGACGAAGATTGGCAGCATCAGTGGGAGCTGAACGTCATGGGCCCGATGCACGCGATGCGGGCAGCGGTGCCCGGGATGCGCGAGCGGGGCTACGGACGCATCGTCAACGTCAGCTCGTCTGCCGGCAAGAGGCCGAGCGGCAATATGCCAGAGTACTCGGTTGCAAAGGCTGCGATGCTCTCCCTGTCACGACTTTACGCCGACTACTACGCCAAGGAAGGCGTCCTGGTAAACGCCGTCTGCCCGGGCCCGGTGGAGAGCTCGCTTTGGATGAGTGAAGGTGGCCTCGCAGACCAGCTTGCAAAGGCTGAGGGCATCACTCGCGACGAAGCTTTGGCGAAGGCTGTTTCCGGGCGGCCGATC
>SDBU01005701.1_pt1 | contig 14829 bp, 23 predicted proteins | sample 2277071 | NCBI WGS metagenome assembly SDBU01 (sample SAMN10397929, study PRJNA504765) | marine sediment metagenome | isolation source: marine sediment core GS08_GC12, 126 cmbsf | place: Arctic Ocean: Gakkel Ridge, Loki's castle | collected 2008
ATATATTTCGACATTTGTATCATTAAATTTTAAAAGAGCAGAAGTAGTGGTGATTGTTAGTTCATCAGTAATCGTTGGCGAAGTTAGTGTAAGTCCAGCCAAAGTCAATACACCCGAACCTCTATTAATAGCAACTTGAGTAGTACCTATATAAAATGTCTGGTTATTAACAGCCAATGTACCACTTGTAGGTAACTGCACAGCAGTATTAGCAGATAAGGTTAATCCAAGTGTGTAATTACCTGAAAAAGTTATAGTATTGTTTGCACCATTGGCTACGCCCGTACCGCCCTCTGCGGGGATTAATGGAGTATCTAATATAAGTGAAGCAAAATCTGCTTGTCCGCTACCATCAAATATTGTAGCAAATACTGTATCAGTCGAAGGGTTATAGGTAAGTTCAGCATCGTCTACTAAAAGCCCATTTGTGCTTGCAAACACAACTCTTCCGCTTGTTAATCCATCGGCAGTAATTGTAGCGGCTCTTATATCAAAAGCTCCAACATCCCAGTTAGCAGTTAAAGGGGTAGTTCCATCTTGTCTAACAAATAGAGTGCTTAAAATTGCAGATGAAGTTTGAAATGAAAAACGAGAACTTGTAGTTCCTTCTACATATATTTCTACATCAGAACCCGAACCCCCTCCACTTCCAGTATTAGCAAAAAATTTAATAAGTAATCTATCAGTAATATCAAGAGTTATTTCAGAACCTATTGAAAAATGTATTACAAATTCTTCTTTTGCAGTAGTAATTTCACTTGATATTTCTGATGTTGCAAGTAATATTTCGTCTGTATCTGTTTCATATTTATAAAATTTCACATAAATACCATCTATAGTGCTATTACCTGATGTTCTCTGTGCGTGAAAATGAAAACTATAGACACCGGCAGATAACTCTTCTATTCCAGGTTCTCCAGATAGGGTAATAAATTCAAAAAGTTCTTGGTTATCAGTTCCAGAAGATATAGTTGTCTCCAAATCAGTAGTTTCAGCACCACCCAAATCTATATCTGTCATATTGAAATAACCAGTAGCCCCTATTCCTGCACTTGTATTATTAAAAAAGTAATCAAATGTAAAGCTAATAGTTGATTCAAGAAAACTCAAAGTCACGGCATCTTGAGTATTAGTAGGATTTCCTAACCCTGTTATTTTGTTAGTTCCCATTGCAATAGCTCCAGCCATAGTTCCGCCAGATAAAGGAAGATAAGTTGCTGATATGTCTGGAATATCTCCAGATGCTAAAATTTCCCAAGAAGGCACACCTGACGATATTTGTCGTAAGAATTTATTTGTGGCAGCAGCATTAACCGATAACATAGAGAAGGCATCCGCACCTGTACCATAAATTAATTCATTTGCACCGATAGTAAGACCAGCTAAAGCTGTTAATGTTCCATCAAGTGGCTGTATACTTAATTCAGCAAGGGTGTGCCACTCAAAATCACCTGTGGTAGCCTCATAGGTAAATATTTCTTCATCATTAGGTGTATTTACTACTTTAAGCATAGACTCAACAATATCGTCAGCGCCAATAACAGCATCTATAGTATTATCTGAGTCTTGATAGGTAACGGTTATTCCTGTCTCAGTATTCCCTGTCCACATTGCACCCGCTCTGTCTTCTAATCTCTCTCCCGTATCAAACTCCAATGGGTCATTAGCAAATGCTTCTATAAGGTCAGAGTTTGCATTAATATCATCCAAAATATCTATGTTCTCAGTCCATGTAGGCTTAACCAACCCTAAGTCGGTAGTAGTCGTTCTTGCAAATGCAAATAAACCGACTAGTAATAAAACAGATATTATAGTTATAATAACATTTTTCTTATTCATATACTCACCTCATAATATGTAGTAGTTGGGTCGGATACAACATGGACTGTTGTAGTTGGCTTAGGCACTGCATAGTAAAGTGTAACAAACCACCTTGAAGCTCCTAACTTTTTCCATGTAGTTAAACCAACAGCCCTTAGACTTGCCCACGTCTTTAACCCTTGATTAGCAAGAGATAACCATGTACGTACGCTAAAACTAGGTGACATATACCACGTCTTGGCAGCAACAGTTACGGCATAAAAACTAGTAGATGGGTCAGATACTACATAGTAATCCACATTACAACCCTCTTCTTACGAAGGGATACTTATATGCATCAACATTCATATTCCAACTTCTAAAGCCCTCGGAACTAAATCCTTTCCCTTTTGGTGCATAGTCAGGTCTTATCCTATCTACTGCTTTGTGCGATGCGAGCATAAGCATAAAGTAATCTTGTGCAGCATTTCTCAACTTTATCTCACCAAGTGCATGCCACCCTTCTACTATAGTTGCAGCAACTATCAAATCGTCTATACGGGATACCTCAGGAGTTTCTCCAGAACCAAGTTCATCTTGCCATTTTACATATCTTATATCCATTGTATATCTTGAATCTGGAGGCGTAGTAAGTTCAAATATGTCAGCCTTGTCAATATACCCTTCTGACATTCCTGGAGACAATTCAGTTACGTCTGGCGCCTGTGCATCAAACTCTTTCTCCGCTATGTAAGTAAGCAACCTACTGTTCGAACTATCAAATATCTCCATTACATGTGTACCACTTCCTACATCTGTTAGTGTTATTGCAGTCTCAGCAGCGGCATTGACAGCAGATGACGCAACTTTGATTGTAGTAGATGATACATTAATAGCATAATATGTAGTACCCGTAGTTAACCCTCCTGGAGGGTCAGAGTTTAGGAATATCAATAAAGTTCCTGTAGATATATTTTCATCGACAGTTATAACATCAGTAGTTGTATTAACATCACCTGTAGCAAACGTGGTCATAGTATGGTCTAACTGTCTAAATGTCCTGACATACTTAAGGTCAGTAGGGAAAGCATATTCGGTTTGATTTACAACACAAGCAGCTTTTACATGCTTACCCAATCCTTTTAGGTCTGCAAAGCGGTCTACACGTGTCAACCCCCAATTGAGCCATATAGCTATTCTCGTGTCTAAATCATCTCTAACCATCTGCGACGCTATTTCAGATATAAGTTCAGTTTGATTTAAACTCATATTATTTTTCCTCTTTTTAAAATTTGTGGGAGGCTTGTTTCAGCCTCCCTGTATGTTAACCTAGACTCCAGTATACTATAGCATCATTAGTTGTATATAATCCATTAGTACATTCTACCCCAGGCTTTGGAAGCATCACATAATTATTATATGAATCACCATCTGCTATTTTGTTCCCATTCCCTGCAGTCCCACCAGATTCCATATTATGAATTTTTGTGTTGCCCAAACAAGCACCAATGAAGAAACACTTTCCATTATGTATCTGCGTAGCACCGCTTACCATTGTAGCTATAATCCTCATTCTCTGTCTCACCGTCCTTCTTGTTTATTTTAATTACGGCATTTTGGGTTCAATGCCGCAAAACCTTTTACCCTTCAAGAGTTTCTACCCTTGCCTCAAGTGCTTCTATTTTTGCATCAAGTTCGTCTATCTTATCATGATTGACTTTTATCTCATCTACAAGTAAATCTAATGTTGTTTTACAAAAATGTCCAGCAACATAAGACGCCTTGAGAGCAAGCAAATCTTCCATTGACATTTTTATCTCCCTCCTTATGGACTTATTTGTAACATCACTAGAGGTGGTCCAGAAGTTGATTCATAATTCCTATCAATTATAAACCCAGCATGTTGCATAGAAACAGTGGTAGCAGTAGCATCTCCTACTACAATGACTGAACCTTCAAAGTCAAAAACTAGTTGGCGTTCATTAACAGCTACACCAGCGTCGTTTAAACTAACACCTGCTGGATTAATCCATACTGGTCCCCATGTTTGTATCCATAGGTAACTATCAGCTACACTGGTTATAGTGTACGGAAGCCCAGCCACAGATGACCACTCATTTCCAGACTGTCCACCTGAAGGTCCAGCAGTTAATCTTACATTGGCATAAGGACTTTGAAGGGCTTCACAGTATGTTGATGCTCCTGTTACCGCTACAGTTAAAGGCTCTGCAAGAGTAACAACAAAGGTAGTACCAGAAGTAGCAGTGTTGCCAACAATTGCACGGAACTGCACAGGAGAAGAAAATACAATAAGATAACCACCCTTATATTCATCCTTCGTAGCAGTACCTGTAAGCGTAACTGTATAGTCACCAATTGCAGAAGAACCTCCAGCATTAGCTGCTATTCCATCACCTATTTGATTCCAAAACTTTAGTCCAAAATGCTTAACAGAAACAATGTTAGTTGCCTTTGCATACCTAAACACCCTTCCATCTTCTGTTATTAACCTTGTTCCTAGTGAGTATTGTGCAACCAAATTTGTTTCCCAAATACGTTGCCCTGTAGTCCCTCCAAGTAACCCTTTTATTGGCACTTGATAAATATCACCTCTAAACAGCGTGCCATTACCGTCAGGCGCATTTCTTATATACTTTGCTCTAAGCATTTTTCCTCCCCTTTTTATATAACATCATAAGATTCAATTATTGAACTTTATAATGTCAAAATAGAATGAGGAGGGAATTTCACCCCCCTCGTGTAACTATTCTAACTTTAAATCGATAGTAGCATAAGTATCTGCTGCAGCGATTTGCACAATAACACCCCATACCTTCTCAGTGTAACTACCAGCATCTGCACATGCACCAGCGTCAGTATCATCAATGGCTGCTTGCTTACCAACTGTTATTGTCTCACCATCGCCAACAACAATACAACAGTACCCTCTTGTCTGTGCCCAGAAGTAGTAATTATCTGTTACAGTAATTAAAGGCACACCAATAGGTGTAGCAGTCTCAGATGTTGGTGTTACTATTACATCTTTATACTTGTTCTTAGTTAAAGATATAATGGATGTAGCATCAAGAGCCACTACTAGTGGGTCATAAAGTGTAAGTTCACATGAAGAACTAACTGAACTTCCACCAGCCTTGTTTTTCCTAATCACATGGAACTGCCCTAGACCTACACCTCCTTCAACAACAAAGTACCCCTCTTCAAACAGATTCAGAGTTGTAGCTGCACCAAGTAATACTTTTATCACCTTTTCTCCAATATATCCATTGGATATAACAACAGTCATGCCAGTCTGTGTTATAGTATTCATGTTAGCGTCAACAGCAGCTGCAGAACACATATGACCTTTAATTATTTCACCGTCTGCTTGACAGTACCTAAATCTCCTACCGTCTTGAAAGTCTATGAACCGACCTAAATCGGTCATCTTATTAACATTCTCTTCGTATATTCCTTGCCTGATGCTAATGCCATCAGAACCTAGAACTATATTACCCATTTAATCTCATCTCCTTTTGGTTTTTGGGCTACCTCAAAAGCCCCATTGGCTTGGGACTCAAGGATTACTCACTTATATTATATACTACACCTTGACGATTTCTATTACTACATATGAAGTTCAAAGCAACAGCAATCTGAGCACATCTGTCATTGACTTGGTTAGGTATACTTTTCCACTCTGTCATTGTAAAGTTAGCGGCTGGGTCAATTATCAATTCTATATACTTAGTATTAAGAGTATATAAAAGACCTTCACCACATTGACTAGACCATACTAGTGGTCTTCCCTTAAACTGAATGTTTTTGAACTGTGCATCACCTAAAGACTTATTAGTGATGTAATGTTCCTCTAAAGTATTATCCTCAACCAACTCAAAGACGTCCTGAGTAGTTACCATGATGTCTGGCTCATCGTCTCCTTGACCTAATGCGCAGTTGTTTAACTGAGTTCTAACCCTCTTGTCTAACCAAGCAGATGCAGGCTCGCCACTCATATCAGTTGCTTGATTCTGCCACCAAGTTTTAGAACCAGAGTTAATAGTACCAAAGGTACCTCTACTTCCAACTGCGGCATCTACAACCATACTATCCAATCCATTAATGTCAAGTCCACCGCTTCCAGAACCATCACCAAATAACTGCTCTTCAAATTGCAGTGCCATCTCATCCTTAGCAGCTTCTATCTCAGTATCCATTATATCAATAATCTTTGCTCTACCTCTGTTCTTAAGTGTCTCAGTCCAATACCGAACAATTGAAACTGCACCATATCTCCAGTTATATATGGCATCTGTCAACTTCTCATCTCTAACTAGACTTATTGTTCCACCAAGACTTAACATCTTGAAGGTACTATTTCTACCATACTTCAATGGAATAACAATAAACTTTCCGCCTTCCTCGTGTCTAACTTTGCCTTTGCCTTTAGTTAACCACATCCAGAAAGCGTTCTTAGTTAGAATCTGGTCGATTGCTTTTTTCCTCTGTAATCTCCATGTAGTAGTATACATATCATCAAGAGCTGTGATAATATTATCACCCGAACGTGAAAAGTCCACGTTTACTGGCATTAATCTCAACCCCTTTTATGTTTAAATTGGTTTCTTGTTTGCTCCAAATACTTTATCATATGCTTTTTCACCAGCTTCTTTAGGGTCAAGGTCGGTTTCAGTGAAGTCTGCTTCTTGTCCACCTTTTTCAGTTTCAGTTCCCTTACGAGTTTCTGCCTTCTTTGGTGGTTCTGCTTCTCCAACGGCTATTAGGTATGCACGCTTTGCAGTTATGCCTGGAGAATCTGCAACTATCTTGGCCATTGCATTTCTATGCTTCTCAAAATTGGACTCACCAAAATCTTTCTTGACGTCAGCAATTTGTACATTAACTTCCTTGTCAGCTGCTACGTCAGAGACTTGTTTGATGCTTGCTGCAATGTTCTTGATAGAATCTTGTGTCTTTGTATTACTAACATCTATCATCTTCCCAACTTCCTTCAATATGAATCCTAAGCCTTGAGACATATTCATCTCATTTATCTCATCTTGTGTAGGTGTCTTCTCAGCAGGCTTCGGAGGTGGAGGAGTTGGTGGAGGAGCATTCCTAGTCATAAACTGCTCTGATGTAAGCAACTTAAACACTTCATCACTTTTCCTTCCCTGTTCCTTTATGCTTTCTGATAATGCAACTAAATCTTCTTTGGATGCAAACTTGTCTTTATCGCCAGACTCAGTACTTTTCTCGCCTTTGTCATTAGAACTTTCCTGTCCTTTTACTTCTTCTTCGCTCATTTACTTTTCCCCTTTCGATACTCATCTCGTATCTTAATTTTAAGTGCTTTAATTAACTCATGATTTGCTATCTTAATATTTAGTATTGTCCATCCGATACCTACGAAAGTAACTTTAGTCCTTGGAGTAGTCATATCAATAGTAACTTTCTTTGGACCTTTAGGCTTTTCTGGTTCTTTGTGCTCCTCCTTCGACTTCTCAACAGGCTCACTCTTAACACTTTTAGGTTCAACCTTACTTGCCGATGTAGTCTTTGGCAACACAATTGGTGTATTATCAATCACACTTTGTGATGATAACTGGACTCCGTCAACTGGAGTTACACTCTTAACAGCCTTATTAATAGCATCGGCCATAGTTGGAGCACTCTTTGCATTCTCATTGGCTACAGCTAACTGGTCTTCTATGTTCGAACCACTCTTACTATCAAGACTCTTTTTGTTATACCCCACTTCCTTCATCACTTTCGCTACATCTTTTCTAGCAATACGCTTTTTGATAACTTCCATACTTTTCCTCCCTTCTTATTTAATCTAACCGATGTGCCACCACATCATTATCTTTGCATAACTTCTTCAAATGTTGTTTACTCTCTACCATAACTGGTTGATGTTTTATGTTCTCCTCCAGATACGGTATCCATACATGTATTCCTATATGTCTCTGTGTCTTTACCATTATTTTTGTACTACCTCCGCATTTACACTTTACATCATTCCTGTCATCTATATTAGTAAACGCAACAAACTCCTTACTGCACCTTTTACACTTCACATCGTAATTAGGCACGCTGTCCTCCTTTCTGTAATAACATCCTTTGCATTGCGTCAACTGGCACAGCTTGTTCTGGGTTGTTACCCCATCCAGCTCTTGGTGCTAACAAGAGGTCAGGTTCAATCCAATCATATTGATTCAACAACTGCCTTGCCATCTCCACCCTGTTAATAGCTGGGTCTTGTGCAGTCATCGTATAAAGCTCTTTAGCTTCGCTTCTCCTAGACTCGAATGATGCAGGAAGAGTATCATCTGGGTCAACCCTTATATTATACTCTCCTTTAATTGCAGCACCTGTATACTGCACCCAGTACCTTGCTCCATCCTCCCCTATGATGTCTGTAACCATATTCTTGTCACGCCAAAAGGTAAATATGTATTGTAAGTATCTACGACAGATAGAGGTAAAGAGTTCTGCAGTTGCATCCCTTCTCTCATTAAGCCTTATTTGTGATGCCGTCTGTACTATCTGTGCCTCTGTGGCTGTTCTACGTCCTGTGTTATAATCCCCTCTCTGATTACGAGATGAACCTAACATCTGCATTACGTCCTCCATTATTTGTGTAGTTAGTTGCACAAAATCTGGAGGTACGTGAGGAGTTAACATCTCTACCACATCCCTTATAGAACCCCCACCAGGAACGTCTATCTCAATAAGAGGCATTACCTCACCACTTAAAAACTTTTCCTTCTCCTCTTTTGTCATTGAACCCCGTACTATTAGTGCTTTAATCAAACATATTCTTCTGTGAAGTTGCGCCTGTGTTCTAATCTCATTTAACTCTAACTGTTGTGGTTCAATTATCTGACAATCAGATATGCCCCAGAAGCCAAAGCCAGAGTCATTAAATATCAATGGAAGGAATGGTAAACCTTCTATCTGTAAGTCATCTGTATCATATCTTAAAAACTTATCATGGTCCATTGAAATGGCATATACCTTACGAGTTCTAAAATCTCTAATCTCCCAAATTTCTACCCAATCCTCTTCTTCGCAAACTTTCTCAAACATCTTATCCCTGACAGCACCTTCTGTATCTGTTTGTTTAGTAGCTTTTATTGGATGCTCTTTAAATGTCTTACCGCCCTTTAGGCTTCCTTTATTAATGTACTTCTTATCCACCATCACATCTTCTAATGGTCGCATGACTCTCATCGCAGCCCAAGGTGATGCTTCTATATCTATATATCCATAAGGTAAGATGAAGTTCGCAGGTTTATCCCGTAAGAACCATGGCATTCCAGGTTTAACATTTATCCTATATTCTATATTCTCCTCATCTTTGCCAAAACCTGTTAACGTACCTTCTCCAGGGATAATTGCTACAGACTTATCTGCTGCATATCCATACTCACTATCATAACCACATTTACCCACCGCAGTCCCATATAGATAACTGTCTTGACACATACGCTTTATCTGCTTCTTTACACACGTCTCATATACAAGATAGTTAAGTGCCCTCTCCGTTGCCTTTGTATGTAACATTCTTCCTGGACGTAGTGATGTCAAAAGTGCACGTGGATTACGATTGTATACGTATGGAAGCAGAGATTTACCAAATGCAAATATTAGATTAACAGGCAAAATACCTGCACCCCAGTCGCCCTCAAAGTACCTCTCAAAGAGTGGCCACTTTGATGTATGTCCATACTGAGATTGATAGAGAATGCCTAATTTAATCTTTTGCTTCCATTTTACAAGTTCTTCTGCTTTTGTATCTGTTGGCATTATTTCCCCTTTAACTTACTCAATAATGATTTATGAGTTGCCGTCTTATGAGCACTCTGATATGCCATAGCTGCACATATCTTCCTAGCCTTCTTTGTACTACCTACAGAGTTACCACTAACCTTACCAGTGCTTTTATACTTTGACATGCAATGTTCGATATTTTTAGAAATGGTAGCTTGACTACTTCCCTCTTTTAGTGGCATGATAACCTCCTTACGGTTCTATGTCTACAGAAACCCCACCAGCGCCACTCACAAGTTTAAAGTATACACCCTTCAATGCTGACTTAGGTTTTGCTGGAGTGAACGATAAAGCACTTTCGGATAGTACAACGTGTAAGAGCTCGTCTGCATTTTCATCCTCTGCGTCGTTATCATACAGAATCATTTCTGTGTGCGGTTCAGTAGCATAGAAGAGTGCAGAAGATAATCCACACTTTCCTTTATACAGTAATTCACTTTCTTCACTAGAATTTATTGGTTGAGTCTTTTTCACAATATAGTCCTCCTATTTTATATATGCTTAGCCACTCCCCACCCGCTCAATGTGGCTACCACTTCTACACATCACAGGATATGTAGGTACCATATATCTACTATTTTTTCTTATCAAAACATAAATCTCTAACACCACTGCACATATCATAACCACTTGCCCAACGCTCAAAACCGTTGGCTTTAAATAGTTTTATCAGTTCCTTCTCAAATGATAGAAATTTTTCATCACTTTTGTAATAAACCTTACATTCGCCCTCTTTAAGTTCCATACGTCCCTCCTTTCTCAACATTCTAAAATTCAAAAATTGAAATTGATTATGTATTATTCCTTGTATCCAGTTTCTTTTTTCCAGTTATCAACTCTTTCTTTTAATGCAATAAAAGATGTTTTAAGCAAAAACCCTTCCTGATGCAATACAAGGTCTAAACTGTAATCTTCTGCACTTTCCCCTGTCAACGTAATTGTTACGTCTTCTAAGAAATACTGCTTCAACATTCTTTCCTTTTCTTCAACGTGTTCCTTAAAACCCATGATATCCTCCTTTTTTAATTATGTTTCGTCCCTCGGTGCACTCATCACTTCCAACTGTTTCGGAAATGGTAGATTAAATCCCCTTGCTTTCCTTAACTGTGCTAATATATCCGCCATGGTCTCTTCCGTTTTAACCTTAACCTCTGGTGGGTCAGGACAACTTGATAAACGAATGGCACCAGATAATGCATCTATACAGTCTACATAAGGACTCTCTTTCACTCCTTGATATTCAAGCAACTCAGTTTCCAAGCCTGCCATCCACTGTTTTATCCACACCCCCATTGCTTCAAATCTAGGTTGCATAGCTCGAATGCGATTGTCCTTAGAATCGTCACCCGTTGGAACATCTGCTTTAATAGAGAAGAAGTAGTTATCCTCCTTCATCTTATCCTTTAAGTTTATGCCTATAGACTCTTGATATGCAACTGACTCTATTGCAATGAACCTCGGTTTAAATTTACGATGTACTTTAAATATCTCAGTCAAGAGTTTGTTAGGACTCATTCCTCGTTCTCTTATACAATCTATAACAAATACTTTATTATCATACGTCCGTGCAATAGTTATAATAGCTGTGTTACACGCAGTCTTCTTCGCTGATATCGCTGGGTCTACGTATGTAAATGTATAATATGGTACATCTTGAGGTAGACGAGAAAAGTACTGAATATAATTAGACTTAAATATCATCTTCTCTGCAGGAAGCGGACACAACAAGTATTGAGAAGCATAAATATAAGTGCCCTGAACCTTTTTAATAAGTGCCAAGTCTTCTAAATTAAAACGCTCTGGATACACAGGCACTTCTTTCTTAGCCATCTTATTGTAACTTCCACCAATGTGTGCATTCTGTGTATAAGCTGTAAACGTACCATCTTCATTTATTATGTAATCTATTACATCGTGTAACGCCCATGGTGTCCCGAGATATAACATGCGCCCTCGAGATGGTGTATCAAGTAGAGACATGGATAACTTATACCAACCTATAGCTCTTTCTATCTCTAATTGAGATGGCATCAACTCTTCTTTAGTTACAGAGTCTTTCTTACCTGTTAAGATGTCATCCATTATAATGTAATCAAAATGTGTTGAAACGACGTTAGTTCCTAACCCCGCTGCATTAAATGTAGCTTCTCCCCACCCCATCGTGCGTTTAACTTCTACAGCATGGTCACTCCATCTAACCTTCCTTGGATTAGGTATTATCCATGGATACAGATTTCTAAACAAATCATTCGTTTCAAATATAGCTTTAATCTGTCTAATATGATTCATTGCATTGTCTATTATATTACATACAATAAGAATACGAATGTCTGGATTATGCAACGACAACCATATAGGAAGTACAATACAACCAAGAGTACTCTTTAGAAATGAACGAGGCAGAACTAAAATTTTACGTTTGATTACTTCATCTTGTATAAAATCACACAAAGGTTTATGCAATTCCTTCGTCATGTAGTTCTTGCCAATAATTCCTCGAGCAAAAAAATAAAAGCTTTGAAGACCTAATTCCGCTAAGTCACTTTTTTGAGTGCTCATTAGTTTTTATATCCTTCAAAGCTTTCATAACGTTTTCCGCCATTGGACCTTTTAATTGTAAAGTACCTTCTACATCATAATGTTCTTTAGGTTTGTATCCTCTTCTATTCATTATGTCCCAAGCACAGTCTTTTCTAACTCGTTCAGAGCCACTTTGCATAAGTTTAACATCCGTGCGTGCTGCCTCTTCTACTGCATCTTCTAATATTTGGTCAACAGGAGCCAGTGTTCTATCCTCACCCAACTTCTTAATAAGACCATCTCTTATGTCCCTTTCCATCTTCTCCTTCTCCGCTAGGAATAAATCGGAGTTAGTTATGATAGAGAAATTGGTATTGGACATACGTATATCCCGCATTATATCTGCGTGCGTATCACCACAAATTAATCTACGCATTATTTCACGGTAACGTGATGTTATCTTTTTTATCTGCTTCTTATTTGACACCTATTTCTTCTCCTCCGTCTGCATATAATTCTTTTCTTCTCCTGACTTGACATCAAAATCTCCTATAATAGTTAACCTATCTTTACCTAAAATAATTGCCTCTACCCGCTTTGGGTCTATTGACATTAAATCTTTGTTTGCATCAAACTTAAGTGAGTACATCTTAACCTTGGGGTTTACAAACATACCAATAAGATTATACTCTTTTGTTATCACAAGTTCCTTTGGGTTCGCCAGGACTTGCCATTTAGATACCTTTCCAAAAGCGATGTTTATGAGTGAACGGAACAGTGCGACTTTTGGTTTATCTTTAACCGCTACTTTTTCATCCATGTTAATACCCCTTTGTTGAAATCTATTATACCTTCTTTACACTTTTCACCTTCCTTGACTAACGGAAATGTATCTGACTCCATCATTAAGTAGTACCCATCTAGGTATGCTTCTCTTTCTCCCATCTTGAATATACATAAATCTTCTGGAACTATTGATGCACCTTCTATCAAGCATATCAACATGCTGTTTAACACATCAAGGTCTAAATAGAATATCAACAAGTTTGCACTTCTTCGTTTTTCTAAAAGCACGGTTTTGTTTTGTAACCCCATATAACTATCCTCCCTTCTTTTTATTAAATAGTAAATAGGTTTCAATTTGAACTTTCAACTAATTGAAGTATCAATACATATGAACATATTAACATATGATAATATTTACATATCTCCATTTTTAGTGTATCATACTTATATACATATGTCAAGTGATATGTATAAGTATTTTACAATCGGTACGAAGTACGAACATTTGTTTATAATTGAAAAAATTTTGTGTATTAGGAGGAAGCCTTTTTGCATCCCCCGAAGGGTCGAGGGCTGTTTTTGTATACAGTATACATATGAACATATATACATATGTACATATATTAATATAACTACTGCTATCAACTGCTATCTATTGCTATCAATAGTTAACACCCTAACATATGTACATATTAACATACATTCATATATAACACCAACCCCTACTCACACACCAACCCTTAAACTATCTAAAACTATTTACATTTATTTCTTTAAAACACTTGACAACCTGTTAACATAGTAGTATAATATAGATAGTAAAGAATATATAAAAGAGGTGATATATGGAATTGAAAGTTCGGTAAGGGATAGGACACTGTCAAGTAAAATCTTTATAAGAAGGAGTATTAAAATGAAAGTTAATTATTGTGTGTTTTTCATTAAAAAGAGATTAACACTTAAAATGAAAAATAGTAGTGTAGTGGTAACATCTAACATAAAAGAGCAGGAGTATTGTATAAAAACTATTAGAGATATGAATTTAAGTTTTAATATGCTACCGGTTAAGAAGTGTAATAGAAATAGGATAGCATTATTATTAGGGCAGGTGGAAAGTTTATGATTATAACAATAGATAAAAAGTATAATGATAGTCAAGGTTTATGGTGTGCAAGTAATATGAAGATAAAATGTATAGAACATGATGGGGATAAACTTCATATTATAATAGATAAACCATATCACAAAGGAATTGAAACATATCTAAAAAAGAGGAATATTGTCTATACATTAACAGTATTTTAGCATTAAATAACTAACTTGTAAAACGTTTACACTATAAAAATCTAAAAGAAGGGGGAATATTAATATGGCTGATTTACATAATGCAGGCAGAGTACAAATTTCTGTAAGTGAAAGAGAAGTCAAGTATAGCGATGGCGAAGAGGTTACAGTTAATAAGATTGTAGAAGGAAAGAGTACACCGCACGCAACTATGATTTTTAGTGACATCAATACTATGAAAAGCTATCTTACACCAAAACAAATAGAGACTTTAGCGGTTGCTAGTCATTTAGTTAGATGCCAGAATATCGCACGAAATTGGGATAAAGAAGGAAGTAAAACAGTACAGATATCTAAAGCATTGAAGGCTAAAAATTTAAGTGATGATGAGTTAGAAAAAGTTTTAGCATATGCAGAAAAAATGGCACAAAAAGGATAACACATATTAAAAATTAAATAGGTATTAAAAGGGTATACATTATAATACTATGTATACCCTTTTTACATTTTGTTATTGGATGCATAAACATTTTTTATACATATATGTATATTGATAAATTTAACGGTCTTCTTTATATAGTATATATATAATATATATATAAATAT
>SDBU01005702.1_pt1 | contig 14829 bp, 22 predicted proteins | sample 2277071 | NCBI WGS metagenome assembly SDBU01 (sample SAMN10397929, study PRJNA504765) | marine sediment metagenome | isolation source: marine sediment core GS08_GC12, 126 cmbsf | place: Arctic Ocean: Gakkel Ridge, Loki's castle | collected 2008
TCGACAAGACGGGCGATCTCCTTCAGCGTGGCGTCGGTTCCGGCCAGCCCGGACGGTATGGCCGACAGCCGATACTCCATGAGAGCAATGAACTACTACCACCCGTAGTAGTCAAGCACTTTTTTGCACAATAATTGCAATCAGGGGGATTTTAGGCCGCAGGAGTTTGCGACTGCCAAACTGGCGGTGCCTGTGGCAGTCCGGTGGGCGTAGCTCCGCCAGGGAGTAACGCGACAATCTTGCGCAGGCGGTCCGTTTCGTACAGTTCCGGATGCTTCCGGATGTGATGGAGATTCAAACCCTGATAAGTTTCGAGAGAGCGCACGCCGTTGTACATCAGTTCGACCATACAAAAGGGGCACTGCTCTGGATTGTGGGCTATCTTTGCGACTTTAATTTGATTGTAAAAGACGCCACTGGTTTTGATCCGGCGCGTCCCTTTGGTACCGTTCAGAAATTCAACAGCACGTTTGAGATCAAAGAATCGAGGCGGTTTGGTCAAATACTTGGCGACATAGTGAGCAGCTTTTCGAGGTTGGCGAATCGGTTCGATAAAACAACCGCGATCACCACCGGTGATCTTGATCCAGGCGCTCAATAGTTTCTCGTGAGGTATCCAAGGACCGTAGATCAATAGGTGACAGTGGAGGTTGTTGTTGTCCTGGCCGAACTCATTGACGGCGATGGTTCCCGCGCCCTGGTATCGCTTGCGATCCTCAATAACCTTTCCGCTCTGACTGAAGCGCCCTCGATACTTGCCATAGAACAATCGACAGAAGGCGGCGACGTTTTGATTGAACTGTTTGGTATCGTCCTGATCCGGAAGGCGGCCTCGATACTTTGCCGTCGACTCGGACAGTGTGAGCATGGCAATAGTCCAGCCCTTTTTCCGGTTGGCAAAGTACGGCTGGACCTGGTGCATGATTTTCTTGTAGATTTGCTGTCCGTAGATGCGAGCGCAGGTGTCACAGAGTCGAGCCTTGCAGTAGAACCGAGAGTAAAAATCAAGTTGACACTTGGGACAATACTTCCACCTGCCTTGAGAACCACAGAGCCGGAACCGTTCGACAATGTCAAGTTTATTGGCAAGTCTCAGGTCGGTTGTTTGGAAGATATCTGCTCTAAGCAAGTCGGCCAGGTGCTCACGTTCCACCTGGGGCATATCACCCTCGAGGCTGAACGTCTCCGGGACCGGATCAGCAGTCGGGAAACCGTCAACAAGATTGTCTGTTTGTACGGCGAACGAGTCCATGTTCTCCGATTCTGCCGGCACAAATCGATTTTGCCGGCCATTGTCATCCAATGACTTACAAGGTAGCTTTTACACGTGTCTTTTTCTACTCCATATCGTTTCACAGGTTTTGCAAACGTGGTGAACCATTCCGCCATGATACGAATAAAAGAAACTCGAGAAGGATCGACCGCACTGCATCTTTAGTCGATAGCCATTCCAGCGATAGAATCGATGGCGCACGCTTCGCCGGGTCGATCTGATATACAGCTTATCACCTGGTTGTGGCATCACCAGGGCCGCCTTCGGAAAAACCTGTTCCTTCTCGGCTCTGCCCGCTCAAGGAAAACAGGATCGTGAAAGCACCTGGGGCAACGGGTCCGGTACGGTCGAATCGCTTTGAACACCCGCTGACTAATGCAACCGCATACGGGACATATCTTTCTACGTTGGTATGCCGTCATCAGGGCCGCCTGCGAAAGAGCCGAGCCAGGAAAGGTACGAGGTACGTAACAACTAAAGCGATCACCATACCGGCAACCAGGTGGAAGGCCGCGCAGTCACGTGTACAATCAGTCATAACCAGGGCCACTCCCGGAAGTCAAAGAGGATTTTCAAAGCCAGACCAACGGCAACACCTTTCAAAACAGTTTTCAAGATGCTCCAACTCGCACGAAAGATCAAAAGCAACGACGCCACGAGCAGATATGCGAGCGCATACGCAATGACCAGGCTGACTGCCCAGAGAATTATTTGATTGTCAATCATGGATAGACGTTCCTTTCCTCACGACCACAATATGTGCACCGATGATACATACCGAGGTTACTCATTGGCCGTCCGCAATTGGGACAGCGTTGTTGATTATCAGGGCAGGTGCCACCACGAAGATCGTCACTATAGCTGTGATCGATCTCCTTACCGCACCAGGAGCAGCGATCATACATACCGATCCGATACATGCTATTGGTTTTACATCGCGGGCATTTCAAAACTCTACTCCTTGACTCCCAAGGACTTGACTGTTTTCAGAACTTGTTTCTATTATAACAAGTAAAGGCCGCCGAAGCGGCGGCAAACCGGACAGAATCAGTTTTCGTTGACACCTTTCTCCATTTCCGCCAGTGCGACAGCATCCGCAGTAAGTCTACCACCTTCACCGCTACCGCACGGCGAACAGATGTATGTCTTGCTGTCCACCCGGGAGAGTGCATTCCTCACCTGGTGGGACTTCGGCCACAAGGTTCTTTGTGAGCAATGCGGACAGCGTTCAGGTTTGCATCCCGCAAGCCGTATCTCTTTCTGTTCGTGATCGTACACCGCTTGAATTGCCGGGGGGTACTTATATCCTTTTGTCATCGTCCGAATCTCCTGAGTCTGGCGGGTCCGGCAGGTGACCCTGACTTTTGGCGAGCGCATCGATCAATAGATGGATAACGGCCTCCATGTGAGCCAGGGTGGGCTGTTTGAAGACCTTACCGAAACTCGCATGGAAACACTTCGTTTTGCTCTCTCCAAACCCGATAACAGTAGAGCATCTTTCCGGCTCGCTTGAATAGATCGTACCGCAATGCATACAAAAAACACCGGTTTGTTGCGTTATCACTTCCACGACGACAGCACCCCAACAATCGTCACGATGGATCATCTTTTGACCGGCAGTATAGTTGCCACAGTTGAGACACTTCAACAGAGAGACATCTTCGGGCATAGTAGAACCTTTCTCAGAAGAACACCTGTTGCAGCGGATACCCGCACCAACGGCAACCATGATGTTGATAATACCAGTAGTAATCGGCGTAGTCACCACAGCCAGCGCACCACTTCATTCGGATCGGTTTCCGGCAGGCGCATCGGATGCGAGTCTGCTTTGCACAATCCGGCTGGTGTTGAATGTCAGCAGGATCAAGTCCTTGTTCTCCGCAATGGACGCACCAGTACATATTCAATCCTCTCTGATCCTGGCCGTGATTGATCCGTCAACGGAGACGGACGATTGACCACCGTGAAAAAAGAGACAACGATATCGACAACGAACCGTGATCCGATTACCGAGACGGTCGACACCTGGAATGCAGACACTTCGATTGACCGCCCTCTGCACAGCACCACCGAAACCAACTCCCGGATGGCTTTCCGATAACAATTCAAAAGATACCAGGCCATAAGAGTGAAGGGTCAGGTATCCCTCGACAATGGCCGTATCATCAACGAGCCAGACATCAGAAGGCCAAGGCGGATTGATAAGCATAGCATGAGAGCGCCGAGTCTTGACCGGTAAGGATATCTTTTGATCTACGATGCCGGTCGGCAACCGAACATAAGTAAACCGCCAGAGCGGCGGCGGATCGGGCAGACCGAAATCGGGATCGAACGATAAGCGACCAGGTGGATATTCTGCACTGCCAACAGATTGAAAGACTCCCGGAGCCGCAGAGAGGTTGGGAACGCGAACCGACTCCGGGAGGGCGGGGGGAGTAAAGACCGAACCATGATCGCTCACGATTCGTGCTTTGCCAAAATGACCTTGAACAAAATGAGGGGATGACGGCGCAGGCCCGGACAAAGGACCAGAGAACCGAGGGGGACAGTTAATCCGGTCAACTTCATCGGGCGTCAACACGCCGTCACCCATCCGGACGAGACAAGTTATAATCACCACAATCAAAAGCGCCAGACTGATGCAAGTCACCCTTTCAAGACTGCAATACTGTCCGGCCTTGTGATAGTGGAGTCCGGTCAGGACGCCATTGGTGATATAACGACTCATCCGAATTTATCCTCCATTCGAGGTTATAGGATGCTGATCTGGGTGATGTCGTAACCCAACGACATCAGATATTGAAGCCATCCCCAGAGTGAATGAAACATTCCGCTCATCGCAAGCATGAATGATCTCCTTTAGGTTAAAGTTGCCTCATGTCTGGCCGATCATCGGCTATAGGGAACAAGTCAGGTTCACGAGAACCGATCATGCCGCAGTATTTACAGAATCGTCCGGCCCGAAACTTCTTGTCACGCTGGCCGGTGTCAAAGTAGTATTCACCCACCATGATTTGAGCACCACAGCCCGGATCGAGACCGTCAAGAGAACCGTTGCAAATATGAGCAACACGCGCTCTCCGGACCTGGCCCTCCGGGTAATGGGGACTCAAGTAACTTTCCAACATATCTGAGACCTTTCGTACAGTAGGCAGCCGGTCAAGGGAACGGGGCTGCCGGTGAGAGATCACAATTGTCTTAGACTATCGAGACGGCTGTCCGAGATCGTCGCTTAGAGAGCCTCCCAGGGCGTCTCACAACAAGGTTGTCGTGATCGGCTGAAAATTGACCCTCGATTCTTCGGTGTCGGCGGCGAAGGCCTTCGCAAGTAGCCGTTCAATTCCCTTCTCGATATCAAAGACGGTAGCAGTCTCGACAGTGATCCAGGCGACATATTCCAGTGGCACCATGCCGTTAGGAGCAAGGTTTCCCTTTGCGATATGCTCCTTGAAGCTATTCGACAACACCTTCATGGGCAGTCCGGACCGGAAGTGACAACGGACGGTGTATTGACGGGTGTTACCCTCGACCGGCTTGTCCGTTGTCGCTTCTGGATATTTCACCGGAGCGACACCTTGATTGATAACCTCGAATCCGGCTAAATGATTGAAGGTGTTGCATAGCGCCTCACGCAGACCGTCGGCGGTGTCAGCTTCGTACACCAACTCGGCATGGTAGGTGCGGATTCCCTCCTCTTCTTTGCTACATCCCAGCAGCAGTTTCGGCATAAGGCTTGCTATTTCCTCCGGTATGCCGGGCGGCTTCTGGCCCGGCGTCGGATCGCACTTCGCAAAGGCGACACGAAAGTCGAGGGTTACGAGATAATGTGGCATGTCAGCTATCCTTTCTCTTTTTCAAGGACTAAAGTAAGATCGTTGAGTTTATCACAGAGCCGCCTCAGACTGCCGATCAACAAGCGCAGTGGTTCCAGCGCGTTCTTCACTTCGATAACAGAGAGAGCAGCTTGCAGGGTAGCTTCGGCGTGTTGAATCATATAGCAACAACGATTTGGATTATGCCACCACTGGCAGCGTTCACGAACACAGACAATTACGCTCGGCGTCAAGACCGGTTTACCGGGAGTGAGCACGCCGCCAGGCTGCGCTTCGCTCATTACAAGCTGTCCGGACATTAAGGGACAGATCAATCCGGTTTTATCGCCATTGCCACTCACAATAACTTGACCTCACGATCCGGACGACCGTATTCCTCAAAGATAGCTTTGCAGAACTCTCCGAAGGCGGCCCGGTTGCCGACCGTAGTCTCAGGATCGGTCCAATCCTCAACCAATTCGGTCTCGGCAATGTCGGTGACGGTTTCGGAGTATTGACTGACCAGGGCAGCACGTGGAGCCGCCTGATCCTGCTGCAACATCATATCGATGAGATTGACCACTTTCTTGACTTCCATAGGTGGAACGAGTCGCCAGCACTTGACGATTGTCGAGGCGATAGCCAAGACCACCTGTTGTTGACTCATAGTATCGGCCTCCTGTTGAGGGTTTTCGGTTTCCGCTGCGGGTGTCTCTCCCGGTCGTATATCGGTTATGGGAGCAACCCGGCCCGATCCGTTCACCGCTCGAGGAGCCATGCCTGGCTCCAAGGATAAGCCAGGTTGGCGTCCACGGGTACGTCCAGCGACGGGAAACTTAGCAAGGCCAGGTGTCAACATCTTCTGGATCACACCGCCAGCCTGATCTATGGCGGTGGAGATAACGCCATAGAGACCTTCGCCGCCGCCGCCTTTCTGATGAAAGATTTCGCTTACGTCCTTGAGTTTATAAATACTATCGAGCATGTCCGGCTGTTGTGGACGTTCGAGGACAAGTTTCATCAGGGTCTCATTGATGTCGGGCGGTTCCGGGAAGGCCGCTTTGAGCGCCTTGACCAAGATCATCATCCGTTCCATCGTGGCGAGGTTTTCAGTGTAAGGTATCTTAACGTCGCCGATGGTCAATAGGATAGGATCGTGGCCCGTTCCCTCATCGGTTGGGGCCGAAGCCACCGGCAGAGGGACTTTGGGCAAACCAGCGATTTCGAGGAAACGGGTAGCCACGATCACATGGTCGTCGTTGTTCTTTTTTTGGAGCATGAACTTGCCGCCGCCGAACCGATCCTTGAGATATTCTTCATCGACGCCGGGCAGGATGCGTTCCAGGTATCCCCTGATATGCGCCCCTTGAAACTCTTTAGGTTCCAGTCGAGTCACGTTGACGTAGTGTTGATCGGGATCGAAGCCGGCGAACAAAGCGGCAAACGGATCGATATCATTATCTTTGGATTGCTTGCCCTTTTGGTCTTTAGAATCAGAGCCGCGTCTGTCTTTTTTTCTGCCGGTCATAGAGAGACCTCTCGTTAAAGGATCAAGTGTACTTGGCGAGGTAATAGATACCAACGCCCATAATCAACACCCAGACAAGAGCAGGCACGGCTGCCGGAAAGTATTGGTCAATAATGGATCGCAGCGACGTATACGTCCACTCCACCGGACCGATCCGTCGATCTTTTGAAGCGCCCCAGGTTGCCGGGTTGTCGGGACTGCGATCCGTCCGAGTATCGACATGAAAAGAGACGACACCACGTTCATTCACATACATGCCGTAACCGGAGAACCATTTCATATCGCGGATAGCATCCAGCACCGTCATAGAGTCGACGGTGGGACAAGTGAAATCGAGAGCACGACCCAATAGATGCTGACTGTCTTTCATTTTTGAAAAGGTGCGAAAATCGTCAAGGATTAGAAGCTTGACACCGAGTATCGACGTGAGACGATCAACACCCTGGACGACATGAAAGTCCAGCTTTTCGGGATGTTTGAAGTCACCAGGTTGATAGTTGACGACCTGGGACCAATCGGTCGCGATGATGGGAGCAACAGCCATCAGTCCTCACTCCACAGGCGATAGCGAAGGAAGCAGGTGACAATATTATCGCCCGGATCGATGGCGACCGAATTGACGCTTAAGCTATCGCCGAACTTCATTTCCATCGGGACCGGCAGACTCTGGATAATATAATTATCGACGCTCGCATCCAGAGGAGGCACACCGGGCGAAAAACAATAGAACCAGTTGAGATTGGCTATTTGAGTGACATCCGACATACTGATCGGAACCTCCATCGGACCGGGTGTCTGCACCGCAACATAGAAGCGACGATTGACCAGGGCGCCGGACGTCATCACCATGAAACAAACACCGACAACATCGATAACCTGATTCGCCGGCACCGGCCACAAAACAGGATTGCCAGCGCCGGGACCGGGAATGTTAAGAGTCAGAACATCGTAGCGGTCGCTCCTGAACGGATTACGCGGAGTGTCCAGTGGCATGATATCCTCCAATCAGACAGATGTTTTTGGAATCAAACAAGATCGACATCGGGAGACCTCTTTCATGGGAAGGTCGGCGAAGGTCTCTCAAAAACGCCGACCGTTCCCATTTTCAGCGTTACGCTACTTTCAACTTACACCGCAACATACCAGGCAATTTGAATCTGTCAAGAAGTTTTTTTTACTGCAGGATTCAAAAATCCAGATTCTGCAGGTTTTTACCCGGGTTCAAGCCGGATACGATTTGAGGCTATACAACGACTTGCAAGGCCGCAATGGCGAAGATCCAACCAGCTCTAAACAGATCCGAACAGATCCGAACAAAATAAAAAGGGCCGCCGATCTGTTCACCAACACATCGGCGACCTTCGACCAGACAAGAGAGATACTATCTCCAGACACGAGCCATGAGTTCAAAAGGTGTCACGACGTTGCCGGAAACGTTGCGGACTCGGAGCGCCAGGTAGTTCGCCGTTATGACCAGGAAGCCGTCTCGATTGAAGGGAGCGGCCAAATTGTAAACGGTATTGTGCTGAAGGACAGCCGGACAAAAGAGAGTCACCAGCGGCGTACCTCCAGGAAGTACACTTGCACCCTCTTTGGGGACGATATCGATTTCCACCAGGTCATCGGTCAGCACGTCGATCGAAAAGTAACGCATGGTCGGCATCGGCATGTGTTGGGTACTGGCCATGTTACCTTCCTGAACGAATCCAGTGTGTTCATTACCCGGTTGTACGTAGAAGTCGGCAGCTATCGCGAGTTCGGTTGTGTGTTTCCACCAGAGATCAATCGTGTTGCGAGTTTGCATCTTAGACCGCCCTCATAATGATAGAACCGTGAACCACCATCTGAAAAGGTTCGTGCGAACTTACCAACCGAAAACGAGCGATCAGGCCAGGCAGTTCAAGACCGGTTATCACCATCGGCAGGCCGCTACCGGGTATGTAGATAGGTATCCAGTCGTGCATTACCGGACCGACGTTTACAGCATCGAGATTGTCCGATCCGGTCTCGATGACAAGAGAGGCACCGCCAGCCCCATCGCAAGTTATCACGGCATACATCACGTTGCGGGTGTACAGCATCCAGAGAGAGGTTAGAGCCGAGCAAACAGTGAAGTGACCCGGCGCGATGTATTGAGAATCGGTCGGCGCGGCTGCAAAGGTCTTGCGGAAGGTTGCGACCAGGGTGGCCGGTTGTATCTCAACAAGGGGCAAACCGAGGGGAACAAAATCATTTCCGACGTTGTAGGTTAACGGCATTAGAGGTTACCTCCTGCCGGTTTTCTCAGGCGACCTTTGACGGCGGCCATGATCCAAACGTATTGACTGAAACTCGTAACCTGAACCGGATCGATTTCGACTACCTGAATCTGCATTTGAGCATTGGCCGGAACGAAGACGGGAAAGACGTCCGGCGGGTTGCCGGTGGTCATCGAGAGCGGCGAAAACAGATAATCGTCCCGGACGCCATCCTGACTACTGTGGTGAGGTATCTGTTGGCCGTTGATGGCCAAGCGCCAGGCGATCTGATAACTTCCATAGAGCCAAGGTTCGGTACAGACAAACTCGATATTCTCCACTTGGAGGACACGACCGGAGGGCACGTTATAGGTGACCAAAGTCAAAGGGACGCCGAGCGCGGGAAACCTCAACAGCATTCGTCGATATCGATAAAAGGAGGTATCGCGACCAGCGTCCTCAGTCCGGAGAGCCTTGAGACCGGCATGGACCTTTTCCTCCTGGCTGATCCGGTCGACCAGGGAGGTATCCGCTTTCGGCGGCGCTACGCTGGGACCGAAGGGAAAGATGTTATCCCGGCGCTTACTGTATAGCGTATATCGTACCGGCATCTGTCGACCTATGCCACCGCGTACAATTTAGAACCGTGCAGACTCAGACTGCATTGCGTTCGAGCCACGACGTTGGTCGTAAAGGTTACGAGGATCGTGGAACGGGCGGCAAAGATGCGCGGCGGTGCGAAATTGTAAGGTAGTTGACCGGTGCCGTTGAGCGAATCGACCGGAACCGGGATGTTCATCAGCTCTTTACCTATGGCCGAATCGTTGAGATTGACAACACCGGCCCAATTAGCCACCAGCAGCTCGGCATCTTCGTCACCTTGTCGAACGGCAATGGTCAGATAGTAAGCCTTGAAACTGGCATCGGCGGCAATGGTGATATTCACCATCGCGGCAGCGCCCGCAGCGGCCAAAGGATCACACCAGCCGGTACAATAGATAAAGTTTTCTTCTCTCAGCATTATAGGTTCCTCATGTTACACACGACGACAAGCACGAGGCTTGCCGCCATGCGTTGAATCAACCCGCAGCATCTTAGCGGGCAGGTCTTAGATAGGTTCCCCAGAAAACCCATGTCACTTCGGTGGGCGCGGCAATGGCGTCCATGTTCTCGAAGACGACACTGACCGATTCCTGGTCCCGGAGCGGCAACGGCTCATAGAGCATGTACTTGTTCTGCACGACCGACACGCCGTTACCGTAAGTCTCGGCAGCGGTGGCGGCGGCCAGAGCGCCGTCGGTCGTCAGGACCGCATCGCAACCGCCGTTCGGTATAAAGGCAAGCGGTCCCTTGGCAAATTCCGTATCGCCACCGAACAAGACTCGGAAGTTGCCGGCCCGGATCGCCTGGATGTCGGCGACGGTCGGGAACGCGCCAGCTTCGTCCGTCTTAGGGAAGAACATCGAGAACGACTCGATCATCGCGGAATTGTCACGTTCCAGACGACCGGCTTGCACCAGGTTGGTGTGACGGTTGTTTTTGTTGATACCGACCGCCAGCAGGCCGCCGCGAGGCACCGCGAAGAAGATAGGAACGACGACACCGGCAGCGCCAATCGGCAAGACGAGGGTATCGTAGATGGGTTGGGTGTATGTGAATCCTTCACCTACAACTTGTGGACACATGATTCATACTCCTATAAAATAGATTTCTTTGTCTTCAGCGATCGGCCAAGACCTTTCAATCTTCGTTAGTACGCACCGATCGGATTGGGCCGAAATCCGCCCACCGCATTGGTCTGGACATATCCGGCCATCTGATCGGTGGTGACGTAACCGGCCACGTCGGAAATGTCCTCACGGGTCAGCACGGCATAGTCGTTGCCGAGACCGCCGAGACCCAAACGCGGGGCCAGGTACTGCCGGAACAGATTGAGCAGGATCAAAGCGATGCCACCCGCAGCGGCCAGTTGACCGTTGCGCCGGTTGGTGATCCTGCCAACGGCGAAACCGACCACGACAGCCGCTCCGGCTTGGACCAGGTAACCCATGATGCCGACCGTCGGCAGACCGGCCCAGGCTTTCTTGGCGAAACGGGGCAGCACTTCGGTGCCGAACATGCCGATGCCGATATACATGGCCGCGCTCAAGTCGAGACCGAGCGGTCCACGAATCGGATTGGAACGGCGACGGCGCGAGACACCGGTCACGGTGTAACGCGGACGACGACGGCCAGTTGCTCGCCTTCGCCTGGGTCGATTGGCCAGACTGGCTATGGCCGGATTTCTACGCCGACGCCGGCGAGTGCTCCGGCGAGGAGTCCGGCGACGCTTACCACCGAAACCATAGCTCCGTTGTTTGGCGGTATATCTCCGCCGTCCTTTGCGACGCGGGTTGTCCACGACTTCGATAATCATTTCAGACCTCCATGTTAACCGGTAATGCCTTCCGGCTCGATTGTGAATTTTCCGAGAATAAGCAACAGGTTCGACCCATCCGGCTGAGACTCTGAATCACAGTACAGAATCGTCGGACGTTCAAACTCGTGAGCATAGCGAATTGGTTTGCCGTCGAACTTGTCCGAGACATAATCGATCCGGACGGCCACGCCGAGAGATACCAGACTCTCCGGCCATTCAAGATCGAGCCGACGAACCTGGCGCGGTTTGAAACCATAAAATTGTTCGGACAACTTGAGGGCACGAGCGCGAGCCGCTTCCGTAGCCAGTTGAGAGAAACCAGGCGAACGGTTAGCCAGTACAGCCAGGTGCAGGCGATTGAGACTTGGAACGCGCAAAGTGTTATCGGTAAGCAAGTCGGTAAAGACGTGCTGCATCCGAGTGCCGAGTCGCTTTCGACCTTCATACTTGAGACCGTAGAGGATAGCATATTTCTCCGCATTCATCGTTTCCCTTTGGTGTACCGATAGACAAGGAAAGCGCCACCCGCGAGAGCCAACGGAGTCACCAAGCTGGTCAGGTCACCAAAGATACCGACCGATTGTTCCGCCTTGATAGCTTGGACAAGAACATCCGGAGGTAAAGCGCCGGTCGTAACGTGGTCGATCATCTTGGATAGGTTCCTTTGCTTTTGCATATAAACGACCGCCCACATACCGGCAGCGACGCCGCCGACAATGACGACACCGGCGATAACAACAGGAGCAAGACCAAGATCGCGACCGTACAAAGGGTTTCTTTTGATGCTGCCGCAAAAGTCATCGACACGACCGCCGAACTCGCGACCTTGATCGGTCTTGATAAAATTCAGACGGATCGTTTCCCATACCTGGGGGAAGTCAGAGAACCAATTCATAGCCGTAGTTATCTGTGAGGGTGTGAACAGTTTCCGTTTCATACCGACCTTGAGTTTGGCAAAGTCGATTTGTGCCTGTTGAAAGATGCGCGGAAATTCCGGGACCAGGCTTTTGACCTTTTGTTGATCCCAATAGTTGAGACCGGCCTGAATCAGAAGGCCGGTCGTCCAGGGATCGATCTGGCCGAGTTGTCGATGGACGAGATAGGACATTATTGCCAACCCGGGCGAAATCGACTTTTATACCGCTCGAACCTGGCGATAGTCTTGGCCGGATGACGGCGGCGCTTGCGCCCTCGATGCTTGACAAAGAATTGCTGGTAGGCAAAGAGTCCAGCGGCGACAAGCAAACCTATTTTCAACAGTTCACCAGATATCAACGGCTCGGGCGTTTTTTTGATCGGCTGTACTTCGGTGGGACCAACAAACTCCAGACCGGTGACAGTTCGCCGGATGGGATAGTACGACTCCGGCTCTGTGAACTCAAAGCCGCCGTGATCGCCAGCGCCAACCTCCTGGTATCTTTGTCGCATAGGATCGGGACCGGCCACGACCGTATGAGCGACCACCCGGATGGGCGTCCCGTCTCGCGTCGTCGGCGGTCCTTCCTCGGCATAGAGACGGCGCACGCGACAACGGGCCGTTGCGCCCATGCCCATCCACGCCTGATGAGTGTAACCGTACTTGAGAGCCTCGGCCCGCTCAAAGGCCACGGCGTTATCTCTGACGAACGTCGGCTCATAAACAGTGGGCGGCACGACCTGGGACGGCACCACCGGCGGACGGACAAAAGGTTCAATGTCTGTAGCCGGAGCCGGGATCGGTGCGATAGGTTGAACCGGATGAATAAGGGGAGCAATAATCGGTTGCATTTTTCTGATGATATCGAGTGTCAAGGTCGGTGTTGCCGGTGGCGGAATGAAACCGCGACCGTATTCGTCCGTGACGATTGTCGGTGTCACCGTTGAGGGAATCATTCCCCGGCCGTATTCCGCCGTCACTATCGGCGGCGTGGTTGTTGCGGCAACGAAACCGGCACGTTCGCCGTTTTCAATCCGGAGTCGTCCTAATGGAGTGTATGGCATAGCATGACCTCACTTCATCATCTTGGAGATAACGACCAGGGCAGCGGCGGCGGCCAGGCCGATCAAAAGGGGCATATATCCGTTCGCGCCAAAAGGGACACCCGGCAATGTCACAAGTTGCGCTTGGGTTGGAGTAACGGGAGCAGGCGGTCGCATAGGACCACTATGTTCAGTCCAGTCCATCATTTGCTGTTGCGTCCCAGCAAAGACCGGCACCCAACCGCGACCGAAGTTTTCCAAAAGCTGTATCCGACCCTCAGTAACGTATGCTCTCCATTGGCGGCGACCACCGTCTATCGTACCGGAAACATCAAAACCCGGTCGTCCAAAGACCTCTTGAACCGAACCGAACCAGACCCGGAAAAACTTGTATTGTGTGCCGAAGACAATTCCGAAATACCCGGGCTTGGCACTTGGGCCGGTATATCCAACGGCTCCCCCGGGCTTATCCCAGCGCCAGGGAAAGGGTTTTTCAGGTGGTGCCGTTCCGAAAAGTTTTTTGACGGCTGAGACACCAAACGTAAGGCCACTACTCAGTATGAGCGGGGCAATTCCGAGACCGGATGATGGTTGAGCATAGCCCATAATCAGATCACCTCAACACCTTGGGAAGAATGACCAGAGCGGCAACGGCGGCCAGGCCGAGATATAGAGGCATGTTGCCAGCCCAGAAACTCGGTGCTGCCGGTGTCGGCACATAGGCCGGTGCTGCCGGCGGCGGCACGTAGGCCGGCGCTCCCGGTGGCGCTGCCGGACGGCCAAGAATACTTCCGCCGACATCTTTCACCACGTTCCAGACAGAGCCAATAAAACCTTCAAGGCTTCCCATGCCGTCAATTTGATCGGCTGGTTTGACACTGCCGATCTGATTCGTCACCACATAGTTGACAAACTCATCTATGGCTTCCTGAGTCGGTTCGACAAGCAGTGGTTGTGTACTTGGAAAATTGCCCTCGCTGATGACCCTCTGGTATCCGCGCACGTCGGCCAGGTTTATCACACCGTTTTGCCAGTACGATTGCAAGTGAGCCGCGACGGCGTCTTTCAGGGTTCGGCGGAAATCACCCTGGGTCATCGTCTGTTGTGGATTTGCTCCTGCCATAGCTTGAACCTCACCTGTTAAATTATAGACTCGCTCGTATGGTAGACTTGTCGGTCTCCAACCGAAGCCGCGAGCCGGCTCGGTAGTGTCGGCGGGATACCATCGACCGTTGACAAACAACTCCGGGAAAATATGGACAATGTGATCGTCGGCGTAACCGACGACCCTGAATCGGGCGGGGATACCGACAGCAGCAGCAAGAGCAGCGAGCAAGCCGCTATGGTCGTCACAATCACCAGCTCGTAGCTTGAGGGTGACGGTCGGACTTTGCACAGTCTCAAGATTGATAGGGTCTTTTTGATACCGAACCGTTCGCACCACGTAGTTGTACAGCGCCCTGGCCTCGGCCAAATGATGTTTGGACGGTATCGCATGGCGTCTCAGTATCCTGGTCGCCAGCAGCCGCAGTTGAGGACGTTGTAGATCGTGCTCGACAAGACGGGCGATCTCCTTCAGCGTGGCGTCGGTTCCGGCCAGC
>SDBU01005703.1_pt1 | contig 14825 bp, 36 predicted proteins | sample 2277071 | NCBI WGS metagenome assembly SDBU01 (sample SAMN10397929, study PRJNA504765) | marine sediment metagenome | isolation source: marine sediment core GS08_GC12, 126 cmbsf | place: Arctic Ocean: Gakkel Ridge, Loki's castle | collected 2008
TTTTCCTTTAGGTAATAAGATGTATGGTTTTTTGAAGAAATCTTTTATTTCTAATTCATCAAATCTTAATCCCAAACTTTGGAAATATTCTGAAAAAGTCGATTGTTGTAATTTATTTAATTGGTCTAATTCTTTAGATAAATCCCCAATTCTTTCTTTTACATCATCTACAAGCTTGTAAGTCTCATTTATTTTTTCTGTTATTTTCATTTCTTCCAACCCCTCTTATGCTGCCTTTTAGTACCTTTAGCATATTTTTTAGGAATTTTTGGTTTTGGTGGGTTTATGTTATCTTCTTCATCATGACAGGGCCTACAGAGCCCAACATATGGGGGCTGATGATCTCCAGTAGGGGAATGTTTTGTTAAAAACCTAATTTTCTTACATTTTTTACATTTTCCGAATATCATTTTTCAAACTCCTTGTAATCAATTTTCCCTCTCTTTTCTCCTTTCTGGGCCACTAATATCTTTGAGAAGACATTATTTTCTAAAAGCCATTTGCATTTTGCGTGCTCTTCTTTAGTAAGAAATCCGTTGCTTTTGCATTCAACTGCAATAACAGCACAATCACATCTAACTTTTTTTATATTAAAGTATTTATGAGTTAAAATATAGGTTGGTGCATCACTCTTGCAATAAGCAATAAAATCAGGAAAGCCAGTTCCCATTGCCATTGGAATTCCTTTTCCACGAAACTTATGCTTTGCTGGAACTAATTTTCCTTTCACAACTTTCTTAAATAATACTTCTAAATCATAATCTAATTTAACATTGTTTGTCCACTTTGCAGCAATCCATCTTTTAGATTCTAAGTCTTTTCTGACTTTTAATTCAAATCTTGCGCCTGCCGCACGAGACTTTTTGCCTCTTTTAATGTTTTTTTCTTTTTTCATTTTTCTTCTCCAAATAAAAGTTCTTCCCTTAGATCCTTTTCTAAATTTTTAATACAAACATCAAGACCTTTAACAATTTCTAACAAATTTTTATACCATCTTTTATCTGATTCTTTTTTTAAATTGCCGCTAATTAGTGTGGATAAAATTTGTCTTTGGCCCTTCAATATGTGTAGAATTTCTGTTTTGTTCATATCATAAAGTCCTCAATTTTTTTATTTGAAAAATCTTGTATTTTAGTTATTCCTTTGACATTCCCACAATTAGGACAAATCAATTCTCCAAACACATTTCTATAACATTCAGTTCCACATTTAGGGCATTTCTTTTTATTTTCCATTTTTAATTATGCTCGTCTTTCCGAGATAAGATTATGATCATACAAGCCCAACGAGATGGTGTTTTCATATAACTAAATCTCAATCTTTCATTAGGAAACATAATATGTGCTTTTGCTTCTATCAATAATCTAAACCATTCTGTTGAAGTATCAACAGGTAAAAGCATGGCTATTGTTTTACCTTTCTTATTTTCTAATATTGCTTTTTCTATCCAAGGTTTAGGTTTAGAATAAGGGGGATTGACATAAGTTTTGTCTTTCCAATCAATGCTTAATCCATCAATTTCTGGGCTATCATTTAAAGGGCAAGGATCAAACCATCCACTAAATAAATCTAATATCCAACTTGGTGATTTATGATTATCCATGATTATGATTGCTCGTCTTTCCGAGCTTTATTTTCTTTTTTCCAATCTCTTAATCTATGATAACATCTCATACAAAATCCTTTTGCATAATGTGAATGTCTTTCTTTGCACTCTTTACAAACTATTTCTCTTACCATGATTATGATTGCGAGAGGATTTGTTGGTACCTATAATTGTTACATTCGTTGGTACCTATTTATCCCGAAGGGGAGAGGCATTAAGGCATAGAGCCCCCACCTGTAAGCGAGAGGCAGTATCGAAACTGCCCTGTAATTCTTATGCATTTTCCTTACAGCTCCCTTTCTCGCATTATGACACGGGCTACTCGTTTCAAATAAACATCAACGTTAAATGTCCTTTTGCCCGTACATCCCATAGCAGAATAAATCCGCCGTGAGTATGATTTAAATCCCCCCTGCTTGAACCATTCTCTGAATAGTTATTTGTCTGCTGGTACATAAAGCATGATAATCTTCATGATATGTTTTTTGCGCTACTCTATTTAGTTCACTAAGATATTGTTGCTTTTCTTCTTCTGTTAAATATCTAGGCATTTTATGATTTCTCCTTCAATTCTTTAATTATATCTTTTTTAAATTTTCCAAATTCTTTCTTTACTATTTTTTTTGTAGCAACTTCTACCATAATTTTTATTCTATGCATTCTTTTATCAATTAATTTATTTAGGTCCATCATTTTTGATACCTCATATAATAACCACCTTTTTTTCTTACCTTTTGATCCTTACTTCCTTTTGGTCTTCCTAATTTTTTCCCTTGCTTTCTTGCTCTTTCTAATCCTGCCATAGTTCTTTCTCTAATGATATCTCTTTCAAATTCAGCAAATGATGAAAGGATATTTATCATAAGTTTGTTTGTAGGATTATCATCTAAAATAAGATTCTCTTTTAATGTTCTGAACTGAACTTTGTTTTGTTTTAATATTTCTAAATCATTAATTAATTCCTGCATACTTCTAGCCCATCTATCAAGCTTCCATACTAAAATTAAATCATATTTTTTCTTTAATGCGTCTTGAAATATTTGATTTTTAATTGGTCTTGTCTTTTTTGTAGTTTCCTTCTCTTCAAAAACAACATAATCATAACCCATAGCTTTTGCATATTTTTCTAATTCTAATCTTTGATTTTTTGGGTTTTGATCTATTTTTGAAGTCCTACAATATATGGCTGTTTTCATTAAATAACAAAGAAAGGGGGGTTTTTAAATCTTGCTAAAACGGACGATTGTTTGATTTGGTTTTTTATAAGGAGAAATGCTCATTTTTCAAGAGGGGATTTGTTTGCACAAAAAGAATTATTTTAATTTAACTAACACACATCATGTTTTTTCATGTATGATTTTGCTTTTTTAGTTGCTTCTTTTTTCGTTTTAGATTCTTTTACTAAATCTTTATTAAACTCATTAGTTACTCTCCATCCTTCAGAACTCTCTATTACATGAACATCAAGAATAGTGCCTCCATGTTTACTCTGTTAACTAAAAGGGACTTATTTTAATAATTCTTTTAATTGAATTAAAAAACTCAACAGCTTTTTGCCCTTGTCCGAAATTTCATAATCTACATTCATATGCCCAATATTATATTTCTTTATGAATTTCTTTTCAATCAAATCCTTAAGAACTATTTGTAGTGTTGTATGACTTGCTTTTGTTTCCTTAAACATAATTGAATATTTTGATTTTCCTTTTTCTAATATTTTCAAAATATCAAGAATACATCTAATTTCAGCAAAATCAAATATCATAATATAATGTAATAATATTTATAAATAAACACTACATCGCAATACCGATGTTTAATATAGAATTGAAAGGAGGTAAAAAATGAAAAACAAAACAAAATTATTAATGTCAATTTTGATAATTAGTTTTCTAATGGTTGGATTTGTGAGTGGGATGAATATCAATGTACCATCTTATGATGATTGTGATAAAGTCCCCAGAGATATTGATAAAACTTATATTTGTAAAATGTATGATATAACACCATTGATCGCAACCGCACCAATAGATCAAGGATATCAAGGACCAATTGATTTATCAGGATTTATTACTCAAGAACCAATACCAACAATAGAAATTATTGACGCACCTTCTGATTGGATGATAATAGAAGGAATGGATGCAACTGAATTTACTATTGTTCCTGAATCAGAATTGCCTATTATTGAGCCAACACCTTCAATAACAATTGTGCCTTATCCATATAAGTGCATAGAAAAATGTTGGGATAAGTATTGGAAATGCAGAAAAAACCACGACTATTTTAAGTGTAGAGAAAGACGTGAAAAATGTAATGACAAATGTTGGGCAAAACAATAAACTAATTTTATTTATTTTTTCTTTTTTTTACTTTTGTAAGGTTTGGTGCATTAACAAATATTATTCCACTAATTCTGCATCTTGGGAAATAAGAAAGATTTCTTCTTGTCCTAATTTTTGTCTTATTATTTCCTTAAATGATTTAATCCATTTGGTATTATCAAAAGTATCTTCTAAAAATATTTCAATTAAAAACATAGGTTCTTCAAATTGTTTTTTAGTGGAACTTGTCCAAGTTCCTTGAATAATTGGAAGTGTAGCAAAAGGACTTATAGAAAGAGATCCAAATTTCTCTCTTATTTGTTGTGTAACTTCTAAAATTTTTTTCTTTGGTATTTTATTACCATTATTATATAATTTTGGAAGAAATAGACGATAAAGTTTCATTTTTTTCTTTTAAATATTTACTCCTTTTCATCATCTTTTAATACTTTAATTTCAATTTCCTCTTTTTTAATTTTTTCTAAAACCTCTTGTGAATTTTCAATAATTCTAAATTTATCAGATTCAACAAAGATAAACCTACCATTATCTGATAGAATTTCAAATACTTTTTCTATATCTTCCTTTTTTACTTGAATTAATACCATAATTTTATAATGAAGTTATAAGTTAATAAATCTTCTTGTTATTTGATAACCTAATCAACTCCAACCACTTATTAGGATTTTCTAATTTAATATCTGTTGCTAACTCTGACGGGGTTTTTCCTTTTAATGCTTCGTGCTTTTTTACAAAGTTATAAAAAATTTCTATGCCTTTCATTATTGTATAAGCACTTTCTATTGAGCCGTGTAATCCTCTAAAGCCGTGAGTCCTTTGACGAATTGAATTATGTAATCTCTCAACCCAAATATTAAATCCTTCGCCTCTTGAAGCAGTTACAACATTATGAACTACCTTATATTTTCCTAATTTATTATTATAACCCCAAACCTTTTTTACAACTTTAGAATATTGATTTAATCCATCTGTTGTAACTATTTTAATTTGTTCGCCTGTTTTTGATTTTACTTTTTCAAGAACAGATTTTATTTCTTTTTGATTTCTGTGTTTTGAATAATTAGAAATAATCAAAAATCTTGTTTTAACATCAATAGCGTTTATACTCCAATTTCTATCAATACCATCTTTTCTTTTATGAGATTTTCTTCTATGATATTCCATTTCATCAACCTCTATATATCTGCCTGTTTTGATTTTCAACTTGTCAGTAAATTTAGAAATCATTTTTGAATATTTAATAATCCATTTATAGATTGAAACATTACTTGAATTTCTTGGATAGAATGCTTGAAGATGATTTTGAATTTCTCTTGTGCTTAATCCTCTATAAAATAAGTCAATAGATAATGAAACTTTTTTTGGATTGTTTCTCATTCTAAAAAAGCCGTCATCTTCTACAAATCTATGAGAACAAGAACCACAAGAATATCTTTGGATTTTTCCTCTGAATTGAGTTTTCCTAAATCCTCTTTTAATTATATTTTCAGAACTGCATTTAGGACACTTCAAAAGATTTTTATATGTGCTTTTCTTATTATTTTTGTATTTCATTTGATTTAACGGTCGGATGAATGCCAGACCTTTCGGGGTCTGTCTTTTTATTTCTTCAATATATGTTTTCTTATATACTTACATTTCTCTGAATATTTTTTATGTATTATTAAATTCATTTTAGCATGATGTTCTGAAAATCCCACTATTGGTTTTTTACAATATGGACATTCTATTATAAATTTTGTTTTCTTCTTAACCATAGTATAATAGGGGTAAGGGGGTATATAAATATTTCTATAATTGAGAATATAGGTAGAATTAACCCTATAAATTACTTTTGTTGGTTGGAAGTAAAAACTTATATAATAAAAAAACTTTGTAGAATTTAGTCTTATATAAGGCGAGAGAGGTGGGAAATACCTCGAATTATCCCGACAATTAAGCTCTCGGGAGTAGGCTAGCAACCCCACCTCTCGGCACTACTTAAAATCTGACTGATCTCTATGTGTTACCTTTGGTTGTGAACTTCCTAAATTATCTCAAAAACTCGGCTCTTGAGCTGGAAGGACACAACCCTCTTTGAATATTAATATTACTAAGTAAGTAAGTATTTAAATATTTACTTTTTGAATTAAAATTCATTTTCTTGTATTGCCATTTTTATTTTATTATCCATTGCCAAGTCCCTTTAAGTTAACAGAGTACTAACCAGGCACAACTCCTCTTCCAGCAATTAATCCATCATCCACAAGTTTAACTTTCCGACTTGGTGTTTCTCCCGGAATTACTCCTACCCCTTCAATTAAACCATCTTCCACTAAGGGCATATATTGAGGTCCTAATCTACCATGTGTCTCTTCAGGCCTTGGTGCGGGTTTTGTTGCCATAAAATATAAAATCATCTAATATATTTAAAGTTTTGCTTGTAGTAAAAAGGTTTATAAAGTGTAAATGTGTAAATGTAGTATGGAAAATGAGATCAAAACCGTTAAAGTTACAAAAAAAATACACAGAAGATTAATGAATCACAAATTAATCCTAAATTGTAAGACAATTGGGAAAGTTATTGAAAAATTCTATAAACTTTATGATAAATTAAAATTAATGGAGGAATTGAAAAATTTAGATTAAAATGAACCTAAAAAAAGTTGGAGGCAGAGAATAATGGGAATGAAGAAAATTAGTTTACCAAGAAGATATAAATGTAGGGGATATTGGTTTGTAAAATGCTCAAATCATCCGAATAGTAATCCTAAAGGTTATATGCTTGAACATAGATTAATTATGGAGAAAAAGATTGGAAGATTATTAAAGAATGGGGAAATTGTTCACCATAAAAATGGAAAAACAAATGATAATAGAATTGAGAATTTAGAATTATTAGATAAGAGAAAACATGACAAAATATTTAGTGAAAAGAAAAAACAAAATATTTTGAAAGCATATAAAAAGAGTTCTAAAAATAGATTAACTAAACCAAATGAAAAAGGATTGTTTAAATGTAAATATTGTTTAAAGTGGAAAAAACCTGAAGAGTTTTGTAAGAATAAAGAACATCCATATGGAATAAGACCAAAAAGATGTAAGGAATGTCATAATAAATATTGTATGGAGAGAAAAAATGCAAATTAAGAAAGCACAAGAATTAATGAAAGAGATTGAATTTTTTGGTGGAAAAGATTTTGACAAAAAAGAAGAATGTGATTTAACAGACGAAGGAGAATTAACTGCTACATTGAAATCAGCAAAAAAACAACAAATGCTTGAAGATGCTAAAGATGAATTGGACTTTTGTAATTCATTACCTTCAGGACCACAATCAAAAACTTCTCTTTATTTTAAAAAGAGAATAAAGGAGAGAATAAAAGAACTAAAAGAAATAATTAAATGTTTGGAGAAAATGAAATGACAATTGATAAAGCAGTTAATGAAATAATAGAATATCGACTCAAAGATATGGAAAATCATTTGATTGTAAAATCAAATCAATTTAACAGTTATATGAATAGATTTTTAGGTCAGTTGATTGGTTTCAACGATTTGTTAAGTGTACAAGAAATAAAGAAATATAAAGATAGATATTATAAATTAATTCAAAAACGAGGAGAGAGGATGAGATGAAAAAGAAAATAAAATTACAAAACCTTAAATGGTGGTTCTTTATGAGAAAAATTCGTTTTTCCCTTTGGTGGTGTTGCCAAAAAAGACGCTATAATGAAATTGCTCACTGTGAAAATGGATTTCATTATATGGAAAGGGATGGAATTACCTTAACAATTATGCATCCAAAGAAAAAAGAAAGAAAATATGAAACAATTTTTTTCAAATGCAGGGTTTGTAACCTGATTCAATTCCCAACAGAAAAAGATAAAAGAAATTGGGAATTTATAGAAAAAAGGCAGAATGATAATATGAAAAAATTAGTCCAAGAAAGAATTAAGAAGTTAGGGTGCACTAAATCAAATAAAAATAAAAAATCAGGAGGAAAATTAAATGAAAATGCCTGAAAAATTTGAAGAATTAGCAAGTTATAACAAAAGAATATCAGAAGGAGTAATGCATATTGAAAGTTATAGAAGAAGGATGGAAGAATTACAGAAAGAATTTAATGAATGGATAAATGAGAGAAATTAAATTAATAATCACTTTACCGGTGATATGGTGAGCTCCCTATGCTCACCACTTATGATCAAAAATAGAAAATGGAATACAAATGCCCAAAATGTAAGAAAACAGAATTAATACCCTGTCCTGTGAATGCTATCCCAGATAGTTATTATTGTTTTGTTTGTAACAGAAGTTTTACAAAAGAACAAATAGAGTTGAAAGGAGGTAAGAAAACATGACATTTACAAAAGAAGAACTTAAAAGAAGAAAAGCAACACAAGATCAAATGAAAAAAGAAATTCGCGAGGCAGAAGTTATTAATCGAGCAAGAAAAAATGAGTGAATTAAAACAAGCAAAGATATGGTGGAAAGAAGGAAAAAAAGTTAGAAGAGATTATTGGGGAAATAAAACTCTTTATGGAATATTGGAAAATGGTCATATAAATTTTTATGATAAGGAAGGAATTATAGATGCACAATTTCTTAATAATTTTGATAATCTTGAAGCAACAGATTGGGAAATATTTGAAGAAGAAAAAAAAGAAAGTTTGAGTGATAAAATTGAAACAGATATTAGTTATAATTATCCAATAGTTAGAGTTTATCATGAAGAAGATGTAAAAGAAAAGATTCAAAATGCTCAAAAGAGATTGAAAGAAGAAATAAATAAAAATATATTAAGTTTTGAAGAAATAAATAATAAAGTAGAAAAAATATTCAACGAAGAATTCGGAAAGAAATTAACAGACAATCTACAAAACTAATTTTTTTATTTATTTTTTTATTCTTTATTTGATAAAATTACACCAACCATTGCTGCAATAAAAAGATATATACCACCAAACATAAGAGCAATATCTTCACCTAATTTTGAATAAATAATTGTCACACTATATGGAAATGCAAGCAGCCAAATAATGTATGTCCATAATGATTTATCCATTTTTTCTTTCATTAATTATAGTTAAGATCCTCGCAATTAATTTTCTCGGAACTTTTTTCTGTTCTGGTTTTATTTTTGGTTTTACTCCTGCGGTCATCATTATTAAATGCTCTGCTGTTTTTTTCATTTCCATTAATTCTTCATTTGATTTTTCTCTTAATTCTTTTGTTTTAATTTTCATTTTAAGTATGATGTGAGAGGACTATGATTTTTTGAATATAATATAAAAAAAAGGAAATAAAAAAAATAAAAATTATTTTTGTGCCTCTACTTAAGTTTATCTGCAATTCGTCGTAGTTGATAAGCAATTTCTAACCTTACTAATCCTTCTAGAGAATAACCTATTTCTTTAAATTCGCTTTCAAAACTCTTCTTACCAAATTTTTTTGGAATAAATTTAAATTCACTCATCTTAACTCAAAGTCCTGTAAGTAAGTTTTGATTTCTCGCTTGTTCTTTCTTCAATCTTTGTCTTTATTGGAAAGTTATTATCTTTTTTCACTTTTCCTAATTGCCCCATTATAACATGGCTTCCTTCTAAAAATTGTACTCTTTTTCCTTGTGATATATCAGTCATATCAAGCGCATCAGGACCAGGAATTGTTGCATCAACAACAGCAAATTCTCCAAACTGACCATTCAGGATAGCAAAATCGTGAATAATGATCTCTTTTCCAATAATCTCTTTTCCATCTATTTTCTCACCTTCAAAATCTATTTGAGGAGTATAGACATCATTATAATTCTTTATTTTTGATTGTTCTTCCATTTTATTCTTTCTCAATAGTAAAATTTACTTTATCTCCTTCTTTAAGTTTTAAACTTCCAGACATACTAAATTTTGCCTGAAAATTACCAAATTCAAATTCAACTTCAGAGTGATCTACACTTATAACTTCTGCGTTAAGTTTTACTTTTTCAAATTTCCCTGTCTTTTGATTGTATACCATTTTATTCTTTTGCTTGCTCTTCTGTACTTCCTTCTTCAGGTTTAGGTTCAGAAGTTTCTTTTGGTTTTTCTTCAGCAGGAGCTTCTCCTTCAGGTTTTGCTTCTTCTGTTGATTCTTCAGGTTTTGCTTCTTCTGTTGTTTGTTCTTCTTCTGCCATTTTATTTCTTTTTCTTTAATGGTTTTTTCTTTGCCTTCTTCTTTTTGTTTTTTCCGCCTCTTGCCATCTTCGCTGCACAAACATTTCCTTCTCCATCTACATAATAAAGATATCCTTTCTCTCTTACAACTGCTTTCTTTACAATTATTTTACCCATTTTTTTTTACCTCCATTGTGAGAATACTAAGTAACTAACCTTTTTAAATACTCCCCTCGGGAGCCCTTCGGGACAGCGAGAGAGAAAAACCCCCTGATAAATCAGGAGGTAAGGTTTTAATGTATTTAAAACCGCCATAATTTAAAATCATAAAGAATATTTAATCTTTTCTATATGGGATTTGAACCATCATCTTCTTCAACAATAATTCCCTCATATTTCTTCAATAATATAATCTCTCTAATTACCTTTTTTTTTACTTCGGGGTGTTTTTCTAATTTTCTCTTGCATTCATTACAATATTTTTCATTTCTTACAAAAGCAAGATATATCATATTTACTAATTCATTATCTGTTTTATAGAAAGGAATTTTTTTAAAACATCTTTCGCAACGCCAGATTGCGATCAATTCTCCTTGTTTTTTCCACTCCCTAAGCAATTGTGGATTTATTTGTTTTAACATCCTTTCCTCTTTTTTAAAAAAACGCTATTTTTCCTAAGCCAAGAGTCATTATAGTGGCCATAAAATATCCTATTTTTTTTATCCAAGAAATATCTTTTTTTATTAAACAAACATCATTTTTTACTAAACAAACATCATTTTTTACAGATCCTACTTCCCCATTAAGAACTGCTACATGCTTTGCTATTTTTATCAATGCATCATTTTCTTTTGAGTTCATTCTCCCTTCCTAATCAAATTGCATCTCTAATTCCGTATCCACCATAAAACAACGATATGATTTGTACAATTTGTGTAACTGCTGCTTCACTGTATGAAATTCCCAAAACTTGTGCTAGGGCAATTATCCCTGCTATACCAAATCCCCACATTGTCTTGCTCTGAAAAATTGATTTGTTCATTTTAATTCAAATTAAAAAAGAATTGTAATTATATAAATGTTTTTAAAAAGAAAAAATAAAAAAAGAAAGGAAAAAAAGAAAAAAAATAAATAAATTTTGTTTGTTGTTTCAGATTAATTACAATACAGTAATGCTACCTTCAACTTTTTCTTCTGGGACTACTATAGACCATTCAAGATCATCAACTGCATCTTCTGGGTTTTCTATAAGAATACCAAAATCAGTTAAATAGTTCTTTTCATCATCTATAATATTCCAACTACTTCCATCATATACTTGTGAAACATTCAAATCAAGATTTATTCTAAAGTCTTCTATTACAATCTCTCCTGTTGAAATGTTCAATACTAATAGATTTTCAGTATCTGCTAACTCAATACTTGTTCCGATTTCTTCCAAATCTTCATCATATATTCCTGTTGCATTAATTAAGATTTCTTCATAGTCTTCTAAATCTTTTTGGAAATCTCCTGTTACTTGAACATACTCTAATCTGCCTTCATTTTCAATCTCAAAAGCATAATCATTATAATCTTCTTCAAGTAATCCATCAAAAACTACACAAACATAGTCATTTGGCAAGCAAATCTTTTCTTCAGTTGCTAAAGCATTGAAATCTTCATCTAATTCAGTAAATTCTTCCTTTAGGATTAAACCTATTGAATTTGCATCAATAACATATTCCCAAATTGAATCTTCTTCGTATTCATCTCCATTAGATACAGAAACTTCAACATCACTTCCAATTACTAATTCTGCTTCTTGATAACCATCAAACCATGGCTGATAAGATACATCTTTTACAAATATTTCTAATCCACCTAACTTTGCAGTTTCTCCTTCTTCAATCATCCTTCTTTCTCCTTCAACAGAAATAGAAATCTTTCCGCTATACACTTGCAATAAAATTACAGATCTCCCTTCAATAATTTTCTCTTCTTCAGATGATATGAAATGTGTTTCTCCGCTTGTAAAAGTTATTTCATCAACATCCCACTCAGAAATTTCAACTTCTCCTCCCAAAAAATTAATTTTTAAAGTCTCATCTTCATTAATTTCACTTGTGTTTAGATCATCTTCAATCACATACACATAAGAAATTGCACCTTCAACTATTGATAAGAATGGTACTCCTTCCATGTCTTCTTCATTTGCTTTAAACAACAATCCACTAAGTGTCAAGACTTCTTCAGCTCCATATTCTTCTCCATCGAATTCAATATCACCATCAAATAAATTAAGTTCTCTATTTGATAATTCATCATCGATTGAAGTTTCCAAAAACAATCCATCAATCAAATATCCAGAAACTGATTCTAATTCTTCTGCTGGAACAGAAGTTTCATTAGAGACTTCTGTTTCTGTTACAACCTCAGGAACTACAGAATCTACTCCTTCCTGATATGCTGTTTTATTTACCTTATCAACATCATCTTGATCAATACCATTACTTCCAATAGAATAAGCAACACCTCCAATAACTAACATTACTACAATCATCAATACCCAATATTTTCCTTCCATTTAAAATTTTCCTCCTTTTTATTTCCGTACTTATTGTTCTCACACCTCTGCCGGTTTTGGGGTTTATCATGTATTTTTTAGAGGGTAGATTGGTTTAAATACTATATCTATTAAAAAAACCCCTATATATGAAAAATATATATTATGCAATTGCATTAATGCTCTTAACATCAGCTATAAGTACAGCATTGATTGATTTAATATTTGCTTTTGTTACAGCATTGCATGATTTTAGGTTGGCTGGTCCTAGTGGTGATATAAATTCACACGCTCCTATTGTCCAGTTGCTTCTTATAACTCCAAAAAAATCATCTGTGAAATCACCACTTAAATCTTTTCCTGCTTTTCCAATTACGCCTTCTGCTGTAATGGTGTAATCATCAGCAGCAAGATTGTTGAATGGGTCACCTATTCCAGGAACATTATTTGCACCTCCACCGCCCCAATCTGCATCTTCTCCAGTGTTATCACTATCCGCATTGTTATTGCCAGTTGCTAAAGTTAATTGCAAAAAACAGGCACCTAAGGAAACATAAGATAAATTATTTTCGAGTGTAACATCTTCGTTACCCAATTTAAAACCATCACCGCAATTATGAACTGTATTGTTTGCAATTATAGCATCTGGAATATCTTCAAGTACGGCGATGCCTACGTCACTCGTGCAGTCATATACAATGTTATTATAAATTTTTGTTCCTGCATTCATTGTGAGATCAAAATGCTCAATTCCGTTAAGGCCTCCTTTCATGATATTTCTTCTAAATGTAAGATTAAATTCTGTGTTAACATTAATTATCTCAATAGTACGCCATGGTGGAGTGCCCCCGCCAATAAAAACCAATCCCTCAATTATTACATCTCCGCCACCTTCCATTTGCAGGTCTAAATTGTTACTATTAAAACTGCATGTAAATCTTGCACCATCAGAAGTATCAGTTTTAGTTGGAAATGAAGTAGGCAAAACATGAAGTGTATGATTATTTAGACTTTCTGTTACAGCATCTGGAGCAGTATTTTCAGTAAATGCACTGGCATCAACCGTACAATTAATATCACCTGTAAGATTTCCCAAATCATCCCAAAAAGTATTCCAGTGAGCATAATTCCCTGCTGCTAATTTTATTGTTACATTTCCAGCTGTTAATACCATTATATTCTCCTAATAAAACTTTTATCTTCTTCTTTTAATTCAAATACTACACTTTTTAAATTCATATCTTCCCAATTTTCTTTAATTTCTGAAGGAATAATTTCAAAATCAAAATTATGTTTTCTGGGTCTGTAATCTATTTGTGCTTGTTTTCTTTCTTGTTCTGTTGGATTTGATAATAAAATTGCGTGAGAACTACACCATTCTTTTGCTTGTTCATGACTAACATTCGGTATTCTAATAATTCCATAATGCTTTTCCTCATTTGTACCCCACTCAAAACCATCAGGTTCAAAACAAATAAAATGTCCTTTTTTTGTAATAGCATTATTTTTTCTATACAAATATTGTGTTTCACCACATTCAGGACAAGGTGAAATAAAAGTATCATCTACAAAAACAATTCTATCCATGTGTTCTCCTTTATGAACAGGATTTAAACAAAAAACCTGTGGGTTTATTTTATCTTCAGTTCTTATTAAAAATTCCATTTTATGCATGGACCACAACAGTCATCTCAGGATGAAAATAAATCCTGTTAGCATGTGTTGCAACTCCTAAAATTTTAACTACATCATCAGTTCCAGCTGGTGCAGCTTGAGTTAATCCACCAAGAGTTTCAGATGCATAAATTAATCCTCCTACTGCCCAAGTCCAATTATCATCTCTAACAAATCCAAGCAATAAAACATTACAAGGTTGTCCATCTGTTTTGGTTTCTAAAGCAATTCCCAATAATCCCTGACATGTTGCTGTAGCATCAGCATCAGCTTTCCACCACTCCCCATCACTTTTTACATAAACTAAATTAGGAAATGCTATTGCTTCTCCAGCAGCTATATCCGCGGTTTTAAGTCCTTCTGCTGTATCATCAACATCTGGAATAGCATCTATATCAAGATCTGCAGTATTTCCAGTATCGCCTGTCGGACCTGTTGGACCTGTGATTGTTGAAGTCATTCCTGTTGGTCCTGTCAAGCCTGTATCACCAGTCAAGCCTGTATCTCCTGTTAATCCTGTA
>SDBU01005704.1_pt1 | contig 14824 bp, 14 predicted proteins | sample 2277071 | NCBI WGS metagenome assembly SDBU01 (sample SAMN10397929, study PRJNA504765) | marine sediment metagenome | isolation source: marine sediment core GS08_GC12, 126 cmbsf | place: Arctic Ocean: Gakkel Ridge, Loki's castle | collected 2008
GTGGGAAGCAAAGCCTATCCCCCAGGCTAAAGCAATACTGCGGAGACACTCTGCCCACTCAACCCGTTGCGAGGCTGTCAATTGCTTCGAATCTTTTAGTCCGGATAATTTTTCGACGATGGAAGGTTGTGGGGGCAGAATGACAGCAGCTGCTGCCACAGGTCCAGCGAGTGCCCCCCGGCCTGCCTCATCAATGCCGGCAACATGGTCGATGCCTGCATTCCATAGTTTTTTTTCAAAGCTAATATTGGGTGCCGGGGGCAGCAGGCCGGGATCAAAGCGTTTTTTCATGCACGATTTTGCCGATCCTGGAGGCGGATTTTGAATATATCTAATGCCATTTGCATTGAATCTTTGGCAACACTGATATGGCTATCCGGATTGTAATACCAATGGATGGGAACCTCCACAATTCGATAACCACGCTGTTGGGCGAGATACAGGATTTCCACATCGAACGACCAGCCAGTGATGGTCATATCTTTGAAAAGATCCTCGGTAACGGAGGCTCTGAAACACTTAAATCCGCATTGGGTATCATTTAGGTTTGGGAGGGCGAGGACCCGGATCAGGGCATTAAATAAACGGCCTACCAGGTGCCGATAAGTTGGTTCGTTATAACGTACCGCCCCTGGTGCTTCTCGGGAAGCAATGGTGATATCGATCTCCTCTATTGCTGGTGGGAAGAAGCGGTTGATCTCCTTCACCGGCATTGAAAGATCTGCATCGCACATAAATCGGTACTCACCGCGAGCCATAAACATGCCCCGCTTTACCGCAGAGCCTTTTCCCTGATCAGGTTCTTGGATTACGTGGATTGGGAGATCGTCATTATGATACTGATCGGCGAATAATTTGGCAACCCGAAATGTGTCATCCTGGCTGGCATTCTCTACGATCAAGATCTCGGACTGGTAGGATTGGGCTTGTAAGAAAGTCAATACCTGCTCTAACGTATTGTGCAGGCGCTGTTCTTCATTATAGGCGGGAATGATGATAGAGAGGAAAGGTTTTGACAAGAGTTTTGCTCTATTCTGTGTTAATTCATACAGCATTGACTATGATCACCGCAGTAACGATGACCGTGATCAACATAAGGATAGTTAAAACGAATAAGATAATCCACTGCCAAACCTTCAGTTGAAATTCACCAAATCCAATCGTTTCCGATGGAGGAGTGAGAGAACGCAGATCTTCATTTCTTTTTGGTAATGCAGGCTTTGATTTGTTCAAGATTTCAGTGATATGCTGAATTTCTGTTGCATCCAAGACCGTGCTCTCTTCTTTCAGACTTCCGGCATAACCGTCAACGCCATCGCTCTGCAGAAGTCGAACCTGTGATTCAGGTGCATCGATATAGACGCCTGGTTGGGAAAAATAAAGAACTGCTTCTTTTTCATCCAGGAAATAACCATTACCCTTCAGATATTCGGTAATTGCCCGAGACATGAGCATCGTTCGTCTGACCAAATTGGGGCGAGAGGGCCTGTAACTTTCGTTCTTTTCATCCAATTTGTACCAGTTATCCCCTTTAATGCGGAAAATCCCCTTGTCCGCGCTGACGTAGAGAGTCTGCACTCCAGTCTGCCCGATCAGAACTAGCGGGACAGGCAAAGAGACTCCTGGAATCGCGACATTGCTAATCAACGTGTAGGAGTTGTCTAAAACCACCCCTAACTTTGCGATCAGCACACGCTGGGCCTGAATATCCTGATCCCAAGACAGACCGAACTGCCAGATGCCTTTGATTCGATCTACAAAGCTCTTTGAGCTGCCCTCGCCACCGAATGGCGAGCGTTCTATGACTTTCATAATGCGCTCCGATCGTAATAAAGAGTGAAACTCGAAGAGGTCCCTGAGAGGGTGCTGTTATTCAGATAGTCTTCCAGCAAATCCACATTCTGAGCTATCAATCGCTCACGGTAGATATCCAACTGCTGGCGTGTCACATGTTTAAAGATATTCACTTCCATCTGCTCTTCAGATCGGAGCATGGAGTGGAATTCTTCAGGATCAACTCCCTGGCGGGAGGCAAATACTTCTACAGTCTTAATACTCTCTCCGGGCTGCAGTTGGTCACACAGGAAATCTCGCCATTTGATCAAGAACTTATCCTGGACAAATGGCAACCATTGATCTGGTTGAGTTAAACGGAGTTGGGCTGCCATATTTGACGGCAAGTCTGCAAGAACATTCACATCCAGGTAGGCTCTCAGCACATTGTGCAGGTACAACCGTTTTGTAAATGTCTCCCAGGTCTGGTCCGGGCCAAAACCAGGCTGGAAAATATCTAAGATCCAAATCCAATCTGCCTGGAGATGGCACAGGTAACCGGCGATGAAAGCAGCACAAGCTGGGAACAGGTCAACAGGTCGATTAAATCCTGGATACTCCAGGAGCATCCGGTTCCAAGGTAGATGCCCTCCTGGGTGGGCGGGTACCGAGAAGAAATGAGTTGCCCTTCGATTTTGACCAGATAATACCTGAACATCTGGGGCTGTATTTCCAAGAAAAAACGCCCCTCGGTGTGTCCGCAACATGCTCCGCAGATCGGGACTCAAAGCGGGATGTTCGCTAATTTCGTGAGCTAAACTCAGGTGGTAAAAGGGTGTTGGCACGTGACAGATATTAGATAAGGGGCACGCCTTCCAGACAATCAGTGTCTCCTTGTACATCTCCGGCGATCAAGATTTCGCGGCTGTTTACCTTGACAACTTTGACCGGCTTAAACGTCTTGAAAGTGTTGCCATAATATGGTATTCGCTCGCCCGTCATGAGCTGCATCCCTGAATTGAGCTTATCGATCAAATCATTCCGATCGAGCTGGATGTGATCTGACCAGATCTGTCCGCGCCTGAGGAATGCCCGCACCCACAAGATCTGTCCTTCATCGTCGTAGCGGACTGCCTGGACCACACCATCATATTTGGGTTTTGCCATACGTAGTTCTCCGAGGTGAGGATGAGTTGAACATGCATAGGGAAAAAGAAACGTGAAGCGTGGTCAGCCGTTTCGGATTCACGATTCACGTTTCATACGCTAACTCCATAAGTCGGGGTGAGCGGACTTGAACCGCTGGCCTCCGCGTCCCAAACGCGGCGCGCTGCCATCTGCGCCACACCCCGAGTTGAGTGAGTATAATGCGTATTATATCAATACGTCAAGATAAGGAGGCCTGCTTTTGCAATTGCCTCCCAAGTATGGTAAACTCAGCCCAGAATTAGTACAAAGGTATGCTTGCGCAAGTGGATTTAAAAGTAAAATTCAACACCTTGATATCGAGTGGGGAGGTCGTCAATCGACGGTCCTCCCCACTTCTTTTTTTACCGGTATACGGGGATAGGTCCTGTGACCTATTTCTGGAAGGTGTGGAGGCGGGATGACGACAAAATATGTTTTTCTTACTGGTGGTGTAGTGAGTTCGGTGGGCAAAGGAGTCACTGCGGCGGCGATCGGTCGTCTTCTCAAGGAGCGCGGTTTTTCCGTATCGGTACAGAAATTGGATCCTTATATCAACGTCGACCCGGGTACGATGAGCCCCTACCAGCATGGTGAAGTTTATGTGCTAGCAGATGGCGCAGAAACCGACCTGGATCTTGGTCACTACGAACGCTTCATCGACATAAGCCTAAGCCGGGTATGCAATTTCACAACTGGACAGGTATACGCAGAAGTGATCGCAAAAGAGCGCCGGGGAGATTACCTTGGAGGAACTATACAGGTCATCCCTCACATCACCAATGAGATTAAAAGACGCATCGGTCTGGTTTCAAAGACGACCAAAGCGGAGATCGTGCTGGTTGAAATTGGCGGTACCATCGGCGATATCGAATCGTTACCTTTCCTGGAAGCTTTACGCCAGATGCGGACTGATGTCGGGCGCCAAAACAGCGTTTATGTACACGTCACATGGCTGCCTCATATCGGTGCAACGAACGAACTCAAAACCAAGCCGACTCAGCACTCAGTACGCGAACTACGCTCAATCGGTATCTCTCCAGATGTGATCATTGCCCGTTCTGATCACCCCGTTGACGACAGCCTGCGTGAAAAGATCGCCCTTTTCTGCGATGTTGAACTGCGCGCCGTCGTCCCTATGATCACCACCTCGATCTTATACGAGGTACCACTGCTGCTAGATCAGGCTGGGGTTGGAGAATATTTGCTGGAGCGTTTGGGATTGACCGCCAGCAGTCAACCGGATTGGACTGATTGGGAACATCTGGTGCAGGAAGTCCGACGCAATAAACCCACTGTGAGGGTAGCCCTGGTAGGGAAATATATCGAATTGCAAGATGCTTATATGAGCGTCCGAGAAGCCCTTCTGCATTCAGCCCTCACTTTGGGTATTGAAGTGATCATTGACTGGGTGCATTCAACAGAATTGGAGAAAGGGCGCGGCTGGGATGTTGTCAGCGCGGCCGATGGCATTATTGTTCCCGGTGGATTTGGAGGACGAGGCATCGAAGGGAAAATTCAAGCCGCCCGATACGCCCGTGAAAATAAAATACCATACTTTGGATTGTGTTTAGGTATGCAGCTGATGGTTGTCGAACTAACCCGTCATGTATTAGGCGATGAAGAAGCCAATTCGACAGAATTTGACCGGGGGACACCCCACCCTGTCATCGACCTGATGCCAGATCAACGCGATATTGCTGATATGGGCGGCACAATGCGCCTGGGATTATACCCCTGCGTTCTGCAGCCACGCACAATCGCCAAACGCGCTTATCAAGTGCAAGAGATCGAGGAACGTCATCGCCACCGCTATGAGTTCAATAATGCTTATCGTGAACTCTTACAATCTGCTGGTATGCGTTTCTCCGGTATTTCACCTGACGGGAAATTGATCGAAATTGCTGAACTCGCCGACCATCCTTTCATGCTTGGCACGCAATTCCACCCAGAATTCCTTTCCCGTCCTAACCGACCTCACCCACTCTTCATGGCTTTTCTGGAAGCTGTCGGGGAGCAGGCAGGTGTGTCAAAACCGATCGAGGTGGAGACAAGCACAGTTAATTCACCCTAAAACCAAAATCACGACAGTGTCAGGTCAGGGTTTCGCGCGCATGGTGGAAATAAGTTAACCATAAATTCTTGCATCCCATGATTGATGCAGGAATAATAAATTTGATGAGGTGAAACATGAAACCAATTATTGAAGGTTTGACCGGGCGCGAGATTCTTGATTCACGGGGCAACCCGACGGTCGAAGTAGAAGTAATTCTCCAAGATGGCAGCATGGGTCGTGCGGCAGTTCCTTCCGGCGCCTCGACCGGGGTGCACGAAGCCCTGGAACTACGCGATCAGGACCAGAACCGCTTCGGAGGAAAAGGGGTCTTGAAAGCAGTAGAAAATGCCAACGGTCCAATCGCCGAATTGTTAACCGGCATGGAAGCTACAAAACAGAAACAGATCGACATGCAGATGCTTGAGCTTGACGGCACAGCGAATAAATCCAAGCTGGGGGCAAACACAATCCTTGGAACCAGTTTGGCAGTAGCAAAAGCAGCTGCAAATTCTTTAGGATTGCCTTTATATCGCTACATCGGTGGCGTTTACGCCCATATCCTACCTGTACCAATGTTGAACATCCTCAATGGTGGTGCCCATACAGGATGGCAATCGACCGATGCCCAGGAGTTTATGGTCATGCCATTAGGGGCAGAGTCTTTTTCGGAAGCACTGCGCTGGGGCTCGGAAATTTACCAAAAGCTCAAACAAGTTCTCAAAGAGCATGGGTATACAACACTGGTGGGTGATGAAGGCGGCTATGCCCCAGCCCTTAAAACCAATGCCGAGGCGGTTGAAATAATCCTAGAGGCGATCGAAGAAGCAGGCTACAAACCTGGCGAACAGGTTGCTATCGCCCTTGATCCGGCAGCATCGGAATTCTATGAAGTTGAAACAGGGCTATATAATTTGCGGAGAGAAGGTAAAAAACTGAATAGTGAAGAAATGGTCGCCTTTTGGAAATCATGGGTTGACCAATACCCGATCGTTTCGATCGAGGATGGACTTGCCCAAGATGACTGGGAAGGATGGAAATTAATGACTGCTGAGTTGGGCGACCGCATTCAGATCGTTGGTGATGATCTTCTGGTCACGAATCCCGAACGAGTCCGCCGTGCGATCGAAGAACAGGCAGCCAATGCTCTCCTAGTCAAGCTCAACCAGATTGGCACCCTGACAGAGACGATTGAAGCAGTCGAACTATGCCATCGAACTGGATGGCGGGCGGTGACCTCCCATCGCTCTGGTGAGACCGAGGATACGACCATCGCCGATCTGGCAGTGGCTCTCAACATGGGTCAGATTAAAACTGGCGCTCCTGCTCGATCAGATCGGGTGGCAAAATACAACCAATTGCTGCGCATTGAGGGTGAATTGGGCACGGCAGCCCATTACTCAGGCTGGGATGCTCTTAATGTGCAATCTGCGGGATAGATTCCTTGATGGTAATCGCCCTCAAATATTTGCGGCTCAATAAATCTTGAGCCGCTTTTCTTAATTCTCGGGTTCCTCACTATTGGCAATTTCCTCAAATTGCTCCGGCTCACCTTCAGGTTCCGGGAATATTACCGGCTCTTCAAATGTATCAATAAGGGAGCTTTCCACTTCTTCGCCATCCCCAGTCAGTGGTCGCAATGCTTCATCCAGCGTCAGGTGTTCACGACGCATGCCTGGCGCGGGTGTCCCACAATAGGGGCAAATATTCCAGGGCAGTTCCATCAATTTTCCACAATGATGGCAATTCTTGCGAAGTTTGGTATGGCAGTTTGGGCAAACTGACCAGTTATCTTTTATCCTTCGCCCACAGCCTGGGCACAGGGGACTCTCTTCAATGGCTTGCAGCAGCGCTTCTTCTTCCAGAGTTTGTTGATATTCCGCCTCAAGTGTGTATGCCGGTCGTAGAATCAGGTAAATCAAGATTCCAGGCAAGAAAAGGACGGCTACAACCAGAACAGCGAGAATGCGCGAGAGTGGATCGCGCGCCCTGGCTGTGATATCCCGATAAGTCCAAAAGACCAAACTCAGCCACAAGGCGACAATAAACGCCCCCGCCCAAGCGGATAATATCAAGAAGAAATTGCCTAATGCTGCAGGATCGAAATTCATGGGGCACTTATTGCAAAAAATTATAGCATGGAAGCGCGCTTGCATTACGATGTCTCTTGATGTATATTCTTTATTAGAGGGACTGCTAATCTATCTAAGGAAAGGGGAAGAGCATGAAAGAGGGAAAAAACCACTATCGGATCACAGATTTTGCTGAATCTGAGAGACCTCGTGAAAGGCTGGCCCGCTTAGGGCCCAAATCACTCTCCAATGCAGAACTGCTTGCAATCTTACTCAGGGTAGGTGTAAAAGGTGAGAACGCCGTCCAGGTTGCACAGCGCATGCTAAATACATTTGATGGCGTGCAGGGATTGCATAGGGCAGCTTTTGATGAAGTCTGTGCCCAACATGGGGTGGGTACCGCCAAAGCAGCTCAGATCAAAGCTGCCCTGGAGTTAGGGTTTCGCATGAAGCAGGAAGCAATTGAACAAGACAGCATACATAGCCCTGAAGAAGCAGCTCAATTAATTCTCTATGAAATGAGCGCCCTGGATCAAGAGGAGTTATGGGTGCTACTCCTGGACACACGCAACCATTACCTGGCCATGGAAACTGTTTATAGAGGTTCGTTAAACTCTTCGCAAGTTAGAGTTGGGGAATTATTTAAGAGCGCCGTGCGGCGTAATGCGGCTTCGATAATCGTCGCCCACAACCACCCCAGCGGGGATCCTACACCCAGCCCCGATGATATCGCCGTCACCCGTGCGATTGTTGAGGCAGGAAAATTACTTGATATTGACGTTCTTGACCATCTGGTGATCGGCAGTGGGAAATTTGTCTCCCTCAAACAGCGTGGGCTTGGATTCGGTTGAGGATCGAATCATCAAATTGTGGATTTTACATGGAATGCGTTGAAATCGCCGCTTGCGGGCTGCCATTCCGCATCAACCCGAGTTACTTTTGCCATACGTGGTCCACGGTGCAGGGCAGCGAGCAAGCTTTCAAGAGTTCGCCGGTCGCCCTCAGCAACAAGTTCCACACTGCCATCCCATTTGTTTCGTGCCCAACCCGTGACGCCTAAGATGACCCCAGTCTCAACCACAAAGGCGCGAAACCCCACTCCTTGTACTCTTCCATATATGTTAGCATGCAGACGAGTTTGATCAATATCGCTCACAAATTTGACCTTTCTGGTTTTTTACTGATGGCCACCACAGCCAGAATAATCGGTCCTGCCAATAAAACCAACAATAAGACCAACCACGGCAGGAATTCTTGAATACTCTTGGTCAATGTTAAACCAGCGAGGTTCTCCCTGCGCCAGCTCGCTTCGAGACTGGCCAGGTTTGAACCTAATGCTTCTTCAATCCCTCGTTCACAGCTCATACCGGACGCATAGGCTGCCATTAACCTGTTGAGCCCAGGCCGGCCATATTGATCGTAAAGGAATTGAGTAAAGGAGGCGGATTCAGCATAAGCCAAAAAGCCGCCTTGGGGATCATTGGGAAATGATTGACACAATGAGGCAAGCGCTAAAAGTTCCTCTGATTCATAAGCGCTTTCAATCAGCACCTGGTACTCTGGATTGGGATACAATTCAACCAGGGAAGCCAAACCTTCATTAAACCAAGCAGGTAAATTTGCGTAAGCATGCGAGTCGGTATAGTTCAAGGCGATATGCATCAGCTCATGGGGGATTTGCCTTTCCATTTCTAAGAGTTGCCCAGGACCTGTTGGCAGCGACACCAATATAACCCCCTGCATAGGATCAGCGTGACCAGCGATCCAATTTTGACCACCAATAGGTAAAGCTGTTTGCACCGCCTGGGCACTATCATATACATAAATATCCAGGCTACTCGGGAAGAAAATCTCTAATAAATCTTGTGTGCTTCTGAGGCCTTCCAAGGCGACATTTAACACATCCTCACCAAATGCAAGGTCACCTTGATACCAATGAATCATAAATGGTTCACCGGTAAGTGTCCGCCACTGGTAACGGTTGTCTGCGTAATAGAAGGAATAACGAGGGCTTGTGAAAACATCTCCACTCACAGAATTAATCTGGTACCAGTATTGGGTATTTGAAAATGCAACCAGAGGAAAATCCCTCAGGTCAATTTCTAATGACAAATTACCGGACCTATCGAACGAAACAGGGTGCACCTGGAGGTCAGATTCATCACTGATCTGGATGAACAGAAGCACCTCATCTATCGTTTCAGCGGATTGGAGCGAGGCTCGGAAATTGAGTCTGTCGCCAAAGGTGTACTCCGGTTCCTCAGGGATAATTTCGTATGCCACCTGGGCTTGGCCGGAACGCGGAAACAAAACGATCACACCTAACAACAACGCAATCAGGAGATGATTTCTTCTATCCAAACCCATCAGGCACCAAGAAAGGCAAGCAATGGGGTGACAGTGAGAGGACTGAGCAAGGTGGATGTAACGACTGCAGTCGTTACAAAGGCTGGCTCAATATTGTATTCCGTTGCGAGCACCGTTGTCAACACCGCAGTGGGTACAGCCGCTTCCAGCACACCAGCCTGGTAAGCTGGACCCTGGAGGTTAAATAACGTGGCCAGAACAATCGCCAGGATAGGAGAGGCGACTAAGCGCAAAAAGTTGGATAGACCTACTGCAAAAATATCCTTACTCAATTTAGAGTTATACAGCTGGATACCCAGTAAGACGATCATGACCGGGATAGCTGCGTCCGATAATAAGGAAACTGTGCGGTCAATGGGAAGGGGCAACTCCCAATTTAACCAATTAAAAATCAGGGCAAATATTACTGCATAAATAACCGGGACTTTTAGCACCCCAATTAAGGCAGTTCTCAGGTTGGTTTTCCCCCAAGAAGCAAGGACGACTCCCAATGTATATACCAGGGTTGCCGAGGTCACAAAATAAATACTGGCATAGGCCAGAGCACTTTCACCGAAAGCAAACAAGTTGAGCGAGAGTCCAAAATTGCCAGCATTCCCAAACATGACGGTCAGCACGAGCGCAACCATGAAACGTCGTTCAATTCGCAGCGCATAAGTGATGAGGGCGGTAATTACTCCCATGATCAGAATACTTGCAGACGCATATGCGACCATTTGCATGATGTCATCACCATTCAACTGGCCCGAAGTCAGCAAGGTAAAAATAAGGCACGGGCTGAAAATGTAGAAAACGATCCGAGACACAGCACGCGTGGAAACTCCTAGATACCTTGCGACCAGAAAACCTGCTCCAGCAGTCAAGAAGATGGGAAGTAAATTGTTGATAAATAGAACGAGTAGATCTCTCAATCCTGGAAGCCCTCGTCCTCATCATCAAATTTCGCATCGTCCAGGTATTCCCCGTCGCCAACATTTTGGTTGGCATTGAAGCTTCCATTACCATCCGATTCCAGGCTGGTTTCTTGAGAAATCAGCATTTCAAGCAGCTCATCCTCAGAGGTATCATCTGGAAAATCAGGTAATGGGGATGGCTGCATGCCATCTATGAAAGCTAAATTATCAATAGCAGATTCAAGAAAATCCGCTTCGCGGTCGTCATCTGATTCCTGGAAGAGTTTTTCCAACGAATGTCGTGCCCTTTCCCCCCCGATCTCCGACAACGACCAGATGGCAGCTGAGCGCACATTTTCTTCACTGTCTGTGGTTAATTCGATTAATGTCGAGAGCGCATCCTTAAGCTCAATCTCTCCCGCTGCTCGGGCTGCTTCAGCCCTTAAGGATGGTCGCTTGTTGTTCAGCATTGAGAGAATCGATGTCTCCCAGTGTAAATCCATGGAACGACCCATGGCAATCAATGCTGAAGCCATCAGTTCATGATCGTCAGAATTAAATGCACTTTCAATTAGATTGGCAACTTCAGACCGGTTCGAATAACCCACCGATTCGAGGGCTCGACACTGGACCAAAACTGCCTGGTCGTGATGAAATACATGCAATAAGCGGTCTTCGATCTCTTCCAGCATCTCCGCAGGCAGTCGGTCAATTTCACCCAGGTAGACGAACAGTCCCAACCCAGATGCAGATGCAGCCCGGACTTCAGCTGCAGGGTCTGATTTAAGCAGCTGCAGGTACACAAGGATCAAATCTCGCTCCTCAAATTCCCGCAGTATCTGCAACGCCAGCAAACGAATCTGAGGGTCTTCATCCAGAATGACATTCCGGCCGATTTTTTCAAACGAAAGCAAGGCGTCAGCACTGCCCAATTCATGCAAGTCTTCCAGCAGGGTACGCCGGCGCCCCAAAGGTAAGCGCGGCCAAGCCTCGAGGAATAAGGTCAGTTCTTCTCCCTCGAGATCAGAAAGATGGTTAAGATATCCTTTCTTAATGGGGGTATCAACGTCCAACAATGCATCGATCAGTGTTTGGAACGGCAATTCCGAGATATCAGACATACTTCACACGGCTATTAATACTGATCTGCCAACACATTTGGGACGGCCTTCGCAGGATGATTACTATGGAAAAGAAATGGGGTTGAGGAAATCTTGCAAGTTGACGAAGAGCAGCAACATCAGCAGTAAAGCCAGGCTCACCAGATGGATTGCGTTCTCATACCTCGGTGGAACGCGGCGCCCGAGGAAAATTTCCGGCAAGGTGAACATAATGCGGCCACCATCCAAGGCCGGTATCGGCAGCAGATTGAGTATACCAAAAGAGATGGTCAATGTGGCAAAGAAGCCAAGGATGTTCACTCCTGAAGGGATATTTTGCTGGCCTTCCGTTTCTTGGACAGCCTGATAAACATCGAACATGCCTTTAAATCCCAATAAGCGACCTTCGCTGGGATCCATCTCTCCCTTGATAATCTTTACCGGGAAGGTCAATAAGGCCTCACTATGCTGAAAAACAGCCTCCACACCAGCAGGCAAAGCCGCGATCACGCTCACCGATTTGGTCGGATTGCTCATCACGATCCCAATTGCCCCCTCGCCTTCCGGAGGGTTTGGGCGGGGAACTAAGGTCACTGTATGCACCTGACCATCGCGAGAGTATGTGATCTGGGTTTCGTCACCCAAGTTATCATAAATCGCGGTGCGGATGGATTCTGTGCCGTCGATTTCGGCATCATTTACCCAAAGTATCAGATCTTCGGAAAGCAATCCAGCTTGAGCCGCTGGTGAGTTGGGGACAACTTCCACGACCTGGACCTGGTCCGTGATCGGCGATCCGATGCGGTTGATAATCATGGCATACAGCACAACACCTACCAATAAATTCGCCATGGGTCCCGCGATCAACACACCCAACCTTTTCCAAGGATTCGCTGCGGCTAAACCATCAGGAATGTTTGGGTCGTTTTCCCCTTTGGGGCGAACAAAACCACCGAGAGGGATCAAATTGAGGGTGAATTTTGTGCCTCCTGCGGTAAACAAAGTCGCTATTCGGGGTGGAAATCCAAGCCCAAATTCTTCGATGGAAATTTTAAACAGGCGCGCGGCTGCGAAATGACCAAATTCATGGATAATGATCAGAGCAGCCAATCCGACTGCCAGCTGTGCAATTTGTATCAGTACGTTTGAATACATAAGAGCTTCCAACTCACCATTAAACAAATTCCAGTAATTCTCAAATCTCTTGGCTGATTATATCCTTATCTCTGCCCAGGATCCATACATCCTAGTAAGTCTTAGACGATTCTAAGAAAAAATGGTTCCAAGAAAATTTCGCTAAATTACAGGGTGAAAGCAATCTGCAACTCATATTAGGCGGAGAGGTACCCCTGATTACTCTACGCTCAAGCGAACAGCCTTACCAGGTCGACTGACGAGAACTTTGCTAACACCAGGAATTTGAACCAGGTCAGCGACCACCCTGGAAGAATGATCTGCAAGTGTGATCACATGCACGTTCGGACCAGCATCAATTGTGAAGCACACTGGAATGCCGTTCCTTCGCCAATCGACCACTGCTCGCATGACCGCTAAAGTTGCTGGCTGCCAGTAAAACAGTCGAGGCTGCGAGGTCATCATCACCGCATGCATCAGGTTGCTGTCCAGTTCAACAATTTCTGTAAAAGCTTGAAAATCGCGATTCAGAATCGCCTGCCGGCACAGGTCTAACCTGCGGGTTGCGTCCCCAACTCGAGCGTTTTGAAGCAGGCTGGATTCTGCCAGAGCGTGGCCTTCTCGGGAACCGGTCTTTTTGTGTTCCTGGCTCACAATAGCAATGCAATCATACAACTGCCAATGCTCTGGAGGAGCTAGCGAGAAAGCATAAGAGCTGTTGTCATCCTCTCCAGACTGCCACTCAACAAAGCCGGCTGGAACAGAGCGGCAGGCTGATCCAGATCCGCGCCGAGCCAAGCGGGAAAGTGAGCGCTCATCCAACTGCAATCCAGCTGCTTTGCTGGCTGCCAGACTCAATGCGGCGAAAGCCGAAGCCGATGAAGCGATTCCCGAACCCGTGGGAAAGTTGTTCTCGCTTTCCACCCTGGCGTAATACGAAATACCCGCCAAATGGCGTACGTGGTCGAGGAAACGCGTCACTCGCTCAACAGCCAGGTCATCCGGCACCTTACGATCTAAAATAAGCTCGTCTCGCTCGAGCGTGGAATCATAACTGACAGTTGTCCGCGATTGAAGGTTAGACAGGTTCATCGAGAGCGACCCATTAGCGGGGATTCGCAACAGTGGGTCTTTATCGCCCCAATACTTAATGAAGGCGATGTTTGGATTTGCGATGGCGGTAGCAGAGGCAATTTGGTTCATTTTGTTGAGTTTACCACTAAAGAATAGATCATTCCGTGATGGTATCAGTTACCGCCAGCAAGCGGAAGTTATTCAATTCAATTTAATTATTCCAATAATTTCACGAGATGTATTGCCAAATTTGAGCGCTATCCCACGGACAAACAGAAAAAACTGATTTCCAATGATCATTTTTCTGAAACAAATTCCCCCAAAGAATTCTGAGTGAAGGTGATCATTGGAACCAGCGTTTTCTTTTGCTGGGCAAGATAATTTAATATTCGCTCAAGAGGAAATAACCATATAGCACTGCGAATTATCAAAATTATTGGTAAGAGAATTTTATTCATCCTTAGTCTGATCGCCGCCGATCAAGATAAACAGTATAATGGACAAACTTCCAGGTTCTCTTGCTGACTGTTTAGCAGATGAAGAAAATCTTTCGAATCATCATCCCCTTTTTATTCTTTTTCGCTGCCATATTCTCGGTTCTCCTGGTTATTAAACCAGGGGCATCCATATTCTACTTCAAACAAAGACTCAATTCTGAAGTATTCAGATCCGATGAAAGTTATGCCTTCCGCATTCCATTAAAACTCGATCCCCTGATCTTCCCTGCTGAAGGCGTATTGTTGTTTGAGGATGGCCAACAGCTTAAACGCACCTTCACCGCAGAAGTGGTGGAGAAGGGTTTAGGAAAATATTCTCTTGTCGATAAAGATGGATTATATAATTTAGCATTTTCAGCGAGCGATAATAGTGATCCGCTCACAAATGGGAAACAGTATACCCTTTACCTGAGAGTGTTTTTCTTTTCCCGTTCGACGGGTTTAACCTTGATGATGATATTGATCCTCGGGCTGAGCTGGTTTCTCATTTTCACGTTCAAATCCCCAGCCCGACGGAAATCCATCCTTGCCAGCCCATTGACAATCTGGCAAGTATTCAATGAATTCCTCGACCAAGAAGTTACCAGAGCGCTGACTCCAATTACAAACAAAGAGCCTTCTTCTCAATCTAAGCAAACTATGTGGATCTATTTGCTAGTCCTCACTTTTGGGGCAG
>SDBU01005705.1_pt1 | contig 14821 bp, 29 predicted proteins | sample 2277071 | NCBI WGS metagenome assembly SDBU01 (sample SAMN10397929, study PRJNA504765) | marine sediment metagenome | isolation source: marine sediment core GS08_GC12, 126 cmbsf | place: Arctic Ocean: Gakkel Ridge, Loki's castle | collected 2008
TGGCCTTGGGATTACCGGTCTGGCGCAACCTCTCGATCGCTCCGGAGTGGCGCAGGACATGGACCGCGCCCACACCATCGGGCTTGGTGATCCCCGCAACATTGAAGGCACGGCGGACTATTTGGAAGACTCTTTTACGGTTGATGGGAAAAAGCAGCTCCCCCGGTGCGATGCTGTGGTCATAGGCATAGGATTTTAACCTGGCCACCAGGCTGGAAGATATGGCCACTGTATTGAATCCCTCGGTTTTGCTTTTATATATCCGCAGCCCCCAGCCGGCAGCGGCGCCCTGGTAGATATCCATGGGGCGCAGGGCGATGGATTCGGAGCAGCGGAGGCAGGCGTCAAATAAAACGCTGATGAGCAGGGAGTCTCTTTCGTAGTGCCGGCCCGCGGTGGAGAGTGCAAGGTTCCGCACATCGGACAGCGTAATGTGCGGTATTGTTTCCGCGGAGCCGGCCTCCGCCCGCCTGATCGCTAACCGTTGGTTAGTTTTGTCCAGTGTTTTGCCCGCAGCGGGCACCAGGGAGGTGGATGTCGTATCCTGGGTCATGCGTCGATTGTACCAGAAACTGGACAAAATACCAAAGTTTGACCAGTTAAAGCGCGACCGTACTTCACGGTCATCCCTCAGCCTGCAGGAAAAAATGTGCAGTACTTCGATTTTCCTGGCGCCAAGTCATGCCTGGCCAGATCATCTCGGCGATCTCCTGCAGGTGCCGGAGCTCCTCCGCCCGCGGCTCAGTGGAGTGGCGGACCAGCATGACGGTCGGAGGGATCTCCTTGCCGCCGAGGTCACGGACAATTGCACGGCTTATGCCGTCATAAAAAACATGGTGGGCCGGGTCGTCCTGCCGGCAGTGATGGCATGTGGGGTCATAATCCTTGACCATGCGCTGGATCTGGGGGACTCCGGAGATATCTTCTTTTCGCGGGCCCTGGTTTTCCATGAAATCCTCCCCGGATGTTTTTTCTCCCGTCCATTTTACCAAAATATGGACTCTCCGTCCCCCCTGCCCAATTTTTTTTGTTGTTTTGAGTGGTGGATGGTATGAGAGTACTTATTTGCCCGAACAGCCTCTGTTTTCGAGCGATTAGAGGGGTGTTATATTTGCGATTCAGGGTGGGATAGACCTAGTTTACCTAGACCAAACGAGGGATCCATCTTTATGGCCTCTTCGACGATTCCTTGTTCCTTGTCCAACTTCACGCAGTAAGCCGTGCCGCAATCTATGCAAATATCGACGAATGCCAGAATCCTCCAGGGGACTCCCTCAGCGGTCAGATAGATCATTTCACCCTGGTACAGCCCCGGGGGGATTTTGTCTTTAACGCTGGGCTCAATGTCGGACATGGCCTCCTTGGTAAAGCGTCTGGTGGATCCGCAGGCGGGGCATTTGTCGAACTTCTTCGGCAGCTCCAGTGGTTGTGGGTTATCGCTCATTGTTTTCTTACCTCCCTGGTATTATATTTCCCGGTATCATCTTAGCAAGGTACCTCTATTTCGAGGCATCAATTTTCTCTTTGACCCGATCTGCTATTGCATGGATCTTCTGGGGCACTGCGTCAAGCCCGTAGTTGTTTCCGTGCCAAAGCGTATCGAGTTGGCGAGCGAGCTCCAGCGCTTCTTTCATGTACTTCCTTCGGCTGACCATGCCCTCGATCTCGCGCTTCAATGCTAATGCACCATCGTAAAGGGAGTCGAATTTCAAGCCAAGCAATCCCTCGAGGCTCTCCTGGAGGCGCCTTGTCTCTGCCACAAATTCATCGGCGTTGGCTAATTCATAGGCTACCTTTATGCCAAGGCGTCGGGCATGGCCTCTGAGATCTGCGTTTTTAGTTAAACGTTCCCTGTCCAATTCACGGGCTTGGACCAGGTAGTTTTCATAACCCTTCATGAGAAGCTTGAGGAGGAGATCTACGGAGGGCTTAAAATCATTGCGCCTGGCCGCTTTGGCTGTTCGCCACCCGTTTTCTCCCTTGAGAATTAGTCCGCAGCCTACCGGCACCTCGTCCTTCTTGATAAGATCCTTATAGCAGGCGAAATAGAATTGTGTGCAGTACTGCAAGTATTTCGTGTATTTTCCAGAGTTTGCATCATGCAGGAAGTCTGAACGGGATATCTTTATTTCATAGATATTGAAGCGGACCTGGGAAAAGCTTTTCAAAACAGCTACTACATCGGCCCTGGGCATGCCTACGGGACCCAGGGGGATCTCCGTCCAGGTCATCCATAGATCGTTCTGAAGGTGGCTGGCCAGATCCTCTGCTAATTCACGCCCGCTGAGCTGGCGTTGTTTTTTCTTCATAATCAATCATTGTTGTTTATTCTTTTTCGCCGATCTTTGTGCCACAGGAGCATGCGCCAGCCTTCAACTGATCGAGAGTGAGGGGATTAAGGCAACTCAGGCATTTAATCATCCCACTTCCGATGGCTCCATTTAGCTGGGCCTCCACTATTTTTAACATGTTCCCAAAGGGATCTGACGGCGGAGGTAGGTCTCGAGGCCTTGAAATCCGAATGGGTGCCTGATGAAAGAGAGGCTCTCCGAATATTTCCCCTAATTTATAGCGGACCAGCTCATTAGCAGATAATCCCATAGTGAGAGCTTGTTTTTCTATTGCTTCCCAGATAGCCCCGTTGATAGGTATTGTAACTAGGTTATCCATAGTATCCTCCTTAGTTTGTTTGTTAGGTATTTCTCGAGAAATAATCAATTACGCTTGATTACTTTTTTAGGGGATAACTTTAAGTCCCTGAGACTTATAATTGCCCAGGAAGTCTTCATCACCCAATATCCAATGAACACCGTCGTAACTAACCTGCCATTGGCTGCCCAGTGCGTCTTCAACTTTATCCCCATCATAGATGGGAATGCCTTCTCTATCATCCATATTGGTCCATTGTTCCAATGCCTGTATCATTTCGAATGGTACTCGATCATAGTCATCGTTCGAACGCTGTATCATCACGCATTGATCCACCCAATCGATGATGCCAACTTGATAAGTGCCGGAATCCCCTTTGACCCTTGCCCGAAACTTTACCTCTCGCACGTTATTCTCCTTTAAATCAATTGCTATTGTTTTTTGTAGCTCTTTGAGCATTTCGTGAAAACAATTCTTTTACATCGAGCTCCACTGTCACATGGCCTGCGTCTACTAAAGCCCAAGCTTGATCCCAGCAACTCAAGAAGCCCCCCTGGAAATTCTTGTAGGGGTTGGAAGTACGAGGTTTTCCTTCATGGCAGGCATAGGCACCCTTAGCGAAAGCCGCTTGTTGTTTTTTGTCTTTAGGGATCACCTGGGCGTCTACTATTACGTTGAACTTCATTTTTAACCTTTAATTTTCGGATGGAACACCAATACAACCTTGAATACTCTCCTCTGAGGGTTACGTTCCATGGGAATACCCAGAGACTTGGCGGTTCTAAAGACATTGACACCCATGGCCTCCGGGCAGAAATTACTTATTGTGCCTGGATGGTCCACCTGGGAGAGAGCTTTGACGACGGATACTAGACCTATTATTATTCCGAAGAGTGTGTGTATTTGGGGTAGTGCCATGTTTTCATTTCCTCTTCGTGTATTTGTCTCTCATATACCATTCGGACTTCTTCACTGTCTTCCCCCCCACTGGTGGGACTGTAGCTTCGAAATTGACGGGCAGGAATGGCAAGCGAGGTCCCGCCATGGAACTCATTGAAACTAGAAACTCATTGGTCAAAGTGGAGGCGGCGGTAGTATCCGTCTGGACCATGACCAAGAAAACTCTCCCCTTACCTATATGCATATTCCATTTACTTCCTAAATCAATTCGCGTTGATTATCCACACAAACACTTAATGCAATTCTTCCCACCTCCACTTTCCACTGCCCAACTCCAGCGACAAGCTCAACGCTCACCCCTACAATCTCCAGCTTAATGCGGGATGCCCACTGTGGCATGTGGGTTGAGGGTCTAATCTTCCATTTTCCAACAACACCTTCTCCGGCCAGTATATTAGTTGTCTCCCTTGCCACAAGTAAAGCGTTATTATCCCTCTTGTAATCAGGAAAATCGGGGTCATCCATATAAACCACATCTTGAATACCTGCTGCCCCACCTTCCCAATACAGGGCTTTCTCCTTCACAAAGTAAGTCTCACCTACTTGGTAGGGGCATTTGATAAATTCACCTGTTCTGGTATGCCATATCCCTTCGATTCTCGGCACTACTAGACCTCTGGAATCTTTAGTTATACCGTCCCCGCCAAGATAGGTTGGTTCCCATTTTCCCAGATGATTGGGTGCATCTGGTAGCTTAATCGCCCTCCTGATCATGGTAGCTCCAGCGAGGACTGCACGTACTTCATTTTGCTTTAGGATTAGTGATTTAGACACTACTCGTAACTTTCTATATCCGAATGTAAATCAATGGCCGTTGATTATCGTTGTGGGGCACCCTGGTCTGCCCACACAAGCGACTCCCTGCCTTCTTGCCCCGACAACAGCTTCCTTCTCCTGGAACTTCCTACCTCTTCATTAACTGCTCCAACCAAGAGGTTGCTTGCACCTTCGTGTAGGCAGATCCTTAAATGGTTCGAAAGACAGGAGAACAACTGAAAACTGGGAGCAGTGCAGTTCCCTTCTACGGCGTAGTGGCATTCCGTTGGGGTATCAACGAAGATACAATTTTCAACTCTCATCTTGCGTTTCCCCTACTCTGTCATCGCCAGTGTCCTCCACCCTGATAAATTCGCTGCAACCGTTGCTATGGTAATGATCCAAGCAAGTGCATCCGGTATCGGTGCAGCCGTCACCGGTGTGGCTAGGGCAAGGGCATCTCCTAAAATCACTCATAAGTCTACTCCTTAATCAATGAGCGTTGATTAACATCTGACTTTCAAATGTTACGAATAAGTTGCCTTCCTATGTACTCACTATAAGCTGGCGGTATTGCTTCTGTAAGCTCACTACGTTTCATCCAATCAATACCCATAGCTTCCTTCATTTGAGATAGTGGGGCATTACCACCTCCACAAACACAGAAGAAACCGTCCCAATCTGTCCTATAAACTCGATTCAACACCCTGTGAACGTGCCTGGGATGCACAGGGTTGAAGATGAGAAAACTGGCCTCAAATAAACGATGGCGATAAGTCCGGAGTCCGAACATAGCACCACAAAGTAGGAATGGGTTATCAAGAGGGGAACCTACCACGCCCTCTACAATATAGGGTTTACCGGTCGCCAAAAGGCGTTCCCTAACTGGCTCAATAAGCTTCGGATATACCTTTCCTTTATGGAGAGATACCGTCCTTGAATAACCTTGGCATGGCGGACTTGCCCAATAAGCATCAAAGCCCTCCAATGGAAATGTCGTAGCATCTCCCTGGTGAAATTCAAAGGGGTAATGAGATTGTGGCTTTATATCTACCCCAATAACCTCAAAGCCAGCTCGATGCAATCCCACAGCCGATCCGCCGGCGCAACAGAACAAATCTAATATCTTTGGTTTCATCGTAACTTCTGTATCCTAATGTAAATCAATTGTCGTTGTTTTTCATAATGCTAAACATCGCCGCTGGCCGGGACCAGATGTAATTAAGATCTTTCCATTCCCGTGGATATTTGATGTGCTCGCCCGGAGGTTGGTAGAGCTGGGAGAAAGGAACACAGCCGATCTCCCATATTTTTTTCAAGCGTTCTTCGGCTTGCTGGAGGGTTTCGCCGTTGTAACCAATCATTACATAGCATCGGAGCTTCCGGGCTGGCTCTCGGGCCTCTATTTCCTTCTTGCTACGGAGGAAGGAAAGCTTCTGTACGGCCTTTTCTAAAGGTTGGATAGCCTCTTTTGAGTCTGCCGCAAGGAAGACCTCCTCTATACTGATGGACCGCAACTCCTCCACTATCCAGTCTTTAATCAAGTCCGATTGGAGCCCACCGGTTAGGAGTGATCCCCGCCGCTGGCATCTAAGCATAGCAAAGACCTCTTCAACGTGCCATCTCGGGCATTGTAGCAGGTTATTATCTTGGACGATGTGCCCCATTTCTATGCCTATTGGCTTTATCCTGCCTTCTGTATGAGGCACGAGGCACCAAGGGCATTGTTTATTGCAACCCCGACTTGTGATCGTTACCCCTTGCTTAATGTATTTACTCGGGTAAAACTTGAGTGTTTTAAGGCCAATAATCTTACAATCGGATAGAATCTCTGCCATGATTTCTGTAAACGCTTTCCTTCTTCAATATCCCAAGTGAAAGCAACAGAGACATGGATTTCATCGGCTTGGGGGCGCCATGTTTCAAAAGGTGGCTCTCCCACAAAGGCATGGGGATCCATGGGCGTGAATTTTGTCCTTCTGGGGAAAACCCTGATTATATTCTTCATAATCAATGCGACTTGTTTACTTCTTAAAAATCAGGATGTCTTCTTTATCTATCTCTGGGGCATCCGGGTATTTCTGTTTGTAGATCGTGCGCCAGAATGACTGCGCTGTAAGTTTCCGCTGGTGCCTCTCCAAGAATTCAAAGCTTGCCTGCCTACATAGTTTAATCGTATCCTCATCCAGTCTGACGATGGCTCTATCCCTGATGAAATTCTTCGTCACAAGAACCAGCAAACCTTCAGGCTTCAGTATTTTATGGCATTGTTCATAGACTTGGAGCATCGCTTCGAGGTACGAGTTGGATACAAGATTGCCGATGTTGCCCTCGTCTGAACCGTAACCCCAGTCCTGCTTATCAACAGACTCCCTGATAGTTTCCTCGGAGCTCATAGCCCATTTCCTGCCCATCCTGACATTTTCCTTTTCAACCTCTACCAAACGCTTAAATCGTTTTTCCTTGTCTTGGCCTGAATGAGTGAAACTTCCTTCATACGGCGGACTTGTAATCACTGCATCCATCGAACCATACGGGAGTTCAGAGATGTTATCTGGTAAAGTTTCTGGCACCCGTTCCTTCTGGAATTGTCTTTGTCGAGCTTCTTTCGAGGCAAAATGATATGTACCCTCCCGGCTTCTTTTTGCCATCTCTTCAGCAAACTTTTCTGGGTCTTTGAATTTACGGCTGTCTAGTGATGCCTCAGTACCCGAATATGGTGGGCTCGTGATTATACAATCAGCCATCACGTCCTTAATATTTTCCTCATAGACTAAAGGGAGCTTGAATTTACGCCTGATTGACTTCACGCTAGGAATATCCAGATCTCGGTATTGCTGCCATAATCCCATATAGGGATGCGCCCTTGCCTTCTCAATCTCTCTAGCATTCCCCCAAAGGATAGTTGAATTTCCCATCGTATGACCTAATTCAGCTCCTACTTCTCTTACCCTTCGCCAATTATCAAGGCACATTCGCACAAATTTCTGCTCTAACTCCATCAACAATACATTCCTCGATAGGCTACAAGCCACCAGCAGAGTGCCACTTCCAGCCATGGGGTCAAGGATCCACTCCCCTGGCTTGGTATAGTGCTCAACAAGCCACATTTGGAGGGGCAAAACCATCTTCGCCGGATGAGCGAAATGGCGAGCATCAAATCGCCACCTTCGTTGCTTCGTGTCGCTCTTAAATTTAAGTTCCATCGTTAATCAATAGTGGTTGTTTACTCTTTTAGTACGAACCCCACACACTCATTTCGCTCAACCAGGGGGTCAACCACTATCATGTACAAACTGCAGTAATACCGAGTTGCTCCATTGTCCTGTACCTCAAAGTTGGCTTTCGTGCAATTGAGGCATTTCATACCGGTACCCCCTCGCAACCAGCGAGGCAAGCGAGCCCCTCTGGTAATTCGTCTCGTTGAAAGATAGTTGTCCAGCCTCTCTTGTTTTTCATCTCTATTTTAACGGGGACTGCGCCATGCCAATTAGTGATGCGAATTCCTTGACCTCTTTTAGGTATATTAGAGAATAGATTATCACTCAACTCACAACACCATATCTCGCCCCAATGCCTGCGATAAAAACCGCTCGTTGCTGTCTTGAACACCCCTTCCTCGAATCCCACGAAGACTCTATCGGAATGAACGGATAGGCAGGCTGAATTTATGCCTATTGTTGGTACTCCTGTACAATTAGTATTATGGCATTTCATACCGGACACACCTGATGAGACCTCAATTTCTTCAGCCTTCCACTCTGGTTTTTTCTCCGGATCAATCTACTATTGCCTTTACCGATATTCTTCTTGCATAATGGACAAGCCATTTAGGTACCTCCTAATCAATTAGTGTTGTTTATCATTAGACTTTCAAATGTTAGCTAGCCTCCCTCAACAACAATCACCCTGTCCTTGCCCTTCGTCTCTACTGCTTCCCCATAAGGGTCTTTGTGTTCCCATTCGTCAAGGGAAATGACAGCTAAATACTCACCATATTGCTCCGTAAATTCAAGAAGCTTGCTGGGGAAGTTTTCAGGATTTACCCCTTCCACGTCTACGTTTTTAAGTTCAGGGTATTGTGCGAACAATGCTGGCTGGCATCTCTCGCCAGCCCTAGGTAATTGATGTGTAAATAGGCTGTCTCCAGTCATAAAGTTCAAGATATCATATAAGCCTTTCATGCCTTGTAGTGAAAGCAGCCTACCTGTGGTTATGGACAAAACCTCACCAATATGAAATTCTCTAATCATCTTATTCCTCCTCGTAACATTCTATATCCTAATGTAAATCAACTAGCGTTGTTTACTTTTATATCGGATCCACATTTCTTAATTCAGGGTGTTCCCTCTCCACTTCTTCGACCGCTCTCCGGAACGCTTCCGGATCATGCTTTTTACCAAGGTAGAGGACCGCGTTTAATGTTTCCTCGACCCCCTGCTCTTCGCTCATCCTGTATAGTTGGTCCCTGCGTTTTTTGTCCATCTCCGTACCACCTCGCCTAAAACAACTGGTGTTGGTTATTCTCGGCTGCTGCGGTAATCTCCTCAATCTTATGATTTGCACAAGTCCAAGGTAGATTACGAAACTTCCCTGTTAAGACTCTATTCACAGTTTCACCTCGCTTGATGCTCCTCCTTGCCTGGTTACCTGTCTGTACAGCGTTACGAGGGTTGTCTATCGCTGCAAATGCTAGGCAGCCACACGGTTTCATAGCGTAATAAGTATATGTTTCTCCAGGCATATTCTTCTCCTAAAACAACATGTATTGATTACTTACGGGTGGCCCCCTTTCAGTCGGATGCTCGACCTCCCCCAAAGCAAAAGAGGGAGCCACAACTTCTGGGGGGCCATGATCAGTGTTTCGGGATATCCATCAAACCGAAGCCCACCTTCAAGCCTTCAAAGTAGTTCCGGAAGTCATTGAGTTCTGAGTATACCTCGAGGCCGTTATCGATTGCTTTCACCAAGACCATCAATACTCCCGATGATGGCGATACACCATTGGAGTCACTCTCCTCCTTCGCTTCTTCTGCCTTCATGTTAATATCCTCCTTCCATCTTGCTTTTACCCCTACCAGGGTAGAGGCACTCATGCCCATCATCTTTGCCGCCCCGTAATCAGTGTTGCCCGCCCGTTTTTCTCGCAGGTAGATAGAGATCAGCTCTACTTTTCTCGCTTCTATTTCATGATACCGTTGATTGGGGCCGGGGCGTTTTATTGGTAAATCCTTTCTAGGGACTAGATTGTTATCCTGTTTTTTAACCCTCCACCTTAATAACATCGTCCGGATACTAGTCACCGGTATCTTTAATGCCTTTGCTGCAGCAGCAACAGTCGGATGCTCTTTTATAGCCTCCTTTATCTCGTCCTCCCTGGCGCGGTACTCCTCGTGTTTGCTAACAATGTACGCCTGGTTATGCTCCGTGATATTAGGTGTCCGATGAGGCTGGGGAGGCTCCGCTTCATCAGGGGATTTTTCTGTCGGCTGATCCTGGTGGATAACCACGGGATTAGTCACCGGAACAGATATTCCATTACTGTCGTATGCCCTCTCGTCAAGGCAATTCTTGCATGTTTCATGCGTTATGCCCTCAACCATGGAGCCCACCATCCAATGGTGAGGACCGGGTTCCCCTTTCTTGCATTCGGTATTCATATAATCAATTATCCTTGATTATTATTCTTCGTTATTGTGAGGCGCGGAGGTACTCTTCCTTGACAGCTTCATAATTTTCATTGTGCCGTTCTATGCTCATTCTTCCATTTGACCACCATTGAGTCTCCCAAACGCACTTGCACTTGGGGCAATCAAATGTAATTAAATTGTATGTTGGAGCCGGGTGGGTCCATATCGTATTGATAAAATCACCGCATGTGGGGCAATACATTCGTATAATTGCCTCAAGTGCAAGTGCGTAATGCCTCTTGATTGATTTCACGGCTCTTTTAGGGGAATCCCACGGTTCTATCATATTGATCTCGTCATCGTCGAAATAGAATTTGATATGCTCGTTTTGCATTCCGACAACCGCACACATCTTCACTTTGTGGATCGCCTTCTCCTTTGCATCGTCGAAATCCTTGACCTCGATAGTCATTTCCAGGTACCCATAGACGCGCATAACTTTCCTCATATATCCTTCCTCAATCAATGTCTGTTGATTATCATAGCTGCGTTCTACTTATGAGGTCTCCTAAAATAATGAACAACCATCCTGGCGCCCACGGGGGGGACTCGAACCCTCTAAAATGAAATGTCAGGAGTTCGGCTGTCTGCTTATTCTGAAAAGAAACAAAACTCTCCGTTGGAGTATATGTGGGCCGTTCCCCCCGGGGAACCGAAGTCCACGACGAGATATCATCACCGTATTGGGACAAAGAAAGAATGTCCTCTATATCCAAACGGCGCATGTCGAACTTCTTTTTCCCGGAAGCCATCATCTGCCAGAGGCTGTCTTCACATTTGAATATAATCGGCTCGCTCATATCGCTCCTAAATCAATCACGATTGATTACAGGGGGTTTGGTCTCTCCCTCCGATTTACCCAAATTGTAGAAGGCTACTGCGGCTGTGTATATGCCGAATTCAGGGCTGAGCACCCCGTGCTTATTACCCTTGCTGCATGTCATTACAGGCTCCCCACCTTCCCAAGATGCTTGCCAGGTGATCTTTTCGTGTCGTTCATGAATACAAACCATTTATCCTCCTTGATCAATTACGATTGATTACCTTTGATTAGGAACCTAAACCATCGCTTTTCAATGATTATCCTTTTAGGCGCTCTTATAAACGTGCGACAGTTTTTACATTGCCAGGTGGTGTACCTGGGTCCCATGAAGCGCAGCCTATTACTTCCACACTTCGGGCACTTCATTCCTTGCCTCGCTTTTTAAACATTTTTGCCCATAGCGATCTTTTAGGAGGAACTGGTTTTGGGGTACCCATATTTTTTAGAAGGCTCTGAGTTATCGCAAGGTTGTTCGCCTTATGGTCAGCGTAGATTAACGCCGCTATAGCTACAGCGAACCCCACTCTTTTAGGTGTAATGTCTATACGCATATTTACCTCTTAATCAATACGGATTGATTACTTTGTATCAATGGACTTTATTGCCTTGTCAAACATTAACATCACGTCACGGTGTGTGCAGAGATAACAGACTCTATCGTAATCAGTCCACATCGAATTAATGCCAGAGGTCTCCGCTAGAGCCTGAAACGCCTGTTTCTCCAATTCCTTATCCCCGCCAGCAGCCCACCAAATGGCACCGTCAGCGCCTAATCTTCGTCCATCATCGCTTCGAGACCAATGGCTTATCCATTTAGAGGGTTTATCAATCGGTTCTCCTCGAATGTGGTTGACATAGTGGTTACTCCTTTAGTAATGCAGCTATTACGGCAACAAGGGCAATAAGCCCAAGTATTGCTATAAGTGCATCTTTGTTCCCTGCATCTCGTGCTTTTTTCTCGTCTATCTTCAGTAATGCAGATAGCTCTTGTGCTTCGGGAATACCTAATGTGCTTGATTCAAGTTTATCTATCAGGTATTGCTTACGTGGAGTCATACCAGGATTAGGTGAAACTCCACTTTTTATATAGTGCTCGATCAATTCCTTCTGATGGAGCAGTATTAATGGTGCAAGTTTATTATCCAGCGTAGTCAATCGGTTGCCTATCTTTTGAAACCAAGCACCTGCTCCGAAGGCTACAAGGGCTAATGCAATTATGATGCCTAACTCCATATTACCCTCCCTTCTTTACTACATCCGCCCAATTGCTGAACGGGAATTTTATCTTTGCCTTCTCTGCTGGAGTTTTGTGGCCGAGAGATTCATGTGGACGGAAAAAATTATAGTGCACTAGCCAGCCATCCATGATCAGTTTAGCTGTATCTTCTCGCTTCATTCCCCGCATGATTTTGGTACGAGCCTTCAGTGTTCCATGAAATCTCTCTATCAATTGTGTCCCTGGACTAGCTGTCAGCTTTTTAGCTGGTATATGCTGTGTCGCAGCACCGAAAGCCATCTCTATGCCATCCAGATAAGCTGCTAACTTATCTGTAATAATGACCTTCGGAGCTTTGCCAGCACATCTAGCAGCTCTCTCTACCAGTATTCGTGCATCTTTAGTTTTCCGTGTTGTCGATATATGTGATGCCAGCAAGAATCTTGTATCGGCATCAAGGATATCCCAGAACCATATATTTTCACCTCCTATCTTTAATACCGTTTCGTCAGCGATCCATGTATCTCCAGCCTTTGCCTTATAGTCCTTTGCTGCTGCTACGGCTATCTTGGTAAACTTAACTATCCATGTGTAGACGGTAGAATCTGAAGGATAATTATTGTAGGTCTGTTCTAATTGCCTTCTGATACCATTTAGGGACATTCCTTCATAGAACATACCCAATGCCGAAGCTACCTGAATTATGGGAGTCTGCATCTTCGGCAAAGCGTCATTATCTACAAATTTTCTCTTACAGTCCTTACACCACCACCTCTGAACGCCCCTGAAATGTCCATATCTAACTACCTTCCTGCTGCCACAGAACTTACAGCCATCAGGCCAATCATTAACTACTTGTGTAATATTTCTAGCTATTCTTTCCATCATTTCTTCCAATTCTATTTTTGTTTTTCTTTTCATAGCACCCTCCAGCCGTTTGGCTAGAAGGTATGCCGATTGTAGTTAGAGTGTCAATCATGATGCTGTAAATCTCCCGATAACATAACCTGCAATACCAGCAAATATAGTAGACAAGGCTGAAATACCCAAATAGACAATAATCGTGTCAAAATCTAATGCCCTAAAGCGTATGACAACTATTTCACTTTCAGAGCTGTCTAATCCGCTATATACACGGATGGCATATATATGCTCACCAGATGAATCCAGATAAGGCATTTCAAATACTTTTGAATGTTTCTTTTCTACTATATCTCTCTCTGAAAATACCAACTGGTTTCTTGGTTGAATTTCCCAGATTGAAAAATGAAAAGGATTATCATTGCCTTCATGCTCTATATTTACCTGAAATCTTGGGCAACTACCTGCGAAGTACTGAGATATTTCATGATGGTATATGCTTAATCGTTTTCTTATACCAGTAGGGATTATACTGACTTTGAATTTACCTATCTCTTTTCCTGGAGTATCTCTCCGATATTCCATTTCTGGTATAGTTACTTTGCGGAAAGTTGGCATAATAGACCTCCTCAACTTATAATTTTTAATCATTATAAGCTTTCCGTCCTACAAAGCCCCCAACCATGTTAGAGGAGTACCTATCAATCTTACCCCTTGCTTTATGAAGAATGTCAGTAATTAACATATCCACCTTAATCAATATGAATTGATTACCCGCCTCCTGCGTCCCACACTCCTTGAAACTCGTCAATCACGAGGTACCCGACCTCCTGGAGAACCCAGAAGATATTGCACTTGGGGCAGAGCCATTCGTCAGGGATTGCGACAGTTAAAATCCTCTCACCAGGCTCTGATTTCAACTCAGGGGGTAGGGGCATGCCCCTTTTGAAAACTGGTTTCAGCTCCTCATCGCTCTTGCACTTGGGGCATCTCATTTTATCGCACTCACTCCTAGCCACCCCGCTACTTTAGCTATAGCCATCCAACGTTCCTGCTTCAGCCTAACCCCCCAGTCCAATATCCACTGGGCGTCGGTTGTCTCATCAAGACCACTAGCCTGCCCAACATACACCTTGCGCTCCTTTGTAACCTCATCCTCTGCCACGATAACACCCACTGTGCCGGCTTTTCGTGTCGTGAACCATATAGCCTCTAAAACATTCACGTCCTGCTCTCCTTTAAATCAATTCGTCTTGATTACTAAAATATACTCATACCGGTTATATCTCTCAGTTTTGCCTGGGCCTCTTTTTGTTCATCTGTCAACGCATACATGTGTAAGGCAACAGCAACAGCCTGCTTCTGGAGGTATTTATGCGTGACTAACCAGTGTGACTCAGCGATTTTCATGCACTTGTCCTTAATGGCAGGGTACTCAGCTCCCTCTTTCTTGAGCTTCTTAATGGCGTCTTTCAGCTCTGTGATTAGCATGGTTTGAGTATTGGTAAGTTCATCACTCATGTTTATCCCTCCTCGAATTTCTCTCCACAGGACGAACAGAATAGCGGGGCCTGTCCCGGCAATGGTACTGCCGCGTTCCCACAATCCGAACATTTTGAAAAGATACCTGAAATCTCATTAAAGAGCCATTCTCCACATTGCGGGCAGTAATCATAGTATCGATTAGGGAATTGCAGGTTCCTCATATGTTCGTGGGCAACGTAGGTTTTATTGGTAATTGGTTGCTGTACTATATGAGCCATGATCCTCCTTTAAATCAATTGCTCTTGATTACGTCCTGGGCCCAGGGAGGTGCAATCACCTTATCCCTGAGCTGCATTGGGGTTAGTCGGGCGTATATGCGCT
>SDBU01005706.1_pt1 | contig 14820 bp, 13 predicted proteins | sample 2277071 | NCBI WGS metagenome assembly SDBU01 (sample SAMN10397929, study PRJNA504765) | marine sediment metagenome | isolation source: marine sediment core GS08_GC12, 126 cmbsf | place: Arctic Ocean: Gakkel Ridge, Loki's castle | collected 2008
CTTTTAAAAAGTGCAGGAGCAGGACTCAGTTTGAGTGTTGTTATCCATGAAATTGAGAAAATTATAGCAGAATTGAAAAAAGTTGTAGAGAAAGAAATTCCATCAAGTCGCATTGTTTCACTTGTAAAACACCTTTCGCAACTTGTGGAAGGATACGGCACGCTTATACGTGGCAGAGGTAAAAAAACCGAAGATTTAAAAAAACTTATAGACCAGGCCATTTTTAATATAGAGTTCAGGATTAAAGCACATGAAATACAGGTGATAAAGGAATATTTAAAAAATAAAGATTATTCTACAGTAAAATGTGTAAGAAATTTAATTATTGGAAGTATTTTAAATATCATTGATAATTCAATATGGTGGCTGGATTATGGAGATATTAAGCACCAGAAGATATTTATATCGTTATCAGAAGAATTGCCGGGATTTACCACTATAATAATTGTAGATAATGGCCCGGGATTTGCTCTGCCAACCGAAGAGATTACAAAACCATTTGTTTCTGCAAAACCCGATGGCATGGGATTGGGACTTCATATTACTAAAGAAATTATGGAAGCACATGGTGGTGAATTGATGTTTCTTGAATGGAATGATTTTTCCATACCGGAGGAATTTAAGAATGGTGCGATTGTTGCTCTTGCATTTAGAAAGGAGGCACAGAAATGAACATACCTAAAAATGGCAGGATTGTTGTTATTGATGACAATTATGAAGAAGCGATACCACTATTAAAGGTATTAGCCAAAAGCAAAATTCCATCAATGTATTTTTCAGGATTAGCTGAGGAATTACCTGCCAATACATTAGAGAATATCAGACTTGTTTTCCTTGATTTGAAATTAGTATCTGTGATCGATGAGAAAACAGTCATATCAGCAATTATTTCAGTTCTTGAAAAAATTATCTCAAAACAAAACGGTCCATATATTTTGATATTATGGAGTATGCATGATATTGATTACAGAAAAGGACTGGAAGATAGTTTTCAAAATCAATTATCAGGCATTAAACCTATTATGATTCTTACTCTTAAAAAGACAGATTATATTGAGAGAGATGACGGAGAAAAAATTAATTTTGTTAAAAATGCTTTGAAATTGATTGAAAATAAATTAATACAGGAATTGAAAAAAGCCGGGATATTTCATCTTTTTATAATCTGGGAGAATCTTGTGCATAAATCTGCCGGGAAAATAGTGAATGATTTTTCTTCTTTCTATCCACTGGATGAAAACTGGAATAACAATATGTGTGGTGTATTTCAAAAACTTGCGAGAGCATATGCCGGTAAGCAATTAAAGGATGAAGAAACTGATAAATTAATAAAAGATGCTCTTTTGACTTTTAATGGCACATTTCTGGATACCCTTGAAAATGAGATAAGAAACAGGGAAAAGATTGAAGGATTAAAAATAAACGATAGTAATAATGTCAACGATGATATTATTGCTCAAATTAATTCAAGGTTACATCTCATTTCTCAACCTCCGAAAAACTCGGTACCAGGAAATATATATTATGAATGGAAAGACCAGGACCAGGTGAAGATTGATGATTTATTTGTTGGCGATATAAACTCATACCCGCAAAAAGATAGTTTCCTCATGAAATTAAAGTATATTCTTCTTGAAGTATCTCCTTCCTGTGATTATGCCCAGGATAAGTGGAAATTACATAGAGTGCTTCACGGTTTAATGTGGCCGGAAAATGGTTTTGATAAGACAAAAAAGGCAGATTACATTTACACTTCACCGATATTCAAAGTGGACAATAAAATCTATAAGTTTGTTTTTGATTTACGATATTTAACAACATTATTATTTGGCGAACTGACGGATAAAGATCCTGTATTAAGAATCAGGCATGACCTGCTGGTTGATATCCAATCTAAAATAGCAGGGCATATAAACCGACCGGGAGTGATATGTCTTGAATAAAACTAAAGATATAATAAAAAAAATATTATTATGGTATAAAAAAAATAAAAGAGATTTTCCATGGCGGCATACAAAAGACCCATACAGAATAATGATTGCAGAATTTATGCTTCACAGAACCAGAGCAGAACAGGTCGTACCTGTATACGAAAATTTTATTAAAAAATATCCTGATATTTATAAGTTATCTCGTGCCAGATCTGAAAATATAAAACAGGTAACTCAGCATCTTGGCCTTCACTGGCGCTCCAGTCATTTTACTGAGGCGGCAAAATATATTGTTAAGAATTATAACGGCTCTTTTTCAGACACAGCGGATGACCTTTTAAAAATTCCAGGTATTGGTGAATATATTGCCGGGGCAATTCTTACTGTTCGTTTTAATAAACCATATCCTGTTATAGATGCCAATGTTGCCAGATTCGTAAATAGGTTCTACGGTTTAAATTTAACAGGTGAAATCAGGCGAAAAAAAGAAATTATCAATATTGCAAAGCAACTATTTAATACAGTAAATCCGGGAAAATATCTTTTTGCAATCATTGATTTTACAACGATGATATGCAAACCCCGAAATCCCGACCATGAAAATTGTATGATAAAAGATGATTGTAAATATTTTAAATCAGCCACTAATAATAAATAAGGGGTAAAAGGGTCAAGTCTTGAAATATAATAAAGTCTAGGTTATGTAACAGTGGGCAGTTGCATAGCTCAATAATTCGGTAATTTTTAGCGGACAACCTATAGGAGCTGAGAAGTTTCTTAACCGGATGGTTGAGGCTTTATATATTACTATAGATAGTCGTCCTAAAGGAAGACCTCGTAAAATGGAAAGCTAAACCATAGAAAAAAATAGGATGTTTCAATATTTAAATTATTTTGGATGTTACGCAGATAGGATAAAGGAGTAATGCCTTGATTTTTAATAAGAAAACAATTGATAAATTTATATCAAATTCATTCGAAATTGATTGTATTGATATTCGTTTGACTCAAAAAAAGGATAAAGATCCTATTATATATACAGGCCCTGGCACGATTTACCAAGATGAGCATGGAATACTACAGCTAAAACTATATTCGGAATTAAGCGATATACACAAAGAGATCTCACATCAATTTAAGTATCATATACCAGGTAAAATTATTGCAAGGGATAATTTTTTCACTCTCGAAGCTACTGATATGTTTGGTAATGAATGGCTTGCAGATAATATTTGGATCTCTGTTAACGTATCGTCTACTGCCAAAAACCTAGTAATTAAATCAAAGTTAGACGAAATTGAAAATATTGAACTAAATAAAGCTAGGTCAAACACAGAGAAAGACTATTTATTTATTATCGTACCGGGTCAATACAAAATACCTTGTAATAAAGCAGAAGATTTACCGAATGGTGGATGGCGTCTAAATAGAGCTGTGTTTTCGACCAATGAAATTGATTTTGAATTTAGAAAATATGATGACTATTTAATAATATATGCAAATGCAAAAACAGGGAACCTTGATAAGGACATATATCTAAAATTGATTGAAGCGCTGAGTATTTTTACTGGTTTTATTGTTCGACCAATAGTCATTAAAAATACTCAAAAGGATAAAGATATATTAAAAATAAAATCTGTAGATAATTCTTTTACCAATAAAAAACTCTCCCCTCCTTTCAAACCATTCACTAAAACTGAATTTAAATCTTTCACCTGTTTCCTTGAGAAATATCTTGAAAACATCGAAGCTCCTTTTTCTGATTTATTTGGTTTTTGGCACAAAATTAATCGAGCATGGCAGGCCAGTATTGAGAACTCCTCCCTTTCGATCGGTGTTGCCATTGAGGGGGTAGTAAAGTCATATTTTAACGAGCTAGGGCGGACAGATGAAGAGATTTTACAACAAGCTGAAGAAGCAAAAAAGTTAATAGAAGATAGTGATTTGGGCGAAAGAATTAAAGGTCGTCTTTACGGCAGTATAAGCCTATTAAAGAATACTTCCACAAAAAGTGCATTACGGCAAATGGTTGAAGAAAAAAAATGGTTGAAGAAAACTATGATGAATAAATGGGAGAAACTGCGCAACAAATCAGTCCATCCTGATAAAATGAACCAAGACCTAATTGCAATTCAAAAATATATAGATCAGATTGATACTTGTCTAACCTTATTCTATCGTCTTATTTTTATTATCATTGAATATGAAAGTAGTTATATAGACTACTCTAAAAGAGGATGGCCTGAAAAAAAGTTCAAACTCAAAAATGAATGAGGAATTTATATAACAACTTAATCAAATTGTACTGATAATTTTGCTTTGCTCCATTACTGTCGGTAAGTCTGGATTTTAGATAGGTAAGATAAAAATGACATTATTTGAATTTATATCATCTATAATTTCCTCTTTGGCTTGGCCAGCAATTGTTTTGATAATTGTCTTTATTCTTAAAAATCCGTTAAGTAAAATTTTGATTTCTTTAACAAAATTTCGTTACAAAGATTTAGAAATGGAATTTGAAAGACTTCAATCTTCTGCAGATGCTTTGCCGGAAACCATTGAGAACAAAACAATACCCGAAAGCGAACGTATAATTTATGCATCCCTCGAAGAACAAATTGCGGATATTTCTCCACGTTCACCGGAAGGCGCAATACTTATTGCTTGGTCAACAATTGAAGCAGCAATTAGTTCAGCTATTATGCGGCTTGCCATTTCTCCCGAATCGACGTCATATAGTTCTGTTATTCATAATATAGAGTGTTTAAAAAAATATGCCAATTTAGATAAAACTGTATTTGCAATTTTGGATGATTTAAGAGTCGTGAGAAATCAAGTAGTTCACGCTAGAGATGGAAGATATAAAGTTTCTGTTGAGCAAGCGTTATCCTATGGAAAAACAGCAGAAAAAATAATTAAGATACTTCAAAATCTTAAGAGATAAATGAATATGGAAATTCCAAAGGAATTTTAAAAAAAATATAAGGAGGGAAAAATGATTTTTTCATGGTGTTGTCCATTTTGCAATCACAACGCAACTATAGGAAAAGATAATTATTCTTCTAAGGATTTTGAATTTAATGATGACAACAAGTATGGCTATCAACTTATAAAGGCAGAAACCATTACTTGTCCAAACCCAAAATGTAAGGAATACTCTCTAATCCTGTCTCTCTATGATTACGAAGAGACCATTCCAGAGGTTTTAGAGCCAGTTTCACTTCCTAAAAAAACTTGGCAACTTATTCCTGCAGCTGAAACAAAAGTATTTCCAGATTATATTCCTACAGCAATTATTACAGATTATAAAGAAGCCTGCCTAATTAGAGATTTATCTCCAAAAGCGTCTGCCACCTTAGCTCGTCGTTGTCTGCAAGGCATGATTCGTGATTTTTGGGAAATCAAAAAAGATAGGTTAATTGACGAAATCAAAGCTATCGAAAATAAAGTAGACCCAACAACATGGGCAGCTATTGATGCTGTACGAAAAATAGGAAACATAGGCGCACACATGGAAAAGGACATAAATTTAATCATTGATGTTGAACCCAGTGAAGCAAAACTTCTAATCGGTTTAATAGAAACTCTAATAAATGACTGGTATATTGTTAGACAAGAACGCCAAGAAAGCATGGCAGAAATAATTGCTGCAGCCAAAATAAAACAAAAAGGTAAGAAGAACAATTCATAACATATCACCCTAGGGGATCTTTGCGCTAATACAATAATTCGATATCTTTTAGTGAAAAACCTATAGGACCTGGGAAGTTTCTTAACCAGATAGTTGAGGATTTAGGTATTATTATAGATAGACGTCTTAAAGGAAGACCTTGTAAAATGGAAAAGCTAAACAATTGATAAAATAGGATGTGTCTATTTTCCAATTTCCATCTATCTCAAAGTATAAACGAAATAAGGTTTTAAATGTATAAATATCTACAAGAAATTCGAGGTTTTGTCAATAAGCCTAGAAAGCAATTTAATCTTTTAAAGAATCATAAGCTCTGGAATCAATTATGTAGCTCTTTAGATGTGATTGAAGACTCTGACTTGGCTATAGATGCTTACCTTAATAGGGAATTTAGCAAGGATGATGGAGAGAAATATTTGAGATTGTACGGAGTGCTCCAGGCACTTTTTTTGCAACAAGATGCTGTAATCAATTTGTGTGAATCCCTGGGACTTCCAAACGATTTAATCACAAATCCAAAACTTAAGGAAATCCGTGCTATCAGAAATGATAGCATTGGCCATCCAACCAAAAGAGGGAATTATAAGTCTTATCATTATATTTCTAGAGTCACCATTACCAAGTCTGGGTTTCGGCTAATTTCAGACTATGAAAATAGTAAAACAATATTCAGAGATATTTTGGTTATTGACTTAATCAAGGAACAGAGAAAATATTTATCAAAAATATTAAAAAAGATTATAAAAGTTTTGAAGGCTGAAGAAAAAGCACATAAGGAGAAGTTTAAAATGGAAAAATTAGAAGCTATTTTTCCAAATACCCTATCGTATTACATCGAAAAAATATTTGAAAATATTGGAAAATTAGATCGTGCAAAACTTGGACTGGTACACGTAAAACTAGTAAAACAAGTTATGGACAAAATGAGAAAGTCTCTTCAAAAAAGAGGTATCGTAATAGATACATACGATTCTATTAAATGCCTTTACGAATCACTAGAATACCCAATTACAGAATTAGAACTATACTTTGACGGGTCAAAAGCTAAAGAAGAGCCAAGAATAAACGATAAAACGGCATATATATTTACATGTTTTATCAAAGAGGAGTTGTACGAGTTGAAAGAGATAGCTAAAGAAATAGACGATGAATATTGTGGTTGAAAAACTTATTGTACAATGAAATAAATAGGGATAGAACTCATTTTTAAATGCAATTTTATTAAAAAAATATGTTTTTACTTTTAGCCTGGTAGCTATTTTTTTGTAAGTAGGGAAATTTAAGCAAAACAAGGGAGTTATATAACAATTGTTAAAAATAAAGAAATTTTTAAAAGAAGAAAAAATAATTGCTTCTATAGTAATGATATCATTTGTTTTCTGTATATTATTCATTTTTATAAACAGAATGCCCGAACTTTTTAAATATAGTTCAGAACTTATGAATTTTCTTTACGCTATTTCAATATCAATTATTGCAGCTTCCATTTTTTATGTTTTAAATATTTACTTACCGGGACAAAAAAGGAAAAGTATTATTAAACATAATTTTGAAGAGCAATATATATTTTTTAAAGAGCATTCTATTGCAATATTTTTATCTGCATTAGGCGAATCATCTAACGCAAAAATAGAGGAAAAATTATGCGATTTAAGTGAATTTAAAAAATATTTTAAAGAAAAATGCGGTAATTATCCAGATAAATGGCATAAAGTATGGGATGAGTTAAATGGGACTTTGCTAAAAGATTTATTGGTACAATTAGATATCTTAAGTGATGAATCATCTTTCATACTCAATAATACAGAAATTAATGATGAAAATGTATTATCATTCTTTAAATTACTTTCACAATCTGTTTATGGTTATAGAATAGAAGGTATAAATATGGATTATGATGAAAAAAAAGCATTGAAGAACTTTTTATGGGCATTATTTGCAGGATGGAGTTTTGCAGATGGATACAGAGAGGAAGACATTGTGAAATTAATAATTGAAAAAATATAAAGAAGGTAATAAATTGCTAAAAATAAAAGATGAAGACTCTTTTATTCAAATATGCAAAGTTATTTCCTGGTTAATAGAAAATAGGGACACCTATTTTTATTCACATCATTTCTGCAAGATGACAGGAGGAGGTTGAACTGGCTCAATAACTCGGTAACTTTTTCACACTTTCAGTATAAAGTTAATTAGTCTAATCCTTATATCTTTTAATTTATTAAATTAAAATAAGGAAAAATATAAAATATAGAAATATGGTTAATACAAAAGAGAAGATAGTCGATATTTTGATAGAAAAGGGAAATGAATTATTCAAACAACCATACAAGTACATAGAATTTACTAAAAATAAAGAATCAGATAAACTTCTAAACAATTTAAAAGATTTTCCTCATGCCTTTGTCCTCGCTTGTGCAATGGGTAGACAGATTAAAGCAGAGAGAGCCTGGTTAATTCCCTACGAGATATCAGAAGAAATAAAAGGTTTTGAGCTTTCAACGCTGTTGAGAGTTAATCAAGAGGACATAATAGAAATATTCAAAAGGAAAAGCCTTCATAGATTTAACAAGGTAATGGGAGAGAATTTTTATTTAGCTTTACGAAAAATCCACAATAATTACCAGGACGATGCTTCAAATATCTGGAAGGGTAATCCAAGGAGTGCAACTATAGTAAGAAGATTTTTAGAATTTGATGGGGTAGGGATTAAGATTGCTACTATGGCAACTAATATTTTGGCAAGAGAGTTTAAGATACCCATGAAAGATTATATTAATATCGATATTTCACCGGATGTTCACGTAATGAGAGTTTTCAAAAGATTAGGATTTATATCTAAAGATGCGAGTAATGATGAATTAATTTATTGTGCCAGAGAATTAAATCCGATGTATCCCGGGATTTTTGATTTATCTTGCTGGGAAATTGGGAGAAGCTGGTGCAGGCCCAATAAAACTATTTGTGAAGAATGTTATTTAAACAAGAATTGCATGAAAAAATTGTAGCGGGAAATTGAAGATAATTGTTTTAATTGATGAAAATTATATATTTCTGAAATATTTAAATAAAACTTGAATGGAGATTTATAAAGAATAAGTATCTATAGAAAAAGAGAATTATATTAATAAAAAAAAGAGAAAAAACATTTCCCGATAAATTGAATCGTATAATCAAAATATAGTTGTTGTAATTATATGGATTTCGATATTTGGGAAGATATTATTTATTTTTTATACAGTAAATTGGCTACAAATGACGTATTTTGCAAAACATACTGATTTGGAAGCATAAACGAAGTAGTTCGGTTGTTTTAAGTTATATACAATGCCTAGTTCAGCCATAGAGGAATACTATGAAAAAAATAATATTGATATCATGTGCTAGCAAAAAAATAAATAAAAAAATCAAAGCTCAAGATTTGTATATAAGCGCACTTTTCCAGAAAAATTTACAATACGCCAAATCTTTAAATCCTGACAAAATTTTTATTCTTTCTGCAAAATATGGATTGTTAAAACTCGATAAAGAAGTAGAACCATATGATAAAACTTTAAACAGGATGCGTTCCTGTGAAATCAAAGAATGGGCAAATTCTGTATTAAGCCAACTGCAAAAAGTTGTTGATTTAAACAAAGATGAGTTTGTATTTCTTGTTGGAGATAACTACAGAAAATTTTTATTACCGAGAATCAATAATTATAAAATCCCTATGTTAGGCTTGGGTATTGGAAAACAACTTAAATGGTTAAATGAGAAAATAAAAGTGAGTGAAATTTGTCATACAATCCATCAATGGTTTAATGGAATTAAAAAACATTCCTATCATCAATTGTATAATGCAATGAAAAAACATTCCCTTCCTCAATGGTTTAATGAGCAAGGGATACCCGAAAATGGAATTTACATTCTTTTTGAAAAAGGGGAACCGGCTCACTCTACTGATAGAATTGTCAGAATTGGAACGCATACTGGGAAAAACAAACTTCGGTCTCGATTAAAAGAACATTTGAATGAAAACAAAGATAGAAGTATTTTCAGAAAAAATATTGGCAGAGCTTTATTAAATAAAGATAACGATACTTTTATCGAACAATGGAATAAAAATAATTTAACAAAAAAAAATGAAAAAGCATTGGATTCTAATTCCGTTGAGTTCATTAAGCAAGAAGAAATTGAAAAAATAATAAAGAAAATTGAAAAAAGGGTAACAAAATATATAATAGACAATATTTCGTTTGTAGCATTTCAAATTGATGATAAAAAAAAGAGGCTTGAACTTGAATCAAAGATTATTTCTACTGTTTCTTGTTGTGATGAATGTAAGCCCTCTCCAAGTTGGTTAGGATTATCTTCTCCAAAAGAAAAAATAAGAAAAAGTGGACTTTGGTTAGAAAATGAACTTTGGAAAAATCCTCTATCAGAAAGTGATTTAAAGGAATTAAAGAATATATTGGAAAATGCTGGGTACAGCAATGAGCGGAGGAGTAAACCTTTGAACTTTAAATATCAAGGCTGTCTGCTGGGACTTGCCATCGGTGATGCATTAGGTGCCCCGGTTGAATTTCTAAGATTACCGGAAATTAAAAACCTATACGGTAGGGATGGGATCATTGATTTTCATGAATGGCGTGGATTTAAGCCGGGATCTTATACCGATGATACTCAAATGTCATTGGCCACTGCGGTCGGGTGCCTAAGAGCCTGTCAAAGGTGGCGTGACAGAGGAATATGCCATTCAGCTTCTGTTGTCCATCGTCGTTATCTGGACTGGCTTGAGTCTCAGAATGATCCAGGCCAGAGAAGGGGTCCGGGTAACACTTGCTTGCGTGCTTTGCAAAGTGGAAAAATGGGAACGATTGAAGAGAAGATTAATGACAGCAAAGGTTGCGGTGGAGTCATGCGCACCGCTCCAGTCGGTTTAGCTTTTCCACCGGATAGGGCATTTCAAGAAGGTGCAGAATATGCAGCCATAACCCATGGGCATCCTTCCGGGTATTTATCGGCAGGATTTCTTTCGGCAATGATATCCTTTATTGTTGAGAGGAAAACACTGGAAGAAGCAATAGATTTGTCTATTGAGCAGCTGGTCAAATATGACGGTCACAGCGAGACACTTGAAAAAATTGAACTGGCGCAAAAACTATCTATTAGTCAAAAATCGGTCGAAGAATCGATTCAAACAATCGGGGAGGGATGGGTAGGCGAAGAAGCGTTAGCTATTTCCATCTACTGTTCTCTAAAATTTTCTGATAACTGGGGAAGAGGAATATTAGCTGCTGTCAATCATTCAGGAGATAGTGACTCTACCGGGTCAATCACCGGGGCTATTTTGGGAACCTTGCTTGGTATTGAATTAATCCCAAGACATTGGGTACGGGATGTGGAAGAGTCGGATAAGATTAAAAAGATAGCCAATGACATGTTCAGGATCTTTAAGAACGGAAAGGAACTTTCCTTTGAGGAATATCCACCATTTTAATGGTGCTGGGTTTTTATTGTTCAAAATAGTTTAATGAACCGTAAAGAAAAAAGATTTAACCGCGACAGACTGCATATGCAATTAAAATTGAGGAAATAATAGGAATGAAAAACCAGTATTTTGGTGATAGAAATGATTTTTTTAAGTATGACTTAGTCCTTAGCTTGATGGAAAAAATAGAAAATTTAAAATGTTTTACTTTTATTCCAATGCTCACAAAAGATGATGGTTCTTGTGATGGTGCGTTAACCAATTATGATGGAAGTAGGCGAAAAGAATTAGACGATTTTCTAAAGGACTGCATAAAAAAATCAGATAGGAAAGTAAAAAATCTTCGTTCATTTATGTCAAAATATGAACAAATAGAATATCATCCCTATAAAGATGATAAATATTTTTTACATGCAGAGAGGGAACAATATTTCGAAAGTGTTCACTCTTCAATTCTTACTCAATCAGTAATATTAGTCGACCCGGATAATGGATTTGAGGTTAAGAGTATGCGGAGTGGAACCGGCCATAAATATTTAAAATATAAAGAATTAAGCACTATTTATGCTCGAATGGATTCTAATTCAATTATTATAGTTTATCAGCATCTACCAAGAGTGAAAAGGGAGGGTTTTTTTACCCAAATAGGAGAAAAAATATCTCATTGTACGAATACTAAAAATCTTATTTGTTTATCGGATAATAGCATTGTCTTTTTTGTCATGTCGAAAACTGATAAATTAAAAGATAAAACTTGGGAAGTGCTAAAAAATTATAGCAATATTAATAAATATATATATAAGGTATTAAAATGAAATTTTATCTATTCTCAAAAATATCGTTTGAAATTCCTGACCCTATCGCTCTAATCGAATGTTACTGCTACCAAAATGATTTTTATGCTAAATACGACCTACTTCTGGAACATAAAGATAGAAAAATTGAAGATGTAAATAAAATTGGCGCACGTATCAGGAAAGACGTACTTTCAGAATGTAAAAAAATAATTGGAAGTACAAAGAGCTTAAGTATATTTAAATATAATCTTGAGCAATTTTTAGACCTGGAAGAGAAAGATAAAAATGAACAGATTAAAGAACTAAATGAATCTGTTATTCAGAAGTTGTTAAAGATTAATGGTATTCGTTTGTCTACTACTACCAAAATTCTGCATACGCTTTACCCAAAAATTATTCCCATGATTGATAATCCTCTTCAAAATAAGTATCGTGAAAAAATTAATAACGTATGGACGGAGAAACGAGCCGATAAAATATTTATTGATTTTTATAAAAACCTACAAATAGAATCTAATCGGAAAAATCTAAATTATATCTTCAATAAAGTATCCAAAAATAATCTTAAATATTTAAGTAGAATAAGAATATTTGATATTCTTTGGTGGTCATATCTGAAAGCTGAGAAATTAAGGGAAGAAAAAGGAATTAATTGGAGTACAATATGACATTAAATAGGTGTCTAATTTGCAATATTTTAAAACTAATATAAAAAAGGAAGGTGTGTTATGAGTAGAATAAAACAAGATCCCGATTCACATGGCAGTCTTAAAAACTTGCAAGCCGCTATAAATGTAAAAAAGCAATATTTGGATGCTGAAATTTCAAAAGTAATTGGAAAGCAAATGAAGATTGATTGGAAATCTCCATTAAGTTCAGATGAGTATGCAGAGTACCGCGATGAAGATTTCTTAGAAAAGTTAGGGATTTTAAATAAAATGAAATACCCTTTAAGTAATTTTTGGCCTGACAATGGTCCTCAATGGGATGCATTAGGTGTTAGCGGGGATGAAATTATACTGGTTGAAGCGAAGGCAAATATTCCCGAAATGGTAAGTCCTGGAACTGGTGCAAAAAATCCTCAATCAATTAAAAAAATAAGGAATTCCCTTGGTGAGGTAAAAAAATATTTAAATATCAGTAATGATATTGATTGGACCGGAACATTTTATCAATATGTGAATCGAATAGCTCATCTATATTATTTAAGAGAAAAAAATCAGATTAAAACCCAACTTTTATTCATCTATTTTATTAATGATGTAACAGTTAATGGACCAAAAACTAAAGACGAGTGGCTTGGAGCTATTCAAACGATGGAGTGTTATTTGGGGTTGGCCAAAAAACATAAACTGAGAAGATATATTCATGATATTTTTATAGATGTCAGCGATTTGCGATACAAGAATGCAACTGGAACAATTTTTTTGGGCCAACAATTCGATTACTTTTTCTAACTTTTTTGAAGGGGCTATCTTTATTTATTCCTTGTGGGAAGGGTATTTGCCGGATGATGCCCTGCAGAAGATGATGAGATTTATAAAGGAAAAGAATATGAAGTTTTACCAGGTTCATACCAGCGGACATGCCGGGATGGATAGCTTTTTAAGATGAGCAAGGAAGAGAGAATTGGGCGAATGTCAGGATATAAGAGGAGAAGAGGGTATAGTAGTTGAGTATACTTGCAATTAATGTTCACTTAATATATAATGTTCATTAAATAGTGAACATTAATAAGTAGGTGAACATTATGCGAAAAAATTATAGAATGAAAAACATTTTTGCGGATAAGGCTTCTCGTGTGCTGAGGAAGATGCTTAAAGATCCAGGGAGACGATGGGTAGTGCGTGACTTTACTGGTCTTGGAGGAGTCAGCTTGGGCATGTCTCAAGAAGTATTAAAGACAATGGAGAAAAAGGGATATATCGAAAGGGTCAAGAAAGGACCGAATAGTTATGCCATTCTTACTAATAGGGAAAAACTTATTTCTGATTGGTTAGAAGAGTATAGTTTTGATCAAAATGTAATTGATACTTATTACAGTCCGAATAAAAATATATTAAATAAATTCAGAAAAATATTAAAAGGAAATCAGTATGCATTGACCTTACATGTCGGGGCTAATTTCATTACTTCTTTTGTAAAGACAGAAGATATTTTTATTTATATAAATTCAAAAGATTGGGAGAAGGATATTTTAGATATCAGGCAAAAATTAGATTTAAAAGAATTGGTCAGAGGAGGGAATATTCACCTGATTCATCCTTTTTATAATAATAGTGTTTTTTTTAATACCCAAAAAATAAAAGGTTATACCGTGGTTTCTAACCTTCAACTCTATCTTGATTTATACAATTTTCAACCACGGGGTAGAGAGCAGGCAGAATATCTAAGAAATTTATTAGAAGAGAAGGAGAAAAATCTTGAATGATATTAAAAGATTAGAGTTGTTGTTTTTTGAAGTTTTGCAAGATTTAAAAGATTATCTTGATGAACTTACTCTTGTGGGCGGCTGGTTATCTTATGTATATTCAAAGTTCCTATGGAATAATTTAGAAGTACAAGCAGTAACAACAGTAGATATTGATTTTGGATTCGGAGGGAACAAAACAAAACCACATTCAAAAACAATTTTTGAGGTACTTTCTTCTTTGAATTACAAAGAACGCCATCTACATATTGGTAAAATGCATCCTGTAGTTTTATATAAGCAGGGGGAAATACCTATAGATTTTATTACCTCTCCAAAGACAAAGAACAAACTCGTAGAAGAACTTGTTGGTAGACAAATGATTATCAATAAAGTCGATAAATTCGATTTTCTTCTTGAAAATGCATATTTCGGTAACATCCGGACACTGTTTCCGGTAACATCCGGACAGCGTTTCGGAATTATCCGGACAGCATTCCGGCATATCCGGACACCTT